>Ga0182027_10006245_pt1 | contig 17906 bp, 9 predicted proteins | sample 712E1DmetaG_FD_121300 | JGI IMG/M metagenome (GOLD analysis project Ga0182027, IMG submission 121300) | Permafrost microbial communities from Stordalen Mire, Sweden - 712E1D metaG (Illumina Assembly) | ecosystem: Environmental > Terrestrial > Soil > Wetlands > Permafrost | place: Sweden... | reverse complement strand
TCGTTGCGGAGCATTCAAGTGCCGCTGATTTACGATACGAACGTGACCGGCAATTTGTATTTCACCATCGTCCTGTCCAATCCCAGCGCCGGGTTGGTTGCGGCGCCCGGCACGAACATGGTGGTAATCCAGGATGCCGATGCGGGATTGAGCTTCACCAATTCCGTCGCCAGCGTGTTGAAGAACGCCGGCATGGCTGTTATCACGGTCTTTACCACCAATACCGCCGTCGAACCGGTGATGGTGTATTCCAACGGAGTGCCATTAACGATACCTTTGTCCGTGCAATACTCGACGTCCAACGGCACGGCCACGGCGGGAATTGATTACCTGGCGACGAGCGGCACGCTGGTGTTCACCAACGGCATCGGCACCAACACCTTTACGGTTCCCATCATCAACAACGGTTTGGTGACGGGCAATCACACCTTCACCGTCAGCCTGTTCAACCCGACGCCGCCGGGACAGGTGGTGTCGCCGGGCAGTCAGGTCGTCACCATCATTGACAGCAATTCCGGTTTGAGCTTTTCCAACGCGAACTTTACCGTGCTCAAGAACGGCGTGGCGGCAAACATCAATGTCTTCCGCACCGGTTACACCGACAGTGTGGTTTCCGTCAACTTCCTCGCCACCAACGGCACGGCTTTGGCGGGCATTAATTACATGCCCACCAATGGCACACTGGTCTTCACCAATGGCGTGACCAACCAGACCTTCTCCGTGCCCATTATCAACACCACCGTCGTCCAGCCGGATAAAACGGTGTTGTTGGAATTGTTCGGCCCGGTCAATGGTTTCCTCATCCCGCCCAGCGCGGCGGTGCTGACCATTCATGACACCAGCGGCAGCTTCGTGGTTCCGGCGGGCTCCGCCTTTGCTCCGGGCGGCGATCCCAACACCAATGGCATCATTGATCCCAATGAGAGGGTCACTGTGTTCTTTGCCTTCCGTGACGCCGGGGGCCTTGATGTCACCAACTTGTACGCCACGCTGCTCGCCACCAACGGGGTGACATCGCCCCGCTTGACGAACAACGCCGCGCCGACTGCGCATTATGGCTATTTGACTTCTGAAGGGCACTCGATTTCACAGCCTTTCACCTTCACCGCCCAGGGCACCAATGGCCAGCAAATTGCCGCCACCTTCCTGCTGACCAACAGCGTGCTTAACAGTGTCACCAACAGCCTCGGCACGGCCGTCTTCGGCTTCACTTTGGGCGCCTGGACCACCGTCGTCTCGAATCCCGCGACGATCTTCATCAACGCCAACACCATGGCATCGCCTTACCCATCCACCGTCAACATCAGTGGATTGGGCGGTTCGCTGGTCAAGGCCACCATCACCCTCACCAATCTCTGGCACACTCAGCCTTATGCCGTTGACGCGTTGCTGGTGTCGCCGAGCCAGCTCGACACGTTGTTCATGGCCCACTGCGGCGGTTCATACGGCCTCCAAAATGTCACCATTACGTTTGATGATACGACAACTAATGTTAATGGCACGTTAACCAACCTTTACCCGTCCCTGCCGCAATTTACCGCCATTACCAACGTGCCCAACGCCGTCATGACCAACCATTCCACGGCTTTTCAGCCGGTGCAGCCTTTCCCGTGATGCCATGATGCGCAACTTTGAACCCACACAGTTTTTATGAGGAACAGTTTATTGAAAATTTGCGTTGGCCTGGCCTTTGTGAATGCCACAGTTTTCTCCGGCGTTGCGGCGCCAGCCATGAGGACGTTGTCCGGCCACGTGCCGGCGGCGGTGTCGCGGTTGCAGCCGTCCGGACTTTTGTCGGCAACCACCAATCTCCATCTGGCCATCGGTCTGCCATTGAGAAACCAGGCGGCGCTCACCAACCTCCTGCGGGAGGTTTACGATCCTTCCAGTCCCAATTATCATCATTATCTGACGCCGGAGGAATTCACGGCGCAGTTTGGACCCACCGAGCAGGATTATCAAAAGGTCATTGATTTTGCCGGGGCGAACGGATTGTTGGTGGGCAACACGCACCCTAATCGAATGCTGCTGGATGTGAGCGGCAAGGTGGCGGACATCAACAAGGCCTTGCACGTTACGCTGCGCACGTATCATCACCCGACTGAAAATCGCGACTTTTTCGCGTCCGACACGGAACCAACCGTGGAAGCAACGCTGCCCATCCTGAATGTCAGCGGTTTGAACAATTATTTGCTGCCTCATCCGATGTACCATAAAATGAGCGCCTCCGGCGCCAAACCGGCGAACGGTTCCGGGCCGGGCGGCGGTTATATGGGATCGGATTTCCGCACGGCCTATATTCCCGGTTCCGCCCTCAATGGATCGGGCCAAATTGTCGGGCTGCTCCAGTTTGATGGTTACTTTGCCAGTGATATTACCACTTATGAAGGTCTGGCGGGACTGCCCAATGTCACCTTGCAGAACGTGTTGCTGGATGGGTTCAACGGGCAACCCGGCCCCAACAATGATGAAGTTTGCCTGGATATTGAAACGGCTATTTCCATGGCCCCGGGATTGTCAAAAGTGGTGGTTTTTGAGGGGTACTTTCCCAATAGCATATTGAGCAGCATGGCCTCCAGTAATCAAATCAAGCAGTTCAGCGCTTCCTGGGGATATGACATTGATGCGACCAGCGAGCAGATCTATCAGCAACTTGCACTGCAAGGACAAACGTTCTTTAATGCCTCTGGTGATGGTGATGCCTGGGCTAATCCGGGATGGCCGGTAATGTTTCCTTCGCTCGATGATCCCTATATCACAATCGTGGGCGGGACGACCCTGACGATGAATGGCACGGCCGCCTCTTATGCTTCGGAGACGGTTTGGAATTGGGGTTTTGCTGGTGGCTACGTTTGGAATCCAGATGGGTATGTCGGCAGCAGCGGTGGCATCAGCGCCACCCGCCCCATACCGAGCTGGCAGACGAACATCAACTACACTGCCAGCCACGGCTCGACCACCATGCGGAATGTTCCGGATGTGGCGCTGACAGGGGATAATGTTTTTGTGGTTTCCAGCGGCGGCAGCCAGGGATTATTTGGCGGCACCAGTTGTGCCTCGCCGCTGTGGGCGGGGTTCATGGCGTTGGTTAACCAGCAGGCGGCGATCAATGGCATTGCCCCCCCCGGCTTCATCAACCCGGCCGTCTATGCCATCGCCGCGGGACCGAATTACACCAGTTGTTTTCACGATATCACCACCGGCGACAACGTCTGGCCCGGCAGCGCGAATTTGTTTCACGCTGTCGCAGGCTACGACCTTTGCACCGGCTTGGGCACGCCCAACGGAATCAATTTGATCAACGCCCTTACTTCAGGCGCCTTTACCAACCCAATCACCCACCTTTCCCCGCCGCCGCCGCCCTTTGGCACCAACCTGGCCGCCATGAATGGCAGCAATCCCAACGGCACCTGGTCGCTCTTCATTCAGGACGACCGAACGATTGATTCCGGCGTCATCTCCAATGGCTGGGTCCTCACCCTCACGACGGCCAACATGGTCGGTTTCGCGGCGGACAATGTGCTGGCGATGACGGCCTCATCCAACAACGTCGCGGTTAATGGCTATTTGACTTTTTACCTGGTGGTGACGAATTTCGGGCCTTCTGATTCCAGCAATGTCATGGTGGTGGACACCTTCCCCACAGGTGGCTTCACGCTCATTTCGAGCAACCTCTCGCAGGGTTCTTTAAATGGATCGGTTTGGACCCTCGGCACGCTCTCCAACAATTGCGTTGCCCAACTTTCACTGACGGTGAAGGCCCCCAATGCCCTGGGCGGCCCCTACAACAATTCCGCTGTTGTCAGCGCTACCACGCCTGACCCCAATCTGGATGAAAATACCGCTTCTGTCGCGTTCAACGTTGTCGGTGCGTCGCCGCCCCAGATGTCTAAGGTGGTGGTGAACCAAAACGGCACCTTCCAATTCACCGTCACCGGCGATCCGGGGCAGGAATATATTGTTCAGGCGTCCACCAACCTGTTCAACTGGGTGTCCGTTTATACCAACCCGCCGCCGTACAATTCACCCTTTACATACACCGATACTGGCGCGTCGAATCATCTTGGCCAATTCTATCGCGTGATTCCCGGGCCTTGATGACCGTACGCGTCAAACTTTCAACCTATGAAAGTCTGCGGTCTCACCGGCGGCGTGGGTATGGGCAAATCCACCGCCGCTCAATTCTTCCGCACCCGCGGCGCGCAGGTGGTGGACGCCGACGACCTCGCGCGGCAGCTCGTCCAGCCTGGCCAGCCCGCCCTAGCCGAAATTCAGGCTGCCTTTGGCCGGGCCGTCATGGCTCCGAACGGACAGCTTCGGCGGGGTGAACTGGCGCGAATCGTTTTTGCCGATGCCGCCGCCCGCGAAAAACTCGAAACCATTCTCCACCCGCGCATCCGCGAACGCTGGCTTGCCCAAATCGAAAAGTGGCGCCGGGAAAACCGCGCGCTCGCCATCGTGGTGATTCCGTTGCTTTACGAAACCCGGGCCGAATCCCATTTTGACAAAATCATTTGCGTTGCCTGTTCCGCCCCGGCCCAGCGCGAACGACTGCTCGCCCGCAGTTGGACGCCGGAGCAGATTCAGCAGCGCCTGGCCGCGCAATGGCCGGTGGAACAAAAAATTTCCCGCGCCGATTTCGTGGTCTGGACCGATGGCGAGCTGTGCGCGCAAGTGCGGCAGCTCGAACGAATTTTCGTAAAGCTTTGACGTTTTTGCAGGGCGGCCGCGCGGACAGATTGTCCGCGAATGGCTGGAGTTCAAGCTTCAGCTTGTGTTGGCGCGCCGGTGCCGTTGCGAATTGCGTGCCGGGCGGTTTCCGATTACCTTGTATTCGATGTATCTTGCGAACGTTTGTGAAAAGGCTTTCCGGTTTTCGATGGCCGTCCTCCTGATTTCCGCCTTTTGGGCGCCGGCGCAAACATCTCAACGAACATTCCTGCCCGGCCACCGGCCGGCGGTGGTTCCCGGTCTGCAGCCGCTGGGCCGCTTGGACGGTTCAACCCGGCTGAAGCTGTCCATCAACCTGCCGTTGCACAACCGGGAGGCGCTCACGAATCTCCTCGAGCAACTCTACGATCCCGCAAGCCCCTTGTACCACCACTACCTCACGCCGGAAGAGTTCGACGCCCGGTTCGGCCCCACCGAATCGGATTATCAGGCGGTCATCGCCTGGACGACGCGCAACGGCTTCATCGTCAACGCCCGTCATCCCAACCGGATGCTGCTGGAGGCCAGCGCATCCGTCACGGACATCGAACGCGCCTTGCAAGTGTCCCTGCGGACGTATGCGCACCCGGCGGAGTCGCGCGCCTTTTTTGCGCCGGACACCGAGCCGTCCATCAGTACGGGCATCCCGATTTTATACATCGGCGGACTCGATAATTTCGCCCGCCCGCAACCGAAAAATCTACGGCGCGCTCCGGTGCGGGCCTCCGCAAAAGCCACGCCCCAAATCATTGGCTCGGGTCCAAACGGCAATTTGGCCGGCTTCGATTATCGGGCGGCCTACGCGCCGGGCGTTTCGCTCACGGGAACCGGACAGATGGTCGGGTTGATGGAGTTCGATGGTTATTTTGCGGGAGACATCGCGTTGTATGAGAGCCAGACGGGCGTGTCGAATGTTCCACTGCAAAATGTCTTGTTGGATGGGTTCAATGGTGTTCCCGGCAGCGGCAACAGCGAAGTGGCCCTGGACATCGAGATGGCGATTTCCATGGCGCCCGGCCTGTCGCAAGTGGTGGTCTTTGAAGCCGGTCCGCCCGGACTGCCCAACGACGTGCTGCAAGCCATGTCCTCCTCCACCTACACCAATATTAAACAATTCAGTTGTTCCTGGAGTTTTGGCTCAATCACGTCGGCAGAGCGCAGCGCCATGGACGGCTATTTCACAAAGTTTGCCACCCAGGGACAGTCCTTCTTCGATGCTTCCGGCGACACTGGCGCGGCCACCGGGGCCTTCCCGGCGCCGGATGATGACCCGTATATCACGCTCGTGGGGGGAACCGCGCTCGCCACCGCTGGTCCGGGCGGCACTTGGTTGTCGGAGACAGTTTGGAATACCCAGGAAGGGCCGGGCAATAACATCAGCGGCGGCGGCGTCAGTTCCGGCAGTGCCAGCTACAGCATTTCCACCTGGCAAAAGGGGGTCAGCATGTCCGCCAACAAAGGCTCGACCACCAAGCGCAACTGTCCGGACGTGGCCATGGTGGCGGACAACGTTTTCATCGTGGCGGACAACGGGCAGCAGGAAACCACGGGCGGCACCAGTTGTGCCTCGCCGCTCTGGGCGGGTTTCACGGCGCTTGCGAACCAACAGGCCGTGGCTGCCAGCCTGCCGGCCATCGGCTTCATCAACCCGGCCCTCTATCACATCGGCACGAATTCCGGGTACACCGCCTGCTTTGACGACATCACGGTCGGCAACAACACAAACAACAACGCGACCCAGTATCTCGCCGTGCCGGGCTATGATCTTTGCACGGGTTGGGGCAGCCCTTCCGGCGGGAGCCTGATCATCGCCCTGACGCAGCCGGACGGTTTCCAGATCACGCCGGGGAGAGGCGCGGTCGCCAACGGCCCCGTTGGCGGCCCGTTCACCCTTTCGACTCAGTCCCTTTCGCTGACCAACACCGGAAAGCCCGCCTTCAACTGGTCGCTCGGCAGCACCTCAGTCTGGCTGAATGTATCGGGCAGCCAGGGCACCCTGACGGCGGGCGGCGGAGCTGCCTCCGTTTCGTTGGCTCTCAACCCGGTGGCCAGCCTCCTGCCCGCCGGCGTTTACACGGCCAGCCTGTGGTTCACGAACCTGACCAGCGGCCTGATGCAGGTCCGGCAGTTCACTTTGCAGGTGGGCCAGGAATTGGTGTCGGACGGCGGATTTGAAGCGGGCGATTTTTGCTATTGGATCCTCTCGGGAGACCAGTACGTTTACAACTATAATTTTGTGGATTATGCGGGCTCAGGCCACACCGGCTACTCGCCGTTGGCGGGGATTAATTTTGCCGCCTTCGATCAGTATTCCGACCTCGGCTATCTTTCCCAGCCCCTGCCCACGCGGCCGGGCCAGTTTTACCTGCTCTCCTTCTGGCTGGAAAATCCCTCGGGTGCCACTCCCAATCAATTCCAAGTTCAGTGGAACACCAACGCCACTTCCACCAATATCATTTTCAACCAGTCCAACATGGGCGCTTTTGGCTGGAGCAACCTGCAATTCGTGGTCCAAGCCTCGACCAACATCACCACGTTGCGGTTTGGATTCCGCAACGACAACGATTACTTCGCCCTCGACAACGTGAGCGTCCAATATGCGTTGAGCGCGCCCTTGCAGGTCCAGATAACGGGCCTGGGAACTCTTTCGCCCAATTACAGCAACGCGGTGCTGGCCATCGGCCAGAGTTACAGCATGACCGCCACGCCAGGAACGGGTTTTGCTTTCATCAACTGGACGGGCAGCCTTACGACCAACGGAGCGACCCTGAAATTCACCATGGCCTCCAACCTCACATTTACCGCCAACTTCGTGGATACCAACAGGCCGGCCGTGAGCATCACCAATCTGGCGTCGGGCCAGCGGGTGAGCAACGTGGTGTTCACTGTCAAAGGGACGGCCAGTGACAACTGGCAGGTGAGCAACGTGGTCTGCCAAATCAATGGTGGCGGTTGGAACTTGGCGACAAACATTAACAATTGGACGAACTGGGCGGCGGGAGTGACGCTCATCCCGGGCACAAATGTTTTGCAAGCTTGCGCTGTGGACACCAGTGGCAATGTTTCCACGACCAACAGCGTGAGTTTCCAATTTGTAGTGACCAATCAATTGCAAATTCGCGCCATGGGTCTGGGAACGATCAAGCCCAACTACAGCAATGCGTGGCTGGAAATCGGACGCAACTACAGCATCACCTCCACGCCGGCATCCGGTTTTGTGTTCAATAACTGGGTGCTTTCGACCAACTGGATCGGCGGCGCCACCACGACCAAAACGAACCTGTCATTCGTGATGGCCTCGAACCTGACCTTGCAGGTGAATTTTCTGGATGTGACCAAACCAACCAACACCATCACCGCGCCCACAACTGGCCAGCACATGACCAATGCCCTGGCGACCGTCGTTGGCACCGCCAGAGACAATTGGGGTGTGGCGGGTGTTTGGTATCAATTAAACAACGGGGCTTGGAACGCAACCGCAACCACCAACGGCTGGACGAACTGGACCACCACGCTCAAACTGACTGCCGGCACCAACACCGTGAAGGCGTATGCGATGGATTTAGGCGGAAACTTTTCGACCACCAACAGCTTGAATGTTGTTTCGAGCAACACCTTCATGCTGCAACTGGCCTTCACCAACGCGTTCCCGCTGAAAACCAACGGCCTGGTTTTCATCCTGCAATTGTCAACCGGCTTAAACGGACACATCCAGGTTTCAACCAATCTGACAAGCTGGACCACGATGACCAATTTTGTCGGCACCAACACGACTCTAAAATTCCGCGACCAGGCGGCAACAAATTCAAATGTCCGGTTCTATCGGGCTACAATCCCGTAGCAGGAATTCCGGTCATTTACACGCGCACGGCGGGCGCGGTGAAGATTGTCGTCGAACGTATCGGTAAACGTGACTGGGGCGGCCCTCCGGGCGCCCGTGGTGGCCAGGCTCCATTCAACTGGCTTGACCCGCGCCCGGAGCACAGTATCAGGTGCAATCCAAGACCAACCGGCCTGGACGAGCTGGCGCAATCTCAGCAGTGTCATCACCGCCACCATGAATTCCATGACGTACACGAACAACCTCGGAACCATCCCGTGGCGATTCTACCGGGTGATGGGGTTGCCGTAGCCGCGCCAGTCCCGCCGCCAACCGCTTTGGACAATTGGCATCATCGGCATCAACTCCCAACCAGCACGGCCTGGATTGCGTTGGGATATTGATTACAACTCATTGTCCGCCAATATATTATGAATGATTCAAAAAAGCTATAAAAAGCTTGACTAAAAGTAATTAGTATGTAAACTTACAGTCATTCAGCCAAAAAATTGAATTGAAAACGACATAATTGGTTAAATCTTAAAAAAAGAAATATATGAGAATTCAGACAATGCGGACTAACTTTACCCGAATCGTGTTCGCTTTGGCCGCTGCGTTGGCAGTGGCTGCCGGCAGCAAGGCAAACGCCGAGTTGGTTTACGGTGTGAGTGATCAATTGGACCAGCTTGTTTCCTTCGACAGCGCGTCGCCGGGAACCTTGCTCTCAGCCGTCTCCATTACCGGCCTGCAGAGTGGTGAGGAGGTAAGAGGGATTGATTGGATTGGTGGCACGCTCTATGGCTTGGGCAACCAGAACCACTTATATACCATCAACCCCCTTAGCGGTGCTGTCACGCAGGTGGGCGCCGCGTTCAGTCCGACTTTGAACGGCATTGACTTTGGCTTCAACGCTGGAATCAGCCAGCTTTATGTGTCCAGCGATTTGGGACAAAACCTGACCCTTAATCCGATAACGGCTGTGGCCACGGCGGGACCCAATTATACGGGGGCGGGCATTGACGCCATGGCTTATGATTATGTGAACGGCGATTTTTACGGCATCAGCGCTGCCACCCATGACTTGTATGGCATGAATCCAGCGACGGGAGCCACGAGCCTGATTGGGCCGACGGGAGTCGGTTTCGTTGACCGCGTCGGGTTTGACATCTCGCCCGTCGGTAATGCCTATTTCTCGGGAACCGTTGGTGGGCAGACCGAGTTCTTCAGCGTTGATCTTTCCACGGGCGCGCTTAGTTTGATTGGTGATGTTGGCACTCCAGGCGAGTTGACTTCTGGACTTGACAGCATTGCCATTGTTCCTGAACCGGCCACGGCGGCCTTGGCTGCCATCGGCGGCGGGTTGATGCTTGTTTTGTTTCGCCGCAGGAAATAAGCGGAAAGTTCGAATCCACAATTTTCTGAATGGCCGCTGCCTTGGCAGCGGCCTTTTGTTTTGAGGTGCAGTTGGCCCGTGTCCTTGGACTCAAGGGCACGATTATTGAAAATCAACAACTTGCGCTGGAACCTTTTTTGCTGTTGAATCCTTGGGAAGCCTCGGTCTTTGCCCAAGCTGGGGTTGACAATGAATATCTTTCCGGCAACGGCGCCGTGAACGCCACCGGCGATTATTCATCGGCCAGCGGGCAGGTGTCCACGCCGCTCACGCTCACGTTGAATGTCAGCGGCCAGCCGTGGTCGGGATTGCCGGGGTAGAGATCGGCATTGTCGTAGGCCAGTTGCGCCTGAGCGAGGCCGCCGGCGAGGGTGGCGGAAACGAGTAAAATCAAGGCGATTCGACGGGTGCGGGAACAGTTTATTTTCATATAATTATCTCTACGAATATTTATTTTTTTAAAAAACTAATGGCCGAGGTTTAACCCTGTTCCCAATAAAGCCAACAACTATTTCAACGAAATTATATTGCGATTTTATCGTCGTATCGGATCCGGCTCACAGTCCCGCTTTGACTGACAGGCTGCGAAGACGCATTGCCGCTTGACTCTCAACCCGCGTCTTCATAGTTGGATGAGGTGATTTTCATTTGCCTTTCCCCTGGCCGGGGCGTAAAAACGACGCTGTAAATCAGGCCATTATTGAAATGCACGGGCAGCCAACCCTGAATTAATTATGAATACCAAACTCCGCTCGCTGTTTGTCGTGCTGGCGTTGATTGCCGGTGTTCATCCCACTCTGGCGCAACGGACTAATCTGGGTATTGCGCCAGCGGGCAATCAAGCCCTTTCACCCGCCGGCATGGTGCTCATTCCGGCCGGGGTGTTCACGATGGGGAACGCGGTTGGTGATCCCGACATCAATGAAGCCCCCACCATCACCGCCAATGTGTCGGTATTTTACATGGACACGAACCTGGTGAGCTATGGTCAATGGCTGGCGGTCTATAATTGGGCCAAAAATCATGGATATGTCTTTGACCATGCCGGTTTGGGCAAGGCGGCGAATCATCCGGTGCAGACGGTGGATTGGTATGATGTGGTGAAGTGGAGCAATGCACGGTCACAGCAGGCGGGCTTGACGCCGATGTATTACACGGACGCGGGTTTGACGCGGGTTTATACGAATGGGGCGGCGACGGTTTATGTCAATTGGGCGGCCAAAGGGTATCGGTTGCCGACGGAAGCGGAGTGGGAGAAAGCGGCGCGGGGCGGATTGAGCGGGCAACGGTTTCCTTGGGGCAACACGATATCCCAAGGCCAGGCCAACTACTTCGGAAACACCACGGATTATCGCTACGACTTGGGACCCCAAGGCTACAACGCAATCTTCGCCACCGGAGACCCTCCCTGGACGAGTCCAGTGGGATCATTTGCACCGAATGGTTATGGATTATACGACATGGCGGGGAATGTTTTTGAGTGGTGTTGGGATTGGTATGGGACGCCTTATTCGGGGGGAACGGATCCACGCGGACCGGCATCCGGGAGCGTCCGTGTGTTGCGCGGCGGCGGTTGGAACATCGGCGCCGACTACGCGCGGTGCGCCGATCGCCTCGTCGGCTACCCAAATGGCACCGACTCCCTCTTCGGGTTCCGTTGTGTGCGGGGGCTTTAAAGAACGGGCGCTCCCATCGTTCGCTTGAAAAAATCATTTTACCGCGCGCCGTTGCCAGAGTAACTTGCCTGCACCATGAGCACCGTTGCTGAAATTGAAGCCGCCATCCAGGCGTTGCCGCCCGCCGAGCGTGAACGCCTGGCGGATGATTTGCCTTCGCTTCTCCCCGAATTGAATGGCGATGCCAAATGGCAGCGCCTCATCACGGACGAACGCCCCCGTCCGGCGCTCACAGCCTTGGGCGACGAAATCGCCGCGCAATTAAAAGCCAGCCCCGCCGCCTTCCGCGAAGTTCGGGACGGCGATTTCAAATAACCCGGGTGAAATCCTTGGGCGCGGAGAAGTTCTGGCAGGCTTACCATAAGCTGCCGCCCGACATCAAGGAATCCGCCCGTGACGCGCATCAGAAGTTTCTCCAAAATCCGGCGCACCCTTCGTTGCAACTGGAACGGCTGCGTTCCGACCCGCGTTTCTGGTCGGTGCGGGTGACGCGGGATTACCGCGCCGTGGCGCAGCGATTTGAAGGCGATGTTTGGGTGTGGGCGTGGATTGGCAGCCACAAGGAATTCGACCGCCAGTTTCCAGCATATAAAAGCACGCTTGAACACAAATTTCTCCCGGCTGGCCGTGACCGGCAAGCGACTTGCCGCCGCCGGTCGGCAGCAGCGTGAAGACATCCCTGCCCGCGAGCGAATCGCGGATAATTTCCTCCTGCAACGGGCGGAACGAGGTGAAACCGAAGTATTGCTTCAGCAGCGGGAGCAATTCTGGAGCAGCGGATTTCAAAGCTGTCAAATTAAGACACGGACGCTGGAGTTCAAGCTTTAGCTTGTCCTGCCGCGCAACGATTCCAGTGTGGCAGCCGACGTGAGTCGGCTCTAACTTTCACCGGTTTAGAATGAGCGGACTTACGTCCGCTGCTACGGATTTGACAGCCGGAAGAAAAGATTCCCTGTGGGCGGCGTGATCGTGACGCCGGCTTATCAATGGTCACCGGTTTGTCACAGGGCCGGTGCCGGGGAATTTGCAAAGCAAAACCGAAATGACCGAAAACCGGGGCAGACTTTCGTCCGCCCCGGTTGTGATTCAGACTTGCAAGCTCAACATCAGTAGCGTCACGGACTGGAAACCCGGTAGAACCGCTGAACCTTGTTGCTCGCCTGCGAATCCGTGAACTGGTATTGGCTGTAGGAACCATTGGCTGTTTCGGTCATCTGTCCTACCACCGGCCAATTGCTGAACGGCGTCATCAGATTGGTCGAGGCATAGACGGAGAAGCCGCAGCTTGGAGCATTGGTGAAACAGAAGCTACAACCACCACCACCGCCGGCGGTAAAGGTAATGCCGCCCAATTTCGGAGCCGTCGCCGTTGGTGGATTCCACAGCGCGGTCGGACGGCCGCCGAACAACGTGCCCGGCACGCCCCAGCCCGTGGTTCCCGGCAGGTAATAGACGGTCGGGTTGTTATCATTATTGAACACATACGCATCAGCGCTGGCGGGATTGCCCTTGCAATAGACTCCCGCCAGACTGGTGCATTGTGAGAATGCCTGGTCTCCGATGCTGGTGACGCTGGTGGGGAGCGTGACGCTGGTCAGGTCGCAGCACCATCCGAATGCCCAGTCCCCGATACTGGTGACGCTGCCGGGGATCGAAACGCTGGTCAGGCTGGTGCAGTAAGAGAACGCCCAGTTCCCGATGCGGGTGACGTTGGTGCCAATCGTGACATTGGCCACGCCGGTGCATTCCCAAAACGCCCCTTGCGCGAGGTTGGTGACGCTGGAAGGAATCGTGACGTTGGTCAGGCTGGTGCATCCATAAAACGCATTGGTCCCGATGCCGGTGACCGGCAAGCCATTGATTGTATTGGTGATTGTCACCGTCCCGCCGGGGCCGGTGTAGCCCGAGATGGTGATTGTGCCGTTGGCGGTTGTGCAAAGATATGGCGGGTTCACGAGCACCGCCGGAAGACCGCCAAACGTCGCCGCGCCCCAGCCGGTGGTTCCCGGCAGATAATAGGCGGTCGGATTGTTGTCACCGGAGAACACAGATGAATCTGCACTGGGGGCGTTGCCTTGAAAATAGACACTGGCCAGGCTGGGGCAGTTTTGGAACGCATCGCTTCCGAGGCTGGTCACGTGGTTGCCGATTGTAACGCTGGTCAGGCTGGGGCAATCACCGAACACCCCGTTCCCGATGCTGGTGACGCTGTTGGGAATCGTGACGCTGGTCAGGTCGCAGCCACAGAACGCATTCTGCCCGATGCTGGTAACGCTGGTGCCGATCGTGACGGTGGCTAGGTTGGGGCACTCGAAGAAGGCTTCCACCCCGATACTGGCGACGCTGTTGGGGATCGTTACGTTGGTCAGACTGGTGCAGCCATAGAACGCATAATATCCGATGCTGGTGACACCGGTGCCCATCGTGACGCTGGCCAGGCTGGAGCAGTATTGGAACGCATTGTTCCCGATGTTGGTGACGCTGTTCGGAATCGTGACACTGGTCAGATTGGTCCAGCCAGAGAACAAAGAGTCCACTATGCTGGTGACCGGCAGGCTGGCGATCGTGCCGGGGATGGTGACCGCCCCGCCGGGGCCGTAGTATTGCGTGATAGTGACCTTGCCGTTATTGATCGTGTAGCGGTAGCATAGCATCGCCGGAAGATTGTCAAAATAGGTGGCCCAGCCCGTGGTGCCCGGCTGGTAATAGACGCTCGCATTGCTGTCACCGGAAAACACGGATGAATCATTGGTGGGTTGCGGGGAGTTCCCCAAGAAATAAACATTGGTTAGAATGATGCAATTTTGGAATGCACCACTCCCGATGCTGGTGATGCTGCCGGGGAGCGTGATGTTGATCAGGCTGTTGCAGTCAAAGAACGCGTCGGAACCAATGCTGGCGACGCCGCCGGGGAAAGTGATGCTGTTCAGGCGGTGGCAACCATAGAACGCACTGGCCCCAATACTGGTGACGCTGTTGGGAAGCGCGATGCCGGTCAAGCTGGTGCAAAGTTGGAACGCACTGGCACCGATGCCGGTAACTGGCCGACCATTGATTGCGCTGGGGATGGTCACCGCCCCGCCGGGGCCGGTGTATCTCGCTATGGTAACCGTGCCGTCGTTATTCGTCGTTATCGTGCCGCACTGCGCTGTCGGGACACCGCCAAACACCGTGCTCCAGTTCGTGGTCCCCTGCCAGTGCCAGACTGTCGCATTGGCGTAACCGAGGAAGTCGAACGCACTTGGATCCACGCTGGGGGCGTTCCCAAGGAAAATGATGTTGGTCAGGCTGTTGCAGCCCTCGAACTCCTCCCACCCGATGTTTGGGACACTGCCGGGAATGGTGATGCTGGTCAAGTTGGTGCAGTCATAGAATGTCTGGTCTCCCAGGCTGGTAACGCTGTCGGGGATTGTGATGTTGGTCAAACTGCCACAGCCACCGAACGCCTCCGCCCCGATGGTCGTGACACTGTCGGGTATTATGACGCTTGTCAGTTTGCAGCCACCGAACGTATTGCCCCCGATGATGGTAACGCTGTTGCCAATTGTAACGCTGGTCAGGTTGGTGCAGTAATAGAACTCCCAGCTCCCAAGGTAGGTGACGCTGTTGGGGATGGCGATGCTGGTCAGGCTGTAGCAATCTTCGAATGCACCGTCCCCGATGCTGGTGACGCCATTGGGGATCGTGACGCTCGCCAGTTTGTAGCACTGTTGGAACGCAGAACTTCCGATGGTGGTGACGCTGCTGGGAATGGTGACGCTGGCCAGATTTGTGCAGAGATAGAAAGCCTCGTCGCCGATGCTGGTGACGCCGTTGGCAATCGTGACGCTGGTCAGGTGGGTGCAGTTTTGGAACGCCGAAACCCCGAAGTAGGTGACGCTGCCGGGAATGGTGACGCTGGCCAGGTTTGTGCAGTTTTGGAGCGCCGAGATCCCGAGGTAGGTGACGCTGTTGGGAATCGTGACACTGGTCAGTTTGCTGCAGCCGGCGAAGGCAGAACCTCCGATGGCGGTGACGGTGTTGGGGATTGTGACGCTGGTCACGTTGGTGCAGCCGGAGAACGCATTGTTCCCGATGATGGTGACCGGCAGGCCGGCGATTGCGCTGGGTATGGTCACTGCTCCGCCGGGGCCGTAGTATTTCGTGATGTTGATTGTGCCGTAAGCCATCGTGTAGGTGTATAGCGGCTCCGAAGGACGACCGCCAAACAGCGCGCCGGGCGCGCCCCAGCCCATGGTCCCCGGCGGATAATAGATGGTGGCATTGTCACCGGAGAACACAGTAGAGTCAGCACTGGGTGCGTTGCATTGGAAAAAGACGGTGGATAAGCTGGTGCAGTTTTGGAACGCATAGTTCCCGATGCTGGTGACACTGTTGCCAATCAAGACGTTGGTCAGGCCGGCGCAGTTTCCGAACGCCACAATCCCGATGCTGTTGACGCTGTTAGGGATGATTACGCTGGTCAGGCCGGGGCAACCCCAGAACGCATCCTGCCCGATGCTGTTGACACTGGTGGGAATCGTAATGCCGGTCAGGCCGGTGCAACCACAGAAAGCAAAGCTCCCGATGCAGGTGACGCTGCTGGGGATGGTGTAACTTCCAGACTTGGCGCATGGATATTCGATGAGCGTGGTCTTGCTGTGGTCGAACAGGACTCCGATCCCACCGTCGCTGTAGGCGGGATTATCCGCCGCCACCGCGATTGACGTCAGACCGGCACAATACTGGAACGCCCCTGGCGCAATGTTGGTGATGCTGTTGGGAATGACAAAAAGTGTCACGCTGGGGGAGCTTGAAAAGCCGTTTGGGATGCTGGTGACCGGCAGACCTCCTATTGTGCTGGGGATGGTCGCCGAGGTGCCGGGGCCGGAGTATCCCGTGATGGTGATTGTGCCATTATTGTTCACGTAGCTCCAATATGGCACCGTCAACAGCGCGGTCGGACGACCGTCATACAGTGTGACGCCCGGCGTGCCCCAGCCCGTGGTTCCCGGCATGTAATAGACGGTCGCACTGTTGTCATGGGCAAACACGGATGAATCGTTGTTGGGTTGCGGGGCGTTCCCTTGGAAATAGACGCTGGCCAGGCTGGTGCAGTTGGAAAAGGCCATGCTCCCGATGCTGGTGACGCTGTAGGGAATGTTGATGCTTTGCAGGCCGGTGCAGCCATAGAAATCCCAGGCCCCGATGCTGGTAAGGCCGCTGCCCAGCGTGACGTTGGTCAGGCTGGTGCATCCGTAGAACACCGAGGTGTCCATGTTGGTGACGCTGTCGGGAATGGTGATGCTGGTCAGACCGGAGCAATCGGCAAATTCCATTCCCCCGATGGAGGTGATGTTGGTGGAGAGCGAGACGGACACCAGATTGGTGCACCACTCGAACGCACCAGACCCGAGGTAAGTGACGCTGTTGGGGATGCCGATGCTGGTCAGATGGGTGCAGTTCCAGAACGCAGCGCCGCCGATCCAAGTGACGCTGGATGGGATGAGGATGGCTGTCACATTGGAACAGTTTTGGAATGCATAGGGGTTGATGCTGGTGACCGAATAGCCATTGATCGTGCTGGGGATGGACACCACCCCGCCCGGGCCGGTGTAGCCCGTAATGTTGATCGTGCCGTTATTGGTCGTGTAAGTGAATGGGACGAACCCCAACAGCGGCATCACGCTGACGTCGTCGAGAGCAAAACCGTCAAAGGAATCTTGGAACGTGAATTGAAGGGTGTCACTCCCCGAACTGAAGACATTGGTCTGAACATTGATCCAGCCGGTGGCTGGCAGATTGGTGAAAGCCAAAATGGTGGTTCCATCCCATGATACACGAAGCACATTCGGATCCCCATACATATTATTCACCCAGAACGAGATCGTATACATTTGCCCCGGATTATAATACTCGTTCAATGATGTTGGGGAAAGATAACCGAATGCATGACGGGCGGACTGTCCCAAAATGGCTTCGTAGTTCCCGGAGTGCGGAGGGATACCAGACCATGAACCGTCGTCCACCAAGGTATAGTCGGTGGTGCCGGACAGGGTCCAAGATGTGAAAGACCCCGTTTCAAAACCCCCGTTATTGACCGTATTATTCGTGATGATCCCCTGGCCCTTGACCGACGCAGCCGGCGCGAGGGCAAGCAAGAGAGCGGCCAAACGCGCGGCATTGTTTCTTAACATTTTTTTGATGGTTTTCATAATGGTCTCCTCATTTGTTTGTTGGTTTCTTTTACGTTTGGTCATTTCACTGACTTCGTTTGCGGCGCAGGGGTCGGTGCCGGGGTGGTGGGGTGGCCGCCGCCGGTGTTCAC
>Ga0182027_10006243_pt1 | contig 17908 bp, 18 predicted proteins | sample 712E1DmetaG_FD_121300 | JGI IMG/M metagenome (GOLD analysis project Ga0182027, IMG submission 121300) | Permafrost microbial communities from Stordalen Mire, Sweden - 712E1D metaG (Illumina Assembly) | ecosystem: Environmental > Terrestrial > Soil > Wetlands > Permafrost | place: Sweden... | reverse complement strand
TTCCTGAATTGATAATTATTCCTATTGTTGCATTTTTCTTGATGGCTTTTGCAAACATTCTCATGTCGCCTAAGATTTTATTTAATCCTATCTTGACAGCTATATTATCAAATCCAATCACCACAGGATGTCCTTCACCATTATTCACTTGTATGTATTCGACAGTTCCATCATAGGGAAATCTGAAATAATGTTTATTTCCAAAAGACAGATACATATTGAGATATATTCCATCGTTAAATCTTTCAGCATATTTTCCTATCATATTTTCTAATGCCACAACCTTCTTATGTTTGGATATTATATATCCATCCTCTCCGATTATCCCATGATATTCTAATCTAGATTCTGCAGGACTAGCGATATATTCAAGGCTAGAATTTAGAATATCATCTTGTACTTTATGGAATTCAGCATTACTTCCTTTCTTATCCATTCGACGTTTCAATGGAGAACTTTTAGTGTGTTTCATCCTAACTCAACAAGCATCATATAAAAATTAAAATAGATAATCTACGCCGTGGCCCGGATTTGAACCGGGAAATCATTGCTGAAACAAGCTTTACGGTGATTCACGAGAATCGATTCCAGGCTTGCGCAGTACCAGGTTGTGCCACCACGGCATACTATAGAGTATGAAGAATTATAGATGATTTTTAAAGGTTGTCAAAACAATTGTTATCATAAAAATTGTTTTTGTCATAACTGTTCGCGATTCTATTATTTTATTGTTATCTCAATTCCTATTGGAATTTCCTTGAGGTTCTATTATTACTTGTCATCGCTCACAAAGAAATCCAAGTACAGGATTTCTTGTGCAAGAAATTCTTAGAATTTCTTTGCACCCTAAGTTTGACAAAAACATATTATATGCCCAAAACATATTTAAACTCATTAGACTATGATACCTGTATGAAGGTCCTAATTTTCGTTCATAATTCAGATTCTAAGATTAAGGCCAGGTTTCATAAATTATTTTCTCCAAAGAACAATAAATGTAAACTTTACAAATTAACGTATGGAAGGATATTTATGAGACGTGAATGGAGAAATTTCTTAGGCAGTCTGTCGTATCAGAAAGTGTTTTTTCATAAGAAAGAATTCAAGAAAGCACATCCAGAATTTGCATACTTAGAATTGCCGTCTATATTAATGAAGATTGGCGATAAGATAACTGTATTGATAACTGCGCAAGAAATCAATGCGATGGAAAATGTCGATGACCTGATAGGATTGTTGGGAAAGAAATTATCAGGTGTATAAAATTTAGATTTGAGTTATAATTTATTTCTTTATTCTCTAGAATCTATTCATATTCAGGAATGATCTTATCTCATTTTCTACTTCTGTACAATCCCTGATTGCTTCACCATCATAATTTGATGTGTATACTCTATAGATGAATTTATCGAAGACATTCTTTATGAAGAAGAATGTAGGTTTAGTCTCCCATTTGTTCTCATAGTCTGTAACAACATACGCGTCAAAATAAAATTCAGCCCTGCCCTTGTTCACCTTGTATTTTACATTATCTTTCTCCACATCGATTTCAGAAAGTTTAGAGAATATCATAAAGACCCTGATATCAATTCTAGCATAATCCGAGACTTTCTTATATGGAATTATTTCAAGGACAATCTGCTTCTCATTCTCACTCACATCTTCCCAGTTCTTAATCTCCTGCTTGTCATAACCCCTATCTCTAAACCAAGAATCAATAATCTTATACAACTCTTTAATATTGAATACTCCTTCATAAGATAACGATTTGCCATCGATTAATGTCCTAACTTCAGCCATAGCTCACCTTTTTGCGATGAAATATTATAAAATATTGTCAATATGCGTTACTACCGCTATCCATGTTTAAATACTTTTTCACTTTTGTATGCAGGTCATATACAGAATATTCGAGTGCATTAGCATACCTGATGCGCCAGTCCCAATATATGACGTTCTCGACATAGAACTGTCCTAGTTTTTTTGTAAAATTGCTGCCACTGCTAAACTTTTGTGAGTAGTCTAACTCTAAATTCGCAAAGAACTTTATCTCCATCCTAGATTTTGTAGCCTTAGTCTTCTTGCCGTCTTTTATGACTTCAACTTCTGAAAAATCCCATAAGTGAAACTCAATCTCAATATATTCCTTGATAAATTCTGTGACTTTCTTTTCAGCAACCCATTTTATCTCTAACTCATTACCAAAAGGGGTGGCTACTTTATCTTTATATTTTGTCTCATTAAATAAGAATCTTTTGCTGATTAGCCAGGAATGCATCATCTTGTACATGCCTTCATAATCGAACACTCCTTTGTATCTAATCATTAAGGGAGCATCAAGAATAGGAAATGGTTTGCTTAAAGGGATTAGCGCCATAATATCATTTTATCTAAAATTAGTATATAAATGTTGCGCTTAACTCAGTAATATTAAAAATTGTTTTTGCCTAACTTAAAGGTGAGTGATGGCCCTAAATAATTGGATCTCAAGGGAATTCCAATAGGAATTGAGACATCAATTAAAGAATATAATCACGAACAGTTAGGCAAAAATAAAAATTAGAGAAAAATCTTTATCTAATCCTAATCGCATCCAAGTTTCTTGGAGCAACAGTTTCAATCTTATACTGATTATGAATACTGCTTGCCAGATTCAAGCATCTGGAATTCTCGCCGTGATTCACGATTATCTTTTTAGGTCTAGGATTTAATCTTCCGACGAAATTCATTAATTCTTTCCTATCGCTATGGCCAGAAATCTCTAACTTGAAGATTTCCATATTAACCTTAACAACTTCATTCTGTTGACCATTCTTGAACACGAATTCACGCTCTCCACGCTGAACTCTAGCACCAAGCGATCCTTCAGCCTGATATGACGAGAATACTAGACAATTCTTAGGATTATCAGCAAGTGCCTTGAAGTACTGTACGCTCGGTCCCCCGACTAACATTCCAGAAGTAGCAAGTATAACGCATGCTCCTGTCTCTTCAATGATTTGAGTTCTCTCCTTACCAGATCCCACTCTCTTAAGATTATCCATCAAGAAAGGATTATTATCTTTAGCAAATATCTGCTGCCTGACTTCATTGTTCAAGTATTCTGGGTATGCAGTGTGAATAGCAGTAATATCCCAAATCATACCATCAATATATATCGGAACGTCCGGAATCTTATTCTCTCTGGCAAGCCTTTCCAACAATACAATAATTTCTTGAGCTCTACCGGAACCAAGTACAGGAATCAGAACTTTACCGCCGCGCTTGATAGTTTCGCCGATACTTTGACCAAGCATCTCATCAGCCTCTAATGCTGGAGGCAAAATATTATCCTTACCACCATATGTTGATTCAAGCATCAATGTTTCTAGTCTTGGAAATTGAGTTATTGCAGGACTAAGCATAGATGTTCTTGCATATTTAATATCGGCACCGTAAAGCAGATTATGCAATCCATTGCCGATATGCAGATGAATCATTGCGCTTCCTAGAATGTGGCCTGCATTATATAATGTAATTCTTACATCAGGTGTTATGTCAGCTACTTCATCATATTCTAAAGTTATTGTGTGCTTGACCATCTCTCTGACATCATCACTATTATACATAGGCTCTTTGCCTTCTTCACGTTGAATCTTAACAAAATCTAATTGTAAAAGTGCCATGACATCTCTTGTTGGAGCTGTACAATATACTGGTCCTCTGTAACCAAACTTGAATAAGTATGGAACAAGCGCACTGTGGTCTAAGTGTGAGTGCGATATTATAACAGCATCTAATTGTGATATGTTGAATTCTGGAGCTTCCATGTATGGATACATTGTTTCTGGAGTATCAGCGCCCATATTCATGCCGCAGTCAAGCAATACTCGAGATTCTGGAGTTTGCAATAATATACATGACCTTCCAACTTCTCTTCCGCTTCCGAGATATGTTAATCTGACCCACTCTTCTTTTTTCTGTCTTCTCAACCAACCATTATATATTCTTTCACCCGTCTTGTGCAGGAACTTTCTACGATAATCGTTATTCTGATATAGTACTTCTCTGATATTTTCAATCAGCTGAGATCTTATTGCAGGTGTTCTTCTAATAACAGGAACCCAGAATGTTTTCTTCTTAATCTCCTGCAACACTTCACCATCCTTGCCGATAGCCACACCAGGCTTCTCGCACTCGATGTAGGCTATAGACCTTTGAGCATCGAATATTATTTCTCCAAGCTTTGCTTCTTCAGGAACAATTTTTCTAATAGTCTTCTCGGCCTTCTCAACTTCTAAGCATATACTAGGATCAGGTCTGAGTTCTATACGCTTCTTAATCACATCAACAATACCTTTGATTATTCCACCGTTATCTAGATAGAAATCTTTCTTCTTAGTATAAAGCACGATGTTCGCGCCTTCAAAATTCACGTCGCTTATTTTGCCTTCTGGTATTGCTTTTAGAATTTCTTTAACTATCTCGCTATTAGCCATTTAATGTTCACCTATGTTTGCTCCATAAAACTATTTGTTATTATTTTTTAGAATAAAAATAATTGTAAAACAAATTTATATAAAATTATTGCTAGTTTTTTTCTGCACGGTTTTCCTGATGCCATCTTTTGTTATTGTTACAACATCAACACCGTTACCGGATGCCGTATCACGTTGAATTGCTGCTAGTATTGATTTGACAGCCAATTCTTCTCCTTCTTTGATTGTCATGCCATCTTTGAATGCATTTTCTAGTACACCGAATACCATTGGACTGCCGCTTCCTGTTGTAAAGTAATCTTTAAATTCAAGTGCGGCTCCATCAGGATCAATAACAGCTAGTTGTGGACCCTTAACATCGAAGCCGCCTAACAATACTTGTGCCATGCTTGGAACATATTGCTTTGAGCTATCATACATTAATCTTGATATTAAGCTTGCGGTCTCTTTGACAGTTGTGTTTCGACCGTTTCTTATATTTCTTAATTTTAATTCTGCCTTCAATAATTTTATTAACATTTGAATATCACTTACAGAACCAGCTGTTGTTATGGCCATATTATCAGTAATCTGTGTAATTTTATCAGCATCCTTTCTAACAATGAATTGTCCGCCTAGGGTTGTACGTTTATCAGCAGCCAACACTATGCCGTCCTTACAAACTAAACCTACAGTAGTCGTCCCTGTCTTCATCTTTTCCATATATAATCACCAACTTAACTTATTTTATCTTTGCCTGTCTTATCGTTATTATCTTTGCATTATCATATTCTTAGAACGATTTCGTTATAAACTGGTAAACTTCAATTATTTATAAATATTATGGTTGATATGACATTAAAGTAATTTTGCGTTGTAATCTTTGTCAGGCTGTTCGCGATTTTATTCTTTAATCGTTATCTCAATTCACTTTGCAATTCTCTTGAGATTATACTATTCCTTGTCATCGCTCACAAAGAAATCCTATGTACAGGATTTCTTGTGCAAGAAATTTCAAGAATTTCTTTGCACCCTATGCCGACAAAGATATTTACAACATTGTTTTATTACGGCTTCTTCTGCACTGTCACAGTCACATCGCCGGTTTGATTATGGACGTTAGTCGAGCCACTGCGCTGGAACATGATTATAGTCTTATATTTTAATTTGCTGTTTGTAGGAATAGTACTGCTAGTCAAATCACATGTAATATTAACTGTGGCTCCAGGAGCTATGTTTGCATAAGCTGGAATAAAAGGGGTAGATGCGGCACTAAAGCATGTAACCGTGCCATAATCAGACTTTATTACAGTAGTATTTATATCTAAATTTACACCAAAATTATTTCTAAGAGTTACTGCTACAGTACCATTATTGAATGCTATATAATCCTCACACGTTATTTGGTCTCCGAAATAACATATATCATTGACATATCTTTGAGTATTGAATATGCCGAAATATGATAATGCACCTATGGCTATCATAGCTCCAAGTATCGCCCATCCATATGTTACTAAGAATTCAATAGCCGCCTGACCTTTATGTTTTCTGCTTGTTTTAATTGTATTTCGCATATAGCTCTCCAATTATTGACTGATAATATCCATCCTTTACTTTTTTGTATGACAGTGCTATTCTTATTCTAGCATCATCTGTTAGTTTCATTACAGCATTGTCACATGTTATTATAAGTCTTTCTTCAGCGCGCAATGTTGTGCTACTAACATCGCAAGCCATTTCTATAGGCATGGTTACATTTGCGCTGATATTATATATGCTCTGTCCCATTCCATTACTCAAAACAACAGTAAGATTTTTAGATGATAACTGAGATCCTAAACATGGTATTGCAGAACCAAATAAACATTTATTTGCTATTACAGTCTTTGGGTGAGGCATAACATAAACAAGTCCTGCAACGAGCGCAGTGAGCAACAGCATGGCCCAACCGTATGTCATCATAAACTCTAGAGCTGCTTGACCTTTTCCTATAATTTTTTTATTTTTCATCGTATTTAATGTTTAATTATTGATATTATAATATTATAGTTATGCTACAGTCCTATCCTTTTTGTACTGTGGCATACACTTCGCCTAATGATACTTGGTCATATCCTGTAGGAGTCTTTCTATAAGTTATTGTAATCTTGATTTTTGCCTTCTCATCAGTATTGAATGGAGAATCAGGAGGATTTAAACATATAATTTCCATTTCCGCATCGGGCTCAAGACTTCCAATAGGACTTCCCCCTGAATTAGTTGTACATCCTTTGTTGTTGTCTGTTAAATTGGCTGTAATATCTACTGGATTTCCATATCCATATATTGTTTGTCCTGCAGTATTTGTTACTTTAAGTCTGACAGTATCATTAGTTAGAATAAAATCTTTACATGCAAAGGCATTAGAGAATATACATTTGTCAGGCAGACTCGTAGCAGGATTTGTGATTCCGAAGTATGTCAATGCTCCTATGACGAGCATTGCTGCCATTATTGCCCATCCATATGTTACTAAGAATTCTATGGCTGCTTGGCCTCTTCTTCTTTTTGTCAGCGGATTATGGTAATTATGATTCATCTATACACCTTTATTCTTTTTGGACTATGATTTTATAAAGTTTATTTAATACTAAGGATTTATAAGTCATCCTCCAGGAATTATACCTCCGAAAAAGTATCCGAATGCTGCCAGGAAAATATAATAAAATATAATTGAGGAAACCATGAATGCAGGAATATATTTTATTCCGCCTTTGATATCACCCTTTTCTATAAGAGACATTATTAATGATGAGAAGAAAGATATCAATAGGATAGCCATCATTGAAAAAGTCTTGAAGTCTTCAGGATTGATGCTGTCCGCAGAAAAACTTATAGGCATATTTGGGCTGTTAAGATTTGATAATTGTGAGCTGAATCCAATCATTACGTGAAGCAAGTAGTAAGATAATGCAAATAATCCTGGAGCAATTATTATGACAATTGCGCCGATAAATATCATATATGTTAATGTTGATGCGCTCATCTCTTCTTTCAATGCTTTAGTTTTTCTTATATTTTCAATTACTCTATCAACAATATCAGCAATCTTTCCACCGCTCTCTACTTCACCAACAATTAAGTCGAATGACCTTCGTAATATCGGTGAATCATACTTTTGTGTGAATTCGTTTAATGCATCAGTCAAGTCATTGCCCGTCATAACTTTTTTATATATCATTGTGACTTCCTTGGCAATCACTCCAAACTCCGGCTTGATGGCCGCCCATAATGCTTTTTCGAATGATAATCCTCCCTTAAGATTTGAGGAAACAACCTGTAAATAATCTGGAAGAATACCTTCTATCTCTTTGGTCCTCTTATATATAGTTATATTGAGGCTGAAATACATATATATTATGATAGTAAAGAGTATCAATATTTGTATGATAACCCAGCTAATAAATGTCAAGAGCAATGTAATTACACTACTGCTTGCGACGATTATACTAATTTTAGGATAGACCAAGATAATATATATGAAGTATGTGATTGCAAGTGATATGTAGAATAACCATCCGAATAATTCATAAGGCACATCATCATAGCCTGCCTTCATGAAGAAACTTTTTATCTTAGGCCTCAAACTCTTGAAGATAAATGCCTTTCCGAAATCTTCAGCAAATAATACCATTCAGATTTACCTCCAATAATTTACCTATAACATATATTTTCATATTCTTAATCTTTATACATTCAAATTAGGTCTTATTCCTTTTATCATTCCTATAAATACTAATTGTACAATCATTAGGAAAAATAATATCATAAAAAATACGGGCAAGTCAATTTTAAGCGACAGCATGGATGCTACGATGCTGAATAAAGTTATACCTAATGAGGGCACAACTATTGCAGCAAGCAAGTAAAACATTATTATGGAATTCAATTTTTTACCGTAACGTTGAATTTCAATAAGCTGCTCCTGAGATATCTCTTCTAATATAGCTTCTAGAGGTTGGCTTACATCTACACCAATCTTTAATGCATTGTTTATCTGAAACAATATTTTCTTGAATTTTCTCGAAGGTGTGGTCCTATATGCTTTCTCTAGTGCTTCCTCCAATGGTGTACCAAGCTTTATATCTTCTACAATCTCTCTGAAATATTCTCCGGCAACACCATAACTTTCTGAAGCTTCAAACAGCGCATTGATTAGTGGCTTTCCGCTGTTCAATTTAACGAGCAGAAATCTTCCTGCGAACAATACATCTCTGTCAATTTCGCGTTCACGCCTGGTTATTGCGACGTCAAGTCTTTTTAGCATCAGGGAAAAAAATATTGCAAACGATATAATAAATACTACGATAACTAAGGCTATCGGCAAATTATTTTTCAGTATGATAAATATCGACAGAATACTGAACATTAAAGCCATCATAAAACCGTTTTTTAATGATTCATCGACAAATTCCGGTGGCTTTTTATGTATTCCTGCACTGCGCAACTTATCACGCAGGTCAGGCATTTTTGCAGCTAGACTATGAGCAAATCCCATCACACACCTCTAATTATAAATAATTATTACGTTCATTAAAATTTAAACTTATCAAAATAAATTCTGCATTGAAATAATTTTTATTTTTGTACAGCTGACTAAATATTTGCAACTATCAAACACAGCAGATATTTCACACAATCAATCCATCTTTAAGGTTCCCATGTAATATTTTGACATGATCATACCTATCTGGTCGACATTTTCTATATTTTTCTTGACGAGCCACTGTAATATCTGTATTTTCTTTTCTAAATCTTTAGCGATATCTTCTGTACTCCATCCTGTATATAATTTTAATCTTTCAAGAACTGTCTCTGAATCACTGATTTTTTCCAGAACATCATCAGCAACATTTAACTGCATGAGTATCTTTGCATCACCAGTAGGAGTTACCTCAGCAATCTGCAAAGTCCTTCTTTTGCCAGTTCTTCTATTTCTTGATTGTGCAAGTATAACTGATAATGAAGATATCATTGGCTTAGGAATGTCAATAGGAGGATTGGTTAATCTGACGATTACTTCATCAGAATTATTGGCGTGTATAGTTGCATATACCGAATGGCCTGTATGCATCGCTTCCAATACCACCTGCGCTTCTTTTTGTCTTCTTATTTCTCCGACAAGTATTCTGTCAGGTCTCATTCTAAGGCTATTGACTAATAGGTCAAGCATTGTTATTTCTCCTTTTCCTTCAGGATTTGGAAGCCTAGTCTCCATAGGGACCCAATGCAGATTCTTAGGAAGAGTCAATTCTCTAGTATCCTCAATACTTATTATCCTTTGATTCGGAGGAAAAAAATTACTTATAACATTCAGCATGCTAGTCTTACCAGAGCCTGTTCCTCCGGCAATCAATACTGATAATTCGTTTTGCACAGCTAACCAAATGAATGCCGCAGCCTCAATAGATATAGTATTATCTTTGATGAATTTAGTAATGGTCCAAGGGTCGGCTGAGAATTTTCTTATGGTGATGGTATTACCTTTGCTGCTGATAGGAGAAAGCGTAGCATTGACTCTGTCTCCAGTGCTTAAGTGTGCATCCATCAATGGATTGAGTGTTGTTATTTCCTTTCCAACCTCTCTTCCGATCATCGTAGCGTAATGTCTAATCTTCGCCTCTGTAATCAATTTAATGTTAGTTATTAACCATCCATGTTTTTTGTGATATACCCAGATGCCTTCAGCATGATTATTGACGACAATCTCTTCCAGAAATACATCCCTAAGAAGTATCTCTATTTTTCCCAATCCAAGATTCTCTTGAATTATATAATTCACAAGCATATTGGTCGTTTCCTCGTTCGCCGACGGGAAATATCTTTTTATGAGCTTTGTTATCTCTGTCTGAAATTTATCTTTATTTTCAGCAGGATTGTCGCTCTTATCTTCTGGTCGGGTGTCAACTTTTGATATAAATTCCTGACGAATCTTTTCTAAGACAAGCTTGGTAGCATCACTGATATTAGTTAATGATACTACATAACGTGGAGTAGGCTCGTCCTCGAATAACACAATATTTATCTCGACTAGGATATCATTTATTTTAAGTTTATACTTATCCAAATATGTTTCTACTTTCTTGTTTTTTTCTATCTCTTCAAATTTTGTAGGAAAACTGGTCTCAAGCATTACTAATCGCCTCTTTACATTCTTGGAGTCTTATGCGTGCAGCTTTATTTTCTGGCCGGATCCTTAGGATTTGTTGGAAAATTTTCGCTGCCTCATCGTAATTATTTTGGAACATCGTATATATAGCTTCTTCATACATTTTCTGTAATTCTTCATCATTGTACTTATGTTTGATGTTGTATCTCTGTAGTTTTTGGATATCTTTAGCAAAATTATCGACGTTTTGTGTCATTGTATCTTTGAACTCATTAATATCTTCAGTAATTTCTGTTTTGGTAGAATTTGAAAAATTTTCTTTTTCTTTATCTGCTTCATTTTTTTGCGATTCTATGATTGTCTGAAATTCCGACTCAGGCATTATTTCCTTGTCCTTGAACAATTCAGGTTGTTTTTCCATGCACTCTTGCAATCTTATATGTGCCGCTTTATTGTTTGGCTGGGCGGTAATAATCTTTCTGAATAATTTGGCTGCTTCATTATATTTATTATCAAACATATAATATATTGCTTGTTCGTAGACGACGCGTAGTTCTTCTCCAGAATATTTATTGAAAGCTAGATGTTTAGTTTGTACTTCACTCTCGAACTTATCTGGATATTTATCTTGAGCTGAGCTTTCTGCAGTATAATCCTCAACATTAATATTATCTTGATTATCTTTTGAAGATATAATATGTTGCGCCTGATGATATACTTTGTTGAGTATCTCTCCGCGCAAATGTTCTATCTTATTTGATACTTCAGATTTTTCTTTCTTAAGCCTCTTATCTAATTCTTCAATTACCTGCTTTACTATCTCCTTGCGCAGTGATTCTATTTTTTTATTCTGTGCATCACTGTTCTCGTCAAGTTTTTTGCGCAGTTCCTCAAGAAGTTTATCAGTCACATGCATCTTCAATTTCTCAAGATGCATAGTAGTTTTATTGATAATTTCATCCTTCCATTCCAAGGGTCCTGATTGTAAAGTTGCATGTTCGGCTTCTTGTATTTCGCCCTCAACACCGTGATGTTTGTGTATATGCTGTATGTGTTTTTTTGGAGTATCTTCATTTTCTCTTTCTATATCCTCTATTTTTCCTGATGTTTTTTCTGTATATTCTTTTTCTTTAACATTAGGTTTTTCGAGCTTGTCTTTTATAGTGCTGCCCGATATGTTTGATTCTACAGCAAAATTATTTTTGTCGCGAGATTTCTTTTTGTCAAGAAGCATTTCATCCTCGGAAGGATGTTCTTTCGAGTATCCTAATTTATTACCTGTATTTGATCCTATCGGTAACTCTGTTCTTTTTGATGGCTCAGGTTTCTTTATATCATCTAGCATAGGCTCGTTAGATGCCTGTTCCATTCTATCTATAAGACTTGTAAACTTTTCAGTATTATCCTTGAATACTTCCATATCTCCTTGTTTTATCACTTCTATCTTTCCTTCCTTGATCCTGACATAATTCTGTATTTTTTCATACATCTTCTCTAATAATGAGTATATTTTTTTACGCTCAACACTACTTTTTGGAAGTCTAGAATAATTGGCTTTTAATTCATCAAATAATTTTTTTGCTCTCGTGAGTTCATCATTGTCTAGGGCATAGTTTAATTCTTTCAGATAATCTCTTGTCAGATATAATCCATACTCTTCTTCTCTGTCTATACTTGTATTTTCTTTTTTTTCTATCTTGCTGTCTAAGAACGTCAGTATGTCCCTCTCCAGATATTGTTCAAATTCCATATTGTTCCTTCGCGTGCGTCTATTATTTATCCGTTTATTCTGTCTGTGATATCTATTATTCTTTAATTTTTTAAGCGTATTGTATAAGTTCCTTGTATTCACGCCATAATTGGTCTATATTGTTTAATTTTCTTCGCTGAGATTCGAAGAAGAAATATTTCTTCTGCAATTCTAATGCTTGAATTACATGATTTTTCCACAACATATCTATCTGCTTCTCAGGGATATTGTTTACTCGGGCTTTATCCCAGAATTGTTTCTTGAAATATTGTATATTATAATTTTCTTCTTTGACGACTGTTTCTTCTTGTCTCTTGTCAACAACCTTATTTAGATATATGTATGGTGTGGTAAATCTGTACTCAATGCCCACAATACCTTCTTCAACTAGAAAATCTACCCACGCCTGTACTACTCCGGCATCTACTTTAAGCTTTGTAGCGACTTCCGTCAATGGAATCTTGGCACTATGTGCCAATAAGTCCAATAACTCGTCCACCCCTGTTCTAACTACCTCTTCTGTCATTTTTACAGTTTATACTCTTTAGTAGTCTCTATGAGCCTATAAAAAGTTTGTTGATTATTATGTAGTAGTATATGTATTCGAGCATTTATGTGACAGTTGTATAACAATTTATTATTGTATTTAGATATCAGGATTGTTTTTATTATCTGCATACGATACCAACAACATCACTATCAGTCAATCCATATCTGGCAGCTGTACCACTATCCAAACTTACATTGTCATAACTGATGTTATATACACTAATTGTCTTTCCACCACTGCAAGTATAAGCATCATTCCAATAATAATGCTCTATATAACTGCGATTTCCATCCGGAGGAACAGGCAATTCTGACGGATGCAGGATTGTTTCTATACCACAACACGATGATGGACTATTATCATTCCAATATCTTTGTAAGAATGAAGTGCTGTTCTGATAAAGCCTGAAGCTATAGTCCTTATAAAATTCTTCTGTATTCACTGCGTTCCAGCATGCATCGTTGGACTCGCAAATTCCTTTATATCTTTTTATAGTCCTATTATATCTGTCTGTGGAATCATTAATATTTCCGGTAGGTTCGAGCAACCCTATTATTGAAACCGGTTGTGTTATTATGGTTTCTTTACTCCATTTGGCATAATATTTCTCATCTGAATTATCAGTGATATTATATGATATATTAATTGTGACTTCTACTTCGAATGCAAGTCTCTGCTCTATGCTTATGGAATTTATGTGATATGTTGTATTTATGTTCAATTGTTGGTTTGAAAGAGTTGTGATATTCCTTAATCTGGCGTCTAGATAATATAATCCGAGTCCGCAACTATCCGAACCTACGTTCGAACAATCTACACGATTGCAAATCATACAATCATGGAATGTTTTGTTGAAGCTGTTGAAATCAGCAAAGAATTTGTGTTTATTGTAGCTGTAATTTGTAATTGCATCCAACGTGCGGTATGTCGAGACTTGTGTACTATCCCCTAAATATGTTTCAAAATTTCTAACATATGTGTCTATAACTTTTATTCTGATGTTGCTTCCCGGAATTCTGTCCTCATAGAGTGTGTTAAAATTTTGAGAGAATATTGTTATGAATAATACGGAGAATAGGACAGATATAAGTGAAAAGAGTACTGCTTTTCTACTTAACTTTAACTTCTTTAGTTTTAGATCCATACTTTTATCTCCGTCATTGCAGGCCCAAACATTGTGGTACTGTTAATTTGCAGAAATGTTATTTTTTTAGAGGCTATAATTAATTTAGCATCTTTGATATCTGTATCGATAGTTCTATTATATATGTTTGTAGTTGTAGACTGGTCTATTATATTGTAAGAAAAGCCATATTTTCCTGGTATCAGTTGTTCTGTAAGATTTTGTATCATCCCTCTCGCACGTTGCAGGTCGCCAGGATTGCCAGAAAAATAGAATAGGTCGATTTGATCCATTATGGTCAGCGAAGTATCATTGATTCTCTTGTCGTCTATTAACATCGTGAAATAAGGATTATTTACCTCTTCTATCTTAGTATTCAATATAAATGAACTGTACTCTTCAACCATTTCATAGTTATATTGTATTTTTGTAGGTCTCACTCCCTCATTGAGTATAATCATCAATGATAAGAATATTATTGTGCTTCCTATGAATGCATCAATAATAAAATAATACCCCTTTTTCTTGAGACTCTTGAACATACAACCTCTTTTTTACAATATTATACTTAATATCTCAACTTTACTCAACTTATAGAATTACGCATTAAAAATTTTGCTACTTTTGACAGTTACAATAAACTTAACGAAAGAATGATAGCATATATCAACTAATCATATATATGTTTATCTTTTATTTAGTCCAATACGCCACAACTACTCTCACAGGATACTCGTCGAGCCTTGCTATTTTCTCGGTTTTCGTAAGACCCTTAATCCATGACGCAATCACATCGGGCTGGGCTTTAACATAACGTTCCAGCTGAGGAGCTTTCTCACAGCATTCTACAAAATATTTGTTGCCTATGTCAGGATTTCCATTATATTTATCCAGCGATACGTTTGTTCCTTTTAACCTGTTATTACACGCCTCTTTGACAACAGCGTCATAAAAAGAGCATTTCGTATTAGAATCATTAAATATTACTCCATCACATTCTGCATTACATCTATTATAACTATTAGTACAATCTTCATGGCATGTTCCATTCAACAATTTGAAGTCTAGACGAGTAACTTGTCCACGGATTACTGTAGCTTCTAAGAGCTGAGTATCATATCCTTTCTTCGATGCACTAAAATAATATTTGCCGCTGATGAACGCTGTGGATTGATATTTTCCATAACTGTCAGTAGGAGGAACTGTACTCCGGTCAAGGCTCGCGCTGTTGTTCCATTTTATAGGATGACCAGTAACTACTACGTTCTCAACAGGTTTATTATTACTATCATATGCATATCCCCAAACGTAGCCAACTCCTAAAGAATTACCGACTGTACAATCAGGGTCTGGACAGTTGCTGCAGTTAGCGCTCAAACCTGTACTAGGGTCTGTGAAATCTTCAGGGCATACTGCATCGTCCATATTATTACAACTGATTATTGATGGTGTTGATCCTCCGATTATTACTTGGCCATAACCTAGTGTGGAATCTGGTGAATGTCCGCATACGCATCCTGTCGAAGAATCTTTGTTATTAGCAGGACATACTACTGCGACGACTAATCCTATTGAAACTAACATCAAGGATATTAAAGAAAGCATTAATACTACATACCCCTTTTTCATGACATGAATTTAGGAGACGTTATATTTAAAGTTTGTGGCTTTGGCGAATTTAAAATCTTATTTGGCGCTGCCAATATGTGAGCAGTATGTTTTTAATAATAGAATGTCAAGGAATACAAAGAAATTCATGGAATTTCTTGTACAAAAAATGTTTCACATTTTTTTGTATTACAAGAGGGAATTGACATATCTGAAAAATAATTGAACTGCGAACCGGCCAGCCAAATTCGTTTTAGTGCGAAAACTTTAAAACAGGTTGCGATTACTGATTATTATGGTTGAATATTCTGCTGAGATTCAGGAGTTGGAAGCGCAGATAGCTAAGACGAAATACAACAAGAGTACTCAGCATGCTATCGGATTGATGAAGGCGAAACTTGCAAAGCTCAAGGAGAAGCGTGAGACGCGCGGCTCGGGCGGCAAGAAGATGGAAGGCTACGACGTCAGAAAGACCGGCGACGGAACAGTTATATTGGTAGGTTTTCCATCAGTAGGAAAGTCGACTCTGTTAAATGATTTGACGAATGCGGAATCAAAAATTGCAGCATATGCATTTACAACATTGACTGTAATTCCCGGCGTGATGCATTATAATGATGCTAAGATTCAGATATTAGATGTTCCTGGAATCGTCAAGGGCGCAGCAGCAGGAACTGGAAGAGGCAAAGAAGTTCTTTCTGTAATGAGGTCTGCGGAACTTGCATTATTAATTATTGATGTTAATGCACCAGAGCATTATGATGTGCTGAAAAAAGAGATATATGATTCTCATCTAAGACTGAATATGACTAAACCTGATGTCAAGATTGTTAAATGTTCGCATGGCGGAATTCAGGTTGCCAGCACGATAAAATTGACAAAGATTGATGAAGAGACAATCAAGTCTGTGTGTAAAGAGTTTAAGATATTAAATGCAGACATAATTATCAGGACAGATATTGACGTTGATGAATTTATCGACGTGATTGAGAGCAATAAGAAATATATTCCTGCAATAGTTGTTGTTAATAAGATTGATTTGGCCTCGGAGAAACAAGTTGAGAAAGTTGTTAGAGAGTTGAAAGCTGATTTGGCAATCAGTGCCAAGGATAAGATTTACATTGAGCAGTTGAAAGAGTTGATATTTGAAAAATTGGATTTGATTAGGATTTATCTGAAGGAGCCTAGCAAAGAAGCGGATTTGAAGATTCCAATTATTATTAGTAGACGTTCGAAAGTCGAGGATGTGTGTAATAAACTGCATAAAGATTTTGTTGCAAAGTTCAAATTCTGCAGGGTATGGGGCAAGTCATCAAAGTTTCCTGGACAGAGATTCATGCTCGACCATAAATTAGTCGATAGAGATGTTATAGAGATACATTTGAGATAGAGAATTATTTTGGATAAATATTATTAGATTACAAATGAAGATTTTACACAGCGTTGAAGAAAAAGAAGCGATGAAGTTTATAGATGCTGCTATAAAGGTTGCACAGCATTCTCCATGTTTTAGAAGCAAGTGTGGCTCTGTTATCGTTAAAGACGGCAAGATTATTGGTGAAGGATTTAATGCTCCGCCATTGGGAAAAAAATTAGACAAGTGTTTTAAGGATGATATTCCTAAAAATTTTAAGTCTGATAGGTCTTGTTGCATACATGCTGAAGAGCGTGCAATCATGGATTCTTTGAGAAAACATCCTGATAAGATTATTGGTTCTAGATTATATTTTATTAGACTTGATAAAGATACGAATAAGAAAATGTATGCTGGCAAACCATTCTGTACAATCTGCAGCAAAATGGCACTCGATGCTGGAATAAAAGAGTTCGTTCTATGGCATGAAGAAGGAATAACAGTGTATGATACTGATGAATATAATACTTTGTCGTTTCAGTATAGAGAATAATCAATAAACTATCAAAACCTTGTTTTGGGAGTTTCCCAGAAATCAAAGATTTCTAGTAAACTATATAAATCATGGTCTCTAAGTTTTAATTGGTGAATATTATGGATATAGGTATAAGTTGTCCAAAGTGCAAGTTTGATATGAGAAAGGGAACGAAATTGAATTCTGGGAATAGCATATTTCAGGAATGGGTATGTCCGCATTGCAATACTAAAGTGATGAAGGCAATTAGTGTCAATTAGTTTAAGATATAATATACTTGATGTTTAGAGGTGAAAATGGCCAGCAAAAAAATTAGTATAGATTTTGAGAAGATATTCGGAAATATCATGCATTATTTCAAAAGCTTGACTACCGATTTG
>Ga0182027_10006242_pt1 | contig 17909 bp, 13 predicted proteins | sample 712E1DmetaG_FD_121300 | JGI IMG/M metagenome (GOLD analysis project Ga0182027, IMG submission 121300) | Permafrost microbial communities from Stordalen Mire, Sweden - 712E1D metaG (Illumina Assembly) | ecosystem: Environmental > Terrestrial > Soil > Wetlands > Permafrost | place: Sweden... | reverse complement strand
GCCTCCATGTAAATGACGATGCTCTTGGTGTTTGGATCGTCGCCAAGATAATAAATCAGGTCGCCCCAGCCGACATCCAGCATGGAGCCGATGGAGATGAATGCGCTGAAGCCGACGTTTTCCTTCAGACTCCAGTCGAGAACCGCGGTGCACAGCGCGCCGCTTTGGCTGAGGAAACCGACATTGCCCGGCTTGGCAATGGCGGCGGCGAACGTGGCGTTCAACCCGATCCCCGGCATCATGACACCGAGGCAGTTCGGGCCGACGATGCGCATCCCGCCCCGTCGCGCCTCGGCGAGGATCTGTTGTTCAAGCTTGGCGCCTTCCGCACCGGTTTCCTTGAAGCCGGCGGAAATAATGACAGCGCCCGGCACACCCGCTTCGACGCATTCATGGATGAGGTTGGGCGCAGTTTTCGCCGGCGTGCAGATGACCACCAGGTCCACCTTTTCCGGCACGGAGGCGATATTGGGATACGCCTTTACACCCAACACGGACGAACGCTTCGGGTTGACCGGATAAACGGCCCCGGCAAACCCGCCACGGCCGAGGTTTTGAAACACCGTGCGTCCGACGGTGTCCGGGTTTTCCGTCGCGCCGATGACCGCGACGACTTTGGGCGCAAAAATGGCACTGAGCGGATGTTGTCGCTGCTGTAAAACGTTACGGGCGGATTCTGGACACTTTGAAGCTGGGCTTGTCGTTATGGTCTGCATGGAATGTTGGAATCTTAAAATGGACTAAAAATTATGAATCATAATCTCAAACTTGTCGGTGGCAACCAACTCATTTCACACTTAAAAACTGCCAGTGCCGGACCGTTTCGACTTCACTGACTTTGGCAAATCCTTTCCCTTTTTTGTGTTGATGGCATCCATCACGGCGCGGCAGGGGAATTCTACCGAAACGCCGGTGAAAAGGTGTTTTCGCATCCGCCGCAGCGTTCAATAGGCCAGCAATTGCGCGCGATAATCGGTGGGGGATTGGCCCAGAAGCTTTTTGAACACGCGGTTGAAATGCGTGAGCGATTGGAATCCGACTTCAAATGCGATTTCGCTGACGCGCAGGTTGGGATTGAGCAGCAGGTTTTTCGCTTTCTCAATGCGCACGCGCGAAAGATAGTCGGTGAAATTGACCCCGGTGACTTTTTTGAACATTTTGCAAAAGTAGAAGGCGCTCATGTTGACCGCTTTGGCGACCTGGCCGAGCGAAAGTTTTTCAGACTGATGTTCGCAAATGTAATCCTTGGCGCGCATGATGACCGGCGATTCGGCGTTTTCCTGCTGGATGATGACCTGATTGCTCACCATTGCCAGGTGCTGGGCAAAAATTGCGAGCAGTTTCACCGCCGACTCGTGTTGTTTGGGCGACACCACCTTGCCGGAAAAGTAGGCCTTCTTCAAAACATCGCGTTCCACGTCCGAACCCCATTCGGCGACTTGTTTGGCGACCCGCTTAAACTGCGCTCCGCTTGGTTTTTTGCGGAAGACCTGTCCGGTTTGGAGAAAACCGATCAACCGGTCGCTCAATCGCACCGGCACGGCCGTCTCGCAGAGCCCGGAGGAACAAGTGATGGTACACGGTTCGGTCGAGGCGTTTTCGCAAAGCCGCTCGCGCACCTGCAAACACGCCGCGCAGGCGCGGCTTTTCTGTGCCATCAAGGCGCAAAACGGATTTTCATTCCGCCGGCCATGATACGGCAGTTGCCACGTTTCAATCGGCTGTAGCGACACCGGCAGTCCGGTCATGTCGCCAAAGGCGCGCTCGTATTCCTGGTAGATTTTTGAACCGAGGAGCGCCTCGATCAACGCGTGATTGCCGTTACCATTGCCATTTGGAGAAGCAACGGGGATTTTATCTTTGGAAACAAATCTGGTTTTTGCCAGAACGGAGCCCGTGGTTGTTGGTCGAAGTCGTGGTGCGGCAAAAAAATCCCGGCGCAAAGCAGGTCGAGCGGAACGGTCGCCCAAGCCTTGCTTAGCAAATATTGTCTGCACGACAGCAAATTAACCGAAGAGGGCAGTTATCGCAATTATTATTTCATCCCGGTCGCCGGTGTATTTTAACATTTCGGATTCTGCGTGTTCGTTTTAGGGTTTGCATGTCCGCGCCGGACGAATGTGAATACATTGCACAAATATCTGACGTATCAAGTGATCGCTTCATTGTTGTTGACCGTGGCGGTATTCACCTTTGTGTTGTTGCTCGGCAACGTGCTCAAGGAAATCCTCACGTTGCTCATCAACGGTCAGGTGCGCCCCGGCACAATGTTCGAAGCAATCGGCCTGTTGATTCCATTCGTCTGGGTATTTGCGCTGCCAATGGGTTTGCTCACCGCGACGCTGCTGGTGTTCGGTCGTTTCAGCGCTGACCAGGAATTGACCGCTGCACGCGCCAGCGGCATCAGTTTGCTGTCACTTGTCACGCCCATTTTGCTTCTGAGTTTGCTTTGCTGCTGCGTGAGCGCCTGGATCAACATGGAAATTGGTCCCCGTTGTCGCGTCGCTTATAAAAATTTCCTTTTCCTCGCGCGTTCCGAGTTGATGAACGTCCGATTGCCCGAAGGCCGGTTCATCCGCGATTTTCCGGGTTATATTTTTTACGTGGAAAAAAATCGCGGCGACAATTTGCAGGGCGTGATGATTTACAAACTCGAAAATGGAACAAACGTGGAAACAACCTTGCGCGCGCCTCGCGGTCAGTTCGAGACGGACGCGGCAAACAAACAGCTCATTTTGCATCTGTTCGATGCCCGCAGCGTGACGTTGAACGGGTCGCATGTGGGAATCACCTCATTCCCGATGTTGACGTTGAACTTCGACCTGAACGCGGCGACGAACCAGATTTCCAAACCCAAAATCAGCGACATGACATTCTGGCAATTGCAGGATGAACTGCGCGACCTGGAACAACGACTCTCCCCGCCGCCCGCCGCTTCTATATCGCCGTCGGAATTACAAGCGCAACTTCGTGAGGTCGCGAAGCAACGGGCCATTTTGACCGAGCCCATTCACGTGGCAATGCACCGGCAAATCGCCTTTTCGTTTGCGTGCTTCAGTTTCACGCTCATCGGCATTCCACTGGGGATTCGTGTGCATCGGCGCGAAACGAACATTGGAGTTGCCATGGCGCTCGTGCTGGTGGTGATTTACTACAGCTTCGTAACCCTTGGCGAATCATTGTCCGCGCATCCGGAATTTGCGCCGCATTTGATTTTCTGGGTGCCGAACTTCATCTTTCAAGCTGTCGGCGCGGTGCTGCTCTGGCGCGCAAATCGCGGGATTTAAACGCCGAAGTTGGGCACTGACACTTTTACTTTACAAGATTTTTTCCGTGCGGGACCAGTGTCCGCTTGTTATTTCTCCACCTTGCCATCTATGAAAAAGAACCACCGTTTGCCTTTCAGGGAATTAATTTTTGGCCTTGTGCTCTCGTCCGTGAGTTGTGTGGCGGGCCAATACTCTAACTTCGATGTGGCCATCTACATTCCGGTGATGGTGGTGCAAAGTTTTACAAACCTGGATAAATTGCAGAGCGACTGGGACCGCATCAACAGCCAGTTGAAGGTGGACAAGGTGTATATCGAGGCGCAGCGCAATCGGGAGTTGGCCAGTGACGAATTGCTGGAGCGGGTCAAAAAATTCTTCCTCGACCACAATGTTCGCGTTGCAGGTGGCATGGCGCTGTCCGACGGCGGATTCGGCCAGTTCAAGTCGTTTTGTTACACCGATCCGAAGGACAGGCAGTTCGTCAAGAACGCAGTTGAACTGACCGCGCGGCATTTTGACGAAATCATTCAGGACGATTTCTTTTTTGTGACCACCAAGAACGATTCGGACATCGCGGCCAAGGGAACGAACAGTTGGACGCAGTTCCGGCTCAATCTGATGGATGACGTGGCGGAAAATCTGGTCATCAAACCGGCGCGCGCGGTCAATCCCAAAGTCAGGCTCATCATCAAATTCCCCAATTGGTATGAGCATTTCCAGGGACTCGGCTACGACCTCGATAGGGAGCCAAAACTGTTCGACGGCATTTACACCGGCACGGAAACCCGCGACCCGGTCATCAACGATCAGCGTTTGCAGCAATATGAAAGCTACGAAATCATCCGCTACTTCGAGAACATCAAGCCCGGCGGCAACGGCGGCGGCTGGGTGGACACCTTCAGCGTGCGCTATGTGGACCGTTACGCCGAACAGCTCTGGGACACGATGTTTGCCAAGGCGCGGGAAATGATGCTCTTCAATTGGGCGGCCATGTTACAACCCATACGTCCCGGTGACCGTACTGCCTGGCAAAATCTGCACACGAGCTTTGACTGCAATCAAATGCTCGACTCATTCCCGACAAATAATCCGGCGGGATTGACGAATTTCACCATGGCGCGTGTCGCCGGATATTCTTTGGAACAGGTGGACCCATTCCTTGGCAAGCTTGGCAACCCCATTGGCATCGCCAGTTACAAGCCGTATCAATCCACAGGCGAAGATTTCCTGCACAATTATTTGGGCATGATCGGCATTCCAATCGAGCTTTATCCCGAATTTCCGACGAATGCGAACATGGTGCTTTTGACCGAATCGGCGAAATTTGATCCCGGCATCGTCGCCAAAATCAGAGGGCAACTGGTCGCCGGCAAATCCGTCGTCATCACGTCCGGGCTGCTCCGCGCGTTGCAGGGCAGGGGAATCGAGGACATCGTGGAACTGCGCTACACCGACCGCAAAATTCTCGCGAACGAATTTATCGGCGGATTCGGGTCGGGCACCGGAACAAGTCTGGGTGGCGAACAGGATTCGGGGATTCTGCTGCCCGAGATTGATTTCCTGACGAATGACGCCTGGCCGGTGGTGCGCGCCATTGCCAATGGCAGCGGCTATCCGCTGATGCTCATGGACCGGTATTCCAAAGGCATTCTCTACGTTTTGACGATACCGGACAATTTCACCGACTTGTACCGGTTGCCGCCGCCAGCCACGAGTGCGATTAAAAATTATGTGATGCGCGATTTTCCAGTTCGCATGGACGGCCCCAGCCAGGTGGCGTTGTTCGCGTATGACAATAACACATTCATCGTGGAATCATTTCTGCCGGCCGAAACCGACGTGAAAGTTTCCGTGACCGGAGGTTTCACCAAACTGCGAAATCTTGTCACTGGCGAAGTGATTAACGGCAAAAAACCGGAGCTACCAAAGGGGCCGGGACGAGACCGGCAATCTTGGAACGAAAACCGCGTGTCATTCAATGTTCATCTATTGCCCCACAGCTACGGCGTTTTTGCGGCTGAAAAATGAGCAACCAAAGGGAATCAAATTTGTGTCAATACTCAAGACCGACACGGTTACGTTTCAGTAATTTTTCATCTGACTGTTTTTCGGCTAGCTGGCGGTTGGCCCTTCAGAATGGGCGACGCGATTGCGACGACGGTTTAATTAATTAAACTCTGCCCCGCGATACAGCGCGTTCCAAATAACATCCGGCAGCAGGGGTTCACTTGTGCTAGGTGTGCCGCCGTTGGAAGGATTGTTTTGAATATAAGCGGTTTTGAAATAGGCGACATGACCGTCACAGAAATTAATGTTGCCGCCCAAGTTATGACGTGAGGCGAAGCTGTTTTGACGATCTGCAGGGTTGACGGAATTGAATGCCTGTGAGCCATTGACATTCTCTGTGACCGGATCAAAAACCTGGTCAAACATGAAGACCACGGCGGACGGATTGCGAAGAGAAGTCATCTTGGGCATGGTCGGGTATTGGAACGCTGTAGTGCCATCAGCCCCCCTTTTTAAGTCAATATTCATAGCATAACTGAAGAACCCTCCCTCACCCGCACGTGTGGCATTCACAGGTATGCCCAGTTTACCATCGGTAATCGTGGCCTGATCCATGGTCGCGGAAGGGCACATCCAAATGGGACCGATACCGTTATTGGGGAAAGGGTAATACTTTGTCATCTTGTCGGGCGCGGTACCAGGTGAAGTTGTGTAGGCCTTGTAGTAAATACTATATTGCATGGGCTGTTCTCCGAGGTAAGGTGGCAGTAGATTGAACCAAGCGTAGGAGTCCGCAGGAGTGCCGGTCGGCTGGGCAGGAGGAACAGGAACACTGGGTGGGTAAGTTGCGGCGGAAAACCACGAACTATCAGAACCATAACCATCCCGCGGCATGCCATTGTCATTGTCCGTGGAATACATTTGGAGGGCCAGCCCCCACTGCCGCAGATTGGAAACGCAACTGATCTGTTTGGCCGTGGCCTTGGCCTTGGTCAGCACCGGCAGCAGTAGCGCGGCCAGGATGGCGATGACGGCAATGACCACCAGCAATTCAATCAAGGTGAAGCCGGTCGAAACGTTGCGACGGCAAACTGATTTATTCTTGATGGTCCACATATTTCGTCTTTTTCAATTAGTCTCTGGGGATTCCACGCCGCCCCATGGTCGTTAATGAATTACCGCGTAGTTTTATGGCCTCAAAAAAAACGATACAAGATGTAAATGCCACAAATTATTAACATTTTCACAACCGTTCACAATTCGTCACCTGGCTGTCGCAATCAATCGGCTAATTTCGAGGGTTCGTCGCTGGGGACTTGACGACTGCCGTCCCGACGTTAGCCTGCTGTTACGCCGACCGGGGACAACCGAGCTGGTCATTCGGTGCGACGCGCCTAATGTCCAGTATTTTAAAGTTTATCGATTCACCGGAAGGCCCACTTATTCTGGTTGGCGTCTGTTTGGTGACGGTCATCTGGCTGTATTTTTACAACAATCCGATGCGCCATACCCGCTGGTTCATGGTGCGCCGCTTCATCAACTGGTTCCCCCTGGGCATGACCTACGCGTTCCTTTACATGGGACGCTACAACCTCAACGTCTCCAAAAATGCACTCGGCAATCTGATGTCGAAGGAGGATCTCGGCCTGATCTTTGCCGCCGGCACGGTCACCTACGCGCTGTCGTTCCTCATTAACGGCCCGCTCGTGGACAAAATCGGCGGCAAACGCGGCATCATCATAGCCGCGCTCGGCGCGTCAGCGGCCAACGTCCTGCTCGGTGTGCTGACCTGGCTGTTGGTACTGGGGCGTCTGAAAATGAACATGGTCGTCGCCTTCTCGTTTCTTTATTCGGTGAACATGTATTTCCAAAGCTACGGCGCGGTTTCCATCATCAAGGTCAAGGCCTACTGGTTTCACGTGCGCGAACGCGGCGTGTTCGGCGCGATTTTTGGGGCGCTCATTTCCATCGGCATTTATTTCGCATTCGACTGGGGGCAGGCCATTGTGGACATGACGAAAGCCGGCGCCACTGGCGGCTGGTTGCACAATTTGCTGAAAGCGCTCTTCGCGTCGGAAACGAAACCGGTGGACGCAACATGGGCCGTGTTTTTCGTTCCGGCGGCGATTTTGATTGTGTGGGTGCTGCTCGATTTGTGGCTCATCAAGGACACGCCGGAGGGGGCGAATTTCCAGCACTTCGACACGCACGACGCGTCTTCCGGCCTGATGCATATCGAACTGACGGCGCTCGACCTGCTGAAAAAAGTCTTTACCAGCCCGTTGATGTTGCTCATTGCGGCCATCGGGCTGACTTCGGGCATTTTCCGCAACGGCATTACGCAATGGTATTTTGTTTTTGCCGCCGAGGTGCAGCAACCGGGCGCGGAATTTTTCGAAAATCACTGGGGTTTGCTCCTGTGCATTTTTGGCATCATTGGTGGATTCGCGGGCGGACTGGTTTCGGACAAATACTTTCAGTCGCGCCGCGGACCGCCCACCGCGCTGCTGTGTGGCTTTGTTCTGATCATGGCCGTGGTGATGGCCGGGTTTTTGTTTTCTCAACCGATCATTGTCGGCTGGGCGGCGGTTTTCATCGTCATGGCGGCGGTGGGCATCACGTCGCTAATGGCCGGCACGGCGGCGACGGATTTCGGCGGGCGCAAAGCCGCGGCGACATGTTCCGGCATTGTAGATGGTTGCACTTACCTCGGCAGCGGCATCCAATCGTTCAGCCTCGGTTACCTGACGACGTGGAACTGGCATTACTGGCCGTTCTTTCTGATGCCGTTCGCGTTGATCGGTTTGTTCCTTTCCATCAAGATCTGGCACGAATTGCCGGCAGCAACAAGGAAGTATATTGCGGAAGTTGAAAAGGTCAGGGCACACCATGCATGAACCGTTGACGCTTCAAAAGCCGTTCAACAGGTCAATCAACTGGCGGAGCCGTCCGTAGTCCCGGCGATTGAACCCAAACGCAATTCGCGGAAGATCGAGCTGGTCGTCCTGCTCCACCTCTTCAGGCGTGGGTTTAATCCGCCGGAACGGCGTCCCTGCAACAATATCGCCAAAATCCTGGTTCATGGCTTCCAATACTCCATTCGTCGGCGCGCGTTTGAGGCGGATGACCAGCAGGTCTTTGACAAAACGGATTGAGTGGAAATTGCGGTAGAAGCGGGTGATGATTTTCACCGCCTGGTCTGTGTCGTCAGTGATTTGGTAAAGATTCAGGTCGTTCGAAGAAATCAATTGGTTGCGCAGCAGGTGTTCGCGCACGTTTTTATCCCACGTTTTCCAATAGCTTCCGCCGGGCCGGTCGATCAGCACGAGTGGCATCAACTGACTCTTGCCGGTCTGCATGAGGGTGAGGGCTTCGTAGCCTTCGTCCATGGTTCCAAAGCCGCCCGGGAACAGGGCGATGGCATCCGCATGCCGGATGAAAATAAGTTTGCGGGTGAAGAAATACTTGAACGTGGCCAGTTTTCTATCTTCCCGTATGACTGGATTGATGCCCTGTTCCCAAGGCAGGCGGATGCTCACGCCAAAGCTTTTCTCCGGCCCGGCGCCCTCATGGCCCGCCTGCATGATGCCGCCGCCAGCGCCGGTGATCACCATGAAACCCGCCTCGGCGATTTTCCGTCCGAACTCGACCGCCTGCCGGTATTCCGGGTTCCGATGCGGGGTGCGGGCGGAGCCAAAAATCGTCACTTTGCGGACATGAGCGTAGGGGGCAAACAGGCGAAAGGCGTAACGCAATTCACGGATGGCAGTTTGGATGACGCGAACGTCTCCGCTGTGTTCGACGTCGTTCAGGATCTTCAGCGCGTTCTCGATGATGTCGGCAACAAGTTCCTGGTTAAAGCCCCCGCCCCTGAAATCAATCAGCTCCTGTATGCGCCGCTTCAGTTCCGTTCCCCCGGCGGTTTTGTTGATCTTAATCATTGCCGCGAGCTTAATGGTCGGTTGCAGAAATGCAATCATGCTTGGGCTGCAAGACTCCAGGGATTTCCGCCTGAACCGTTGCTGCGGAAGTTGCCACAGTTTGCTGCCGGTTGACGTTTACCGCTCGATTTTGGTTTTTTGGTTTGATAGTGTTTTCGCCATGCAAAAAAAGATCCGCCATAGAACGCATCATTTGCACGGCGCCCGGGTTTACCTTTCAGGGCCGATGGACTTCGTCGCTTCAAGGGCAGATGAAAGGAATGAAGGGTGGAGGAATCGGGTCAGTCGGTTTTTGACCTCCTTCGGAACGACGGTGTTTGATCCGTGGTCAAAACCGCTGGTTCGGGGTTTTAGCAAGTACGGACTACAGGGAGGCGAGACCCGGGATTTCCACGGTGCCTGGACATTCCGGCGCGGTCCACAAGGCGCGGCGGCCCGCGCCCGGTGCTCTCAAAAATTCTGGGAGGTTCTGCATATTGATCTGCGGATGGTGGATACCTCGGATTTTGTCATCGCCTACTGTCCCACCAACATTTACAGCGTCGGCACGCCGCACGAAATCATTGTTTGCCGGCAGCAACGCAAGCCCGTCCTTTTTGTGAGCCCGCCGGTCACTTATCCCATGCTGGCCCGCTTGCGTGAGCATTCACGCAAAGACCCGGTGGCCATGAGGTTGCTCGATCAAATGGAAGCCGGGGTTCCCATCAAGCCGAATCCGAAGGGGGTTCCCAGCCGTTGGTATGTCCCGCTCATTGGGGGGGAACATTTTTTTGACGGCTTCGGCTTCCGCTATTACCAAAAACGTTTCAGCTGGAAACCCGGCCGGTTGGATTTTCTGGAAGCGTCACGGCGGTTGGAGAATCCGCTCCTGCCATTCCTGGAGAAGCTCGACCGACGGATTCCTAAAGAATGGGATGATCGATTAAAACGTTTTATCCCGAATGATGATTGGCTGCTCTGGGATCTCTAGAGTCCATTCACAATGGCGACACTCGCGGAGGTGCCGAGACGGGTTGCGCCCGCGGCAATCATGGCGAGAGCCGTTTGTGTGTCGCGGATGCCGCCGGACGCCTTCACCCCAAAATTTGGGCCGACGGTCTCCCGCATCAGCTTGACATCGTCCACGGTGGCCCCACCGGTGCTGAAGCCGGTGGAGGTCTTGACGAATTGGGCGCCGCTGTCCACGACCAGGCGGCAGGCTCGGATTTTTTCCGCGCGCATCAACAAGCAGGTTTCGATGATGACCTTCACCGGGTTGCCATCCGCCGCCTGCACCACGTCGCGCAGTTCTCTCAGAACGAACTTGTCGTTCCCGTCCTTGAGCTGCCCGAGGTTGAGAACCACGTCAATTTCCTGCGCGCCGTCATCCACGGCGGCTTCTGTCTCAAAACGTTTGGCATCGGGAATCCCGGCCCCGAGCGGGAAACCGACCACGCACGCCACATGGACGCCGCTGTCCTCCAGGAGATGTCGGGCCAACTCAACCCGCGAACCGTTCACGCAAACACTGTAAAAACGGTGTGTGTGTGCCTCGGCGCACAATTTCTCGATGTCCTTGGCGGTCGCGTCGGGCTTCAGCAGCGTGTGATCGATGTAAGCCGCGAGCTGGGCGGACGAAAGAATTTGTTTGTCCATGTTTATGGCTTGGCAATCTGAGCCGGTCTCACGGCAACGTCAACGCAGTTCTGAATACCGCATGAAGGGACTATTTTCCCCCGGCACCTGTTTTTGCCGCCCGCGCCTCAAGCGCTTTTTCGAGATAGGTGTCTTCCGGCGCTTCAAGCCAGGCCGTGTACCAAATGTCGCCCAGTATTTGACCGGCTTTGACCAGCTGGCCTTCAAGAAAAACCTTGCCTTCCAATCCTTTCTCACCTTCTCCGGTCAATTTGCCTTCCTTTTCAAGCTGATACAGCGGCTCGACCAATTTGTTTTGGGCGATGATATAAGAAACTGCGGCGTGAAACATCCCATCGGGCCGGCTTGACTCGCCGACTTCTTGAGCCGGTCGGATTTTCCCAACCATGGTTTCCAGCTTCAACCCGCCCGTTTTCTCGAAATAACCGCCGTCAATCCATGGATGAAAGGTGTGGTTGGTCGTGTAGCCGTGCGGGTTGGGGCCGAACCAGCCATTAAAATACATCGTGGTGTGCAACGGTTGCGAACCGTCGCCGACGAAATGGCCCATCACGCCCATGGTGTAAATGATGTTTGCCTGCGCGTTGGCGATTTCCTCCGGCGTGCCGCCCGCCTCTTCAAAAGCTTTCAGATAGGAAAATTCGGACTTCAACTTCGAGTAATACTCAGTGATGGTCCAAGGCAGAAATCCCACCAATTGCCGGGTGTGATCGAGGTTCCTGGTCGGATCAATCGGTGGAAACTTTTCCGGATGCGCCGCACGGGCCAGCGCGAGTTGCGCGACAAGATCATAACGCAACGGCGGCAGCGTTTCCGGCGTCAAACCGTAGAGGGACAATTCTTCGAGATCAATGTAATGATCCGGTTCGTTGTATTGCGCCAGCGCCAAGTCCGTTTCTTTCCGACGATCCGGCACGTTGCGCCAGCGGTCCGGCTCGCCACTAAGAAATACAATCCGCTCCCGTGCGGCCGGCGTCAGCGCAAACGCGGGAAAATTCGTCGGCAGCGATGCCAAGGCGAGTTGGTTGATGATCCTGTGACCGGGATAATCCCAGGCAATGGCCGTCCCGGTTCCGATCCAAACAGAGACGCACAACATTCCGATGAAGCACAACGGTCTGATTCTCATAATTCAATTAGTTTAGCCAACAAATGGCCTCGAAATGGTAAGAGTGCGAACGGCGTGTTACGAGGGCAAGAAAATCTTGTTACGAATGAGGAAATTCACCAGCAGTCATGCATCTCTTTATGATTGCTGTTTCCCCGACACTCAGACAAGGGGCAGCCGTAAAGGGGTCATAAAGGGGTCAGTCCGTAGTTTTGACACAAAAATACGGCAGCCAATAGTTCAGAGACAGCTATTTATAAGTGATTGCCTGTGCGAGCTTGAAGTCGCCCTGGAGACGAATGTCGCGTGAGGAACTGCCGATCAAAATCTTGAAATTGTCCGGCTCGGTAACCCAACCATTCTTGCTCGGATCATAAAATGCAAATGCGTCGCGGTTCAGCGGGATCGAGACGGTCTTTTTTTCACCGACCTTCAGTGAGACCTTTTTGAATCCTTTCAATTCCTTTTCCGGTCGTGGCAGGCTTGGATTTGCCTGATGCACGTAAAGTTCCGCAACTTCCGCGCCGGCGCGTGAACCGGTGTTGGCGATGTCAAACTCCGCCGTCACGAGCGGTGCATTGGTGTCTTCGCCGGTGACGAGCTTCAAATTGGAATATTCAAACGTCGTGTAACTCAAGCCGAAGCCGAATGGGAAGAGCGGTTCGATATTCTTTGTGTCGAACCATCGGTAACCTACCAGCAGTCCTTCTTTGTAGAACAACGTGCCGTTCGTGCCGGGATAGGTGTCGAGTGCGTGCGCGGGCGAATCCATCAGCTGCTTGGGATAGGTGCACGTCAGTTTGCCGGACGGATTCACGTCGCCGAACAGGACACGGGCAATCGCCGTGCCGCCTTCCATTCCGGGATAACCGGCTTGCAAGACCGCCGGCACTTGGTTGAGCCACGGATCCATTTCGATGACCGGTCCCGATATCAAAACGATGATGGTTCGGGGATTGGCCTGCGTCACCTGCCGGATCAATTCGTCTTGTCCGTAGGGAAGCCGCAGGTTTTTGCGGTCCCGATTTTCGTCGTCTAGGTAAGGAGAATGATTCAGTCCGGCGACGATGATGGCAACGTCCGCCTGTCGGGCGGCGATAACGGCGCGCTCGACAAGGTTGGAATTGATACCGCCCGCCTTGGTTTTCATGTAACCGGCGGAGTAGGTGATGTTCATTTTGTCGCCCGCGCGATTCACGATGCCTTGCAACGTTGTGATTTCGTGCATCGCTTTGACGCCGGCGCCAAAGAAGCCGCTTGCGTTCGTGCGCACGGCATTTTCACCAATCACAGCCACCGATTTGATTTTGGAAATGTCCAGCGGAAGCGCATTGCCCTCGTTCTTCAACAAAACGATACCTTCCTCGGCGATGCGCTGGGCGGTGGCCTGGTGCGCAGGTGTGTTGAGCGCGCCGGGTTTGCGCGTGTCGAAAACGTGCGTGGCGAACATCACGCGCAGGTTGCGCCGCACCTTGTCGTCCAGCAGCGACATGGGATATTCGCCTTTGCGCAGGCCGTCGAGGAATGGGTCGGCCAGATAATACTCATTATATGGTCTGCCCTTCTCCGTGCCGGTTATAAGCGTGCCCATTTCCAAATCCAAGCCGCCGAGCACCGCTTCGCGAGTGTCGTAAGTGCCTCCCCAATCCGACATGACCAAACCCTGGAAACCCCATTCGCCCTTGAGTATTTTGTTGATCAGATAATCGCTGTACGCACAGTGTTCACCTCGGAATTTGGTGTAGGCGCCCATCACCGTCCACACGTCGGCCTCCTTGATGGCGGCTTCGAATGGAGGCAGGTAAATCTCGCGCAATGTGCGATCGTCCATGTCCATGTTGACAATCGCCCGTCCCATTTCCTGATTATTGCCTGCAAAATGTTTGATGCACGCCGCCACGTCCTGGTCTTGAATGCCGCGAACGGAACTCACCGAAAACCGCGTGTTCAGGAACGGGTCTTCGCCGAAAAATTCATAAATCCGTCCACATAATGGCGTGCGTGCGATGTCGGCAATGGGCGACAGGATAATGTCCTTGTGGCGCGCCCGGGATTCCTCGCCGAGCGCTTCGCCGTAGGCATAAGCCAGATTGGTGTTCCAAGTCGAAGCCAGCACACTCAACGCCGGAAAGCAGGTGGCATAATCGTCAGTGCGCCCGGCGCTATTCCAATCGTGGGGACCGATGTCCTCGCGAACGCCATGTGGTCCGTCGTCGAGCCAGCGCGTCGGGACACCCAGACGCGGAATGGAGGGGGTTGTAAATTTTGAGTCACCGTGCAATAAGCCGACTTTCTCCTCAAGGGTCAATCGCCCGAGCAAATCCTCGACACGCGCTTCGCGTGGTTTGGTGGAGTCGAGGTAAAGAGGGCGATCTTCCGCGCGCGCGATGGAAATAACTGTGGCAACGGCAGTCAAGATTGCCATGCCGGCCGATGGGAAACGAATTTTCATGTTGTTTGGAAATTTGTGACGACCATTTTTTACACGAATTGCACGAATTAACACGAATTTTTTCTGTGGGAATAAATTTTGCGATTATCCATGTATTTTGTCCGAATGCTCCTCACTTAACGATTGCACAGAGCGTTTTTTTGTGACAAAACTGTCGCGTCTGGATGGCCAGGCTGGGGTCGTAGCTCAGTTGGTAGAGCGGCTGGTTCGCAATCAGCAGGTCAGGGGTTCGAATCCCCTCGGCTCCACCAGTCTTCGCTGTTGGCAATAACAATCAAATCTGCTACTTTCCGCGCGCATGTCCGACGCGGCTGCTGCAACGCAAACGCCCTCAAAGGCGCAGGTTTTTTTCCACCGGTTAATCACCTCGGTGATTCTCTGGACGGTGATTATCACCGCTTTGTTCTCCGGCAACGTTTTGGTTTCCACCGGCGTGTTCATTCTCGTCATCCTTTTTCTTGCGCTGACCGGCCTGGCGGAATTTTATGGACTCGTCGAAAAGCGCGGCCTCGTTTGCTTCAAATGGTGCGGCCTGCTCGGCGGCACGTTGCTGATGGTGGGAACGTTTTTGAATCTGACCGGTCACATCGGCACTTCGGGTTCACCGGCGCGGGTCAACGATTTCGAAACAGGCTTTCTCATTTTATTCGTGCTCGGTTTGTGTCTCCGGCAATTATTGTCAAAGGCCAATGCAGTGGGGATTGTGGCCATTGCGACGACGCTCCTCGGTCTTCTGTATGTGCCGTGGCTGTTGAATTTTATCCAGAAAATCAATTTTTTTCCCGGTGTGGAGGGCAAATTCTTTCTGCTCTATTTCGTGCTGATCACGAAGTTCAGCGACACCGGCGCGTATGCCGTTGGTTCGCTCATCGGCAGGCACAAGATGATTCCCCGCATCAGCCCCGGCAAAACCTGGGAAGGTTTTGGTGGTGCGATTTTGTTTTCGACGGGGGCGAGCGTCGTCTTTGTAAATTATTTTGGCGACAGAATGGCGGGCATGAACTGGCTTCACGCCATCGTGCTGGGTGTTTTGTTGAGCGTGACGGCGGTTATCGGCGATTTGATTGAGTCGCTGTTCAAACGCGAAGCGGGTGTGAAGGATTCGGGCAAATTATTTCCCGGCATCGGCGGCATCCTCGATTTGCTCGACAGCCTTTTGTTCAACGCGCCCATCATGTATCTCTATCTGCGGCACATTTTGGTTCCATGATTTAGAATTGATGAACAACGAAGAAACAAAGCAACAAAGTTTCCAAACAAATCCCTTCTGCTTTGTTCCTTGGTTTCTTGGTTGTTAATTTCATAAATGAAAAATGTAGTTTTATTGGGCAGCACCGGTTCCATCGGCACCAGCACCGTCAAAGTCGCTGGGGATTTGCCGGATCGCATCCGGCTGGTTGGCCTGGCTGCGGGCAATAACGCCGAGCTGCTTCTTGAGCAAACTCGCAAGCACCGGCCCGAGGCGATTTGTATCAGTAATCCGGAAAAGGCCCGCGAGCTGGGAAAATTCTTCGGCGCAAAAACGCAGGTTTATTCAGGCGATGAAGGTTTGATCAAACTTGCCACGTTGCCGTCGGCGGACATTGTGTTGATTGCGATCGTTGGCACGGCGGGATTAAAACCTGCGCTCGCCGCGATTCGCGCCGGCAAGGACATCGCCGTAGCGTCCAAGGAAATCCTGGTCATGGCCGGCAAAATCGTTATGGACGAAGCGCGTAAACACGGTGTCCGCGTTCTCGCCGTGGACAGCGAACACTCGGCGATTTTTCAATGCCTCGACGGAAAGCCTTCGAGTTCGGTCCGCAAACTTTGGTTGACCGCTTCCGGCGGGCCGTTTCGCGACAAAAAAATCTGGCCGAAGGAAAAATTTCCAGAGATCACGGTCGAGCGCGCCCTCAAACACCCGTCGTGGGTCATGGGGCGCAAAGTCACAATTGATTCGGCGACGCTGTTCAACAAAGGGCTGGAAATGATCGAAGCGCGCTGGCTGTTCGATGTTGGCATTGAACGCCTTGGAGTGCTGGTGCATCCGCAGAGCATCGTTCATTCGATGGTGGAATTTGTTGATGGAGCGCTGCTTGCGCAGCTTTCAACGCCGGACATGTGTTTGCCGATTCAATACGCACTGACGTATCCCGACCGCGCGCCGAGCGAGCGTGTGCAAACCGATTTCGCCGGACTCGGCAGCCTCACGTTTGAAGAACCGGATGTGGAACGCTTTCCGGCGCTGAATCTTGCGCGCAGGGCGGGGGAGGTGGGCGGCACGTTGCCGGCGGTGTTGAACGCGGCGAACGAAATCGCGGTCGAAGCGTTTGTGAATCGCAAAATCAATTTTCCGCAAATCACGGAAACCGTCCGGCTCACCATGGAACGGCACAAAACCGTTCTGCATCCCACGCTGGAACAAATTTTGGAGGCCGACGCCTGGGCGCGGCGCGAAGCGGCGAAATAAACGACTCCTCTCCTCAACGATTTGAAGCTTCGGCTGTGCAGCCTATCCTTGTATTTGTATTAGGCCGCGAAATCACTGTTCGTTATTCCCGCGATTATCAATCACCTCGACGAACACCGCTTGCGGCGATTTCCAAAAAGTTTGATAGTCGTGCGCCAGATCGCCGACCGAGTAATTAGTCAAGACGTTCATCGTCCACCACCAGCCCGGCTTGAAGCCCGTCCGGCCCTGTCCCCACTCTTCAACCCTGCGATACCCCAGTACATTAAGATTCGAGCGGAGCAACGTGCCAAATTGTAAAACGGGGTCATCACTCGAAATCACTTGCCATTTCTCATTGGCGACAACCTCACCGCTCTCCTTGTGCAAGTAATTCTTGGTTTTAGCGGAAGGCGTCCAGAATTCCATCTGACGTGTTTCCCCCAGAATTGTATGGTTGCCGTTGGTCTCGACCACAACCGGAATCCAAAGCCTCCGTTGCGGCGCGGAATGTGGCGAAGCGAAGAGATAGGCGACGAAGGCAATTGTCGCGCAGATGCACACACAACACACTATGCCAAATAATCTCTTCGGACAGGCAAAAGCCTCTTCGTTCTTTTGAGGTTGTTCATTCATAATCTGCGATGGATTTCCCAAACATGTGAACTGCGATACTGCCTTGTGATGCTTGGGAGCCTATTTCATTCTTTCTCTTTGTCGAGAAAAGTTTCGGACAGAATTCACAATAAAGCATCGCGGCCTAACGCAGAAAGCTGCCTGCCTCAGCGTAGCTCGGCAGGAGCGAAGATGGGAGCCACCGCCGACTCGCGGCGTGAACCCCGTAAAGGGGCGTGGCCCCACGGGGCTTTACGCTCGCGAAGCGGAACTGGCCTGTCCGCCATAGCCTCGGCGACGGCGGAAGCGGCCATCCCGCGTTGCCTGCAGCGATTTGATACTCCCCTCAAAGCCCTTGTTGGTTTTGGTTATCATCATGGGCGACGGGCGGGGAGTGCGACAACACTCCCCGCATAACCAATCGTTAACCCGGGGTCTTGCGACCCCATAT
>Ga0182027_10006241_pt1 | contig 17909 bp, 12 predicted proteins | sample 712E1DmetaG_FD_121300 | JGI IMG/M metagenome (GOLD analysis project Ga0182027, IMG submission 121300) | Permafrost microbial communities from Stordalen Mire, Sweden - 712E1D metaG (Illumina Assembly) | ecosystem: Environmental > Terrestrial > Soil > Wetlands > Permafrost | place: Sweden... | reverse complement strand
CTAGCGCTTTCAGGCCGCGCGGCGAGATCGTGGGCTTCAGCACCGAGCGCTACCACACCGCTTTCCAGCAAGGCGCCGACGTTCTCCTGATGCTGGACCGCGAGCAGCGAGAGGCGGTTTACTGGGTGGCCGACGCGGGGCAGGTCCCCTACTGGGAGCGCAGTTTTCCCTTGCGGACGGCGTTCCATTGGTGGTTCGAGGATGCGCCGCTTCAGCCGGCTCATGCGGCAGCGGTGGGGTTTGCCGAGGGCGGCGTGCTCATCACCGGCCCCAGCGGCTGCGGCAAGTCCACCACCGCGCTGGCGTGTCTCGACTCCGAACTGCTTTACGCCGGGGACGACTACGTTTTGGTGCAGCACGCTCCCTCGCCCCACGTTTATTGTCTGTACGGCACCGCCAAGTTGGAGCCGGACAACCTGGCACGGTTTCCCGGCGTGGGGGCGTATCTGGACAATCCGGACCGCCTGGATCGGGAGAAGGCGCTGGTCTTTCTTCGCTCCTGGTTGCCGGAGAAGCTGAGCGCCGGCTTCCCCATTCGAGCACTCGTGACGCCACGCGTCACCGGCCGCAGGGACACCAGGTTGATCCGGGCCAGCGCGATCGAAGCCGTCCGAGCGCTGGCGCCGACCACGCTGTATCACCTGCCCGGCGCGGAGCGGAAGGCCTTCGCCAAAATCGCCGCGTTGGTACGCCAGCTTCCCTGCTATGTTCTGGAGGTGGGCACCGACCTCCCGCAGATCCCGGCAACAATCATTGAGCTGCTGCGATGAGCCGTCCCCTGCTCAGCGTGATCATTCCGTGCTACAACGCCGCGAAGTTTCTCCCCGAGGCGATGGCCAGCGTGCTTCGCCAGCAGTATGAGCCGCTGGAGATCCTGGTGATCGATGACGGTTCGACCGATGCTACACCGCAGGTCGCGGCGGCGCTGGCGCCGGCGGTTCAATATCTGCGCCAGGAGAACCGCGGCCCCTCCGCGGCGCGCAACCTGGGCCTGGGCCGGGCGCGTGGCGACGTAATCGCCCTGCTCGATGCCGACGACTTGTGGCCGGACGGCAAGCTGGATCTGCAGGTGGGCCGGTTGATGGCCGACCCCGCGTTGGATCTGGTGGCCGGCCGCGTTCGCTACGTCGCACTTGCCGGCGGCCGGATTCCAGATTTGCGGTTCGAAGGGCCCGACCTCACCTTGCCCGGAATCCACCTCGGCGCCGCCGTGTACCGCCGCAGGGCCTTCGACCGGGTTGGCCTATTCGACGAGACGCTGCGCTATAGCGAGGACCACGATTGGTTCCTGCGCGCGAGGGAAGAGGGGCTAAAGATGGTCGTGCTGGCCGAGGTGACCCTGCTCTACCGCATGCACGACTCCAACATGACGCTCAACCTGCGGGAGCGGAACGCCGTGCAGGCGCGGATGCTCCACAAATCCCTCGAGCGCCGGCGCCGCAGAAGCGGGACGGCCGCGGAACTTCCCCCCTGGTCGAGCTACGATGAGGCGCGGCGGATCGATGAGTGAGAGAGCGCTGGTCAGTGTGGTCATTCCCGCATACAACGCAGCCGCGTGCCTGGAGGAGGCGCTCCGCAGCGTGTGGGAACAGGATTATCGGCCGCTCGAGGTCATCGTAGTCGACGACGGCTCCGCAGACCGGACCGCCGAACTGGCGCGGTCGTTCCAGCCGCAGGTCCGGGTCCTGCTCCGCCAACACGGCGGGGCCGCGGACGCCCGGAATGCGGGTGCGGCTGCGACCGTAGGCAGCTTGCTGTCATTCCTGGATGCAGACGACCTCTGGACGCCGCACGCGCTGGTGCGTCTGGCGGGCGTTCTGGCAGCGGACCCGGAGCTCGATCTGGTTTACGGCCAAGTCATCGAATTTCGGCACGCCCCCGACGGCCGGCTGTTCGAGCGTGCCCCCGTTCGCGCCATGTTGCCGGGCGCGACACTGATGCGCAGGGAATCGTTCGAGCGCGTGGGCGGATTCCGCACCGACCTGCGCGTAGGAGAATTCATCGACTGGGGCGCGCGGGTCACTGAAATGGGCCTACGATCCGCCGTTCTATCCGAACCCGTGCTGCGACGCCGCATCCATGGAGAGAACACGGGCGTGCGCCAGCGCAACGCGCGCGCCGACTACGCCACCGTGGTGCGCGACGCGCTGAAGCGCCGCCGGGAGCGCGGAACGTGAACCCCGTCCACTCCGCGGGGTGTCTGCCCACACCGGGACAGATGCTGCTGCTCAAGGCAGCGCTCGGCGACGGGCCCCAAGCCCTCGCGGCTTGGGAGAGTTGGATGCGCGAAGAGGGCCTCGACCATCCGGATTTTGGGTCCTTCCGTCTGCTCCCGTTGGTCTTCAGGAATCTGGCCGCGCACGGCTACCAGGGTGCGCAGTTCGGCACGTTGCGAGGCATCCATCGCCAGGCCTGGTCGCGAAACCAGGTGCTGTTTCACCAGGTCCGACCGTTTTTGGAGGAGGCGCGGGCCGCCGGGACGCCACTCCTGTTGCTGAAGGGAGCGGCGCTGGCTTTTCAGGTCTATCCCGATGCGGGCTGCCGCCCCATGAGCGATGTCGATGTTCTGGTCCCGGCGTCAGCCGCCCGCGGGCTTTGGGAAAAGGTCGAGTCGGCGGGCTGGCGAGCGGCCTGCTGGCGGCCGCGAACGCTCCACGAGAGCTACTTCCGTTTCCGCCACGCCATGGACTTCGAGTCGCCTCAGGGAGGCCGCGTAGACCTGCATTGGCACGCGCTGTCTCTGTGCTGCCACTCGCGGGGGGACGAACTGTTCTGGCAGAACGCCGAGCCGCTCGAGTTTCAAGGCCTCCCCGTTCAAACCTGCAGCCCCACCGCGCACCTGCTCAACCTGTGCGCACACGGGATCGTCTGGAACAACGCGCCGCCCGTGCGCTGGATCGCGGACGCGGTACTACTGTTGCGCCGCTTTCCCAATCCGGAATGGGGGCGCCTGGTCGAGGCCTCGGCGGCGCTGGACATCGTCCCGTACATGCTTCGCGCGCTGGCCTTCCTGCGCTCCCATTTCGATGTCCCGGTGCCGGTGGAGACGCTGCGGCTACTGGAGCGTATTTCGATCAGCGCGGCGGTGGCCGCGGAGTTCGGCCGGGAATCGGAACCCTTCGCTGCCCGCACGGCGCGGGAGGACCTGCTGGCCTTCTATGCGCGCTGGCGCCGCTCGCTCGGGGGCGCCTCCCCGCTCCTCAATTCGCCAGGGTTCCTGCGCTACCTCCAATACGCTTTCGAGCTCGAAGGCACTCCGGCGCTGGCCACGCAGTTGGTGCGCTCGGCACTCCGGCGGATGACCGCCAGGCAACCAAGCGAATAGCCGCCACTGAGGAGCATCGCCGCTGAGGACGGGAGAACCCTTGAGGCTGCGGAAGGAGTGCCGAACGTGACCGAAGCAGCGTACTCCCTCACCGCCATTGGCTTGCTCTTTCAGTAAACCGGAACGGGTAGCCAGCCGCGTGCCCAATCGGGCGTGTGCCGTTCGTCGGCTGGAAAGCGGGAGACATGGCTGAGCAGCCGAGATTACTGCCGGACAGGAACTATTACGGAACTATGACATTCCCGGCGCGGCGGGAGTGATAGTTTGGGGCTTGACTGAGCTATTAACATGCATTCCTCTCATCCCGACGGTCCCAACGCTAGCGTTCTGTTGAGCAGCGTTTTTGGCCCCTACGCCCAGGACGACGATTTCGGCAGCCGCTCCATCAATCCCATGGAGCTGTATCACAACCAGGTCACGCGCGAGCAGGGCGAGTTCTCGATTCGCATGTTCCACCGCTCCTGGGGGCTTATGATGATCCAGCAGAACTTCGTCAACCCATCGACGTTGCTGGATTTTCCCACGCGCGAGCAGTTCGCTTCCGAGCTGAGGTCGCATCACTATGACGTGGTGGGCATTTCGTCCATCATCGTGAACGTCGGCAAAGTGCGCGAGATGTGCCGCATGGTGCGGGAACTCTCGCCTGGTTCCGTCATCGTCGTGGGAGGCCACGTCGCCGCCATCCCGGATATCGAGGGCATGATCGACGCCGACCACATCGTGAAGGGCGAAGGTATTTCCTGGATGCGCAGCTATTTCGGCCAGGACCCGGACGCACCTGTGAAGCACCCGGACATCGTCTCCGGCTTCGGGCATCGCATCATGGGATTGCACATTCCGGGCCGGTTTCGCAGTCCGGCCGCCACGGTCATTCCCTCGGTGGGCTGCCCCATGGGCTGCAACTTTTGCACCACGTCGTCTTTCTTCGGCGGCAAGGGGAAGTTCCACAACTTCTTCGAGACCGGCGACGAGCTATACGACGTTATGTGCGGCCAGGAAGAACGGCTGAAGGTGCATTCGTTTTTCATGATGGACGAGAACTTCCTGCTGCAGCGCAAACGCGCACTACGGCTGCTCGAGCGCATGCGCGAGGGCGGGAAAAGCTGGGACCTATACGTCTTCTCCTCGGCCAACGCGATCCGGAAGTACAGCATGGACGAACTGGTGCAACTGGGCGTTTCCTGGCTGTGGCTGGGACTCGAATCGCAGCAGTCCGACTATGCCAAACTGGACGGCACCGACACGGTCACGCTCACCCGCGAGTTGCGCGAGCACGGCATCAAGCTGCTGGGCTCCACGATCATCGGCCTCGAACATCACACGCCCGAGAACATCCGCGAGGAGATCGACTATGCGATCTCCCACGACACGGACTTCCATCAGTTCATGCTTTACACGCCCGTGCCGGGCACGCCTCTGTACCAGCAGATGGAGTCCGAGGGACGCCTGCTGGACGTGAACCTGGCCGATATTCACGGTCAGGACCGTTTCAACTTCGAGCACGCGGCGATCTCCCGCGAGGCTTCCAAACAGTACCTCGACCTGGCTTTCCTGCGCGACTTCGAACGGAATGGGCCCAGCCTGTTCCGCATCTGCCGCACCACCTTCGAGGGCTGGAAACGGTATCGCAACTACCCGGACCCGCGCGTGCGGGAACGCTTCGCGCGCGAGCTTTCCAGCCTGCGCCACGCCTACACGGGCATGCTATGGGCCATGGAACACCGGTTGCGCGATACGAATCAAGCCGTGAGCCGCCGCATCCGCGAGCTGCGCGTGGATATCCTTCGGGAATCCGGTTTGGATGCGCGCATCGCCTCGGCCGTGGTGGGTCCACTGATGTTGTGGGCCGCGAAACGCGAACGCAAACGCCTCGCCGCCGGGTCGGGCTACGAGCCGCACATGATTGTGGAGCGCCACAACTGGGCCGCGGCGAATGGTTGAGCGTACCGAGTCCCCGTTTCGCCCGCTTCGGGCACGGTGGGAGACAGACGATTCCGTGCCCTAGCAATCCGAGCGGCAACACCCAGCTCCACGGTCTGGCTTTCTGGTATACACTGCGTGACTATAGGACTGCGGACAAGCCCGGCGGAGGGGTCCCCCACGGGCGACCGCAAATCAAGGAGCGATAGTCATGCCTCATCTGCGGTTCCCTGAACCGTTTGCACACCGACACCCACCGGTCCAGAGCGTGAATGAGATCGTCGAGGAGCACCTCACAATCGGCAACCGAGCGGCGGACCGCGTTGCCAAGGTGGTCGGCTCCTGGCGTTTCATCATCATACAAAGCGTCCTGCTGGCTGTCTGGGCGGCGCTCAACGTCACGGCGTGGACGCAACATTGGGATCCGTATCCGTTCATTCTGATGAATCTGCTCCTCTCCCTTCAGGCGGCCTACACGGCGCCCGTCATCATGATGAGCCAGAATCGCCAGGACGCTCGAGATCGGATCGAGGACCACAACGACTACGAGCTAAATCAGAAAGCGGAGCAAGAAATCCGCGCGATTCTGGATCACCTCAGCGCGCAGGATGAAGCGCTGAGGCAGATCCACGGGATGCTCGTCGATCTGAGGCCGAGCGCGAACACGCGAGCGTCGAGCCAGGACTGACACGCTTCCGTGCCGCCCAACGCCGGATCTGCACCTAGTCATCTCACGATGGCATAGAACGATCCGGTGGTCTGGGGTCGGCGGCAGCCAGCTTCTCTTCTACGCTTCGAACCTTGTGGTCCATGCTCTGCGGACGCTCAGTTCGGGTTCATGGCGGGGCCTTCAAGCCGACGGCTGCGCGCCCGCGATGGCCGGGGATGGAGCAGAAGAACTGAACCGCCTAGTCTAGTCGCACCCCTCGTGTGCGTCGGCAAGCGGAAATCGGGCTTCGGAATGATTCTGCGATTGGGAACTGAAGGCAGGGAGTGGCGTCCCCAATCACTCAGAGTTGGAACCCCCTGATCGAGTGCCTTAAGACGCTCAGCGGACTTCGAGGAATCCTGCCTGGCCGAAAAGGATCAACTGCGGCCAAGATCAAGTAACAATCTGAAATGGCCGCCAAATCAGTATGTCCGGATGTCCACCAATGATCAACAGACCATCCCAATGCAAATTCGCGGCGCTGCGCGAGTATGCGGCGAAGTGCGGTTGGACCGTTGCCATACAGGTGACAAGGATCGGCTCCGGCGCATCACATCGACAACTGCGGGAGCAACTCGTCTCGTGACCGGGTCCGAAGCGCCGCAGGCTGAAACGCCGCCGGCCTTGCATCGGCGCTGTTCAAAGCCGATAATCATACCCGAAATCGATTACGTCACAGCCAAAGGTGAATCGGCATGCCCAGAACTCTGCTGTCCTGCATTATCGGGTTCTTCTCATTTTTCGCATGGTTCCTCGGCGCCGCGTTCTTTGAAGTTCCAGGCAAGGATTCCGCCCAGGAGCTCGTTGCTGGCTGCATTGCAGTGATTTTGTATATGATGCTTGGCCAGTTCCTGCTTCCGCGCGATCCAGACGCCTACACAGCCGAAGACTGGCGCGTCCGCGCCTGCATGGCCGCACCGCTGGTCCCGTTTGCATTGTTGATCCTTGCAACGGAACGGCGAAGCACAGTTCTCCCACAGGTCTCGATGCTGGCTGCGGGCTGCATCGGCGTTATCCTGGGAGGGCTCCTCGCGCGCTCGCTGACCAGACCCGCACAGGCGGACGCTGCGCGTGCTGCACGCATGTCTAAGTTGCTCGGAAACACCGGCGCCACCTTATATGCCGGCGTTTCCGTAATTCTGTTTGCGGTCGTCGTGCCCGCAGTGGAAAACGACATGTCGCCACACGCCACGGGCCGCGCCGCCAGCCGCGGCATCATGGTGGTTGCCGTTCTCCATGCGGTCCTTGCAGCCGCGGTGCTATGGAGGACCAGAAAGGGCCAAGCTCCTATCGTTCCCGGGACCTTCGGGTTCCTGATGACTCTGACATTGGCCGGCGTAGGCGCCGCGTACACGGCACATGGACCCGCAATGCGTTTGGCCGCAATCGCACTCTTTGTCTGCGCAGCAATGGATATGGTCGTTTGCGCTTGCTGCGCTGGTATGGCAATTCAGCACGCCGACGTGCCGCCATTCCTCGAAGGGCATCCGTGAACGCTTTGTTGCACGACCGCAACCCCATCAGGCTCTAAGACGTACTTCTGGCTGTGTTGCGACGCGGGCGGCAAAGGGAAAAGCCGAAATCGCCCGCCGGCTGAATATGCGTCTACCTCCATCCCCAATCGTGGGCTGGCCTATCTATTTCTCGGAGAAATCGCCAGTACGCAACTCTACCGAAAGCTCACGTTGCACCAGCGGGCGGCTGGCCGCCCCGCCGAGTTGGCTTCCGATATTGGGCCATATCGGTAGCCACATGGACCTTACCTCTGGCTGGCGAGGACAGCAAGCCAAAACCCGCGGCATCAGAAAGGCCATCTCTAATCGCTGTATAGTGGGTGAGTCTACATGTCACCTAAGGCCGGGAACCGGGTTGGCTCGTACGAAATCGTCTCGTTGATCGGGTCGGGCGCAATGGGCGAGGTGTACCGGGCCCGCGATGAACGCCTCAGGAGGGAGATCGCGATCAAGGTACTCCCGGCGGCGTTCGCCAAGGACGCGGAACGGATGCGCCGCTTCGAGCTGGAAGCTCAGGCCGCCGGGCGGCTGAACCACCCTAACGTTCTCGCGATCTATGACGTTGGAATGCACGAGGGCTCACCCTATCTGGTGTCGGAACTGCTGGAGGGCGAGTCGCTGCGGAGCCGGTTGAGCGGCGGCAAGCTAAGCCCGCAGAAGGCGGTAGACTACGCGCGCCAGATTGCGGCCGGTCTCGCCGCTGCCCACGCGGCCGGCATCGTCCACCGCGACCTCAAACCCGAGAACCTCTTCGTCACCAAGGACGGCCGGGTCAAGATCCTCGACTTCGGCCTAGCCAAGGTGAGGCAGGCGCCGGGCTCGGTCGAGGAGACACAGTCCCTGGATACGCTGCCCGGCACCGTTCTCGGCACGGTCGGATACATGTCCCCCGAGCAGGTTCGCGGCGGAGCCGTGGATGGCCGTTCCGACATCTTCAGTTTTGGCTGCGTTTTGCAGGAAATGCTGACTGGCGAGCGGACTTTCAAGGGCGATTCCTCGGTTGAGACGATGAACGCCATCCTGAAGCAGGAGCGTCCGCCACTCGAGTCCGATGGAGCCTGGGCGCCGGCTCTCGATCGCATCATCGAACACTGCCTGGAGAAGAACCCCGACGAGCGATTCCAGTCCGCACGCGACCTGGCCTTCGACCTCGCGTCACTCTCGGAAATCTCGCAGATGGGCAGCGGCGCCGTGAAACCGCTGCCTCCCAAACCTCCGGGAAAGCGCCGGGTGCTGGCTCTGGCGGCCGTGCTGGTCCTGGTAGTGCTTCTATCGAGCGGCGCGTATTTCGCCGGGCGCAGCTTCGCCGCTGTGCCTCATACGGTTTTCCACCGGCTGACGTACCGCCGCGGGATGATCACCAGCGCCCGGTTCGCCCCCGACGGGAACACCATCGTCTACAGCGCTTCTTGGGAAGACGAGCCGAGTAACATCTTCGCCGTGAGTCCCGACAGTCCGGAGTCCCGCGCGCTGGGCTTCAGCCGCGCCGAGTTGCTCGCGATCTCGCCCTCGAGCGAGCTGGCGCTCTCTGAGAACCCGCGATTTTTCTACACCCCTTTCGCCCCGCGCGGCCTGATGGCGTGGGTTCCGTTCTCCGGCGGCGCGCCCCGAGCCATGGAGGAGGCCATCGCCTTCGCGGACTGGTCGCGCGACGGCCGCGAAATGGCGCTCACCCGAGAAACCGACGACGGAGTGCAGTTGGAATTACCTGCGGGTCACGTGCTCTACCGTACCGCTGGGTACATCAGCAACCCGCGCATCTCGCCCGCGGGCGACCGCGTGGCATTTCTCGATCACCCGCTGGCGCTCGACAACGCCGGCTCCGTGGCCGTGATCGACCGCTCAGGGCAGAAGAAGACCCTCACCCGGCAGTTTTCGTCCACGGAGGGCTTGGCCTGGTCGAGCAACGGCGCGGAGATCTGGTTCACGGGCTCCGCGGACGGAGCCAGGCAGGACCTATGGGCCGTCGCGCTCGACGGACGCATGCGCCTGGTGCATAGGCAGTCGGGCAACATTGCGATCCGGGACGTCTCCCCCGACGGCAAGGTGCTCATCACCAACATGGAATGGCGCCAAGAAATGATGTTCCGTGGCCCGTCCGACACCCGCGAGCGCGAGCTGTCGTGGTTGGACTGGTCCCTGCCGACGGACATCTCGCCCGACGGGAAGCTCGTCGTATTCTCGGAAACCGGCGAAGGCGTGGCGGGCAACCAGGTGGTTTACCTTCGCGAGACGAGCGGCGCGCCCGCATCTAAGCTCGGTCCCGGCGCGATGTCGACCTTCTCGCCCGACGGCCAGACGGTGGTTTCAGTGGACCAGACCAATTCCGAGATCACGCTCTACCCCGTCGGCCCCGGCCGGCCCAAGCGAATCGCACTGAAAGGCTACACCATCGCGATCGCGGGGCTGCTTGAGGATGGAAGAATCTGGTTCGACGGCAACGAGCCCTCCCACGGGCGCAGGCTCTACCTCACCAGCGTCGAGGGCTCCATGCCGCGCGCGGTCACGCCCGAGGGCACCCAAATGGCCTCCCGGCCCACGAGTGCTCATCCCAAGCACCTGGTCGTGCGCGCTGGCTCCAAGACGCTGCTGTATCCCGTCGACGGTGGGGAACCGGACGTGATCCGAGGCATCGAGGAAGGCGAACGCATCGCCGCGTGGGCTCCGGACGGCCAGTCATTCCTGGTCTTCCAGCGCAGGGACCTGCCAACCAGGGTCTACCGGGTTGACTACAAGACCGGGCGCCGCCAGTTCGTCGAGGAAATCGCGCCCAACGAGAGGGCCGGCGTCGGCCGCACCGGCATCAACCTGATCATGACCCCCGACGGCAAGAGCTACGTTTACTCAACGCAGCAGACCCTGTCGGAGTTGCACCTGGTCGAGGGCCTGCGGTAGTCCGCCTGCCTCTTGCTCAGGCACGAAACCGCGATCTTGAGCGCCTGCACACTCAAGTTCCGTCGTTTTCCAGCAGGATGTTTGTCGGCATAGTTCCTTTGTGCCAATGCTCACCCCCAGGTAGGGTGGAGTCTGAAATTACCCAGAACTGCTCGCCAGAGGGCTGGACTCCGGAGTTGTGGCCCTGATACCCCGCTTCCGTAGCGGACCACCGAAGTCGGCACCCGGAGGCTGGAACGAGGCGTTAAGCGGCAATATCGCTAGCTAAGCTAACCGCTCGCCAGACGTCAGAGTTGATCTGCGCACTCGAACGAGAGGAAGTGTACCCGGCCCGCCTGGTCGCCGGCGACGATCATACGAGCGCCCGCGAAGGCGCAGCACAAGACGGCCGAATCGCAGGTGAAGGTGGCAAGACTCGTTTCGGCCGCCAAATCCCACACCACGAGCGTGCGGTCCGAAGAAGCCGAGACGGCCAGCCGCCCGTCCGGACTCATGGACACGCCACTCACTACTTTGGAGTGGCCTTTGAGAGTGCAGAGTTCCCTGCCGCTTTCCAAATCCCACACTTTCAGCGTGCCGTCGTCCGAACCAGAAACCGCCCGTCGCCCGTCTGGGCTCACAGCGACGCCAACGACATCGGAAGTGTGGCCTTTGAGCGTGCGCAGCGTGCGGCCGGAGTTGAGGTCCCATACCTTCAGCGTGTTGTCGTGAGACGCTGGTACAGCCCACTGCCCGTCCGGACTGACCGCAACGGCGCGGACACAGCCCGAGTGGCCCAAGAGGGTACAGAGTTCGCAACCGGCTACCAAATCCCACACCTTCAGAGTGTGGTCCCAGCACGCGGAAACAGCCCGCTTCCCGTCCGGAGTCAGCGCCACGGCGCTGAGCCAGGACGAGTGGCCTTCGAGCGTGCACAAGGCGTCACCGGCTTCCACGTCCCAGATCTTGAGCGTATGGTCCCAGGACGCGGAAACGGCCCGCCTTCCACCCGGATCGATCGCCACGCTCGTGACAGCGGAAAGGTGCCCCATGAGCCCGCGCAGTTCCTTGCCGCTAGCCAGATCCCACACCTTCAGCGTGTTATCAGCGGACGCTGAAATGGCCCACCCCCCGTCCGGACTCACCGCCACCCCGTGGACGGAGTTGGAGTGGCCTTCGGGTGTGCGTGATTCGCGGTCAGCCTCCAGGTCCCACACCTTCACTGTGTGGTCCGAAGATCCGGAAACCGCCCGCCGCCCGTCCAGAGTCATCGCCACGCCATTCACCCACGCGGAGTGGCCTTCGAAGGTACGCAGGTCGCGGCCCGTTTCCAGATCCCAAACCTTCAGCGTGCTGTCCCTGGAAGCGGAAATGGCCCGTCTTCCGTCGGAGCTCACCACCACGCCATTGACATGGTCGGAGTGGCCTTTGAGCGTGCGCAGCTCCCGGCCGGCTATCAGGTCCCACACCTTCAGCGTCCTGTCACACGAAGCGGAAACCGCCCGCCGCCCGTCCGGAGTCAGCGCCACGCTGGTGGCCCACGAGCGTGTACAGTTCGCGATCGGTTTCCAGATCCCACGCCTTCAGCGTATTGTCGTGAGAAGCGGAAAAGGCCAGCCTGCCGTCCGCACTCACCGCTACAGCGCGCACACAGCCTGAGTGGCCTTCTAGCGTGCGCAGTTGGCGGCCCGTCTCCAGATCCCACACCTTCAGCGTATCGTCCGAAGACGCGGAAACGGCACGCAGACCGTCCGGAGTTACCGCGACGCCATCGACGGAGCCGGAGTGGCCTTCGAGCGTACGTAGCTCCCGGCCGGCCTCGAGGTCCCAAACCTTCAGCGTCCGGTCGGAAGAGGCGGAGACAGCCAGCCGCCCGTCCGGAGTCAGCGCCACGCTGGTCACCCCAGATGAATGGCCCTCGAGGGTCCGTAGTTCGTGGCCGGTCTCCAGATCCCACACCTTCAGCGTGTGGTTCCTGAAACCGGCAACAATCCGCCGCCCGTCTAAACTCACGGCCACGCCATGGACAGTGCGAGACCGGCCTTCGAGTGTGCGGATGAGCCCGGTACCCGGCGCCGCAAGGGCCGGCTGGAGCGCTCGGAGCCAAGGCCGAGGAGCGCCGTGAATGAGGTCTGCCGTTAAGCGTAGGACTGCTGCTTGGTCCTGGTAGGGAAGCAGGCGGGCGACAACTTGCGAGGCGAACTGTGACGGATCTCGTGCAATCACGTGTGAGGAGAGCCGGACAGCGCTCCGAATCAGATTCAGTGCTTCGCGATCCGGGTACTGCGCCCGCACGTAGTCGAGTTGCAGGTCGTGCAACCGGATCGCGGCCTCGTCGCCCACGTGCTCGGCGAGCGAAAGCCCGACGAGGGTCTCCGCCGTATCCAGTGCCTCGCCCTCGCCGATGCCCCACAGCGTGCGCTGCACGGCGGGCGCGATAACCATGTCCTCCAGTGTCACGGCGAGCCGGAGATAACGCGCGCGCGTCGTCTCATCGAGCGCCGCGACACCCACCTCGAGAGCGCGGAAGAGGTCGTGATGAGGGTAGTTCGGAAACTGCGCGCGGATCTTCTCGATATCGGCTTCCTGGATCAGCGTCAACACACGCGCCCAGTACCTCTCCGGCTTGCCCCGCAGCATCGCGCCGATCATCGCGATAGCCAGCGGCAGCCGCCCGGATTCCCTGATCAGCGCGGCCGCCTCGGGCGGCTGCTTCTCCACGGTGACGCCCGACCATTTGGCCAACACGCCGCACGCGTCCGCTTCGTTCAGCAGATCGGCGATGTGTTCGGTCGCGCCGGTGCCGGCGGCGATCGACGCATCGCGCGTGGTGATGAGCAGGCGCGAGCGTGGCGAATCGGCGCAGAAAGGCTCAATAGCGTGTGCATCCCAGACGTCGTCGAGGACGATCAACGCTGCCTGGTTGCGCAGGATGGATCGGAAGCGGCTCTTAGCGGCGACTTCGTTCTCGTAGTGCGCCAGGTCGTCGCCGAGCGCCTTGGCGGCTTCGCGCAGCCGCGTGAGCATGTCCGTGGTCGATTCGCGTCCGATGGTCAACCAAACGATGCCGTCGGGAAACGCCTCTGCACGACCTAATCATGGCAGAGCGCCTGCGCCAAGATAGTCTTGCCGATGCCGCCCATGCCGCGCAGCGCGGTCAGGGCAATGTGTCGCCCTTCGCCGTCGGTGATCAGCGCGTCTCGCAGTGCCCGCAACTCGCTCGCGCGCTCGACATAGTTCAGCGGCAGCGCGGGCACGGTGTCATAGCGAGTGTAGCGATAACCGGCGGGCAGAGTGACCAGCGAGCGCCGGTTGGCGATGTCCTCGAGCAAGTCGGCGAAGGCACCGGCATAATCGGCGGCGAGATCGCGGTAGTTCCTGGTTTCAAGGTGCAGCGGCACGACGTCGGGATCGGCTTGGCCCAGAAGAGGGATGACCAACTTTCCCTTTCGCAGGGCACGCAGTTGTTCGGCGCGGCAGATCTCCGATTCATAGGAGCCGCGAGTCATCACGGCCAGGAAGAACGCCGCCGCGTCGAGCGCCTGCTCAATCTCGTCGGTCCAGGAGGCGCCGCCCGCGATGCGGTGCTTGTCAAGCCAAGCCTCGAACCCCCGAGCCTTCAGATCGTCACAAAGACGCCCGGCAAGCTCGGAGCCGTCCTTGCGCGCGTAGGAGAGGAAGATCTTGATGGCTTCGCTCGGATCCATGCAAAGCAACAGAGTATCAGGCGCGGTGGTCGTTGTGCAGCGACTGGTCGGCCACCCGGAAGTTGGGAAAAAAACGGCGTTCGAAGAAACTGGCAGGAACGACTTCCAAAGGGATCGACGGCTCGCGACGCAGGCGCGGCGTCATCAGGTCATAACGCTCGTCTGCAACGGGCACCGTTCGTGCGGGACCAGAGCCTGTCCGCGGTTCACCGCAGCCGAGTGACCATTGTCGGCAAACGCTGCGCCGTCAGCAGCGGCGAGATCGGGCCAGCTACTTCAATCCGTTTACGATGTACAGCTCGTCGAGCGTGCGTTGCGCGTTGTAGACGTAGCTCTTGGCGTCGGGCGTCATGATGAGAGCCAACCCCTGGCCCAGGCCGGCGCGGTCGGCGGAACCGATCTCCCTGACGAAATCCCGGCGGCCGGTGGCCACATCCACGCGATACACTTTGGCGGGCGAATCGGTGCGCCGGTGAATCAGAAAAGACCGGCCGTCACGGGCCCAGCACGCGATTCTCTCGTCCTCCTCAATCGTCGTGGGCAAAGGCCTGGGCTTGTCGCCGTCGACCGGAACCAGAACCGCGTCCCCTCCCACGCGGGCGATGAGATAGCGGCCATCCGGCGTCAGGCAGGGCTGCATTGCCACGCCGCCGGGAACCACGAGGCGAGACGAGGTGCCATCCAGATTCGAGACATAGATGCCTGCGCGCGATGCCGACTCGTGTCCCTGAAACCAGAGGCGCTGGCCGTCGGCCAGCATGCCTGCCTGTTCCACGGTGAACCCCTTCGGCCGGACGTGCCGCACCTCACCTGGGCCGGTCGGATAGATCGCGATCTCCCCCTTTCCGTTATCCGTCGAAACCACGAACTTGCCATCCGTTGAGAACTTGCCAAAGGAGCCCCGCCCCAGCTTGACCGCCGGGGCGCCGTTGGTCTCCCGCAAATACTGCGTCTCGCCCTCGCGAGCCCCTTCACCGGATTCGGAGAAGACGATCATGCTGCCGTCGGGGGAAATGTCCGTCGCCAGCGACCAATCGAGCCAGGTCAATTCGCGTTCGCGGTTATCGGACGGACCGTGGAACATCATGGTCGAGCGCAGTTCTTCATTCGCGATCAGAACGCGGCCGTCGGCGCCAATGTCGTGCAGCCGGACCGTGGCGGACTGGCGGAGAATCAGCCGCCTTCGGCCGCTCAGCGTGACGGCCCACAGATCGGCCCGGCTGCCGGCCTCCGCGCCTGAGAACCAGATCTCATCGCCCTTGCTCGACCAGGCCAGACCCTCAATGGAAGAGAACGTGGTGGTGAGCCTCTTGTAGTGTCCGGACCTGTCCACGACGGCCACGTACCCGGCATCGTCGTTCGTCGCGGGGTGATCGAGAAAAGCCACATGATCGCCGGAAGGCGAAATGCGGGCGCGATCGATGTACCCGGCGGTCTGATAGAGAACGGCCCCGGAGGGATATTCGAGCCGGAAGTTGCCCCTCAAGTCGCGGACCAGAGCCATCTGGCTGCCGTCCGCACTCCAGTCCGCGGCGGTAACCCGCTCGGCGACCGCGCGCGGCGCTCCTCCGGAGAACGGCGCCCAGGCCAGGACTCCGGGGAAAGCGAATCCAGAAAAGCCACTGGTCTGTTTCAGACCGAGCGCCAACTCACCGGAGCGGGAGATGCCATGCAGTGTTGCGCCCGGGAACCCAAGGGCCCGCGACTCCGGGCTTTCGATGCGAACCGCGAAGATGTCCGGGGGCTCTCCCTCCCAGGCGGCGTCGTAGACGACGGTCTGGTTGTCGGGCGCGAAGCGGGCCGTAACGATGCTTCCGCGCCGGAACGTCAGCCGCTGAAAGGCGGGCTCTGAGCGCCAGACGGAAATCCGGCCGAGAAAGAAAATGCCGGCGCCGAGAGCGAGCGCCAGAAGCGCGCCCGCGGCGAAGCGCCATCGAAGCCCGCGATGCGCCACCGCGGGCACGCGCGCGGATTGGGAAGTGGCGGAGATGGAGGCAAGATCGAAGGCGAGATCCCGGGCGCTCTGGAATCGCTCGTCGGGATCTTTTTCCAGGCAGTGGCCGATGATGCGATCGAGGGCCGGCGCGGCGCCGCTCTGTAAACTTAGCTCCGGCCGTTCCGCGCTCAGGATGGCGCTCATGGTGTCGGCCTGAGAGGCTCCCTTGAAAGGCGGCTCACCGCTGAGCATCTCGTGCAGAACGCAGCCGAAGCTGAACAGGTCCGAGCGTTGATCGGCCTTCTGCCCGCGGACTTGCTCGGGCGACATGTAGGGCACTGTGCCGAGCACGGTGCCGGCCGACGTGCGGGTCTCCTCGCCTTCCGCGGCGATGTCCGCCTGTTTGGCGAGGCCGAAATCCAGGATCTTCAAGCGGCCGTCTTTGGTGATGAACAGATTCTCGGGCTTGAGGTCGCGATGGATGATGCCGGCCAGGTGGGCGGCGGCCAGGCCGGCCGCGGCCTGACGAGCATACTCGAGCACGCGCTGCGGCGGGAGTTTGCCGGCACGCAGGCGGTCGCGCAGCGATTCGCCTTCGAGCAATTCGGAGACCAGGTAGGGCGAGCCTTCGTGAACGCCAACATCATAGATGGCCAGAACGTTGGGATGATTCAGGCGGCCGGTGGCCTGCGCCTCGAGTTCGAAGCGGCGCATGCGGTCGGCGTCCTGGGCGAAGGCGCGGGGGAGGACTTTGATGGCGACTTCGCGCTTCAGGCGCGGGTCGCTGGCGCGATAGACCTCACCCATTCCGCCTGCGCCGATGAGCGAACGAATCTCATAGGCTCCGATGTGAGTTCCGGGTGCAAGCGGCATGAGCGACCTCCCGAGCATAGATCCGGATGAGTATGCGACGCGTCAGAGTCCAGACCATTTTGGACCATAGCACAGTTGAATGCAGTGGAGGGCGCCAGCCTCTGCCGGTTTCGGAGGAGCAACGCGCCATCCGGAAGTTGTGCGCCCGACGTGGCCGCGGGCGAGCTAGAAGGCCGGTTCCGGCCAGGTTCCGGGGTCCTGGCAACCCGGGTTCCGTCCTACAGCCGGTGGGCACCTGCCCTGGAGTCGCCTTCCGATATCAAAGGTGGCCGTGGCAGGCCAAAGTCGCCCACCGAACTCTTGCCGGCGCGCAGGCGAGCGAACTTGACAGATCGTTGTCGAGCGGCTCTAGCTTCGCCCGGCGGTCGAAGATGTTGCGCATGGAACCAAGCCTGTTCCGCTCAGTCCTCACGGCTTACTCGAACCGGTACGCCGCGTACGTGCGCGGCATCTGCAGAACCTCGAAGACGGTCGTGTCGCCCTCCACATAGCCACGCAAAGGCGCCCCGGTCCGCAGGTCGAACAGTCTGGCGGAAGCCTTGCCGACGACAATCTTGTAGCGCACCGGGCCGGGCTGATAGGACCGGGTAACGAAGGTGCTGTTGTCGTACGCGAAGAGGCAGATCCTGCTCGGGCTGTCCAGGTAGACCGGGATCTCCCTCATCAGCTCCCGGCGGATCTGGGAAAGGACCTCCGGCGGAAGCTGATAGAGGTCGCTTTGGTTTTCCGGTATCGTCAGGATGTAAAACCGCCCCTTGGCGAGGCCCCTGGCGCGCAGTAGAACCGGGTAGCGGCTGTCGTCTTTGTAGATCGCCTGAATAATCTCTTCGGTATCCACCAGCCCATAAGCAAGCTGCGGAAGGACGATGTCGCTCTGGGAGTAGTAGTAGTTGGCCGGCTCCTCATCCATGATCCGCCGGAACGTGAACTTGTTCGCGATTACGGTACGGCCGGTGTACTCCACCTCCGCCAGCTTTTCGATGCCTTTGCCTTGGAGCGCCTTGAGCAGGCCTGTGGTGATAACGACGGTCTTGCCGGCATTCAGATGCTT
>Ga0182027_10006240_pt1 | contig 17912 bp, 10 predicted proteins | sample 712E1DmetaG_FD_121300 | JGI IMG/M metagenome (GOLD analysis project Ga0182027, IMG submission 121300) | Permafrost microbial communities from Stordalen Mire, Sweden - 712E1D metaG (Illumina Assembly) | ecosystem: Environmental > Terrestrial > Soil > Wetlands > Permafrost | place: Sweden... | reverse complement strand
CACCCCTATTGAAGCATTTCCTGATTTTACGAATACACAAATAATAATTGTGTCGCAATGGAGGGGCAGAAGCGCTGAAGAAGTAGAGAGATTCGTCACTGTTCCGTTAGAAATAGCAATGACTTCTGTTCAAAAAAAGACAAATATCCGCTCTATTTCTATGTTTGGGTTGTCTGTAATAAAAATTTTATTTGAGGATGATGTTGAAGATTTTTTTGCACGACAACAGGTAAATAATGCCATAGCAACAGTTTCATTGCCCGAGGGGGTAGATGCGGAGGTACAGCCTCCTTATGGCCCGACCGGCGAAATTTTTCGCTACACTATACAAGGCAAGAACAGAGATACACGGGATTTGCTTACTTACCAGGACTGGGTCATCCGTCGGCAATTATTAAGCGTTTCAGGAGTTGCCGACGTTGTAACTTTTGGGGGACAGCAAAAAGTTTTTGAAATAAATGTTAATCCTGGTTTACTTGAAAAATATAACATTTCAGCATTAGATGTTTACAATGCTGTTGCAAAAAGTAATCTGAACGTTGGAGGCGATGTCATTGAAAAAAGCGGACAAGCCTACGTAGTAAGAGGAATTGGGTTAATAAATAATATTGAAGAAATGGGGGATATTGTTGTTGATAATATTGACGATACCCCAGTAACAGTTAAGGATGTTGCAGAGGTAACTTTATCTTCATTACCAAGAGTTGGTCAGGTGGGATTAGATAAAAACGATGATGTAATCGAGGGAATAGTTGTTATGCGGAAAGGGTTAAATCCCCATGAGGTATTAACCAATGTTAAAGAAAAAGTAAATGAATTAAATACAAAAATACTTCCGCCTGATATAAAATTAGTTACGTTTTATGATAGGGACAATCTTATCAATTTCTGTACAAAAACCGTACTTGGAAATCTCACTGAAGGTATTATCCTGGTGACATTAATTGTATTTCTTTTTATGGCCGATTTAAGAGCAACAATTATTGTCTCTATGATCATACCATTATCATTGCTTTTTGCATTTATCTGCATAAAAATTAAAGGCATGTCTGCTAATTTAATTTCAATGGGAGCAATTGATTTCGGGATAATTATTGATGGTGCTGTGGTGATGGTCGAAGGGTTATTTGTTGCCCTCGACCACAAGGCAAAACAAGTTGGTATGCCAAAGTTTAATTTATTGTCAAAGTTAGGGTTAATAAAAAGCACAGGCGGTGAATTGGCAAAAGCTATTTTCTTCTCAAAACTGATAATTATTACAGCTCTCATTCCCATATTTGCTTTCCAGAGAGTTGAAGGGAAAATTTTTTCACCTTTGGCTTATACACTTGGATTTGCATTACTGGGGGCTTTAATTTTCACATTAACGTTAGTGCCTGTTTTGTCAAGTTGGTTATTCCGAAAAAATGTGAGGGAAAGAAAAAATCCTATTGTTGGTTTTATAAATAAATATGCACTTGGTTTTTTTAAGATAACCTATGCCAATAAAAAAGTAAGCTTAATAATTGCCCTGATAGTAATGGTACTAAGCATGTATTCTTTTAAATATCTTGGTACCGAATTCCTGCCTCCTTTAAATGAAGGGGCATTATGGGTAGAAGCGAAAATGCCGATGAGCATGTCGTTGCAGGAAACGGTGAAACTGGAACACAAAATCAGAGAGATTTTATTGAACTTCCCCGAAGTTCAAAGTGTTTTGTCCCAAACAGGCCGTTCTAATGATGGTACAGACCCTTCGGGATTTTTTCTGAACCAGGCATGTGTAAATCTTTACCCGAAAGAAAAATGGAAACGGGCTATTACTACGGACCAACTTATAGATGAGATGGATGTTAAACTGCGACAATTTCAGGGGATAGATTACAATTACTCTCAACCAATACGGGACAATGTTGAAGAAGCTGTTGCAGGGCTGAATTGTAACAATGCAATAAAAATTTTTGGAGACAACCTGGTTATATTGGATTCCCTTTCAAAGAAAGTTTTGAATGCTATTAATAGTGTCAGGGGAATTAGAGAAGCAGGTATTTTAAAAAATATTGGACAACCTGAACTAAGCATTGAATTAGATGAGCATAAATTAGCAGCTTATGGTATAATAAAAGAAGAATGTCAAACAATTATCGAAATGGCAATTGGCGGTAAAGCAGCTACACAATTGTACGATGGGGAAAAGAAATTTGATATTCGCATACGCTATCCGAAAGATTACCGCAAAGATGAAAATGATATTCAAAACATCATGATCCCTACGATCAGAGGTACTAAAGTTCCATTAAAAGAAATTGCCGTTATTACAAAACAAACTGGTTCGGCATTTATTTATCGCGACTTAAACAAACGTTTGATTGCTGTAAAATTTACTGTCAGGGACAGGGATTTAGGTAGTACTATTAAAGAAGCACAGGGAATAATTATTAAAACTGTGAAATTTCCTAAAGGATATTCAATTGTATGGACTGGTGAGTTTGAAAGTCAGGTAAGAGCGACTAACCGGCTCACACAAGTAGTACCCATTTGTCTTATTCTGATTTTTATCCTTTTATTTATAACTTTCGAAAATGCGAAAGATGCCGGACTTGTTTTATTAAATGTGCCTTTTGCCCTTATTGGAGGCATAATAGCACTTCATATTACAGGAGTATTTTTTGGAATTTCTGCCGGGGTCGGTTTTATTGCATTGTTTGGTGTATGTGTTCAGAATGGAGTAATTTTGACTTCTGTATTCAAGAAAAACCTCGAATTGAAAATGCCTATGGATGAGGCCATTTTAAATGGTGTAGCTTCGAGGATACGCCCTGTTATTATGACTGCATTGATGGCAGCCATAGGCCTATTGCCAGCTGCAATGTCAACCGGAATTGGTTCTGAATCCCAAAAGCCATTGGCAATAGTTGTGATTGGTGGTTTAATCACTGCCACTATCCTTACCCTCTTTATTTATCCAATAGTTTTTAATTGGGCGTATAAAAGAAAACATAGTAAATTTGTTTAAAAGTTAGCAGGTGAAAAAAATAATTGATAAGGATTTGTACTCTAAACTGTCTAATACATTCATGCCATCTCAAAAGCTATTATCAGTCGTTGGAGGATTACTACTTTCTTTCAGTTTGATTTCAGCGCAAGGTTTTGTCTCGTACTATGGAAATAACAGAAAGGCAGTAGTTTATGTACAGGTTAGCGATTCCCTGGCTTATGTTGAATACTCTTATAATGATTTGCGAGGGACATATCATTCCAAATTTGACACTTTAAAATGTTATAAAAATAAATACACAGGAAGTTTTTCCCAGATAAGGATTGATTCTAATAAATTACTTTTCAAACCAGGGAAAATAACTTTAAGTCATCAAAAACCAGATAGTTCATTTAATAGGATTAGGAATATGGGCTATTTGCAAATGATAAACTCAAGGTATCAAATGGCTTTGGCATGGACAGGAGCAAACTTGAATGATTTTAGTATAGAAAAATGGAAAAGTGAAAAAATGATCTTGACGAAACCTGAAGATTATAAGAAAATTATTGTTCACACCTATGATTCGTTATATCATTATTATACATCACAAGCTTATGCCCGGAGATTTAATAAAGTGATTATTAAAAATGGCAGGTTATTCTCTAAAAAATGCATTGAAAGCACGGATAGTGTAGAGATTTCTAAAATATGGCAAAAACTTTCCTTTGGAAGCCCTATAAAAAGAAGTCTATTCTGCTATTTAGGCCAATATCCTATAGCAATTTTAATACCAGTAATGTTTACTATTACATTTGAATTTTCTTTGCTGGTATCGCCATTGATATATTCTACATTAATATATGCCGAAAAGTTCGTGGGTAATAGGTTTTCAGCGGGCTCTACATATAAGATTATTTTTCTTTCAACTCAAAACAAAGTGAATAAGTGTTTGATAAAAATCAGAAAATCAAAGATAATAAGAGATGACTATATTTATATTTTACCATTTAACTTTGAAAAAATTCTGTTTAATGGTTTAGAAAAATAAAAATTATACTTTTAATTGCCTACATTGCTGATATTATAGATATTACATAGTTTAGGCAAATATTTGTATTCAAATAAAATGGATGACATTATATGGCAGCAATCCTTGTAATTGAAGATGAAGTAAATGTTTCTTCTTTCATTAAAAAAGGGCTGGAGGAAGAAGGACATGATGCAGACGCGGCTTATGATGGGGCAATGGGGTTGAGCCTTGCCTGTTCAAAGGAATATGATGTTATTGTGCTTGATGTTGTGCTACCACAAATGAACGGAATAGAAGTCTGCCAGCGTTTCAGACAAAAAATGGGTTATGCTGTTCCCATAATTATGCTTACTGCCCTTGGAAATACCGACGATATTGTTAATGGGTTGAATACCGGTGCAAACGATTATCTCGTTAAACCGTTTAAATTTAAAGAATTGTTGGCACGGATTAATGTACTGTTGAGGCCCAAAAATAACAGATTAGCTCCAAAAATATATCAATTTGCAGATATCAAACTAGATACTAGTACAAAAACTGTAACCCGTTCAGGTAAAGTTATAAAGCTTACTTCAAAAGAATTTCGGTTGTTGGAGTTTTTCATGGCAAATCCTTACATGGTACTGTCACGCACAACTATTCTCGAAAATGTTTGGGATAGTAATGTCGATTCAAATACTAATGTTGTCGAGGTATATGTAAATTATCTGAGAAACAAGATAGATAAAGGATTTAAGACAACGCTTATTCATACTTTAATTGGAATGGGGTATGTTTTAAAAGAAGAATAGTATGCAAATCCGTAGAAAAATATCAATTATTTTCACAGCTCTTACCTCTGTAGTATTAATATTTTCTTCATTATTTATTTACTTTTTTTCGGAATATTACACAAAAAATGATTTTTTTACTCGCCTACAGGAAAAAGCTTATCTTATTGCAGATAAATATTTTGAACAAGATGAGTTAAGTAAACAAGTGTATGAAAAAATTATGGAGAAGAATTCAAAAAGTCTTCCAGAAGCTTTTGAAATAGTATTGGATACGAAAAACCCAAAACTTGTCCGTGATTCGCTCAATAAAATTATACCAGAGCAAATTATTAATAAACTCCTGTCGGGTCAAAACGTTAAATTTAACATCGAAGAAAAACAATGTGTTGGATTATACTATCCCGATAATCAGGGTACTTTTATTATAATCGTTACTGCTGTTGATAAAATTGGGATAAAAAAGCAACAAAACCTCTTAAAAATCTTGTTAGGTATATTCTTCGGCAGTATTGTTTTTGTATATTTTATTGGACAGTTTTATGCACGACAGGTACTTTCTCCTGTAGGCCATATCCTTAAAAACGTAAAAAAAATCAGGGCAACCAACCTGAAACTTCGATTAGCAGGAAACAATGGTGCTGACGAATTGGCAGAACTTACCCGTATGCTTAATCAAATGCTTGACAGGTTAGAACATTCATTCGATTTGCAGAAAAATTTCATTAGCAATGCCTCACACGAACTAAAAAATCCATTAACTGCTATTCTTGGTGAAACTGAAATAGCTCTTTCAAAAAAACGGTCATCAGAAGAATATATCATAACGCTTAACAAAATAGCTGCTGAAGCTGAAAGGCTTGATCTTCTTACTCGTAATCTGCTTAATTTAGCTCAGGCTGATTTTGAAATATCTGAATTGAACCATGAAAAAATTCGCGTAGATGAACTGCTTTGGGAGATAAAGGATTATTTCGACAAAACCGAAAATAAGAACCGTTTGGTGTTTCATATTTCAAACCTCCCAGATGACCCTGAATATCTTTCTATTTATGGCATTAATAATCTGTTAAAAACAGCAATTATTAACCTAATTGATAATGCTTGTAAATTTTCTGGTATTCAGTTAGTTGATATAATGCTTAAAGAAGACAATGGGTACATTCTCCTGACTATTTCTGATAAAGGGATAGGCATTCCTGAAAACGAGTTGAACAATCTTTTTCAACCATTTTTCAGGGCAACAAATGCTTTTTCATATAAAGGTTCAGGAATTGGATTGTCACTTGCTGATAAAATTATTAAGCTTCATGGAGGTAACATCGTTTTTTCTACTACTACAGGCAAAGGCACAAAGGTTGAAATTCGCTTCACAGCTTTAACTAATATATCCAAAAGTCATTCGGCTTAAAATCGTTAATTATAAAAATAACAATGTTTTATAAATTAAACTTAATTGTATTATTAATTAAGCTTCCTACTTCGGATAAAACTATCTACCGTTAGCCTATTAATAATCACGAATATAGTGATATTGACATTGCCATTGTTTTGTCCAATAACTCAAAATCTTTTGATACGGAAGTAAAATTAATGACGCTGCGAACAGGAGAAGAAACGGTAATTGAACCCCATGCATTTAATAAGGATGATTTTGAATTAGATAGTCCATTTGTTTATCAGATAATAAACAGTGGATTTAGAATAGAAGCATAACCTCCGCATCAGTGTCTCTAATTGTTGCATTGAAAATTAAACAGCCAATTGCTTTTTGCGATAATCATTTCATAAATAAAAACTACCAGGTTCTTCGAATTCTGACAAGTTATAAATAAATAGCTACATTTTGACCTCTTAGTTTTGCTTTTTATAGTTTGGCCTTAATTCATCGGGGCTCTGTTTGGAATAAGAATTAAACCCCTTCCGTTCCTTTTTTTCAAATAATTCCTTTACAACTGAAAAATTAACGCTGTATTTAGGGTTAAACTTGTCAGTGTGCATATAATGTGTGAGGCTATAAAGCAGTTGCTTTGCCACAGGACGATTATCTAAATCATTTTGCAGATCGGCGCTGCAAACCATAAGTTTACCGTTCCCTACCTTAGTTTCGAAAAGCATTGCCAGCCTTCTGTTCAGAAACCATGTGTCTATCGGTTGAATTAAAGGACGGAATTCCGGTGGAAAGCTGTCTAAGTTCATTACTTGTTGGGAATTTACAAGTTCCCACCATTGAAAGTTGCTGTGATATTCGGTGGGAAAATCAGTAAAAGCAGGACTATCGTTTTTAACCAAAATTCCCGTAGTGTGTGGTGGCCTCATTTTAAACCAGGAAGTATTCCAGAATACCGGAGTAAAAGACTGTTTTACATCTTTCCCGTTTTCGACTTTACCGGCGGCATATAAAAATACTTTACCACCTTTATTCAATACTTTTTCTGCTTTTTCATCCAATTCGTTACAAAAATAGATATCGGTTGTATCAACCTTTGGCAGTATTGATGGGTAAACCCAAAAGTCCCAATCGTTCGAATTATTATCAACAGTTACTTCCAAGTTAAACTTTACAGCTTTAGTAACGTCTGAAAAAGTTTTATTGATTTGCCCAATTGAAAAACAGTTACCAATGGGAATTGTTTTTGCATCAAAAGAACCTCCTGCTATTGCTTTACCTTTTTCATCCCTGATTTTCCAGCCAGATAGGACATTTTCTAAAGGTTTTTGAGCAAAGTTGGATACTTCAATTTCTGCCATTAAAGTATCCGTATTTTTATAAACAAATTTTGGCAACCGGGCAAGAGGTACAATTTGATTACAGAACCGAGTGAATTCCTTCGGATTTACGTATCCCTTTTCGTCCCAGAAAGCATCGAGAACACCGACCAAAGCTGTGCCCTGACCCGGATAGTCATTTAATGAGAGCAGTTGAAATCCTGCTAACCCTGGTGTTCTCAAGGCAGCTTCGATTTCGGTTTTGTAACAAATAACCTGTAATTTACCCGAAGCCATCAGAAAATCCTGGGCCTGGTTGCCCATATTGTGGTCATTCAGGTTTTCCTGGAAAAGTTCAAAATTCTTGGCCTTTAAGGGACCTTTATATTTGTTAATTTCTTTAAAGTCAGGAAAAACGCACCATTGCCCCATTTCATGAGATACATAAGGCACTTTCCAGTTAGCAATGTCCGAAGCACTATAATCGAATGAGCTTTCCGGCATACCTTTCCATTTTATGCCGCGAGGGCTTGACCGCACAATGTATTCACTTTCGGGGTTAACTGTCCAGCCCATACCGATTGAAGCGCTTGTATATAAACGTCGATTGTCCTTAGCCTTCCAATGATTTAACCATCCGCTTAGATATTGAACATACTTTCCGCGAGGTTCATTACCATAAGCAAACATACAGAATGAGGGATGATTGCCGTATTCTTTTATAATTCGCCCCGTTTCGTCCCAAATATATTGATCAATAGGATTACCATCGCCCAGCGAAGTTCCATGATTTGCCCAACTTGGGCCTTCTGGTTGCAGGTAAAACCCTGCTTTGTCTGCAGCTATAAACGCAGCCTCCGGAGGACAAAAAGAATGAAACCGTATATGGTTCAATCCATGGGCACGACAAATGTGAAAGACACGTGCCCACGAAGCTTCGTCCATTGGCGGATACCCGGTCAGCGGAAATACACAATTTTCTACTGTACCCCTTAAAAAAGTAATCCTTCCGTTAATTTCAAAACGAGTTCCATTGGCTTTAAAATCGCGCATACCAAACATTACGTTTTTAACATCTTTATTCCCCGCATTGTCAGTTATTACAGCGGTAAGTTTATAAAGTGCAGGATTAAATTCATCCCATAATTGAACGTTGTCGCCCATTGGATAAATTAATGTAATAGTATCAATTCCTGTAACAGTTACAAATCTTGTATTTAATGGTTTGATCTTTTGATTGATAGCACTATTTAACGATTCGGCAGAAAGCGAAATTTCTCCTGATGTTTTCAGTCCATTATTTTTAACTACCATTATAACCTTAGCAGATTTTGAATTTATATCAGGGAAAACACGAATATCATCAATGAATAATGATGAACCTGCAATTAATTTAAGCTGCCCCACAATTCCGTTCCAGTTTCCCTGGGTATGATCGGTAATACTGTGTGAATCCTGGCCTGGATTCACTTCTTTAATTCTATTATCTATGCGAATTGTTATGGTATGTTTACCAGGTAATAAAGCGTTAGTAATATCATGCTGGTGAGGGGTTGAAAGGCTATTATGTGTTCCAATTGCTTTGCTATCAACCCAAACCATACTTTCCCAATGAGGCCGCTCAAGAAAAAGCACTATTCTTTTACTTTTCCAACTTTTTGGAATTTCAATCTCTTTCTGGTACCAGGCAGCACCTACGTAATATTTATTTGGGGTTAACCAAAAAGGAAATTTCAAATTACCCGGCTGCCGGTATTTTGCCATTTGTGGATTATAAAACCAGGAACTATCATAAATACTGCCAGTCCATTTAGTTGTTAAGGTAAGCTCATCTCCTTTACCATTTTCAAGCATTGAACCAGGCAATATTACCGTTTCAGGCAGACTACCGGAAAACCATTTTTCGGTAATTCCTTTATCCTCCGGATCAGTCTGAAACCTCCAAACACCTTGCAGGGATATTGTATCACTAACAGCCAAAGTATTATGATTAAAAGAAAAAGCTTTCGAACAAAAAAGTGAAAAAGCAATCATGAAAAATAATCCGACTTTTCCTTTATTTATCATCAGCAGAGTTTTTTACAAATTATTCAATTGTTTTTCTTAACAAGTGTACAGAAATTAATAGAAATCTATAGTTTATGCGAATTAAGAGTCGAAAAAAGTAAATCATTGCCACTAAGGCACTAAGACTCTAAGTTGCACTAAGAATGCCTTCGTGTTGCTTTGTGTTTTAGTGTCTTGGTGGCAAAATTCCTAACCCTTAATTCGCATAGTTTATAAATTTTAAAAAAAATAAAAAATCATTAGTAACCGACAAAACTTTTTAATCAACAGGTTGGTCAACCGAAGCCGACCAACTTGTATCTTTGCTGTGTAAACAACCAATTTAAACAGCATGAGCGAAAGTACAAATAATAATTTAGTCGGCCAGCCGATCTTAAGACAAGTTTTAGCATTAGTTAACAAAAACAAGTTCAGCGGATTAGTAAAGGAGCATGAAGCAGATAGATACTACAAAAAGTTTACTACATAGTCCCACTTTGTAAGTATGATGTTCGGCATTTACAGTCGTTGCGATAGCTATATGCAAAACTGATAAGGACAGAGAATTCCTCGATAAAGCTTATAAAATTGCAGAAGAAAACATGACTAATGACAATTTTTCCGTTGATGAGTTTGCCAAACTTGCCGGATATGGAAGGACAATTTTTTTCAAAAAAATTAAGGGAATAACTATGTAGGTTATTTAGGCTGTAGGCTATTAGTTAGTCGCTATTGACAAATAAATTTAGGTCTCCCCCAAAGATTGAGATTTTATAGTATGTATCATTTTCCTTACAGCCTAAAATACTATAGCCTATCAGATTGATATTACAACCCTAAAAAAACAATGGCCAAACCGCTCAAACAAATGGTTGCCCCTGCCAATGGGTGCATGTATTTTTCAAATACTTTCATAGGCAAGAAATTGATTCCATATAAGGATAGCACGACAATTGTGATCATGGTTGCAATGGTACAAAAAGAAAATAGAGAAGACACCATTACAATACCACCTATATTTGCTGTTGCAGCAGGATACATCAATATTGGAATTAACGGTTCACATGGGCCAAGTACAAAAACGGTAAATAAAATCCATGGGGTAAGGTTCACAGGTTTATCAGGCTTCGTAGCATGTTGATGTTGATGATTTTTTGCATGGAAATGTTGATGCTGATGCACATGAACTGTTCCATCGTCATGAAAATGAAAATGCTGGTGCCTCTTTTTTCGCCTTACTTTCCATATCCCCCATAAAAAGTATAGAAATCCAAAAGTAACAAAAGCCCAGGCAGCAAGGTTTCCCCTGAATGCCTCAAAAATTTGAAGTTTTTGTATGCCAATTCCAAACGCAATACCTATAGTACCAATAACTATGGAACTGCCAACGTGTCCCACACCACATAAAAAGGTAATCCAAATAGTTTTGAACGTATTCCAGTTCCGGGCTTTTGCCATTACTATAAAAGGCAGGTAATGATCAGGGCCACTCAATGTATGCAAAAAACCAACGGAGGCTGATAGGGCTAGTAAAACGTTTAAATCGTTACTCATAATTTCTTAAATTTTACTTAGTACTTGGTACTTGGTGCTGATTACTAAGTATTTCAATATCAAAAATCTTGTTTCTGTCCCATCCGAGCCAATATTTTAAGGCATTCCGCCGAATAAGTTTCCAATATCCGTCGTCCATTAATCCGAATTTTACGATACCTTCATCAATATCGGCATCCACTTGTTGCAGATAATCTTTTTTCAGGCTTATTTTAATAGTTCTGCCTTTATAGCTGAACAAAGCTTCGGGTCGTCTAACTGAGTCATTTGAAATTTTGATTAGGCCTTGTCCAAGAGTTGCGCCCGTACTAACCTGTATACCATCGTTAAGGCAACTGTAAGGTGGCCTGGTACCAGCAAAGGTAGTTACTTCCAGTTGGTCGGGGCCAACGCCGAATAATTCACGGGCTTTGATTCCCATTTTAGCACCCACAATAGAAAAAACACCAAGATGTCCGTGAAACTCGTCGGTCATTACGTTGGCTTTCCATTCGTCATAACCATAACGGGCAATTGCAGAATCCATGATTTGGCGGACATCGTAGGTAAACATTTCGCGGCTGTTAGGAAACGTATTAAACACAATGTTGCGTTCAGAAGTATAAACCCCACGGATCATATCGCTAATAGCTTCCCTCACTCCAATAATATTGTAATCCTGGTTGTATCGTATCTTCGTGCTTTGCATCATGGGATTGATATCGAATAATTCAGGATTTGTCAGGTAAAGAGCTACCAGATCATCACACAACCTGAAATGCCGTTGATTTAATTTTTCAAGAACTGCCGGTTGACTATATACTTTGTATAAGATTTCCCCTAGAAGCATATCTGATCGTCTGCAAACCGCATACAACGACGTGTCAAATAAAGCTTCTTCTTTGGCCAGGTTTGAGATTACATCCACCCTCAGCCCTGATTCAAAAACTGTATTAACTGCATTTTTATCGCACTCGTAATTAAATCCCTGTAAGGGTTTTACTGATTCGTTATACCAAATTATCCGTTCTATTTTTGGCAAAAGAGTAGATTCTTTTTTTACCAGTTGGGCAATATTGGTCAAAGGTCCGAGACACACCAGTATAATTTTTTCATTTGTATGCTTTAGTTGTTCCGAAAGACATAGTAAAGCATTTTGAGCAGGGGCTGATTGGTTTGGCACTACAACACCCCAATTGATTTGCCTGTTAAACTGTCTCCAGGGAGGATTAACCCCTGCTAGCACATCACCGCAGGCAATAACAACCGAATCGCGATTGAACTCGTGCAACAAAGCTCTCACTTTTTCCAATCCTTCGTTTGGTGACAATGTCCCATCCGATAACAAAATTGCTTTTATGGTTATTTCCGGTCGGGAAAGCAAAAGACTGATAGCCCTCATGTCATCAATAGCACAGTCTGTATCAATTATAATGGTGTGGTTTAATTTAATAGGCAGTGGTTGCGACCAAACATTATTTGCCAAAGAAATTAAAAGTATTATGATAACATACTTCCTCATAGGTACTTTATTAATAAAAGCCATTAAACAAACTACAAAGATGTAATTAAAATTTGAAATTTACCCCTCCAAAAAAGGTAGTTCCAGGCATGTTATAATATCTGTTAGTTTCATATTTCTGATTAAGCAAATTCTGGCCGCTGGCAAATATTTCGGCAAATTTCCATACCTGGTAAGAAATTTTTGCCTCCAAAAGTGTATAGCTTTTAAAATACGGCCTTATGGTAGGATCGGAAACCGTATTCAAATGGTTAATTTGTTGAACACTTGCCGAAAAATGTAATTTGTTCCATTGATAACCTCCGCTCACAAACAGATGACTTTTGGGTGTCGCATAAACCGGATTTTTCACATCAATAAAGCTATAGGTAATATTCACCGTCAGATTTTTAAGCGGACTGGCATTGGCAGCAAACTCAATTCCTTTGTTCTCAATTTTACCTGCATTGAATAGCTGCCCCATATTTCCGGTAACAATCAGGTTATCGCCTTTGATCATAAAACCAGTAAGTTCGACATTTAGCTTTTGGTTGAAAAGTGATTGCAGAACACCTGTTTCGTAATTCATAACCCTTTCCGGGCTTAAATTTGGATTGTGGTTCCACATGAACAATTCACGAAGTGTTGGACTGCGAAATCCTTTGCCAACCGAAGCTTTCCACGTAGTAGTAGGAGTAACTTTAAACGCAAAACCACCGGATGGTATCCATTCCTTACCATAAACTTTATTGTCCTGCAAACGGATCCCTGCATTTAGTGTAAGCTTTTCAAATAAGGTTTGCTGAACAAATCCGTACACACCAATCTCATAAACGGTAGTATCAATAAAAGTCATGGTATTTCCTCCACCTATGTCTTGTGTGGCTTTTCCGCCATAATTGGTGTAGTCGCCACCAATGGTAATGCTGTTTCCATGAAATAATTTCGCAGATTCGCTTATGTTCAAACCATAGTTGGCGTCGTTTGAATGAAAACCATCAGAAATTATATGGGTACCGAAGTTATAAAATACCTTAGCGTTTCCTGAATACTTTTCAAAATCGTTTTCTACCGTCAAAGCCCAATACCCCCTGGTAATATCAAGGGAGCTTCCTTTTTGGGCATCCAGGGTATCTGGTCCGGGGTCGGTGGTTTTGAATTTAGCCAGGCTAAAATCGGCATTAGCATGAAAGTTCTTAGAAAGTTCATAGCCTGCTTTTATATATCCATTAGTAATGTTAAAGTTGGAATTTGGACGATGCCCATCGGTCTGGTCGTGGTTTACCGATGCGAATACACTAAACTTATCTTTTTTAAAACCTCCGGCAGCCAAATACTTTTGTGTATTATATGAGCCGTACATCAGGCGCGCATCTCCATGAAATCCATCCTGCGTTTGTTTGCGGGTAATAATGTTAATAACACCACCCATGGCATTTGACCCATATAGAATTGAGGCAGGGCCACGGATCACTTCGACCCGCTCCACATCAGAGGCAACATAAGAATCAGATAACGGATGACCAAATATGCCCATGAACTGGGGATGCCCATCAATTAACATTAGAACGCCGGTTGTAGGGTCCCCGCCAATACCTCTCATAGTGATTTGTCCGGCAGCGCCTGTTGATACACCAAAACCGGTAATTCCACGCTCGGTCACAAACAAACCGGGTACCCGTCCGCTGAGTACAGGTAGCAAAGCCGATTCGTTACTCTCTGAAATCTGCTCGCGGGTAACTATTGAAACAGCCATCGGGACATTATTCTTATTAACTTTTACAGGGGTTCCGGTTATCACTACTTCTTCAAGATTTATGGTATCTTTCAGTTTTGCTTCAGTTTGCTGCGAAAAGCCGCAAACTGATAGTCCCACAGTTAAAATAAAAATTAATAATTGCTTCTTCATAATTTTTAATTTTGTGTGTTACTAAATTTATAATTCGTGTTACTCATAGGATAAAAAACATTACCCAGCCTGGCTCATCACCAATTTGCCGTGCTTAATGCCTTTAATACTGATCAACTTGTCCGACAATTCTGTCAATCTGCTTGCAACCCCTTTTAAGGCAATTATTTCAAGACATGCTTCATGACTTAAATGAAAATGCTGTGATGACAAAATAACATCATAATAATCGTGCTGAATATTGTTTAATGTCATTGTAATGTCCTTTTTATGATGGTCATATAACATGATAAGCGCACCGGCAACAATATTGTTACATTGCCATTTCTTTTCTACCAGATTCTTTTCAATAAGATGCCGAATGGCCTGCGACCTGTTTGCAAACTGATTATCCTTCACATATTGGTCAAGGGCTATCAATAAATCTTCTTCTAAGGATACTCCAAAACGGGATACAGGCATCGTGTTACTATTTATAATATTCGTAGCACAAATATACTTATTTTACAAAATTTACAAAGGAAAGACTGTAATTTATTGAGGTTATAAAGATATTTTTTTTGGATGTTTCTTAATAGGCATACTTGATAAAACATTTTACATTACTTTTATAACGTACATTTTTATTATAACCTCAAAATGAAATTAACCTATAGCAGTATTATTAGCAGCAAAATAAGAAGCGCTGTTTTTATTCCAACACTTTTTCTTCTTCCTCTAATTATCAGTTGTGGAACCATTAACTCTGATAAAACATTGGGATTAATTCCCATAAAGAAGCTCGTTTTCATTAATCCTTCTGAACAAAAAACTATTTCCAGGGAAGAGAGTAATGACTTGAAATCGCTGAAGCGTTCACTTGATATTGTTGGTTTGAAGGTTACTGAAACTAAGGTAACCAATATGGGTTCCATAAAACTAAATGATTTTGATTTGATTATACTTCCTTATGCTTCAGCTAAAGAATTAAAAGATGAGGAAATAAAGGTCATTACCGACGCATTAAAATCAGGCGTAAATTTATTTTTCGATGGAATTTCAAAACTTAACGAAGCTATTGATATTCCAATGATGCAGAAAAATATTACGGTCTCTGAAATTCGCGATTTACAGTTTGCAAAAAATATATTGTACTGGACCACGCCGGGCAATGTAAAACCTTTTGACACTGCTTCCCGGAAAAACCAGGTTCTTTGTATTGACGATTCTACCCACTTACCTATTATAATCAGTGGCGCATTGGGCAAAGGTAAGTTTATGAGTATGGCAACCTTATTTGATCCGAATACTGACAAAGGTTACTCAAGGTTCCCGTTCCTTATCGAAGCTTTAAACCATGAATTTGGCATTGAATGTCATGCAGAACGCAATATAATGGAAATGTATTTCGATCCGGGAATGAGGAGCGCTCATCCTATAAGCATCGACAGCCTTGTAAAACAATGGAGAAAACACAAAATAAAAAGGATTTATGCCGCAGGATGGTATTACGATACTGATTATGATTATGCCCGATTGCTAAAAGCTTGTCACGAAAATGGAATACTTGTATATTGCTGGTTGGAAACACCCATGATTAGTATGAAATTCTGGAATGATCACCCGGAATGGAGAGAAAAGACAGCTTATTTAAAAGATGCACAAATCGACTGGCGTTACCTCATGAACCTTGCTGACGAAAATTGCAGAAAACAAGTTTTTCGGGAGACCGACAATTTTTTGATGAAATATGATTGGGATGGAGTGGATTTTGCCGAAATGTATTTTGAACCATCACCCGTGGGACCAGAACTACCTCAGAATTTTACTCCCATGAATAATATCGTGAGAGAAGAGTTTAAGAAACAAGAAGGCTTTGACCCTGTTGCCTTATTTGATCTAAAAAATTCCCATTATTGGAAGGTAAATAAAGCTGACTGGAGAAAATTTGCCGACTATCGTAAAGATTTATGTTATCGGTTGAAGACGTATTTTCTCGACTTCCTTTCAAATATTAAAAACAAGAAAAAGGACTTTGAGGTAATGCTTACCGTGATTGATGTAAGCTTAACACCTGAATTAGCGGACAATATTGCAGAGGATACGCAAAATACCTTATCGTTATACAAAAAATATGACATCACGCTGCAGATTGAGGATCCTTCAAATTGCTGGGGACTAACTCCCGAACGATATGATAAACTTGGTAAGTTATACAGACAATATGTAAAAGAGAAAAACAAGCTGGTTTTTGATTGCAATGTAGTGAACAGCCATGAAAAAGGTTACGGCGGGTTTCCTTCAGAAATACCCTCAGGCGAGGAAATCAGGCAAATTGCATATAATATGGGATTACATGATATAAGGCCCGCTTTTTATGCCGAAGACGCTGTTTACGAATGGGATTTTAAGAATATCTGTACTGTCCTTGCAAATAAAGCTATGATAACCGCAGAAAGCAAGAATCAATGGAAAATTTCGACACCTTATACCATTTTTATACAAACCGGGAATAAAGACTTTACAGTAAAATTAGACAACCACGAGTGGTTAGCCGGCGATGAAAACAATATTATCATTCCTCAAGGTGTCCATAAAATAAAGTTGAGTTCATGTAAAAATGATCCAAATCAGTTCAAAATAAATAACATTTCCGGAGAACTGAATTGGGCCAGGTTCTCGGATAATAAAATTGAGTTTTCCTATTCTGAGGATATTACTTCCTGCTATGTGATTGTGAACAAACAACCAGAAGATATTGTAATTGATAATCAAACTTCAAAATGCCCTGTTTTCAGTGACACCGCGAATGAATTTACCATAAAACTGCCGCAGGGATCGCATGTTGTAAAAATTTTAAGCCGGTAAATAACTATAGTCCCTGAAGGCCATCGGCTCAGGTGCATGGAAAAAGCAGATTGAAAAGCTTCGGAAATGCTTAACACAAGGAAATCAAGCCGGAGGCCATAAGCCGGAATACCTAAAAGAGTATTCCGGCTTTGTTATCCTGGATATTGACAAACTCATTAACGACAAGCTTTTACAGGTAAAAGAAAACGATGGGTATAGCGGATTAAACATGGGTCTGAAAAAATATACGGTTACTACGTAAACACTAAAATTTTATAAACTCTTTTGCCAAATCATCTTACCACCATCTTGCCACCTTACCACCGGAAGTTAAAAACCTCATTAATTGTCATTTAATCATTTTTTAGCCTTAAAAAGTGGTAAGGTGGTAAGATGTTTTTAAAAATTAGTAGAAATTTTATTTTATAATTATTCTTTCATCTTTCTTTTTTTCATTATTTTACGTCAATTTAGCAGATTAAGGCAATACAGCCATTTTGTACTATTTTTGAGTTTTAAAATTGATGGGACGTTCTACAGTACACTACGCAGACAATAAAACAAACAATGCTTTAAAAGCCCTTCATAATAAACTTAGGCCGGCGGGAACACCTGTGCAAAGGGTT
>Ga0182027_10006238_pt1 | contig 17914 bp, 20 predicted proteins | sample 712E1DmetaG_FD_121300 | JGI IMG/M metagenome (GOLD analysis project Ga0182027, IMG submission 121300) | Permafrost microbial communities from Stordalen Mire, Sweden - 712E1D metaG (Illumina Assembly) | ecosystem: Environmental > Terrestrial > Soil > Wetlands > Permafrost | place: Sweden... | reverse complement strand
GTCAAGGCAGCTTAGATCCTCGCGCTCCTCCGAGCCCATTGAAACCGGTGTCGATGACTTCTGTCGTCCCTTTCTCACCCCTGCGGGCGGGGCACCACGGCGGCCTACGGCCGCTTTTCGTGGGTGCCCCGTCCTCGGGGCGAGAGAGGACCAACCTCATGCGTCACACAGACACTCGCATCTACCAACGCGCCATGGAGCTCATCGAGATCACCAAGCTCGCCATGGACCACCTGCCCACTGGCTACGGCTTCCTGGCCGACCAACTGCGCAGAGCCGCCAGCAGCATCGCGCTCAATTTCGCGGAGGGCTGCGGCAAGCTGGGCCCCCACGACCGCCGTCGCTACTTCCTGAGCGCCCGCGGCTCTGCCTACGAAGTTGCCGCCGCTTTCGATGTTGGCGTGCGTTTCGGTGCCGTCAGTGCGGAGCATTGCAACCTCGCCAAAGCTCTATGCGACGAGATTGCGGCCATGCTCACCTGCTTCCATTAGTCGACCTGGCACCTCTTCGTCGTCTCGGCCTCTGCTCCACAGTTCCAGAGACAGTGGCTGCGGCAGATTCAGTTTCAGATTCAGATTCAGAGTCCGATGCCGCGCTCCCACTGCCTCTGCTGCTGTCTCTGACGACCCCGCCCGCAGCGAAGCGAGGACGGGGTCGTCCTCTTCCTCTGCCGAAATGATGCATCTTAACCTGATCGGCGCTCTAGGTTGATGTTCTGACCGACGGCAAATCACCAACGCCGCATTCGTTCTCTTCTAGGCCGAGAGGCCACAGTGACTGCGGGGCTTGCGGTTGAAGAATCTGCGGTGTTGCCGATTAGTCAGGCGATCGGATCCCGAATGACGGCCAATGAGGGTGCGCGGAGACCACATCAGGCGCGGACCTCAGGATGATCCTCGCGGTGTTTCTTCTCCGCCGCGTCGTATTTTTGTCTCACGTCACTCATGTCGAGAGCGCGGACCTGTTTGATCAGATCCTCCAACGCCGCGGCAGGCAGGGCCCCTGCCTGAGAAAACAGCGGCAGGCCGTCCCGGAAGACCATGAGCGTCGGGATCGCACTTATGTTGAAGGTACCCGCCAGGCCCGGCTGCTCCTCGGTGTCGACCTTGCCGAAGACGATGTCGGGATAGCTCGCCGCCGCCTTCTCGAACACCGGAGCAAAGGCGCGGCAAGGTCCGCACCAGCTCGCCCAAAAATCAACGAGCACAATGCCATCCTTTTTGATGGTGGATTCAAAATTCTGTTCAGTCAAATGCGTCGTACTCATGATCCTTTTCTCCTGATTTGCGGAGTTTCTCCTCCCATTGCATCAGAGCCATCGACACTGAAAAAGGATTCGCCGCCGCGCACGGATTGCCGCGCCCGGCTGCCATCTGTAGAACCGTTTTCGCGCGCTTCTGTCTCTAATCGAGCGAAACCGTGGTGCCAGCGAGCTCATGGCAGGAGAAATGCGATGGCCGAAAGAAATCGCACTTACACATGCGATCTAAATCGGAGGGTGCGGTGATTGCTCAACGCTTCCCGTCTCTGGGAATTCTTCTGACACCGCAGGCGACACTCGCGCGCCTGGTCGAAAATCGGAGTCACTCCCATGCCCTCTTCGGCCTGCTTGCCCTCGAGACTGTCATCATTTACCCCGGTAGCATCGTGAGCGCATTGGCCAGCGTGGGCCAGTCACCTGTGGCTGCTCTGTCCGGCTTGGCGGCAGTCCTGGTCCACCACATTGTTGCGCCCGCCCTCGGCATTTTAGGTCTCGCCGTCGTCGTGTCGTTGGCTAGTCGCCGAAACGCTAGACCGGTTTCCATTTCGGTCGCGACCGGCGTCCTTGGCTACACGTGGTCGCCCCACGTCGTGCTCACGATTATTGGCTCTCTATTGGCGCGGGTAGGGCTCGATTCCGCACTGCTGCCTCATCACTTGGCTCCCCTCGCTTCGCCAAGCCAGCGAATAATTACGGCCTGCGTGGGGATGGCCCCCACGGTGTGGCTCGTCGTGCTCGCGCTACGCGAGCTCTGGCGTGGCCGCGATGCCGCCGCGGTTGCGCAACAATCGCAACGTCCGTGGATCCGACTGGGGGTCCTCGTAGCTTTCGGACTTGTTGTTGGGGTTGGTGGTGCGTTGAGGCCCGCACTCGGTGACTCGGCCTCGTCTCGGCCAACCGCACCGCCTTTTGAGGTGCACGGCCTGAACGGTGGCACTCTCCGGCAGCACGATTTGCTAGGCTCTGTCGCCTTGGTCGACTTCTGGGCCACCTGGTGCCCGCCGTGCCTTGCGTCCATGCCACATATGGAACAATTGCACGAGGAGCTAGCGACTCAGGGCTTCCGTTTGGTGTCGGTGAACGTTGAGTCTGATGCGCCGGAACGCGCGCGTACCTTCAAGACAGACCACGACTTGAGCTTTCCTATTTATCTCGATGTGGACGGAAACGCGCAGCGCGCCTTCGCCGTGACGAGTTATCCCACGGTCGTTCTCATCGACCGTCAGGGCGGTGTTCGCAAAACCTACAGCGGGGCTGTTCCCGTCGAAGAGCTTCGCGCGGCACTCGGAACGTTATTGGCGGAGTGATTCATTCACCGAGCACATGCACGAGAAGCACCGTCATCACGAGCCCCACGAGCGTCGCAGTCAAGCCGAACACGTAGACGATGATGGCGCTCGGCGCGCCGACGTCGCCCCGAATGACTGCCCGACGAATCTGCGCGTAGCGGATCGTCGCAACCAGGTTTGCGAGCATCCCGAGCGCCACCAGAATGGCGCCCACCCAAGCAGAACCAAAGTTGTGCTGCAACTGGATCGGTACGGCGCCTACGCTCGCCACCTGGCGCAAGAACACGCCGAAGCGCGCGATTGCAAATCCGAACGCCATCAAGGCGATGCCCGTGCGGATCCAGGCAAGCATCGTCCGCTCGTTCGCCTGGTGCAGACGCAGCGTTTCCTCTCGGTACGTAGTTGGCTCGCTCATCGGTGGTTTTCAGTCTACTCCGTGAAGCAATACCTAGCCATGCCATGCGCAGGCAGTCATTACGACGTGAGCTTGAAAGAGCGCGTATTGAAAACAGCGCGACATATGTACGCTCCTCTCCACGTTGCGCGTCCTCGTCCCAATGCAGACAGGTGGGTTGCATCCAACGTGCCAGGCTTGCCCGCGGGGAAAGAATTAGGTTTTCGGAATTCGAACAGGAGAAATTCTCCGCATCCACGGATAATTTCCCCGGCCGGACAGTCGGGTCTATAACCCCGTCTCAAAGCCCCTTATGGACGACGAGAACATTTCGATCGGAGCGATTGCACACCTGGGCCGCCGTGGTGCCGAGAATTCGGTCCCAACCGGCATAACCGTGGCTGCCGAGCACGATGAGATCGGCGTCGATACTTTGTGCGGTACTCAGGATGAGCCGCCAAGGGGAAGCAGCACTGACCACGACCTTTTCGGTCACCACATTGGAATCCTCACCGGCGAGCTTGGCTAGCTCGGTGTGAATGTTCTGTTGAACAATTGCATCTGTGGGATCGGCCTCGTTGTGAGCGGCAGCGGGGATTTCGGGTGGGAGAGCAACTGCACGAAAAAGGTGCAGCTCTGCGGCAAGCACCAAAGCCATTTTCTTTGCCGCAGCATAGACAACGGCGGCCATAGGAGAACCGTCTACGGCCACCAAGATCACTTCTCTTGCGTGTTCCATCCGTTTTTATTCCCTCTCACTCAACCATTTGGCCAGGGTCTTGTTGTCTACGCCAAGGCGCTCGGCCGTTCGGCCCCTGTGTCCGTATAACTTCTCGAGGGCCCAAGTTGCATAGCGGCGCTGCATCTCGCGGATCGGGATGACCTCGTTGCCGAACGCGAGGTCAACAGCAGGGCGGCCTGCGTTGGTTAAGGGGGGCAGCTCACTGGCCGCAACTTCGACGTTCTTTCCCAGTACGACCAGACGCTCTATTAGGTGCTCGAGCTCGCGCACGTTGCCCGGCCAGTCATGAGCCATGAGCCGGTTGATCGCCTCTGCTGAAAGGTTGTCTACCGGGGATTTCGGATGCCGCGCTTTCGCGGTGACGAAAAAATGATCTATGAGCTCGGGGATGTCATCACGACGATGACGCAGGGGTGGCACCTCCATTGAAACCACGTCCAGACGATAGAGCAGGTCCTCTCTAAACCGATTGGCTTGAACATCATCCCGCAGTGATCGGTTTGTGGCAGCGATGACCCGCACATCGAGGGGCAGCTCCTTTTCCGCGCCCACCGGCCGCACGGTGCCGCTCTCGAGAACATGCAGCAGTTTGGCCTGAAGCGGCAAAGCCATGTCTCCAATCTCATCGAGGAAGATCGTGCCGCCGCTCGCCTCGGCAAACAATCCGATCCGGTTCTGCAATGCGCCCGTGAATGCGCCTTTGACGTGCCCGAACAGCTCGCTTTCGAGCAGGCTCTCAGGAAGCGCGGCGCAATTGACGGTCACGAATGGGCCAGCGGCTCGCTTGCTTTCGGCATGAAGAGCGCTCGCTACGAGCCCTTTGCCGGTGCCTGTCTCGCCGACGAGAAGAACGGGAGTGAGTGAATCCGCTACGCGCTCGATGACGTCAAACATCGCCGTGATGGCTTTGCTTCTGCCGACAATACTCGAGATGGAAAAACGTTGCCGTACCAAGCTCTTTAGAGCCTTGGCCTCTGCCCTAAGCTTTCTCTCATCGAGCGCCCGGTTCAGGAAGATGATCAGCTCTTCGGTCTTAAATGGCTTAGTCAGGTAATGGTAAGCGCCCTGACGAATCGATTCCACAGCCGTATCCACTGCACCGTAGGCGGTCATGATCAAGACGGGTCGATCGGGATATTGTTTCTTGGAGGCCTGCAATAGTTGCAAGCCATCGAGGTCGGGCATGCGCAAATCAGAAACCAGAGCATCATACTGATCCGTCGAAATCATTTCCAGCGCCACCTTGCCGGAGGCGACAGGGAATGCATCAAAACCGGCATCTTGTAGCCCCTCGGCCAGCATCGTCGCCATCTCGAGGTTGTCGTCAGCGACGAGCACGCAGGATTTTTCACGTTGTTTCATGGGTGCCTCCGGGTTGGAGGGGGATCTCCACCACGGCCCGAGTTCCACGCGGCGAGTGCGGCGAAAGCGACAGCTTGCCGTGGTGGCTCTTGATTATTTCGGTGACGATGGCGAGCCCGAGGCCGGTGCCGACGCCCGCCGGCTTAGTTGTAAAAAAGGGCTCGGTCACACGCGAGGCGTCGGTCGGAGAAATTCCACATCCGTCATCGACCACAATGAATTGAATGAACGACCCGTGCCGCCGCGTACCAATCTCGACGCGACCACCTCGCAGGCATGCGTGACAAGCGTTTAACAAAAGGTTGACGAGCGCATGCTCGAGCAGACGTGCGTCGCCATGCAGCGGCGGCAGATCGTGGGCCAGGTCGTCGTCGAGCGCCACGCCGGCTTTGGCGAAGACATGACTGACGAGTCCTTTGGCGCTGCGCACAATCTCAGTCGGCTCGACCGTCTGCGACGACTTCGAGTCGCCGCGCGCTAACAATAAAAATGCACGAATGATCTTGCCGATTCCGTCGGTCTGCTCGATGATCGCTTTGGCGTTGCGCTCGATTTTCTTCTCGTTCACTGGTGGCTGCAGCAGCTGTTCGGCGCGCCCCGCAATGATGCCCAGGGGGGTTCCAATTTCGTGAGCAATCCCCATGGCCATCGTGCCCAAGGTCGCCGCCCTATTTGCCCGCGCCAAACGCTCGTCGAGCGCACTCTGGGCATCGGCAAGTGACAGCGCGTGCGAAAGCTCGAATTCTTGGCGTTGCCGATGAAGAGCAAAGCCGCCAAAGACGAGCACCAGTCCCCCCGCAACCAAAATGCTCAACACCAACCGCCACTGTGACCGATACTCGCGGTCGCGCAAACGCTCAGCGGTCGCCACTGCGGCGATGCCCCAGTGACCTGAGCTTCCGGCGTCCAATGTGTCGAGGCCGGCCATCGCGGTACGCTCAGGGAGCCCCAGCCTTGCCGCCTGTTCCCGGGGAAGGCGAATAGAGGTCTTGCCTTGCTCGATCGCAGCCTTTAGCTCGGACGAGAAAACGCGGACGCCATCCACAGTGAAAAATGAGTCGGAGCCCGGCGGCAACACCAGGAGCAAAACACCGGCGCGTCGTTCGAGACCGCTTACTCCCGGTATGAGCGCCGACAAGCCACGGTCGCCATCAATCTGTTTGCCCTGTCGGCTCTTCTCACTGCCCAAGGCGTCGAGTTGAAAGTGCAGCGCGATACCGAGCGATCGCGCGAGAGTCGCCTGCTGGTCGGCAAAGTCGTCCAGACCGGCTATCGCTTCGCGCTGCGCGTCCCAATAAGAGAGGCCAGAGACGACCATGACGGCCACAACCATCGCAACGATTGTCCACGCCGTTTTAGGCGCGACGGGCAAATGGAAGGTCATTCTGCGCTCGCCAGGAGGTAGGAATTGTTTCGCGCGGTCATTCACGATGAGCTCTTTTTGCAGAAACGCTGCAACACGAGAAGAACCGTAGCAAGAGGCGCGCCACATTGCACTTCCGTTTGTTTTCGGTCACATAGCAGCTTTAGAATAAGGTCATAATCGGTAAAATTTCCGCCTAATGGGAAATTTTCCCATACCGAATCCATCTCTTGTTTTCGTTAAGCTCCCAAAAAACATAGTCTATTTGTGTTGGCGCACCTTGTGCACCATGCCAAACCCATGCCGGCCAACACACGAGCTTGCCATTCGTCGAGCTCTCCGTCCCGAAGTTACCTCCTGGCTTTTTCGTTCTTCGCATTCTTCTGCCCACAAGCTCGCGGGGAAGCCGCCGACAAGCAGCAACTCGCGAGCTCAATGCCCTCAATGACGCTTGCCGAGGCACTTGAATATGCAAAAGCGCACCAGCCGGCGATCATTGCAGCTCGGGCCAGAGTCGTAGCCGCACAAGCGGATGCTCAGATTTCGCGGGCGCAGTGGCTGCCTTCGGCAGCGCTCGGGGCACAGCTTCTCGCAGGCACGTCGAACAACACCACCACCTCTTATGTCGCTATGTACGGCATCGACGTCCCACGAATCGGCGGCACGAGCGTAACCGCGAGCGGCAAGCTCACGCCATACGCCTCCACCCTCGCCGGCGTAGGCTTGCACCAAGAGGTATTCGACTTTGGCCGCATTGCTGCGCAGTCTGCGGCATTAGACTCTTTGGTGTCCGTTGAACAGCGCAGCGGGGAGGCGGAATCGTTCAACATCGCGTACGGCGTCGAGGAAGCGTTCTTTGCTGTCCGGGCGGCCCGTGCTGTAGTCCAAGCTTCCGAGCAGGCCTATGCACGAACGCTGGTGCATCGCGACATGGCCAGCGCCAAGGTGACTGCGGGCCTGCGGCCGACGATTGAGCTCACGCGCGCTGCCGCTGACTTGGCCCGTTTTGACGTAGGAAAAATTCGTGCCCGGGGTGGCCTTATGGCGGCGCAGAGCGCGTTTGCTGCGGCCGTAGGCGTGCCCGAGCTGCAACTCGATGCAGCCGGAGAAGCGCCGCCAGTGTCTGACCTTCCTTCCATCGCGGACGTCGTAGCGCGCGCGGGAAGACAGAATCCTTTGCTGCTGCAATCCATGGCGCAGCTCGATGCGCAGCAGGCTTTGACCCGCTCGGTAGGCGCTCTTTTGTTGCCCAATTTCGCTCTGACGGCATCTCTTACGGGACGCGAGGAGGGGCCTCGCCCGCATCCGGCGGTCCCGCGTCCCATGACGGCCTCGTGCCCGACGTGCCGAACTGGGACGTCGGGCTGGTGCTGCGGTGGCCGCTCTATGACCCCATTGTGCTCGCCCGTCGAGACTCCTCGGCCGCACGGGAACAGGTCGCCAAGGCCGAGGTGGATGTCGTCAAGCAAAACCAGACCGCAGCGGTCGAGCAAGCCTATGTCCAGATCACAGTGTCAGAGGCGGCCTTGTCGGCCCTCATCAAGTCGGTTGAAGCGGCCCGCGCCAACTACGAGCAGGCAGACGCACGGTTCAAAGGGGGCCTCGGGACGATCGTCGAATTGACCGATGCAGAAGCCGTGCGCGTGGACGCGGAAATTGAATTGGCGCTGGGTCACTTTACCCTGGCGCAGGCCCGGGCCGCACTCGCTCGCCTGGTGGCCGAGGAGTTGTGACGTGACCACAAGACGTATTCCAATCGTGATCAGCGGGGCGACACTCGCTGTCCTGCTGCTCGGCGGCCTGATGTTTTTTGTCGCGCGCGCTCACGTCAACAAAGTTGCTCTGGCGGAACAACCCCGCGGAGTCACAGTCGTCAAGGCCGCTGCCGCCAACTACCGCCCGATTGTCAAATACATCGGCGCCATCGATCCATGGATTGAAGCAAAAGTTGGCCCGCAGTTTACCTCTGCGTACGTCGATACCGTTCTCGTGCGTCCGGGGGCCGTAGTTGTGCGCGGGCAAGTCGTTGCCACCCTCGACTGCCGCAATGCATCGGCGCAGGCCAAAGCCGTGGCCATGCAAGCGCGAGCGCTCGATGCACAGCAGGAGGCTCTGGCTCACCAAGCGGCACGTGTCGGCGGCCTGGTCGGTGGTGGATTTGTCTCACCCGACGAAGCGGAGCAAAAGACTGCCGAAAGCACCAGCAAGCAGGCCGAGCTCCTCTCCGCCCAGGCCAAGCTTCTGACGGCCTCTCTGGAAGTCAGCGACTGCATCATGCGTGCCCCGTTTGATGGAGAGATTGCCAAGCGCCTGATGGACCCGGGCACCTTTGCCAGACCCGGAGGCATCGTCGTCACCGTGGTCGACCGCAACACCGTGCGGGTGATCGCCGATGTGCCTGAAGGTGACTTTGCCGCAGTCGCGCCGGGAACACCCGCCAATATCCGTGTTCTTGCTACCGGTCTCGCCCTGACCGGCAGCATTTCGCGACGATCCCCTGCGGCCGATCCGTCCACACGTACCATTCATCTCGAGATCGACCTTGCCGATCCGGAACGCAAGCTCCCGGTGCGCTCGACGGCCGAGCTGACCATCGAGGTCGGCGAGCCCATTGCTGCGACCCAAATTCCGCTGACTGCTGCCAACGTTCGCAACGCCAAAGCCTCGGTCTTCGTCGTGGAGGAAGGTGTGGCCCACAAGACTCGGGTGGGTGTCTTGGGTGAGATCGCCGGCATTTTGTTTGTCGAGCCCACGCTGAAGCCCGGCGTCGAGGTCGTCACCGAAGGGCGGGCCTTGCTCACCGATGGCGACGCGGTCACCACCAAACTCGAAAGCGCGGGGCAATAATGACCAGGCTTTCGTTTTCGAACCCGATCGCCATTCTCATGGTGTGCATCGGCGCTATTGTCTTTTCCATCGTCGTGACGCCGCGGATGAGCGTGGACACTTTTCCGGAGCTGACACCGCCGGTCCTGGTCATCGGCACCCTCGCGCCCGGATTGGGCCCCACCGACGTCGAAAAGACCATCAGCTGGCGCATCGAAAAATACGTCAGTGCCACGCCCGGCGTTGACCATGTGCAAAGCGTCTCGCGCAACAGCCTGAGCATCGTCACCGTGTGGTTCAAATGGGGCACCGACCTCAACTCTGCCCAGACCCTGGCGCAGCAGAATGTCGCGTTTGCTATGGCCGCGGTTCCGAAGTCGCTCGGCGTGTTGCCGCCGTTTGTGCTCCAGTACGATCCGTCCAACGCCCCGGTGATTCAGGTGACGGTTTCCGGCGGAGGCCTCTCGGGCGCGCAGCTCTACGACTACGCGATGAATTTCATCGAGCCGTTGATCGAAGGGATCCCCGGTGTCGCCAGCGCGGCAGTCAATGGCGGCCAGCAGCGACAAATCAACGTGATCGTCGACCAGGTCAAGGCGCAGGCGCGCGGCATTACGTCCAGCGATGTCGCGGCAGCCGTCGGCCTTTCAAATGCCCTGGTCCCCTCGGGCGAGTTCATCTCGAAGAAGTTCGATGCAAACGTCTATACCAATGCGGTGGCCCGGAGAGTCGCAGACATCGGCGATGCCGCCGTCAAGCTCCTCGGGGACAAGCCTGTGCTCATCCGCGACGTGGCGGTGGTCGAGGACGGCGGCGCTCCCGAGACGCAGAACGTGACGGTCAACGGCGAGCCTGCCGTCTATCTAAATGTCTTGCGCATCCCGGGCGGTAATACGATTCAGATCGTGGACGCCGTGAAAAAGGTCGTGACCCGGCTAACCAATTTGCCGGCTGGCGTCGAGGTCAAGGCACTTTTTGACCAATCAACCTTTGTCCGCAACACCTATTCCGGCCTGCGTCAGGAAATTTTGCAGGCCTTGCTTCTCATATCCATCGTAATCCTGCTCTTCTTGCAGAACCCACGAGCCACCGTCATTGCCGCGATTGCCATCCCGATTTCATTCGCAATTGTGCTCATCGTTCTCTATGCGACCGGTCAGACTCTCAACGCCTTCACCTTGGGAGGCTTGACCCTAGCCATGGGACCGTTGGTCGACATCTCCGTGGTGGTGCTCGAATCGATCCACCGGCATCGCCATGGGGGCTCCGACATCGCGGCGGCCGCGCTCGACGGGGCCAATGCCGTTGCAGTGCCGGCGCTTGCGGCCACGCTAACGACCGTGGCGGTGCTCCTGCCGGTGCTGCTGCTCGTTGGCCTCGCGAAAAAGCTCTTTGCGCCACTGGCGCTCACGGTCGCCTGCGCCATGTTCGCCGGTTATGCGGTTAGTATGCTGGTCACGCCGCTTGCGTGCCGCTACCTTCTCCGCGACGCGGAGCCGGGCCCGCTGGCCAAGCGCGTAGCCGCGGCAATTGCAAAAATCGCTGACCGTTATGCCGCGGCGTTGCGTCAGGCGCTCAATTACAAGGCCTTAGTCGCCGGTGCCATATTCACTCTTGTCATCGCGGCGATCTGGACTGCAACCAGCCTGCCAAGCACCTTTTTTCCGGACATCGACGAGCTCGAGGAAACCGTTTATGTGCGTCTTGCACCAGGAACCTCGCTGGACCAGGCCGCCGCCAAATTTGCCGCAATGGGAAAGACACTGGTCGAAGATTTGCCCAAGGGCATTGTCGATTTGGTGTTGACCAATCTCGGCGCCCCGCAAAACGCTCGCAGCGCCATTACCAGTCCCAATGCCGGCCCACACATGGGATTTATCTCGCTCGCGCTCACCGAGCCCGAAAAGCGAAAATTGTCGCAAGCTCAGATTGCCGACAAAATGCGTGAGATTCTCACTCGCCGTTATCCGGGCGTGGAATTCTTGCAGGCTCCCGGAGCGCTGGTCGCCAGCGTGTTCTTGAATGGCTACCTTGCCCCGCTGGTCATTGAAGTCCGCGGCGAAAACCTCGACGACCTCGCAGACCAAGGCAAGGCGGTAGCCGAGGTAGCGCGCCTGGTCCCGGGGATTCGTGACGTCTACCCCTCTCTTCAGGTCGACTATCCAGAGGTCCATGTGGACACTGACCGGACCATGGCGAGCATGGTCGGAGTCAACTCACGCGTGGCCGCCCAGACGACTCTGGAGGCTACGCTCGGCAACATCAACACTCCCAGCGTCTGGGTCGATAGCGCCAACGGCCAGTCGTACTATGTCGTTACGTCCTACAGCCCGCTGAACGTCAGCGACCCGGCGGAGATGGCGCGCTTGCCGGTCAAAATCGACGCTGCCGACCGCGCGGTCACGCTCGGCGCATACGCCACCGTGCGCCGTTCGGTAGGACCGATTGCCGTGGAGCGCAATCAACTGGAACGGGCAACCCACATCCTCATGCAGACCGAACGGAGAGACATCGGCAGCGCGGCAAGCGAGCTCGAGCGCCGCCTTGCGGCCAGCCCAGAGACACGCCATACACGGTTCAATTTCGTGGGGCAGGTCGATCTCATGCGTACGACGTTTTCCGGTTTGGGCGTCGCCATTGGTCTCGCGGTGATGGTGATCTTTATGGTGATGGCCTCGCAATTCAAATCGATCCGCCTGCCGTTTGTAATGTTGTTCACCATTCCGGCGTCCCTGATCGGAATTGTATTGGCCTTGCTGTCAGCGGGGCAGGGATTCTCGATCACAGCGCTGATGGGAATGCTCATGGTCATCGGCATTGCCATGTCGAACGGTATTCTGCTCGTCGACGAAGCGAATCGACGTTTTATGCAAGGCATGGAAAAAGTCGAAGCCGTTGTTTCGGCCGCGCGCATTCGGTTCATACCGATTGCCATGACCAGCCTAGCGACGATTAGCGGCCTTTTGCCTACGGCACTGGGACTCGAGGCTTCTACCGCTGCCAATCGGCCTCTGGCGCTCGCGGTCGTGGGTGGCCTGGCCTCGTCCACGGTTCTCTCGCTATTTCTCGTGCCGATCATGTTTCTGGTCTTCGCCAAGAAGGCCGAGGTGCGGGCCGATCCGGCTGCACTGTCACCAACACAGAGTTAGGTTTTCACGGCCAACACTGGGAAATTTTCCGTCGACACGGAAAATTTCTCCCGATCGAATACCGACATCCGCCCTTCTTCCCTCGTGTGCAGGCCCGGCACGTTTGATGCAATTCGATCAGGCTGTCGATGAAAACTGCGTTCCGCATAGCTGCTGCGCTTTCACAGTGATTGGATTCTGCCGATCAAGGAGGACGAAAAATGCAAACAGCCTTGAGTCACAAAGAACGGGGCGACTCCGAGCGAAGGTCGCGACCGCATCTCGTGACGAGTCGCCCACCGACCAGAATTCTGCTGGCCGACACCGAGTCTGCATTGAATAATGCCATTGCCGATGCGTTGCGCAACCGTGGATTCGAAGCGGCCGAGGCAAAAGACGGGCTCGCTTTTTGGGCCGACAAGAGCGACAGAGATAGGCAAAGTCGCTTGCTGGTCTTGACGAAAGAGCTGGCTTCGATCGTTTCTCGTTGCATAGCGGCCGTGCGAAGATTCGGCGAAACCGCCACCGCGCGCTATTGGCTTGCCATCGCAGCGGCGGGGATCGCGCTGGTGGCCAACACCGTCTTGAGCCTGCCCCAACTCGGCCTGTTGGTCGAGACGGGCTGCATTTTCTGGCTCACGAGCAGGCTCCGGGCGACCCAATCTTTCCTGCGCCTTCGGACCGTGCAGCTCGGAAAAACGGCGTCCGCGCTGCTCGTTGCTGAGGAGCGCGAGCGTGAGCGCCTGGCGCGTGTCCTGCATGATGAGTTGCAACAGCTTCTCGTGGCCGCCAAATATGGCGCAGAGATCCTTGCTAATACCGAGCGAAAGCAACTGAGCCCGGAGACGGCGCGACAGGTTGCAGGTGTTTTGGAGACCGCCTTGCAGGTCTCGCGAATGCTGACGAGCCAGTCGCTTCTTCCGGTCGCTTGCAAAACCGACTTCGCTAAGGCGCTCACTTGGCTAGCCGGCCAAATGGAGCGTCTGCACGGCTTGCGCGTGCGTTTTGCAAAGATCGAGGGCGGACAGATTGACTGCGAGGCCACCCGGCTGTTGCTTTTCCGCAGCGTTCGCGAGCTACTCTTGAACGTTGTCAAGCACGCGAAGGTAAAGGACGCCGAAATCGAAATTAATCCGATCAGTGGCGGTCAGCTTCGCGTTGACGTGACGGACAACGGTGTGGGGTGTGACCTCAGTAATTTGTGCGCGAACACCGGCTCGGCCGGAGGCTTCGGCCTGGATGCGATTCGTGAGCGATTTCAGATCATGGGCGGGCAGGCGTCGTTTTTCAGCACACCCGGCATGGGATTTCGCGCCACGCTTGTGGTGCCGCTCGCCGAAGGGAGTGCAAATGCAGCGGGCTAGTGAACACCACTATCCGGTCGACCGACCTAGGCAGTGGCCGTGGCGCAAGGTTGCCGAGGAGCTCGTCCCGATGCGAATCGTCCTGGCGGAGGACGTTCCGGCGATGCGAAACACTTTGGCAGATTCATTGTGCGATCACGGTTATGAGGTGGTTGAAGTCAAGGACGGGCTCTGTCTGCTGACCGAAATGGACTCCGCCTTCGCAGAAAGTGGCGCCCACGCCTTCGTGGATTTGGTCATCACGGACGTGCAAATGCCGGGCCTGACCGGCTTGGAGGTCCTCGAAGCCCTGCGTGACTCGTACTGGGACACGCCCGTGATCATAATTTCGGCATTTGCGGATGATGATCTGCGTAAGCAAGCAATCATGCTGGGGGCTGAGGCAGTTTTGTCCAAGCCATTCGGAATGAAGGAGTTACTCGAGGCCGTGCGGAACGCAGCACCGGTGGTCTGACGTGCGAGGTGATATTATGGCACGCTCGATTTCAATATTGGTCTTCACGATTTTGCTGGCCACACAAGGCTGCAAGATGTTCCTTTCCGGCGGTGCCGAATGTGCTCGGAAAATACCCATCACGTGGAAAGAACGCGGTGTCCCTGATCGGCCATATCGCCAAATCGCCGTGATCAGAGATCATAGCGAAGCGGATTTGGAGCGTGATGCCTGTGTAAGGGGTGCGGACGCGATCATAGAAGCGGAAACAGTCACAGCCTATGATGACGGCGGCTCATCGGAGAGGCCCGAAGCAACCGAGGAAATGCAGGGTGTGGCAATTAGATTCGCGATTGATTCGCCGCCAAATGTCAGCCAAAAGGTGGACGCTGTTCCGTCACAAGTCTCCCCGGGTGTCGTCGTCACACCGGAGGGTAGTCCACGCATTGCCGCCGCTCCGGCACCGGCTGTGATAGAGAGCGAACCCGCAGCCGACAAGACGGATTTCACGATTTCCGCGCCGGCAATTGCCCCAAATATCGCCGAAGCGAAGATCCGCACGATAGCCATTCCAGACATCGCAGCGCCTGACCTGCAAGCAGGCCTCGCCAAGACCCTGGCAGAGGTAATGATAGCGCAGGCGGCCCGCGTCCCGGGGTTGACGGTCGTCGGCGCCAACGAAGTGCGCGAACGACTCGGCCCCGAGAGGCAGAGGGATCTGGCTGGGTGCCAAGACAACTCCGCCTGCGTTGCTGAAATCGGACGTGCCGTTGGCGTCGACGGCCTTTTGATCACGAGTATCGGGCAGGCAGGAGGTACATATTTCGCCAGCTTCACGGTCATCGACATCCGTGGCCAGCGCAGACTTGTCCGTCTGACGGCGAAGCTGCGGGGGCACCCAGACTCTCTGATTTCGGTTTTCGAGCAGGCGGTGCCGGGGGCTCTTCATCCGCTGTTTATGGGCAAGGGGGAATGAAAATGGATGCGAGCTACCCGCCGCAGACAATGGAGAGGGGAAATTCCGTCGTGACAGTTACACGTATCGGGGGTTTGCCCGGGATGGTCTTGAGCCGATCCCTGATCCCGCAATCGGTAAGGAGATAGAACGATGAAAAAACGACTTTTGCTGAGCCTGACATTCCCGACGCTGCTAGCCTGCGCCCACACGCAGTCCGCTGGCGCCGGCAATGACTCCAACGACAAAGCGAAGGACAAAAATAGCGCCACTCTCGCCTCGGCGCCGGTCAAAATGCCCGAGGGAGCGGCCTGCGCAGCCGACGATCAGTGTAATGCTTGACATTATGAGCATATGCTCATAATGGACTGACCAATGTCTCGTCCGCCCTGCTGTCGCCGCGTCGCGGGAAAACCTGTCGTTGCTGTGTTCAAGCCGGCCGGCGTTCCGGCATGTGAGTTGGCGGTCGTAACCGTCACGCTCGACGAGTTCGAAGCGATCCGCCTGGCAGACATCGGCGGCCTGTATCAAGAACAAGCCGCCCGACAGATGAAGGTGTCGCGGGCGACGTTCGGCAGAATCGTCGAGACCGCACATCGCAAAGTCGCCGACGCGTTAGTCAACGGCAAGGCCTTGAAGATCGAGGGTGGAGTCGTCCAGGTCGATCATGAGCGTCCCTGCCGCTGTGAGCTCTGTGCGGAACGTTGCATCCACCCCGAGTCCGATTGCCCCCATCACAACAAGGAGAAAATCCCATGCAAATCTGTATCCCCATCACGGAAAACAAAGGTCTCAAAAGTCCGGTGAGTGCGCACTTCGGGTCCGCACCAGCGTTCATGATCGTGGACACCGACAGCGGAACCTGTCGGGCGATCACCAACAACAACCAGGATCACGGTCACGGCATGTGCGCGCCGCTGGCGTCACTTCAGGGGGAAAGTATTGACGGCATGGTCGTCGGTGGCATTGGCATGGGCGCGCTCCGCAAGCTCGAGGCTGCAGAAATCCAAATCTACTATTCGACCCTGGCAACCGTCGAGGAGACGGTCGCGGCCTTCAAGGCCGGCAGCCTAAATCCCGTCACGGCCGAAACCGCATGCAGTGGTCATGAACATGGCCGCGCGCACGGACACGAGACGAACGAATAAATCTCGGTTCCAAGGAGTCCATCGTGGAAGATTCAAAGTCGCCTGATTGTCTCGATCGCTTCTATCTCAAGAGCGGTTTTGGCACCCGGGCCATTCACGCCGGCGAGCACGTAGGCCAGCGTCAGCCACGACTTCGATTCATGAACGACGACTGCTGGCGGCCCGTTGTGCGGAACACTACCGCAATTGGTTAGCCCGCTAATCAGCAGGACCAGGCCGGCGGCATGCGCCGGCCCCATCGCGTGCTGTTTCATGGGCGTGGCGCGACTTTCTTGGGGTCGAGCACATTCGTGATCTGCTCGGGCGAAACCTCTCCCTGTAACAGCTCCACGACCGCGCCCTTGCCATCGAGAAAGTAGATCGCGGGCAAAGCCACAAACGGCTTTTGCTTCTGGTACGGCTCGACCTTCTGAGCCTCCGTATCGACCTGGAGCCGCTCGACCGGGAGTTTGGCCGGAGCGCCGAGCGCCTTTTGCAGCGCCGCCCAGCCGGAATCCAGGGCCTTGCGGGTGCAGTCGCACGGGTGTTCCTTGCCGACAAAAACGATTTTCGCCAACTTCGCCTGCACCGGTGCCGCGGCCGATGCCACAGGCATGCTCGCCGGGGTGACGGGAGGCTCGCCGGCGGCGGCATTTGCGCAAATGCAGTAAAAGCCTGCGATCGAGAGGACGAGAACGGGGAAAATGGATTTGGCGTGAGTTGTCATTTTTGCAATCCTTTGTAAGAAAAATAGATTCCGACGAGCACGATCACCGCACCTGCACCGGTGCGCAGGACCCTGAGCACACGCGTGGCGTTTCTATTTTCGATGAGCTGTCTCGCCGCCCCCATGGACGTCCCGGCGATCAAAATGAGGACGCTGTGGCCGAGGGCATAGACCAGGAGCAGCACCCCGCCCCACGCAACCGAGGAGCCCGAGCCGGCGAGGTAAGTCAGAAGCACGACCAGAATCGGCGCAGCACAAGGGGCAGACACAACTCCGAAGAGCAGACCCAACAGGAACGCGCCGAGAAATCCGCGGGTCTGCGGCTGTAGCCTGCCCCCCAGAGAGGGGATGGGAATCGTCACCACGCCCATCAGGTGCAGACCCATTACTGCGCAGACAGCGGCCACGACCCAATTCCATGCGCCCGATACATCCCCATAGAGGTTGCCGGCCAGGGCGGCAATCATCCCGAGCACCGTAAACGTCGTGGCCAGACCGAGGACAAACACGAGGGAAAAATTGAATGCCCTCAGGACGTCCTGCTTGTTTTCCTTACGGCCGGCAACAAAGCTCATCATCAAAGGGATCATGGCTAGGACACACGGGTTCGAGGCCGTGAGTAGGCCGCCTATGAACACCGCAACGAGCGCCAGCCAGGGATTGGTCTGGACGTACTGGTTGCTGAATCATGTCGTCGTCTCGATTTGGCCAATGCGGGCCGATGTTGTAGATTGCCCTGCGTGACCAAGCAGATATGCAAGCCCGAGGAGCTTCGGGATCGCGCCGCTAAGGGCGATCCGGGCCTCCTCAATGACCTTTTCACGTGTTTCAGGTCCGACCTGTTAGGCTTTCTACGACAGCGATGTGGCAACGCCGGCGATGCCGACGACGCTCTTCAAGATTCCTTTGTGGCCGCGACTCGGTCTTTGTCCGGCTACCGGGG
>Ga0182027_10006237_pt1 | contig 17917 bp, 17 predicted proteins | sample 712E1DmetaG_FD_121300 | JGI IMG/M metagenome (GOLD analysis project Ga0182027, IMG submission 121300) | Permafrost microbial communities from Stordalen Mire, Sweden - 712E1D metaG (Illumina Assembly) | ecosystem: Environmental > Terrestrial > Soil > Wetlands > Permafrost | place: Sweden... | reverse complement strand
GGTTACCGTGACCGGGGCACTCGTCGTATTGGTCAGCACTCCGCTGATGTCGCCACTGCCGTTGGCTGGAATACCAGTGACCATTGCCGTATTGTCTCTTGTCCAGTTGAACGTAGTTCCTGTTGTGCTGCCGGTAAGAACAATCGTAGTTATTGCTGATGATGAACAGATAGTCTGCGAAGCAGGTGTTGCCAATGCATTGGGTGTCGGGTTCACCAGTACAGTTGCAATTATTGATGCACCCGGACAGCCATTAGCCGTTGGCGTTATCGTAAAGGTCACCGTGACCGGGGCACTCGTCGTATTCGTCATCACTCCGCTGATGTCGCCACTGCCATTGGCTGGAATGCCAGTAACCGTTACCGTATTGTCTCTTGTCCAGTTGAACGTAGTTCCTGTTGTGCTGCCGGTAAGAACAATCGTTGTTATTGCTGACGCTGAACAGATAGTTTGCGAAGCAGGTGTTGTCACAGCATTGGGCGTTGGGTTCACAAGTACCGTTGCTGTTATTGATGCACCCGGACAGCCATTGGCAGTTGGTGTTATCGTAAAGGTTACCGTGACTGGTGCACTCGTCGTATTGGTCAGCATACCGCTGATGTCGCCACTGCCATTGGCTGGAATACCAGTGACAGTTATAGTATTATTTCTTGTCCAGTTGAAGGTAGTTCCTGTGACACTTCCGGTCAATGCAATGGTAGTGATTGAATAAGCTGAACAGATAGTTTGCGAAGCAGGTGTTGCCAGAGCATTCGGTGTTGGATTCACAGTAATGGTTCCTGTTGCAGAGGCCTGAACGCAGTTACCGGTCGTAGTCACCGTGTAATTGAATATACCTATTTTCACGGGTGTTCCGCTGATGGTAAACAAACCTTCAAAGTATGAGCCAGTTACACCTGTCGGTAATCCGGTCACTTCGGCTCCTGTTCCTCCCCCACCGATCACATAAGTGATATCAGTCAAGGCGGTATTTATACAAAGTGATTGATAATCAGTCCCGGTACCTGAGGTTAAGGTAATAGTTGCATCGGGATCTAAATTAACGTTAAAAAATGTAGCTGCAGCAGTATTAAAACCTGAAGAATCAGTATAATTAACACTGACTGGTTTCACAATCCCAACCTCTCCCCCCACTATAATGGGAAAGACAAATACTGTCAGCAACATCAAAAGAGATTGAAGAAAATTAAAGGGATGAATCCGTTGTTGTAAAAATTTAATCAAATTTTTTTGTTTTAAAATCCTGTTTTATAACTCCAATTTCTATCTCCTCTGCAGGAGAAAATTGACTTATTATATCATTGACAACATCTTTCCATCTGATATTCTGTGTGTTAAATCTGGCATTGCCGGGTAGAAAGTAACCAAAGAACGGCGCAGCATCCTCAACAAGAATTAGGGTCGTTTCTGAAGCATGCGCTCCCAGGGCATTTGCATCTGTCCAGGAATGATAATAGGAATTTGTACCGGCGGTGAGTTTTTCACGCATCTGCAACGACCATGCAGGAAATGTTATAGGATCTGAAGGAGTAACATTTACAGCCAGAGATGCATGTAGAAGACAATCATTTAAGGATTCAACAGGACCTGCGCCGTTTATATACGGTTTCAAAAGTGGCCTCTCTGCCCTGACGATAGATGAACAGGACAACAATGCAAATAAGATCCAAATGAAAAGATGAATCTTAATATAAAACAATCGACATGGTATTGGTCTTCCCAAAATTCTGTCAATTAATTAAAAAAAATCGCCTAACAGCTTAAGACTAGTAATTCAAAAAAACTAGATGATATTAATCCCTGCAGAGGATAAAATATTAGTATTTAGATTAAGAACATTCACACACTTATTGATATACAACTTCATGTACTACTTTATATACAACATTTATTTTACGGTATTTTATCAAATTTTGTTACGTTTTTAATAGTATATTCCAATTTTTTAACTAATTGAATGTCAGTGTTTAATGTTGATATGTCTATTCATAAATATTCTAAATAAATGCATTAATATCCTGCCAATAATTAGCTTATACTACTAATACCGCAATAGTCCAAGAAGTATGAAGAACAAGGCTTCAAATAAAGCAATGAATGAATTGAATCTTCTCAGATCCTATGGGATGGAAAAAGGCCAGAGTAACATTCTTTATTCCATTCATATTTTCCATATCCCTTTCTACAAAAGAAGGTGCGATAACATGAATTCCAAAATCCCTGCTTACGGATCCACGAAAGTTTTTTGGTTGTTTAAAATTTTGCCCTCGAATAACGCCTCTCATTATCATTAAATCGCTTGTATTGAGGAGCAATGGGTGTATCTTTCGTTGCATGGCTTTGTACTATACAAATCGGATACCACCGGATCAAGGAATTAACATCCCGGAACTGTGTATTTAATGAGAGTCAATAATAATAATGGTTTCCTTGACAATCGTATTTTAGAATATTTCATATACCCCGCTAGCAGGATCGGAATGAAGAATTATTAATAAATTATTCGCACATAAGTGCGATAATAAGTGGGATTCCTAATTACGGATTATGTATTAGGATAAGGAAATTATAGATTTTGATAAAGTCCATCCGGTATTCAATCGTCAGCTTCCGGAAACATGGAACTAGAAACGGAAATTCCGTACCTTTGCACTTTGAAATCCTACTTATATGCCATTACGCTGTGGAATTATAGGACTTGCCAGTGCAGGAAAAACAACGTTGTTCAATTGCATATCGAATACCCGTGCAGATGTGCATAAAGCTTCCTTTGCCGGTTCAAAATCTAACCTCGGGATCATGAATGTTCCGGATCAGCGGTTATTTGATATCGACAAATTGATCCATTCCGCAAAGATCATCCCTACTACAATTGAGATGATTGATATTCCTGGCCTTTCCAAAGGAGGAAGCCGGAATGAAGGCAATAAATTCCTTGCCGATATCCGTAATGCAGATGCTCTGATTCATGTACTTCGTTGCTTTGATGACCCCATGATGCCTCATATTGAAGGATCTGTTGATCCTGTGAGGGACAAAGAAATTGTCGACCTCGAGCTTCAGATCCGGGATCTTGAATCAGTTGAAAAGAAGATCGTAAAGGTTGAAAAGATGATAAAAGCCGGGGATAAAGATGCCCGGCATACTTTGGAAGTCATGACTATTTACAAGAACCACCTGGAGTCATTCCAGTCGGCCAGATCAGCCCCGGTTTATAAAGAGGATAAAAAACACATCGAAGACCTGTTCCTCTTATCCGACAAGCCGGCGATGTATGTTTGCAATGTTGACGACCATTCTGCAACTTCAGGGAATGAATTCTCACAAAAATTCCTGGATTCTGTAAAAAATGAAAATGCTGAAGTATTAATCGTTGCAGGTAAGCTGGAAGCCGAGATCGCTGAACTGGAAACTGCCGAAGATCGGGAGATTTTTCTTGCCGATGCCGGCCTAAGCGAATCCGGGGTAAACCGGATGGTACGTTCTGCATTTCATCTCCTCGACCTTCAGAACTTTTTTACCGCCGGTCCCAAAGAAGTCAGGGCATGGACCATAAAAAAAGGCATGACTGCCCCGCAGGCTGCCGGAGTGATTCACAGCGACCTGGAACGTGGATTCATCCGTGCCGAAGTTATGAAATATGAAGATTTTATCCAGCTGGGAACAGAACATGCCTGCCGGGAAGCCGGAAAACTGTTAATTGAAGGAAAAAATTATATTGTGGCTGACGGAGATATTATGCATATCAGGTTTAATGTTTAAAGTAGAATGCAGGAATGCAGGAATGCGGGAATGCAGGAATGCAGAATGCAGAATGCAAAATGAACCTTGAAACTGGAACCTGGAACCTGGAATTGGAAATAAAGAATGATGGATGAGATTGATGACATACTGAATAAAGAATCATTTTCGAAAGAGGATCTTGTAAGGCTTTTGAGTACCAATGAGGAAGAGAGCAGGAAGATTTATGAGAAGTCAAAGGCAGTCAAGGCAGAACAGATCGGAAGGAAGGTCTATTTTCGGGGACTGATTGAATACTCAAATTATTGCTCGAAAAACTGTCTTTACTGCGGGATCCGTGCCGGAAACAGCCGGTACATACGATACCAGATGCCAGATGAAGAAGTACTGGAAGCTGCAAAATATGCCTATGACAATAAATTTGCTTCCATCGTGATTCAATCGGGAGAACGCAATGACCGGAAATTCATCGATTCTATTGAAAAGCTGCTGAAAGAAATCCACCGGATGTCGGACGGCAAACTGCATGTAACACTTTCCCTTGGCGAGCAAACGGAAAAGACCTATCAACGGTGGTTTACTGCCGGTGCCCATCGATATCTTCTTCGCATCGAAGTTTCTAACCCTGTGCTATACAGTAAACTCCATCCTAACGATAAACATCATGACTATTACGAACGGCTTGAGGCCCTCAGGCGGCTTCGGAAAGTCGGGTACCAGGTTGGCACAGGCGTGATGATCGGCTTACCTTTTCAAACCATCCCCGATCTTGCCGATGACCTGATCTTCTTCCGTGACTTCGATATTGATATGGCAGGAATGGGACCTTATATCGAACATCAAGACACTCCCCTCTACCAGTTCCGGAACGAATTGCTCCCTTTGCATGACCGGTTTCTTCTTTCCCTAAAAATGGTCGCCCTCCTGAGGATCATGATGAAAGACATCAACATTGCCGCTACTACTGCCATGCAAACAATAGATCCGCAGGGACGAGAAAAAGCCTTGCTGGTCGGCGCGAATGTGATCATGCCCAATCTGACACCTGTAAAATACCGCCAGAATTACCTGCTCTACGAAAACAAACCTTGCCTGGATGAAAATGCAGAAGAATGCAACAGCTGCCTTGAAGCCAGGATTGCAATGGCAGGTGATGAGATCGGTTACGGAGAATGGGGCGATTCAAGACACTATAAAAAGAGAATGGGGAGCTGATGAGCTGGCGAGCTGGCGAGTAAAAATATAACTTCAAAACGAATAAGTTACTCATCAACTCATCAGCTCATCAACTCATCAGCTTACAACCATGCAGGAAAACGTATTTGAAAATATAGAAATACTTGATGCCGGATCGGAAGGGAAAGCAATTGCAAGAATTGGGGAACTTGTGATCTTTGTTCCCTTCGTGGTTCCGGGAGATGTTATAGATATCCAGTTGGTAAGTAAGAAAAAATCCTACCTAGAAGGGAAAGCTATCAGGTTTCATAAGTATTCTGAAAAACGACAGGATGCCTTCTGCGAACATTTTGGAACCTGCGGGGGCTGTCGCTGGCAGAACATGAAGTATGAGGAACAGCTTCTCTACAAGCAAAAACAGGTTAAAGATGCCATCCAGCGGATCGGGAAGATTGAAAATGCAAATATCCATACAATACTGCCCTCACCGGAAAGCATGTATTACAGGAATAAACTGGAATTTTCATTCTCAAATCACCGGTGGTTGACAACCGGCGATAAAACAGAAGCCGGAAGGGTTGATGATAAAGGGATGAAGGCACTCGGGTTTCATATTCCGTTACTTTTTGACAAGGTCCTTAACATCAACCATTGTTATCTCCAGGCTGACCCGTCAAATGCCATTCGCCTGGAAGCCCGGAAATATGCCTTGGAACGTAATCTCTCTTTTTATGATGTGAGGATCTGGAAGGGATTCCTGCGCAACCTCCTGATCCGTACCTCTAAGACCGGCAACGTAATGGTTATTTTTGTCTTTCTGACCGATGATAATGAAGAGATCAAACTGCTCCTGGATCATATGCTGTCGAAATTTCCCGAGATCACTTCCATGTATTACGTAATCAATGGGAAGAAAAATGATGTGATCACCGACCTTCCTTTTATTCACTACCATGGAAATCAATATATTACTGAGAAAATGATCACCTTTAACAAAGAAAAAGAGGTTGAATTTAACATCCGGCCGGCATCATTCTTCCAGACCAATACAACACAAGCATTTAACCTATACCGGAAAGCGGGAGAATATGCAGGGTTTACCGGCGATGAAACCGTATATGACCTTTATAGCGGGATCGGCACTATTTCCAGCTTTATCGCCGGATCTGTAAAAAAAGTAATCGGGATCGAGTCGGTGCCCTCTTCCGTGGAAGATGCCTGGGATAATGCGCAACGGAACAGGATCTCAAATATTTCATTTTTTGCCGGGGCAACCGAAAAACTGCTCACACATGAATTCATTGAACAGCAAGGGAAACCTGATATCATTATTACTGATCCTCCGCGGGCAGGAATGCATGAGAAAGTAGTAAAGGCCATCCTGAATGCATCTCCGCGCAAGATCGTTTATGTGAGTTGTAATCCAGCTACCCAGGCGAGGGATATTGCCCTGATGAAAGAGCAGTACGAACTGATTGAATGCCAGCCGGTAGATATGTTCCCGCATACACAGCACGTTGAAAACATTGCTTTGCTCGGTAGGAAGATCCCGGTTATCGAATAAATCCTTTGATCAATTCTGCCAGTGGCTCCAGGTCATTAACCGGTCCGGCGATAATATGATCCGCCTGAAGATAATAGGGTCCCCTCTCCTCCAGCTGGTTTCGGATAAACTGTTCAAGGTTTTCCATTGGAATATCCTTCAGTAAGGGACGTTTCCTTTTGACACTTCTCAAACGTGCAGTAAGATCCGCAGCATTCATCCGGATATAGATACTGATCCCGTGCGATTTGATAAACTGAATATTTTCTTTTGAACAGGGAGTTCCTCCACCAGTGGCGATTATCGTATTTTCGAGGGCTGCCGTTTCCAGCAACAACTTGTGTTCAATTTGCCGGAAAGCCGGATCCCCGTATTTATCAAAGAAGTCGAAAATCCCAATCCTGTACCTCTCCTCGAAAATCTTATCCAGGTCAACAAATGAAAAGCCTGTCAGAATGGATAATCCCTTTCCCAGTTTTGATTTTCCCGATGCCATATACCCGATCAGGTAGATATTCATTCCCTCTGGTTTTTAATGAATATGAGAAACAACACCCAATCCAAGCTAAATCTTAATTTTCAAAAAAAGATATGTTTCAATTTCCTGACGAATATACAGAAGAATTTTCCGTTTCAGCACTTATTGATTAAAAAAAATAATATTTTAGCCCTTCGAAAAACGACTTTACATGACTCGTCCTTTTTATTTGCTTATTGGAATTTCATTCCTTCTTCTATCCTGTAAAAAGGCGGATTCCGATTACCGCGCATCCGGATCTTCAACAGTTGTGATCAGCGGGTTTGAAGTCAGAAATGATATGGGCCAAAAAATGGCAGATATCGGAAATCCGGATATACACACCAGAGATTCCTCCGGGAGTGATTTCATTGCACATTTTAATATAATTACATACCCCAATCCCGCTAAGGACAGAATGGCGATATATTTTACCCAGACACTGTGTGGCATAAAAACAAGGCTCTGGATAGTTCCGGCAACCTTTACAGGACCGGGATCCGAAAATGTTTCCTTTCCCGGCCAGGCTATTATTGCCCCGGCAGAAAAGCCATTACTGGATACGGTTGTGTACATGAATTGGTGGTATAAATATTTACAGATCAGGGATCTTCCGGAGGGTTATTATCGTGTATATATGAAAACTAACGGAATTCTTTTGTGGGATAATATTGTTTTTTCCAGAACTGAACAATGGTATTAACGGTTAATAAAGAAATATCCCTTTGCCCGGTTTTCTGTTAATAGGTAATAAAAGCACAAAATATTTCAAGCATAACTGAACATTAAAATAATATCTTATTTATGAGAAAAATCTACTTCGGACTGTTTATCGTAATTTTCCTTCTTGCAGTAAAACAGGGTAATACACAGGATACATGCAGAAGGATTGCCGGGATCAGTGCAACAATTCAAAATGCACAATACGGTATAATGATCCCATTCCGGATTGGCAAACAAGTTTCTATCGCTCCTGCATTTGATTTCCAATGGGGAGACAAGATAGGTACTGATTATGCCATCGGAATCATTCCAAAATTCTATTTTTCAAGTAAAAAACTATCACCCTACGTCAGTCTTCGTGGGGGTTTCGCCAGTTTCGTTCCCACAAAAGCCAATGAATCGGAAGTAAGAACAACGGATTGGATCGCAGGTCTTGCTTTTGGTGCTGAATATTTTTTCGATCCCAGATTCAGCATAGGGGTCGAACTTCAAGGTAATTTTACGAAGTCTGATAAAAATTCCATGAGGTTCAATAATCCCGGAAACTGGAATTTCAACCTGGCATCCATGGTTTCTGCAAATGTTTATTTCCTGAAAAAGAAGAAGAAATAAAATCCCCCTTCAGTATAGGTTACAGGCTGGGTTTCTGTAAGAATTTAAGAATTAGAGCGTATTCCCATTTTTATTGGTTGATTTTTCTTATTTTTGCACCCTGAAAAAGGGAAATCCAGTCATGAATAAGAGTTTTTTAGCCGTAATCATACTTTGTACGGGAATTACAACATTTTTATTAACTTCCTGCAGCAACGACAGGATCTCATCGGATGTGATCCAAAACCCAAACACGGCAAACGGAAAAGGAGACCTCTCACAACTTCCTTCTTTTAAATTTTCCGAAGAATCACATGATTTCGGGAAAATTCTGCAAGGAGAAACTGTTTCCTACCCATTCAAATTCAAAAATGCAGGAAAATCTGACCTTGTCATATCCGATGTCAGCACGTCCTGTGGCTGCACGGTTCCCTCCTTTACCAAAACCCCCATTCATCCCGGACAGGACGGTACCATCAAGGTGACATTCAACAGTGCAGGAAAGCATGGTTTTCAGAATAAAAATATTGTCATTGTTGCAAATACACAGCCCAACACATTTATTCTCAGGATCAAAGCAGAAGTGACGATGGGGAAATAACGGATAGAAATCAGACAAAATGTTCAACCAATTTAAAATATCTGACATTAATTTAACAAAAAATTTTAACCACTTTTAAAACTTTTCAAGATGAATTTATTAAGTATTATTTTAATGGGACAGCCCGCAGGCGGAGCATCAGCTAACAGCTCAAGCACATGGTATTCTTTTCTTCCATTGATCCTTATTGTTGTAGTTTTCTATCTCTTCTTTATTCGTCCGCAGATGAAACGGTCGAAAGATCAGAAAAAATTCAGGGAATCGCTGGAAAAAGGCCAAAAGGTCATCACCATTGGCGGGATCCATGGCCGTATCGTAGAAATCCAGGAGACAACCGTAACTGTTGAAGTTGAAGGTCAGGTCCGGTTGCGCGTGGAAAAATCTGCCATAGCCATCGATAACTCACAAACCATTGAGAACAAATAAACTCAAGGTTTCCCAATCCGAACAACTTGGAACCCGAATTCATTGAATTTATCCGGAATGCCAGAAAAAGAAAAGTTGAGAAGTTTCGCAGTCAGCTTTCAATTTTTCTGTTATGCCTGATCATTTCCATTTTTCTATGGCTCCTGGTTCATCTTTCAAAGGAATACTTCTATACAGCCGGGTACCGGCTAAATTATACGCAGGTCCCCTGGAACATGAAAATGATAAGCTGCTCAGATAGCATGCTCATCCTGACCATCCGTTTACAGGGATATGAATTTTTTTCAGAACAGTTTTTCCGTAGAAAAAAAAGGGAATGCGATGTCAGTCTTCGGGGGATGAAGATGAAGATCGGCGAGGACCAGGTCGATGGTTATCTGCTTACCCGCGACATCGCCAGGAATATTGCAGAACAAACGGCCTATCCTCTTGAGATCTTTTCCACAGCTCCTGATACTATTTTCTTTACCTTCGACAAGAAAGCCATAAAACGGATGAATCCTTTAAGGACAACAACCCTGACCATAAACCATCCGGCCGATTCTGTAGTGGAACCTCCCGACAGTATCCGCGGGAATACATACCAGTCAGAGATCAAACAAAACGGATCCATCAAGAGGAAAGGCAATTAGTGATGCTGAAAGTCGGTCTGACAGGAAACATCGGTAGTGGTAAGAGTCTTGTCGCAAAGATATTTTCCATTTTTGGAGTACCGGTATACCATGCTGATCAGGAATCCAGGAAGTTCCTTGGAGATATCTTCGTCAAAGAGAAAATTCTCGGCTTATTCGGAGAAAATATTTTAACCACAACAGGAGAAATTGACCGGCACGCATTGGCAACCATCGTTTTTTCAGATGAAAGAGCGCTAAGGAGGCTCGATTCTATTCTTCACCCGATGGTAATTGATGATTTTATGCATTGGTGTGAAACATTCAGGGAACATCCTTATATCATTCATGAAGCTGCGATCATTTTTGAAAGCGGGGTTGCCGGTATTTTCGACCGTATCATTCACGTATCCTGTTCTCAAGAAATTGCCATCGAACGTGTCATGAAAAGAGATGGGATCGATGCCATTTCAGTATTAAAGAGGATGAAGTTTCAGATGGAGAATGCTGAGAAGGCCAGCCGTTCGGATTTTGTGATCCGCAATGACGGAACCGAAATGATTATACCGCAGGTCCTTTCCATTAATGGGCAATTATCAGAAATCAGCGCTCAGGGGAATCCTTGAAATAAAGATAAAGAAATTGATAAAACCCTGTTTGAGATTTTCTATTTCTCGTAATTTTACCATAGAAATTGATGAATATGGAACTACTTAAAATCTCTGCAGTCTCCTATCTCAACACAATTCCTTTTGTTTATGGGATCCAGCGATCGGGATTACTCAAGGATTACCGCCTCGACCTCTATATTCCTTCCCTTTGCGCCGAAAAACTGAAAAACGGGGTGGTAGACGTTGCATTAATCCCCGTGGGCGCACTCAATGATCTTGTCTCTTTTGAATTTATAACCGATTATTGCATCGGTGCAGTGAGTACGGTTAAAACCGTATTGTTGCTCAGTCATAAGCCCTTACACGAGATCACGGAAATCGGGCTGGATTATGATTCACGGACCTCTGTCCAGTTGGTCAAAGTGCTTGCAAAGTATCAATGGAAAATTGCCCCAGCCTGGAAGAATCTCATGCCGGGACAGGCATCACAGGATCCCGGTATGGAAGCTATTGTTGCCATTGGTGACAAAACATTCGGCCTTGTTAAAAAATATCCTTATTGCTACGATCTGGCTGAAGAATGGATCCGGCTTACTTCCCTGCCTTTTGTTTTCGCGGTGTGGGTAACAACCAAAAAACTTCCGGAATCCTTGCAAAATGATTTGAACAGTGCGCTGGAATATGGCGTAGGCCATATCAAAGAGACACTGGAATTCTTTAAAGACAAGTTGCCGGCAGAAGAAGACTGCCAATCCTACCTGGAAAAGAATATCTCTTATACATTCGATGAAAGGAAGAAAGAAGGACTGGCTTTGTTTCTGAAATACCTTCAGAACAACACTAAATAAATTACGAATTACGAATTACTTTTTAACCGGGTACCCTCTGGTCTTAGCCATATCTTCCAGGCGTTTCTGAAATCCCGATTTTTTAATAGGTTTCTTTTTGTTGGCCTCAATCTGGGCATGCAGTTTCTTTTCATCGATGGTTGACCGGATGATATATATCTGGGCAAAGGTGAGGAGGTTAGCAAGCAGGTAGTAGTAACTTAATCCGGAAGAATAATCATTAAACCAGAAGAGGAACATGAGGGGCATAAGGTACATCATGGTCTTCATACCCGGCATCTGCGTCTGGGTAGATCCCATCATCTGGTCGTTGATACGGGTATAGATCACGCTGGATATTGTCATCAGCAAAGCAAAGAGACTGATATGGTCTCCGTACCAGGGCAGCGAAAACCCACCTGGGAAGTTATAGATGGAGTCGTAAGAGGAAAGGTCTTTGGCCCAGAGGAAAGCCTGCTGGCGAAGCTCGATGGAACTGGGGAAGAACCGGAACATGGCGATCAGAATAGGCATTTGAAGCAGCAATGGGATGCAGCCTGCCATCGGGTTCACACCTGCACGTTTATAGAGTTCCATCGTGGCCTGTTGCTTCTTCATGGCATCCTCTTTCTTCGGGAACTTCTTGGTGAGTTCATCGATATCGGGTTTCAAGGTCCTCATCTTGGCCGAAGATTTATAGGTCTTGAACGCAATAGGGAAAAGAACGATCTTTAACAGGATGGTAAGGATGAGGATGATGATCCCATAATTCAATCCGAAATTTCCAAAAAACGTAAAGACAGGAATCACAGCCCAGATATTGATCCATGCCATCGGGGCGAAACTCCATCCCAGCGGAATCTGCCTTTCCAGACCGAGATCGTAGGATTTCATTGCATAGAACTTGTTCGGCCCAAAATACATGGAGAAAGGAATGGATTTGGTTTCAGCAGGAGAAAAAGGGATTCCTGCTTCAGCCGACATCGAACGCATATATCTGCCATTCCTTGGTAAGGTAGCGGTTCTAACCCTCGGATCTGTGAAGAAAGTACCGGCTATGATGGTAGAAGAGAAGAACTGCTGCTTGAAAGAGATCCATTTGACTCTTTCGTTTTTCAGATCTTTCACCTGGTCTTTTGTTTCACTGAGATAATCCACCTTATCCTCGAAATACTTATAATATACCGTGGAATTCATCCGCTCCATCTTGAGACTTTTCTCCTGGCGTTTCAGGTTATCTTCCCAGTTCAGTACCAGAAATTGTGTACCCGGGTCAAACACATCCTTCATACCTGAAAAATTCAGATGGAAATCCATCATATACTGATCCCCTTTTAAAGTATAAACAAACTCGATATATCTGGAGGGGTCCAGAGATGAATCGGATGCGTCAACATAGAGCCGCATCGCAAACTGCAGCGAATCTTTCCCTGTAACGGAAAAGGATGATGCATTATTTTTACGAGTGGATACAGGCTTGAAATACAGTTTATCGGTGTAGATATCCCGGTTGTTTACAAAGAAATGAAATCCGAAGTGCAGGGAGTCATTGTCCATAAGGATTAAGGGTTGGCCATCCCAGGACTTGTATTTTTTCAGTTGCACATATTCGATTTTACCTCCTCTTGAAGAGATCCCGAGTTTCAAAACATCGTTCTCAAGCGTAAAGGATTCCTTGGCCCCTGAAGAAGAGCCTGCAAAAATGCCCATCTGTTCCTTCAGCACCTCGCGAACAGCTTTTACGCTGTCGGAGGGATTCCCGGAAATGGCCTTCAGTTTCTTTCCTGCCTGTTCAATGGCCATTTGTCGTGCCTGTGCGGCAATCACCACATCCCGCTTCTGTTTCTGCACATAAGCAATGGAATCATATTTCCGTTTTTGAGTCTCCATTTCTTTTTTGGAAGGAGTCATCAGGTAGCTGTATGCGATGAAGATCCCGAAAATCAAAAGGAGGCCAATGATCGTGTTCTTGTTATTCATGAATCGTGAATGATTTTGTCAGTTCTGAAAAACCCGGCCTTTGCATGACGGGGTTTGGGTGCGCAAAGATACTGGAAAAGTTAATACGAAAAGACATCTGCAGAATCCAATGCATCAGGCCTGTTTTCTCTTGCCCTTTTTCTTACGTTTACTATAATCGATGGATGCCTTGACAAATGCCTTGAATATCGGGTGCGGGTTTGCTACAGTACTTTTGAATTCGGGATGGAACTGAACCCCGATAAACCAGGGATGTCCCTTCAGTTCAACGATCTCTACAAGATTATCCTTTTCATTTATCCCTACGGGTAACAGTCCGGCTTTCTGGTATTTCTCGAGGTAAGCATTATTGAATTCATACCGGTGGCGATGTCGCTCAGAGATATTCTCCACTTTATAGATATCATGTATTTTTGATCCTTTTTTAAGTTTGCAGGGATAGGCTCCCAGTCGCATAGTACCTCCCAGCCCTGAGATCTTTTTCTGCATCTCCATCATATCGATGACAGGATACGGGGTGGTCTTATCAAATTCAGTGGAATTGGCTCCTTCCAACCCAAGCACATGCCTCCCGAATTCCACTACGGCACATTGCATGCCAAGGCAGATACCCAGGAACGGGATCTCATTTTCCCTTGCATAACGGATGGCAGTGATCTTTCCTTCGATCCCGCGATGGCCGAATCCAGGAGCAACCAGGATTCCGTTCAATCCCTCAAGTTTCTCCGTAACATTTGATTCAGTAATCGTTTCCGAATGAATCGTCCGTAAATGTATCCGGCACTGGTTGGCGGCGCCTGCATGGATGAAGGATTCATTAATGGATTTGTAAGCATCTTTTAACTCCACATATTTTCCTACCAGTCCAATGGTCACTTCTTTATTCGGGTTCTTCAATTGGAAAAGGAATTTCTCCCAGTCGGCAAGATCCGGTTCCTGATTGCATTTCACTTTCACCTTCTTCAGGATCTCGACATCGAGGTTTTCCTTATGCATCAGCAAGGGAACATCATAGATCGATTCGGCATCGATACATTCGAGAACCGAAGTCGATGCCACATTGCAAAAGAGCGCAATTTTCTTTTTCAGATTCTCTGAAAGATGTTTCTCTGTACGGCATACGATAATATCCGGTTGAACTCCCGACTCGAGCAATGTTTTTACCGAATGTTGTGTCGGCTTGGTTTTCAGCTCACCGGCTGCAGCCAGATAAGGAACCAGGGTAAGGTGAACCACTACGCAGTTTTTTCCTAACTCCCAGCGCATCTGACGAACAGCTTCAATGTAAGGCAATGATTCAATGTCACCCACAGTACCGCCGATCTCCGTGATCACAAAGTCGTAATTGCCTTTGTTTGCCAGCAACATGATACGGTATTTGATCTCATCAGTGATGTGCGGGATCACCTGGACGGTTTCCCCAAGATATTCACCCTGCCGTTCTTTTGTGATGACCGACTGGTAAATGATCCCGGTAGTGATATTATTAGCCTGTGAAGTGGGCACATTCGAAAAACGTTCGTAATGGCCCAGGTCGAGATCGGTCTCGGCGCCGTCATCGGTCACAAAACATTCGCCATGTTCATATGGGTTCAACGTTCCCGGGTCGATGTTGATGTAAGGATCGAGTTTCTGGGTTGTAACGGAGAATCCTCTTGCCTTCAGCAATTTGGCGATAGAGGCGGAAATGATTCCTTTACCGAGCGAGGATGAAACCCCGCCGGTCACGAAGATGTATTTTGTCTTGGACATCAGAATATAGGATTACGCTATATAAATGGCAAAATTAAGGCTTTAATTTAGGATAAGAAAGGATTTGAGGATGAATTCTTTTCATATTTATTCAGGGTACATTCGGGAGGGTTGATCCTGCGTTTTTTGCCGGAAGCGACAAAATTTCCACTTATCTTTTCCGTTATCTTTATAATCCGTAATTTTGCAGCGGTCTTTTGAAAAGACTAATATTAAATCTTAATAAAAATAAACTATGGGAACGATAAAAGTTGGAATTAATGGATTTGGCCGTATCGGCCGCCTGACCTTCAGGGCACTTCTGAATAAGAAAAACATTGAAGTGGTTGCATTCAACGACCTTACTGATGCAAAAACACTTGCACATCTGTTTAAATATGATTCGGTTCATGGCAAGTTCAACGGCGATGTTGCCGTTGACGGGGATTCGCTTATCATCAACGGTAAAAAGATCCGTGTATATGCTGAAAAAGATCCTGCCAACCTCCCCTGGAAAGAACTTGGAGTTGAGATCGTGGCCGAATGTACCGGTATTTTCCGTAACCGGGAAAAGCTATCAAAACATCTCACGGCAGGCGCAAAGAAAGTCGTTCTGTCGGTTCCATCTGATAACAAGGAAGATGTGGACCTGACCGTTGTACTGGGAGTTAATGATAACATGCTTACAAAAGAGATGAAGCTGATCTCCAATGCTTCCTGTACCACCAATTGTCTTGCACCTGTTGCAAAGGTTTTGAACGACAAATTCGGTATAAAAAAGGGTTTGATGAACACCATTCACTCTTATACCAACGACCAGATCATCCTCGACGCTCCGCATAAGGATCTTCGCAGGGCCAGGGCTGCCGCTATCTCCATGATACCTACCAAGACCGGGGCTGCAAAAGCGATCGGACTGGTGATTCCTGAACTTGACGGAAAGATGGATGGTTTTGCCGTACGTGTTCCGACTCCGGACGGATCACTCGTTGACCTGACCTGTGAACTTTCACGCAGTGTTACCAAAGAAGAAATCCATGCTGCAATGAAAGAAGCTGCCGACGGACCTATGAAAGGAATCCTTGAATATCTTGATGAACCACTGGTAAGTTGTGACATCATTGGGAATACGCATTCATCCATCTACGACTCGTTAATGACCAAGGTCATCGGTGGAAACCTCGTGAAGATCATTGCCTGGTATGATAACGAAGTCGGTTATTCGAGCCGCCTCGCCGATCTCATTGAGAAGATTGCAGGATAGTTCCGGATTCCATTTTCGTTTTTTCAGACTTACCTCATCAATTATCTTATGGAATTAGAATATTCCGGGATATCTTGTGAGGGTTTGTTATGCGGCGTTTCTCTATAAATGGAATCCACTTTAGGGCTCGATCCAGAGCACAGAATTACCGGTTCCGTATTCGTTATTTTCCCAGAGTTCGTTAGCAGGATCCAGAATCCATTTATCGTCAACCCTGAACTTGTATGTGTACTTTCCGGGTTTCAGGTAGATGGGGAAAGTCCATTTCCCATCTTTTTTCACCATAATAAAATTATCCGGATTCCAGCCGTTAAAACTGCCGGCAACGGTCACACTTTTCGCGTCAGAAAATTTATCCAGACTGAAAATATAATTTGATTTCAGAGCAAGAAAGGAGTTTTTATAGTCGCCTGAACCTGTGGTGTTTGGGTTTGCCGGGTCGGTCATCCATTTTCCGTCAACGATAAACTTGTACTCATAATTCCCGGCACCAAGCACATAATAAAGTTGCCATCCTTCCTTTGTTTTTTCCATAAAAAGTTCACCGGTATTCCAGGCATTGAAGTTTCCCGTAAGGATAACGTTTTTTGCATCCGGAAATCCCTTCAGCCGAAATACAATGCTGTCGCCGATGCCAACTACCGAATTAAAATTTCCGGAACCATCCGGCCGTTGAAGTTTATTTTCAGGGTCTGTCACCCAAACCTTGTCAACAATGAATTTGTAGGCGTGCGTGCCTTCTCTCAGGTACATGGGTAACATCCAGCTGCCTTTTATGGATATCATTCTCAGTTCCTTCTCGTTCCAATGGTTGAAGCTGCCGGTCAGAATAACCGTATGAGCAGCAGAATAACCCCGAAGCCGGAAAATATGGTTATAGCAATACACTATGGAATTATAATCATTGTAAGTATCGCTTTCTTTGAGTTTGTTGAATGGGTCCCGTGTCCACCTGCCGTCAAGGATGTATTTATAAGAATACTTGCCCGGCCTGAGCTTCAGAGAAACCACCCACCCCGAATCGCAGGCCTGCATCGGGGTTTGCTCCGTACTCCAGGTATTGAACGATCCTGATAAAAACACGCGTTTTGCTTCTTTGTGCCCGGGCAGGAAAAACCGGGCTAACCCATTGTGATAATTGAACACGGCTATATTGCTAAAACGATTGACACCGTAATCCACAGATTCCCGTTCAGCTTCCCCGGCAGCTGCCTTCATCCAGCGATCATCTACCATAAAAATGTCATGCGAGGCAGGGGGTCTGACCGGCATCGCCTTTATCACTTTCGATAATTCCACCAGGTGATCATTCAATTTTACTACTTCCCATTGGGCATCCTTTACAATTATTTCTTTCTTTCCTCCATAAACACCTGCCAACAATACGCTGTCCAGATCGAACAACCGCGTCAGCTCTTTTTTCTGGTCGCTGGTCCATTTCAGGTCGATCCTGAAATAGATCCTCCCGTTTTCCACCCTGCAGACAGTATTCGGATTAAACTGTGACATGCCGGTAAAGACAGGCAAAAGGAAGACCAGTACCAGGAAATATTTTACTTTCTTCTTCAACTCATT
>Ga0182027_10006236_pt1 | contig 17921 bp, 14 predicted proteins | sample 712E1DmetaG_FD_121300 | JGI IMG/M metagenome (GOLD analysis project Ga0182027, IMG submission 121300) | Permafrost microbial communities from Stordalen Mire, Sweden - 712E1D metaG (Illumina Assembly) | ecosystem: Environmental > Terrestrial > Soil > Wetlands > Permafrost | place: Sweden... | reverse complement strand
GGATCGCAAATATTGCGCCATACCAGCTTGCTACCGGGACTGTTCTCTACCAACAAACGGGACATCTGGCCGGATAGCTGCGCTGGTAACGCAAACTACCACAACTGCCGTGCCGTTAGCTTGCATAAGGGCCAACAACCTTGACAATAATATTTTGTAACTACTCTAATTATGAAAAAACTAAACCTTCTTTTAATAACCTCATTCATTTTCTTAATTGACTGCCATTGCCAAATTAAGAAATGCACAATAAGTGGTAAGGTAGTTGGGCGACCCAGTTCTTCTATTGTTTTAATAGATGCCTTAGATAGACCTGATCGACCAATTGTCGAGATTCCAGTCAGAGACAGCACCTTCACTTTTGAGCTTGATGCTAATCCTGTAAAAGCATACTGGCTTATCTTCGAAGATCAATATAGATCATCCGACGGATTACGCCCAATCATAATCTTCCCTGATCAAGAAAAAATAAGACTAATATTATTTGATTCAAAACGTATTGTTCAAAATAAAATCTATGGAGGAAAACTAAATAATCAGTTTGCAGAGTTCATTAGTGAGCTAAATTCGAAGTATAATTCCCTAATAAAACCCTATTACGATAGCCTCGAAGTTTTAAGACATTCTGATAATTATTATAAAAAGGTAAATCAAAAAATAGATTCTCTTGAAAAAGAAAGGCACTCTTGGTGTTACAAATACTATGATCAAAATCAAACAATAGTATCATATTATCTTCTCTTAGACGAATTATCAATTGGGTTTAATATTGGTCGATTTAATGAAAAATACTCAGATTTAGGTAAGATAAAAAATCTAGTATTAAATCTGTCGGCAAAATATCCTGATCATCCCTATAACAAGAGAGCAAGTGATCTTATTGCCGCTTATGATAAAATAAAAGTAGGTGGTGATTTTATAGACTTTACTCTTCCTGACATTGATGGAAACAAGATTACTCTATCACAGGTAATCAAAGGGAAAATTTCCCTAATTGATCTTTGGGCGAGTTGGTGTGGATCATGTATTATTATCAGTAGAAGCATGATTCCAGTTTACAATGAATTTAAAAATTCAGGCTTTACAATAATCGGAGTTGCAAATGAAATTGACAATACTGATAAATTAAGAATGGCTTTAGAACGTGAGAAGTTTCCATGGCTCAATTTAGTAGAAATAAATAATCAAAATGCAATTTGGTCAAAATACCGAATTCCAAATGCGGCAGGAGGAACATTTCTGGTAGATAAAGACGGGAAAATACTGGCAATTAGTCCATCTGCTGAAGAGGTTAGGACCATCCTGACTAAGAAGTTAAAGTAAACAACGCAAGCTGACACGGTCAGTTGGGGTAATTTGCTTGTCACAATATTTGCAAAGTAACCTTGACAAGATATCAAACGCTTAAACATTCGAATTATCTATCAACAAACTACTTGTACCGCGATCGTGACAAAGCCCGCGCACACCATGACAGCAAATATTGCGCCATACCAGCTTGTTACCGGGACAGTTTCACTGCCAACAAACGGGACAGTAGGCCGGCTAGCTTGGCCAATAACGCAGACTCTCTCAATTGCCGTGTTGTTAGGTGTAAAATATCAGTCAATATCATGATAGCCAACACACAAGCAAGAGTTTGGCAGCCCTTCCCTGCAACCGCAACTCTGCTGCCAAACACATGCTTTTTTGCCAACCTACCATTTAACATAACAATGATTCAATAAATTAAATTAGATTCATACAAAATCTTATTATAGAATCACTTTGCTCTTCAATCCCACATTAATAATAATTTAAAACCAGAATATGCAACTTAAAAATCTCATCAAATCAATTGCTCCTCATTTTTTTGCAGTTTCTATATTTCTTGTTTTAACGACTGTATATTTCTATCCAGCTTTGGAAGGTAAAGTTTTATTTACCAATGACGGGACAGTTTCTAGAAACTCTTCAAAAGAAATTAGTGACTTCAGAAAAGAATACTCCAAAGAACCTTTGTGGACAAATTCAATGTTCAGTGGTATGCCTGCATACCTTATCTCGACTCTATATCCTGGTAATGTTATGAAATTTGTCGATTCTAAACTGAAATTCATCAAGATGCCGTTGTGCTCGATTTTTCTCACGATGCTCGGATTCTATATACTTCTATTAATTTTCAAAGTAAAACCATGGTTAGCTGTTGCTGGAGCTATAGCTTACGGATTTTCAACATATTTCTTCTTTATTCTCTCAGCCGGTCATAATACAAAAGCAATAGCTATTGCATATATGGCTCCGATGATTGGTGGCATATATTACTCATACAGATATAATGCAATAAAAGGAGCATTGCTCACAACTTTTTTTCTGACACTAGAAATATTAGCTAATCATCCACAGATCACCTATTATTCTTTCATATGTTTACTAGTATTTATCATTGTTGAATTCATTTTTTCTGTCAGAGGAAGAGAGATTGTTACATTCATAAAAAGATCTGTTATTCTAATAATTCCTTTACTTCTTTCTATCGGAATGAATTTCAGTTCCTTGTATACAACTTATGAATATGGAAAATATTCAACTAGGAGCAAATCTGAACTATTAACAAACAATTCGAACAAGACCACCGGTCTGAATAAAGATTATATCACATATTGGAGTTATGGGGTTGATGAGACTCTGACCCTTCTGATTCCAAATTTTAAAGGAGGTGGCAGCATACCATTTGACCGCACTTCCGAAACTATTTCAGTGCTGAGAAAAAACAACCTCGGACAATATGCAAATTCGTTTCAGATGTATTGGGGAACACAAGATAGTGTTGGAGGCCCAATATATGTAGGATCTATTATAGTATTTCTTTTTATTCTCGGGCTGATAGTTGTAAAGGGACTCGAGAAATGGTGGCTCCTTCTTGCGACATTGCTATCCATAATGCTTGCATGGGGAAAGAACTTTATGCCTTTGACAAATCTTTTCATTGACTATTTCCCAGGGTATAATAAGTTTCGGGCAGTCACAATGACTTTAGTTATTGCGGAATTCTGTATGCCATTCCTTGGAATCTTAGCTTTGAGGGATATATTTGATGGAACTGTATCCAGAAAAGACATATTTAAAGGAATCAAGATAGCTACATGGATCTGTGGTGGGTTGACATTACTGTTTTTACTATTCCCTGGCTTAGCCGGTTCATTTATTTCTCCAAACTCTCCCTTAGAACAAGGACAACTTCCTGACTTGCTAAAATCTGCATTAATAACTGACCGACAAAGTCTGTTAAGAAGTGATGCCCTACGATCGCTTATATTTATTGTAATTGGAGTGTCTGTTCTTCTAAGTTTTCTTTATAATAAAATTAAAAAGGAATATGTCATAATAATTTTCGCAGTTCTATTTCTATTTGATATGTGGAGCATTGATAAAAGATATCTTAACGCTGAGAAATTCGTCAAACCTGCAATCATAGAAAAAGCTTTTGCACCTACCACAGCAGATAATTTTATAATAAAAGATACAGCATACTACAGAGTTCTTAATCTTACAGTATCTCCTTTCAGTGATGCGTCAACGTCATTGTATCATCATTCTATTGGTGGATATCATGGAGCTAAAATAAGTAGATATCAGGATATAATTGACAATGCTATATCTGAGGATCTTAATTATTATTTTACTTCAACTAATGCGGCAAAGTCTCCAGAGGATTTACAACCCGCAATTAAGAAAATCAATTCAAATAATGCTTTGAATATGCTGAACACAAAATATATAATAATAGATCCTCAGATTGCTCCAATTATTAATAAAAATGCTTTAGGAAATGCTTGGTTTATAGATACTGTAATTATGGTTGAAAATGCGAATAAAGAGCTATCTCAAATTACTAAAATAGATCCATCTAGACAAGTTGTAATTGACAGAAGGTTTAAAGATCAAGTATCAAATTCAAGATTCGACAAAAATGAGAATGACATGATAAATCTTATTTCTTATAAACCTAATGAACTACAATATAAATACTCATCAATTGGAGAACGACTGGTTGTATTTTCTGAGATTTACTACCCTGCAGGCTGGAAAGCGTATATTGATGGTATAGAAAAGAATATTTTTCGAGCTGACTATGTCCTAAGAGCAATGACTGTCCCAGGTGGAAATCATGTGATTAAATTCTCTTTTGAGCCTCCATCATATTATATTGGGATCAAAATCTCTTTCGCTAGTTCATTGATTTTCATATTACTAATTTTTGCCTATATTATTTACTCTTTGAGATTTAGGATACTTAAAGAAAAGTAAAGAATTACTTGACATACAACTATCTCAAATATTTGAAAAGTAATACAATAATTTACGCAAGCTAACACGGTCAATTGGTGTAATTTGTTTGTCACGGTATTTGCAGCACCTTATCTGGACAGTGAAGTAAATGCTTAGAAATCACAAACATCTAATATCTTTCATCATTGTAACGCGATCGTGAAACCAGCCGCACACGACGACGCAAATACCGCGCCATACCGGCTTGCCACCGGGACAATTCCCTACCAACAAACGGGACAAGCAACCGGTTGGCTGCGCCGGTAACACAAACTACTCCAATTGCCGTGCCGTTATAGGCAAGCTATTGATTTACAAGACAGTTCCGTACTAGATGACAAAAAACATTCTACTCCCTAGACAACTTAATCTTGACATGACAATCTTGTGCTTTCTATCGGGACTTTGCCCGCGCACAAAAATTTTAAAATTCTTCCTAAATATATTTGGCACATTTGCAGGTCGCGCTACCCCACACACAGCCAAAACCTGCAAAAGAGCCAAATATATTTTACTAAATTCATTGACACGAATAATCAATATTTTAAAAACCACAATATGTTTATCCAAGAATTATCCTCAAGATTTAGAAACTTAACTATAGAAGTTACAGTTGATCCTCTATTGTTACCAACAATTGATGATACAGATAAAATTACGACAGTGCGAACAATCTCATTTAACCTCTATAAACTTATCTATGCTATTGGAACAATCCAGACTCGACGATTTGCGCCATCAAATCGCATGAAGTTTTTGGATAAGTCAGACTTAATTGAGAAAATTCACCATGACACTAATGAATTTCGAGTAAAATTGGACGAGTTAAGACATATTAACGGTTCAGAAGTACTATCAACCATTTCAGAAGATTTTGGTGTTGGGATTTCAGTTGTAGTTGCTGAGGCACTTTATAATATACGATTTTCTACAATCCAAAGAATTTATGGTCATGATAAAAGACCCGATTGGAAATGCCAGACCACAGATAATAGAACATTAATTATAGAAAGCAAAGGAACATCTTACCAAACTGCATCAATAGTACTGGAAGCAAGAGCTTTAATTCAAAAAACAAGGAGAAACGGGAATGTAAAAATTGCTTCAATCTCTGTTTTCAACGAAAATCATATTTCGACCAATAGATTTTTAGATCCTCCTATCGAAACTGAAAATATAGACTTCGTAATGCAAAATAGAATTCTGAGAGCGGGGCATTATTCTTCCGTTTTTAGTTTTCTTGGAATTCCTCTATTAAGCAGATATTATTCTCAAATGAGGTATAGGTTATTAAAATCGATAACCCCGGAACAACAAATTGAAAAGAATAATATATATTTTAATCTCAGAGATAATTTTCCAAACATTGAATTCAAGAAAAAAGACTATACTGGTTCATTTTACCATTTAGAGGGATCTAAATATTTATTCGTAGGCATTGATCGACATCTGCTTTCATATGAAGGATTTTTACGTTTTATCGATTATGAAAGTGAGATTGATGAGGCTATTAATCTAAATCATTATATCCTGTTTAAAGATGGTATTTTAATCATTGAGATTAATAATATTGATGTATTTTATAGACTTGTGGACACTAATCAAATCCTTAATTATCAAGATAATATAACTATTAGTGACATTGACTCAATGACTGAAAGTTCATTTTCTAAATACTTTAATTACCTATTAAAACAAAATGGCTTCGAGACTCAAAAAGAATATAAATCACGAGATGGAATTCCTGATATTATTGCATTTAAAAATAATGCAAGATATGCTTTTGAATTAAAGCTTTTTAAACATAGAAAAGTGGATGTTGAAATATTTGATCAACTTTTAAATAATTATCAATTGGTCAAATTTGACAAAGTAGTTCTCATAACAAATGCTAAGATTATCAATGATTTGAAGATCAAGGATAAGAGAATTATTATTATTGATCGAAACGAATTAATTCAAATTCTCAAATCCAAACTAAGATTAAATGTAAAACTGAATCAGTAAAACTAAATATTAAAAAATATCAAATATTACTACGTTTTTATCAGGACGTTTCCAAAATATATTACGTATCCGCAATTTCCCTAATTGCCCTGCCAAAATCATAAAACTTTTTTCTATATTTACTCTTTTCTGACAAGTCAAAAATTGTGTACTCAAACAGTATGACTAAGAGCACAAACAACCAATTTGGCCAACGTATTAAGCTGTTAAGAGAATCTAAATCTATTCTTCAGAAGCATCTGGCCTACTCTCTTCAGATTGATACTCCTCTCTACAGCAAGATAGAGCGAGGCGAAAGATCTGCAAAACGTGAGCAAGTTTTAATAATTGCCAAGACTTTGGTGGTCGAAAAAGACGAGTTACTCATTCTTTGGCTGGCAGATAAAATAGTAAACCTTGTTGATGGTGATGAAGTTGCTCTCAAAGCCCTCAAAGAAGCTGAAAAACAAGTTAAAATAAAATAAAAATAATGACCAATAAAGAGCTGATTGATAGAATTTTCAGGGACCCAACTATTAAATATGAGTTGTCTGAGTTCGAATCCCCTTATATAGATTATGATAAGGCTCTAACAATAATTTCCCGGCCAGGCACTGGCAAAAGCACCGGAAAAACGATTTACTATCTTAAAACATTAGCCGCCTTTCATTCAGATAAAGAAGAGGTACAAATTTACGTCGATGATGGCAAATCAAATCCGGAAGAGATCGTGCGCCAGCTATGGATTTATAGACTTATTCATCATTACGGATATGATAAGGATGAGATTGCTCTTGAAAAACCAGTAACATTTGGAACTGAAACAGGAACAAAATTTGCAGATATAATTGTTTACACAAACAAAGCAAAAACAACTCCTAAAATTGTTCTCGAGATAAAGAAACCGAAAAGGAAAGATGGGATCGAACAACTTCGTAGTTATCTCAATGCTGAGGGATCACCAATCGGAGTTTGGTCAAACGGTAGTGAAAAGGTTATTTTATACCGTCCCTATCCGAAAGAGTTTGACGCTTTACCTGAAATTCCCAAAAGGGGTCAGACAGCCGATGATTTGCAGGCGGCAATACTCACTCTTGCACATCTCGACCGGGATTTTGATTTTAAAAAAATACTACTTGATCTCGAAGAATTGGTGCTTGGATCATCGGGAGTTAATGTTTTTAATGAGATTTTTAAAATTATTTTCGCCAAGATTTGGGATGAAAAACAGGCGCTTGAATCAAGAAAGGACCAGTCTTTAGAATTTAAATGGTTTAAGGATCCGGAATTGACTTATGAACGAATTAACCATCTTTTCCAACAGGCAGCTGAAGAATGGAAAGGGGTCTTTGATGAAAACGATAAGATCAAGCTTCAAAAAGAACATCTTAATGTATGTATTGCTCCATTGGAAAGAAAGCGTTTTCTGGGTTCGAACCTGAGAATAATGGATGATGCGTTTGAGTATCTCCTTCCAACTGAAGCCAAAAAGAAGAAAGGTCAATTTTTTACACCGCGCTTTGTTATTGACATGTGTGTCCGTATGCTTAATCCGAAGCGTACTGAATATATTCTTGATCCTGCCTGCGGGTCTGCTGGCTTCCTGGTACATGCTATGGAATGGGCATATCCGGTCGAAAGTACAGGTGAAATGGAAATCAGGAAAAGTCGTTATGCTTCCAGGTATTTGTGGGGAATTGACTTTGAAGAACAGGCAGCCAAAACATCAAGAGCTTTGATGTTAATTGCCGGTGACGGACATACAAACATATTCGGACCTGATGTTGATACTCTAAATCCTAAGACATGGTATCGCAGTCCATCCGGGAGATCACTGATGGAATCATTAAAAAAGTACGGTCTTACAAAAGAATTAATCCCACAGAATGAGATATTTACAGATGAAGATAATGCCTGGAAGTATTTTGAGGAATTGAAATTTGACATCATCCTTTCAAATCCGCCGTTTGCCGGAGAGATTAAAAACAGGGAACAGTTAGCTCATTATCAGCTTGCTAAGAACGCGCTCAAACGTGCTATTGATAAACAGGCAAAAGAGGAACGGGACGTTCTGTTTATTGAACGAATTATTAAAATGCTTAAGCTAGGTGGAAGGGCCGCTATTGTGTTACCACAGGGTAAATTTAACAATTCATCTCTTGCATTTATTCGTGAATGGATCCTCCGAAAGGCCCGCCTGTTGGCAGTTGTTGGGTTACATGGAAATACTTTCAAACCACATACAGGAACCAAAACTTCTGTTCTTTTTATTCAGAAGTATTCAGAAAAAGAGTTAGCAAATATTGAAAACGTTCAAAACGAAGTTAAAGCTTCGTGTCCTAATTATGGGAATAAAATTGAAATAATTCTTGATAGTCATAAAGAAGAAACAGATATCCCTGATGAGAATATTCCTGAAAATATAATGGAGCTATTATTGGAAGTTTTTTCACAACCGGCGGATGAGACGAATGAAGAGTCTGACAAAAATGAAAATAATAACATCGAAGAACAAGAGCATCAAAGTGAGTTATCTGATCTTTTGGAAAAGGCTGAAGCAAAAATCAAATTGCTTAGAACCGAACTTATCAATACAAAACAGCTACTAGCTGGTTTAGTAGATGAATTGGAAGCTCTGCAAAATAAACAAAATACAGAAATTAATTTGTTGCTTGAGAAAAAGATTGATAAAGAGGAACTTAATAAGATAAAGGAGGAACACAAACTTCAGAACAAAGAGCTTAAGGAACAACATAAAATTAAAACCAAATCATTTAAGAGTAGCATAAAACAGTTAGAATCAGCAATTCCTGTTGCAGAGTACGAAAAGAATGTACTTACATCCAAAGGTAAGTTACAGATAATCGTTAATGATGAGGATTTATTGCAGCGATTAAGTGACCGTTATATTGACGCAGAAGTGGCAAGGAGACTAGATTATTCGATTTTTATGGCAGTAAGTGAACGGGGAGGTAAGAACAATAGTGGAGAATATGAATTCCTTACTGAAGAAGGGAACTTAGTTCAGGATTTAAATGGAAATCCAGTTTACAACCAAGATCTTGTAAACTATTCGATTACTAAAGCATCTCTTCTTGGTACGTCTGAAGAGAAGACTGAATACGATGCCGCAGCAGAGTATATAAGCTATTCAGTTGCTCCTGGAATTGCCGAGGCCTTTGTAGCTTTTGCCAAAGAACAAGGATTTAACTTTTGGAAATAAATTATGGCTGTTTGGAATATTGTAAATTTAAAAAAAATCAGGCCTGATAGGTTTGATGCTGAATATTTTCGTCCTGATTATGAAAGTAATATAAGTAATTTGAAATCTACGGGCGAATTAAGATCAATTGGAAGACTTTTTAAGTTTATCCAACGAGGGACGCAACCTGCCTATTCGGAAAATGGTAAAATAAAAGCGCTAAGAAGTGTAAACGTTGGCAATCTCGCGTTTAACGAAACTAGGCAGGAATACGTAACTAATGTATTTTATGATTTGACTTCTAGGGGACATGTTAAAGAAGATGATATTCTAATTACTTCTACAGGAATTGGGACATTAGGCAGAGTGAGTATTTGGCCATATAAAGAGCCAGCTTTTTGTGATGGACATATTAGTATATTGCGAGATTCTGAAACTAATCCTTATTTAATAGCAGCATATTTAAATTCCAACTACGGAAAAATTCAATTTGATCAAAATTATCGAGGATCAAGTGGTCAGATTGAGATTTATCCATATGATATTTCTAGGATAGTAATTCCAATTTTAATACTTGAATATGGGGGGAAAATTGGGAGTAAGGTAAGGCGATCATTTGAATTGATTAGTAATTCTGAGTCGCTTTATTCCCAGGCAACTCAGCTTATGGAACAGGAATTAGGTTTTGTAAAAGAAAACCTAATGCGCAAAAACCATTATTTCACAAATTTAAGTGCTTGTGTCAACCAAAAACTCATTGATTCAAATTTTTTTCAGCCTAAATATGATCAAATTATCAAACATTTAAGTTCCAATTTCAAATTAATAGAATTAAAAAAATTAGCTAAGATTGAATATGGCTATATGCCTATGCAAGATTATGAGGTTGACCCCAAGAAAGGCATACCTTTGATAAGAGTAACAAATATTACTAATAATTTGGAAGTAAAAATTGATGACTTAAAATATGTACCAAATTGGGTAAAAGTATCTAGAAATAAATTTGTTGAGAAAGGTGATATTCTTATGGTTCAGTGCGGTGATACAACTGGCAAAGTCGGATACATTTATGAAGAAATCGAAAACTATTTGTTCCCGTCTTTCTGTTTTTCAGTTAAAGTATTTTCCTCAGAAATTGATTCACTTTTCTTAGCAGCTTTATTAAAAACAGAAATAATGCAGACTCTTTTTGATCAAACAGTTATGATAAACACTGTTAGACCTAATACGACAAAACCTAGATTTGAAAAAATGTATATCCCAATTCTTAGATCATATATTCAAAGTGAAGTTAATAACCTATTAATGAAATCATATGAATTAAGGAAAGAATCAAAAAACTTATTAGAACAAGCCAAAACTGAAATCGAAACATTAATTGAAAATGCAGTCATAAATGCTTCATGAATAATTTTAAAGAACATATCGACCAGATTCAAATTAAGTTAAATGAACTCATGACTGCTATGCAACCATGGTTAGATTTGTCTGCTCTCAAAGAAAAGAGATCACAACTAATATCTATTGAAAAAACCATAGCTAAACTACAGAAAATCAATACCTCTGTTCCGGATGAGTTAAGAGAGTTGAAATTTAAGCTAATTAGGGAAGTTGAGTTATTTAAAGATGCCAGGGAAGCTCAATTATTACTTGTTTCAAGACTGCAACCGTTTTTGCCTTCGGAAAAACACAAGCGGAGAAAATCTCATATAAACAAGACTATCATTAAGAAGAAGACTGGGTCACTTACATCCAGAGTTGAGGTTTTAGATCTTCTTAAATTGAATTTGATTTTACCAAATACAAGCATCGAAAAGAAATATAAAGGACATCTATACAAAGCCCTTATACTTAACGATGGTCGAATTCAACTGTTGAAAAACGAAAGAACAGAACATCACAATACACCTAGTTCTGCTGCTGTTGCGGCATCAGGAAAATCACAAAACGGATGGACCTGGTGGAACATTTCCAACGATCCTGAAGGAAGAACATTAGACTATTTCCGAAAAAAATATCTTAAATATGAAACTCAAACAGGAAGATAAAGACTTGCTCAAAGATCTGTGCAATCAATACCATGTTTCCTACGACAAGATGCTAAAGCTTCTTGATACAGTAAAAGAATTTGAGTTCAAAGATCGCAGAACTGGCATTTATGATGCTCTTACTGAAATAATTAAATCAGACCTCAAAACTGGCAAACAATGACATTTCAACCCGACAAACCCTTTAATGATCTGCCACTTCTACCACCTGATCGGACTGTATGGGAGACCATGGCTGTTTATAAACAACTTACAATTGCCAGAGCTGCTCTTGCTGAACTTAAAGGAAGGGCTCCGGTTATTCCAAACCCCCTAATGCTTATAAATACGCTGGTATTACAGGAAGCCAAAGATTCTTCGTCTATCGAAAATATCTTTACATCATCTGATAAAATGTATCGGGCATTCTCAGCCTCAACTATTGAACCAGATCCTCAAACCAAAGAAGTTGTTCGTTATCGACAGGCGCTTTGGGAAGCGTGGCAAAAGGTAAAAACAGGTGGGTTTACTTTAGAACTCATTGAAGATATTTATCGAACAATAAAGGAAGAAGAAGATGGGATCAGAGATCGTGAGGTTTTTGTCGGAACCCGGGTCAAAGTATTTTATACGCCTCCATGTTGTAAAAAAGTAATTACCTCCAAACTTAGTAATTGGTTAAAATTCGCCAAAGCTGATGATGGAATAGATCCGTTGATTAAATTGGCTATTTTGCACTATCAGTTTGAAGCGATTCATCCTTTTACTGACGGAAATGGTCGGACCGGCAGGGTTCTGAATGTATTGTATATCAGTTTAATGAATTTACTGGATGAACCCATTCTATATTTATCAAAATACATTAATGATAATAAAAGTGATTATTATAAGCTCTTAAGGGAAGTAACTGAGAAAAACAATTTTGAAGAGTGGATATTGTATATTCTTAAAGCAATAACAGAAACGGCCGTTTTCACACTATATAAAGTAAATGCAATTAATGAATTATTTCATAGGACTCTTGAAAATGTAAGAACTCAGTTACCATCTATTTACAGTTACGAATTGATTGAGATATTATTCCACCAGCCATATTGTAAAATTGCCTTCCTGGTAGATGCCGGGGTTGCATCACGCAATACTGCCGGGAAATACCTCTCAGAATTAGAAGACATCGGTATTTTAGCTATGGAAAAATCCGGTACTGAATCATTGTACCTTAACAAAGAACTATTTAAAATTCTTTCAGAAAGTTAATTAATGCCCAAACTGTCAAAAATATCAATCATTCATACCTCTCAATGCACAACATGGGTGCATTTAACTCTCTTAATGCACAATATTTCTTTTTATTTGTGCAAATACCCAGGGATATGCACAAATCAAGTGCATACATATTGCTATTTGCACAACAATAGGCTATTTATGTGCAATGCATTAAAATACACTGATAAAATCGACTGGCATGAAATTTCGTAAACTGACTATAGAAAACTATAAAAGCTTTCAGTTTCCTACAACAATAAATTTCCCCGACAGTTCGGAAGGGAAGAGTATTTTCTTAATAGGGGGAATGAATGGAGCAGGTAAGACATCGGTAATGGAGGCAGTAAATTTCTGTTTATATGGTACCAAAGCAGATTATATTTTCAAATTTATAAACAGAAAGGAACTTGCAAAAGGAAATGCTTTTGTTTCGTTCGAATTATTGTTAGAGACTGACGACAATGAAGAGTTGCAGGTTAAGCGCTCATGGTCGGCAGGAACAGTTGATAGCCCTAAACCGAAGGATCTTGAAGAAAAACTGATAGTTGTAAAGGATGGGAAAAGAGTATCTGTTCAAAATAAGGAAATGTGGCAGGACTATATAAATGTAACCATTCCTAAAAGTATAACACAGTTCTTTTTCTTTGATGGAGAAAAAATACAGGAAATCGCTGCCGACGATCACTCAGAAGTACGTCTGAAGTCTTCATTGGAGGCAGCCCTCGGCATTCAATATATTTCACGTCTGGCAGGTGATATACTTCATTTAAAACAGGAGGAACGGAAGAACTTTGTTGAAATATCAGATGAAGATATTGATTTTAAGGAGAGTGAATTAAAGCGCGAGAAAGCAAAACTATTTAAAAAACAGGAGGAAAAGGATGAGGTTGAGAATGAGCTGAAGGATTTTAAATCAGAATACGATACTGCAAAAAACCGGTTTCAGGCAATCTTTAGCAGTGCCCCTGAAAGTATTGAAGAGACGAGGCAAAGAGAAAGAAAACGGATTCAATTGGCATCCAAACAAGGACAGATTGAGAATCAAATAAAGACTCTCATTGAAAAACATTTGCCATGGGCGCTGTCCGGAAAATTGTTTGGACCACTAAAATCACAAATAGATCAGGAACGTTCTACAATTGCATCAAAAGCTATTAGCGATCACGCAACAATACTTGCAAAAAACATTGTAGATGCAGTTGATGAACCTGAACCAGTCTTTGAAGTTCCCCTCGATCAAACACATAAATTAAAATTACACGAAAGAGTTTTATCTGTCCTGCAGGCAGATAAGAAACAGACTAATAAAGCATTTCTCAATTTATCTGAGCGTGACGCTTCTAAAGTATTAAACAAGATTGAAGAGATTGAAGAGAGTGATATCTTGTTATTAAGAGATCTGCTTAATGAATGTGATGAACTGGAATCTGAAATCTCAGGGCTTGAGAAGTCAGGATTAGCTACATCATCTGATACTGAAAAACAACTTTTTGACGATCTACAGCAACAGATGGAAAGTTGTCAAAATCAAATTGGACGTCTTACTGTACGACTTCAGAATATCGCAGAAGATATTCTAACAATAGAGACAAAAATAAAAGAAATTGAGGCTGAATTAGGAAAGTTGTATGAAAAACACAATATGTCAAAGGAGAAAGTTGATTTTATAAAAGAATGCGACACAATTGCCAATCTCCTGAACACTTTTATAGTAAAGCTACGTAAAAATAAAATCCACCTTCTTCAGGAAAAAACCTTTGAAATGTACAAACTGCTATCAAGTCGAAGCGGCATGATAAAGGATTTGCAGATAGATGACAAAACATATGAGATTAGCATTCGAGACCGGAATGGTCACGAAATAAAGAAGTCAGGTTTGTCGGCCGGTGAAAAAGAGATTTTTGCTGTCTCGCTTCTTTGGGGCTTAGCTCAGACATCTCAACTTAACTTGCCTATTATAATTGACACACCACTTTCGCGTCTTGACAGTGTGCATAGAGACAATATTGTGAATAATTACTTCCCAAATGCCGCCGATCAGGTCATAATTTTATCAACCGATACTGAAATTGATAATAACTATTTTAAGGCACTCGTTCCAAATCTTACCGGTGCTGGCAAGTTAGTTTTCAATCAGTTAAATGAATTAAGTACTTATCAGGAAGGATATTTCTGGGAATAAAACATTACTAAAATGGCAGATCGTTTATATACCTCTCAGCAAGCAGATGAGTTCATTAACGGGCTCAGGATGGAATCAAAACTTGATAAAGTTGTTATTGCACGTATGGCATTCGCAATTTCTGTAACTAAAAATGGTCCAGCCGTTCCTTTAAGCAATAATTTCAGTGGTGGAGAAATGAAAAGACCTACTTTCTTTAAAGATGATGAGGTTTTTATTCGTACGCTTATTTCTCAGGTATATCAAAAATCAGACTTTAATGATGATGAGTTATATTCTAATAAATCGGTTATAAAGAACCATATAGATGCCGGAGCAGAGATTCTTTGGAGTATGTTTGAGGCAAATGGACAAGATGTGCTAAAATGGTATAACACATTAATTGAATCGATTGACTTACCAGGAGCAAAAGAAAGAATGACCCGTGATCTTGATATATTTATCGGCAAAACAATTCTTAGTAAGGCTGAACTTATAATGGAACTAAATGATTCACAAAAGCATGCCAACTCACATTTAGCTATTATGGGTAAACCCGGTGTTGGTAAAACGCAGTTCCTGCTAAAAATTCTAACTGACATCAGAATACAATCAAGCTATCAAACAAATTTTATCTTTTTTGATTATAAAGGAGATGTAGTAGTCAATGAAAATTTTGTTGAATTAACACGTGCAAGAACTTATAGGTTACTTCAGAATAATGAATCATTACCGGTAAATCCATTTGTTTTGTTGAATTATGAAGAACAGGACATTATGGTTTCGGCAAGAGAAAAAGCAGAAAGTTTCTCTTCAATAAACGCAAAATTTGGGCCAGTACAAAAAGGTGCTCTTAGCGATGCTATAATTGCTGCTTATGGAAGAAGATCCGTCGGTGGAGTACCATATCCAGATTTTAACGATGTGTTGGAATTTGCACAGCTAATGTATGAGGAAGATAAAAAGAAAGACGATACTCTAATTGAGGTACTTAAGGACTTGGCTAACTTTAATTTATTCTGGGCACATGGAAGTCCTGTCAAACCAATTGAAAAACTTTCGGCTAAAACGATGATCATTGATGTTCATTCAATGCCAGTCTTAAAAGAATTAGTTGCTTATCTGGTAATTGAACGAATATATAAAGAGATGGCATCATTGCCTGACAGTCCGATAAAAGATGGTAGAAGGACTATAAGAACCATACTTGTAATAGATGAAGCTCACAACTACCTCAGTCAAAAGAATATTTTCTTACAAAGGATAATCAGGGAAGGAAGGTCAAAAGGTATTGTAGTTTTCTTTGCATCACAGTCACCGAATGATTTTCAGCAAAAGTTCTTCAACTTCCAGGAGTTACTTGAGTTTGCCTATATTTTTCAATGCGATGGGGTTTCAGCATCATCAATTCAAGATATTCTGGGTTGTAGTAATAAAACTGCTAAAGACCTGCAGACAGAAGTCGCAAGGCTTGAGCCATTTCAAGCTATTACCAGAAGTAACGTGAAAACTGAGGAGTTTGTAAAGTTCACAGCAGAATCGTTTTATAAGAATTACTAAGCTTCCGGGAACTAAGGAAAATCTAAACAATCTTCCTTCTTAAAAATACATTATGCCGACTCAATCAGAATTAATAGGGAATCATCCATCACAACCAGATATGTTTGCGAAATGGCTTGACTGTAATGATGTTCTAGTAACTCCGTCCAAGTCTCATCGTTCTTTAACACCTTTAATTTCCACAACAAACAAAGAGTTAATTGATTGGCTTGGGCGAAAACTATTTGAACATCACCATAGTACCTATAGATTAGAAAAACTAAAAGAGAACTACATTAAATTAGGATACGAAAACTATGCTGAGCAACATAGAAAATTGCCAAAATCAGATAAGACAAAAAAAGGTAACGCAACAGAAATAATTTTAACAGAGTATATCGAAAGTTGCCTCAATAAAAAAATGATAAAGGTATTTAAACTAAAATACAACCCTAATGTTGATCAAGCGATAAAAGGTGATGATACATTGTTGGTAGATATTATTCAAGACAAAAAAAAGGATAAAGCAAAGTTATATTTAGGTGAGTCTAAGTTTCGAACAACACCAAATAGAGGAGTTGTCAGAACAATAAGCAAATCACTCTCAAAAGATAAACTCCCTTTATCATTTACATTTCTTGTCGATGAGCTTGGAAGAAATACAGAGACAAAATATTTGGCAGATTTCTTGGATGCTTGTATTATTGAAGAAATAAAAGGTAAAGGCGATTTGATTTATGCAGGTCTACTTTTAAGTAATACAAATACATTCTCAATTGTTGAATCGAGTTTGAATTCTGATAATCCTCAATTTGTTTTAATTTCCCTTGGTATTGAAACCCCTGAAGAATTAATAAAAAGAGCATTTGAAAAAGCAGAATATTTCGTTTCAAATCCTGATAAAATATGAACATTGAGCAAAACTTTACAAGATTAAAAAGAATAAACGAGGACTCTCTTGTTCAAAACTTAATTGCTCAAGCACATGCCAGGTATATTTTACTTAATACTTCTGAAAGCCGGGATAATTTTCCTCCTTACACAATTGAAGACGGTAGCTTAAATATACTTGCACTATATTATCTAGAGATAGGCTGTTCATTTGCAGAAAACCAAGACCTTGATAATGCGAGAGAACCTTTGGAAAAAGGTGCCTCAATTTTGGAACATGTTCATGGTCCGGAATCAAACAAAAATAGATTGAGCAATTATTATTCTCTTGTTTCAGCTTTGTCCTTTTATGTTAGTTTTCAATATTCAAAATTAGTAGTGATGCGTTAACTTTTTAATAATTTACATAAGGTATTGATAATAAAATTAATATAAGCGTTCTTTGATTTTTTGATTTGATTTGACCTGTAGTTTTGCACCTTTTAAGTGCAAAATTATGAATTCAGGTAAGTATGTCTTTACTCAGATACTCCAGTTT
>Ga0182027_10006234_pt1 | contig 17927 bp, 17 predicted proteins | sample 712E1DmetaG_FD_121300 | JGI IMG/M metagenome (GOLD analysis project Ga0182027, IMG submission 121300) | Permafrost microbial communities from Stordalen Mire, Sweden - 712E1D metaG (Illumina Assembly) | ecosystem: Environmental > Terrestrial > Soil > Wetlands > Permafrost | place: Sweden... | reverse complement strand
GTATGCACGACTACGAGAATCACGATACTTTCAATGGAGCCGACGGCGTGCCAACGTTCTTCGCCATCTATGACCCGCTCTACAAACGTCACGCAGCGGGGATCGTCGAAAACGAGTTGCGCGGTTTCAAAGTCGATACCGTGTTTGGCCCGGTTCGTTTGGTTCTTGGCGCGGTCCCACTCGATCCGCATGCGTATTTACAATATCGTAAATATGGTCGCATGAAGTCAAGTGCCGCGAGCGCGGTGTACCCGCGGCACGATGGCCTTCCGGGGCAGGGCGGCAGCCTGCGCGCCGGGCCGCGGGCGAGAGGGCCAGGAGGGCCGCCCCGCTGGGGAATGGGTTCGTTGGTGAATGGTGCTAATGGGCGCATTTTGTTGGGGTTGGGACCGATAATTGGGTTTGTTCCGAAATTCTTGTGGGCGCGGTGAAAGCGGGCTGGGGAGCGAATCGAATTTGCGGGGCGGTGACATAGGACGCAACTCCATGATAGAACGCGGGGGTGCGAGGAATATGGTTAAGTGCTTTGGTTTGATGGCGAAGTTGGTTGTGATCGGGGTTTTGGGGCACCGCAAAACCAGGGTGCTGTTTGAGGATTTGAATTGCGACCTCGAATGCGGCTTCGTTTGGGGGTTGGGTAGCCGGTGGAAACGGTTCAGTCGCTGCACGAGCTAAAGAACGAGCCGGCGGAAGCTCTCGAAATGCCGAGGAAAGAAGACGGCTAGGCCACGCGGCGCGCCGGGACCTTCCGAAGTTCTGATATCATCCAATCTCGCCAACCGCGGTCCTGGATGACGGATTCGAACATCTCCAAATCGTCCGTGTCGGGGCCAGCGGCCCTGAGGGCGCGAGTGAAGAGGGCCTTGAAGCCTTCAAGATTCAAATGGCCAGAGAGACATAGATCGTCCAGTTTGCGCCCGATGGCGTTCAGCGCTTCATCCCGCTTTTTGTCGGAAGCGTTCATATCCTGGCGACCAGCCTAAGAATCTTCTCGACCATATCATAACCCTCCGGGTCCTTATCGGCAAATGAATCCTCAAACCGGTATGCGGAGAAGCTTTCGGAGAAGTACTCCACGGCTCGTTTGCTGGCCCGCTTAGATATCGGGAAAGCGCGCCCGCTCCGAAGCAACCGCGCTACCTGGCTCTGCGCTTCCGGGCCGGCCGCCTGCAAAACCCGATGTCCCAGCTCATGATAGAGGCTTCGCTGCATTGCCTCCGTCAGATTCCGTCCAGCGTTCGAGACGGTCGAGACCCGCGGCGTGAAATCCCGCCCGTAGGTGTCCGGCGGCCGGAGAACTCCAGCTTGGATAATGGATTTCGCTCCAGGAAAGGGAGCAGCTTTGGGCCGGACTTGAGGGAGTTCAGCACCGCCCTGGTTGGCTCTTCCGGCAATGCCGAGAGAAACTCACGGACATGCCGGCCAACGACCAGCGGAGACGCCCATTCGGGTCTGGAAACCGGGTCCACTCTTGGAAACTGAATCGTACCACCATCTCCGGTCCCGGCATGGACCGATTCCGCAGTGGCGAGTATCCACTGGCGCCGGCAGTTCCACCCCCCCCCGGTCATAAACACGTTGGGTGTTTCGCTACGCTGCGAAGACCGGCGGCAGGGAACGGACGATGCGCGCGGTTTCGATGCTGACGCGCACCACCTGGCCGGCGAGGCGGACGATGTACTGGGGATCGTCCTCGCGGTTGGGGTCGGACTGGATGCCGCTGCGTTGGTCTTCGGTGACGCGGTACTGATCGACGACCCATTCGAGCGCGGAGCGGTTACCGAGGCGGTAGTCGAAGGTCTCGGGCGGAATGCCGGCCAGGGTGAGCGACGGGTTGACGGTGAGCGCGGTCTTATCCTTATTGAGGCGCATCTTGTCTTCGACGCGGTAGCTCAGCGGGGCGGCCGGGTTTTCGATCCATTCGAGCGGCCACGGATCGAGTGTTTCGTAATCGACGTGCAGGCGGGCGAGTTCGCGTCCGGCGGCGGCGAAGGCGGCGAAATCGGGAGCGAAGGGGATGCGCGGCAGCTCGCGTTTGAGGTTGTCGGCGAATTTCTCGCGGTAGGCGGGATGGTGCAGGACGGCGTAGATGTAGTGGAAGATGTGGCTAATATAGAAGAATGCCCAAAGGAGTTCATTCGATGGAAAAGAATCCCGCAAATACCGGAGGGTCTTATAAGTGGCGGGAGATCGCGGACCTCCCACAGGACGTAAGGAAGCTTCGTGATCGCGAACTCGATGCCCTATGGCAGGGGTGGACCCGGCAGAGAGAAACGCTAGCACAGGCGCAGTCCGTTTCGCAGTTCAACTTAGAACTTCGGCGCGAGTGGGCCGTCGAAACCGGCATCATAGAGGGCGTCTATACCCTTAACAAGGGCGTCACCAAGACTCTGATCGAGCGGGGCATAGAAGCCCGCCACATTCCTCGCGACGCCAGAAATAGCGATCCCGAACTTGTTGCCCGAATTATCCAGGCACACGCCGATGTGCTTGAAGGCCTCTTCGCATTCGTCAAGGGGGACCGAGCCCTTAGCACAAGCTACATTAAGGAGCTTCACGCGGCGCTACTGCGGCACGTGGACAAGGTGACCGTCTACGATCCCTCTGGAAGGGCGTACGAAACGAAATTGCGGAAGGGAGACTACAAAACGCTTCCAAATAGTCCCTCCCGTGAGGACGGTAGTGTCCACGAATACTGTCCGCCGGAACACGTGAGCTCAGAGATGGACCGGTTGATCGCCCTTCACGAAGGGCATGGGGAGGTACGCCCCGAGGTGGAGGCGGCCTGGTTACACCACGCCTTCACGCAAATCCAGCCGTTTCAAGATGGAAACGGGCGTGTTGCGAGGACGATTGCCAGCTTGGTGTTCATCAAGGCTGGCCTTTTCCCGCTTGTCGTCACCTGGGATGATCGGGAGAAGTATTACGGCGGGCTGGAGGCTGCGGATACCGGTGACTTGCGGCCGCTAGTCGATCTTTTCTCGACTCTTCAGAAGAGACTCATAACGAAAGCGATTGGGCTGGCGGTCGATCTCAAACCCGCCGCGAATGTCGATGAGGCGATCGATGCCACTCGCGATCTGCTGGTCGCACTGAACCGGATCGTTCCAGCGAGTTGGTTGGCCGCGAAGCAACACGCGGGGAGGCTCTTCCAGCAAACGCAGCAGGTGTTTTCCAATATGACTGTGAGGTTGAACGGGGAGCTCTCAAGGGTCGACCCCAGCTTTCAGTTCCAGGTCGGGCAGCTTGGCGCTCCGCCTGCTGAACAGATTCTGGCACTTTCGAAGCGGCTCAAGTACGACCCCGATTTTGCTCAGTTTCATATGTCCATTCAGGTGAGCCTTAAGGGACCGTCGGGTAAGGCGGTAATCGTTGTGTCGTTTCATGGCCTAGGGGCGACATATCGCGGCCTCTTGGCTGTCGTGGCCTATTTTCAGATGGAGTCGAAAGACCCTGTCGCGCTCGCGGACGATATATTTCGGATCAGCTTCGAGGACCAATCGCAAGATCTCGCTTCCAGATTCGCCAAGTGGTTGGATGCTTGCTTAGTCAATGGAATAGCCTGCTGGCGACGTACTCTTGTATAACTCACCGACCACGCCGCCGTTCTGGTAGAGGACGGCGCGGCGGGTATCCTCGAAGATGGTGTTGTTGACGGGGTAGCCGCGGCGGATCTTGCGGTCGATTTCGCGGTCGAGGTCGTCATGGGAGTCTTTGGATTCCCAGAAGCCGCGGGGGAGGCTGTTGGCGTCGAAGACCGTGCCATCGGGGCGGATGCGGTGGGTGCCGGACTTGGCGCCGAACTCGGCCACGAAGCGCCAGCCATGGAGGCGGGCGGAATCGGCGAGGAGGTTCTCGAAGGGGCGGCGCAGGCCGAGTTCGTTCTCGACGCCTTGGGCGCGAAGGGCGGCGAGGGAGCGGTGGTATTCGCGGATGAGCGGATGGGCGGGCGAGATCTGTGCGGATGGCCGCGGCATTTTGAATCGAGTGACGATTGTAGCGCGGGGCGGGGCCGAGTTTGAACGGCAGGACGGGCTCCGGGTGAAAAGGGGAGACGGGTACGATCCCCGGCCCCTTGGTAGGCCGCATTTCTCACACTCGGCCGGCCCACGTGGCGCGGGCGCCTTCGCCTGGCGTGGCGAGACTCGTTTGTGGGTGGCGGCACAGTGTGGAAGGCAAGCGTCGTCAGGGGCGCTATGAAGAAGGCAGGCGGACCCAGGAAGGCAGTGGGTACCCCGGCCCGCCACAACCTCGCCTATGAGAAATGCAGGCTGGTGGTCTGCGGCGCTAGTTGCGGGGATTATCGATCGCGGTTGATGGTGCGGGTTGGAGCTTGGAGCTAGTGTAATGTAGTGTCCAAGAAATAACTCAACAGGCCAGAAGAAGGCAGGCGGACCCACGAAGGCAGTGGGTACCCCGGCCCGCCCCACCGAAGAAGGCAGGTCACAAGAAACGATGGCCTGCCCCACTGTATAGTCAATTCCTGGACACTACACTAGCTTCCAGATGCCCGAGCCGGCGTTCTTCGCGGAAATGCCGGCACGGATGCCGGCATAGCAGGCCGGAGGCCCACTCCACGGGGCGCTGGATTAATACTACACTGGCATAATCCCATGCTCGTGCTAGCTTCCCAATCCCCGCGGCGCGCCGAGATCCTGCTGCAGGCGGGCATCCCTTTCACCGTCCGGCTGGCGGCGGTCGACGAAACGCCGCTGGCGGGCGAGCGGCCCGAAGATTACGTCCAGCGGCTGGCCGAGGCCAAAGCTTTGGCTGTTTGCGCCGCGCCGGATGAAACGGTGCTCGGCGCCGACACGACGGTGGTGGTGGATGGCGAAATGCTGGGCAAGCCGCTCGACTCCGCCGATGCCCGCCGCATGTTGGCCGCGCTCGCCGGACGACGCCACCACGTCCTGACGGGCATCTGCCTGCGCCGCGGGTCGCAAACGGTGCGCGATTGCGCCACCACCGCCGTCTGGTTCGCGCCCATGAGCGACGGCGAAATCGACGCCTACGCTGCCAGCGGCGAGCCGCTCGATAAGGCCGGCGCCTACGGCATCCAGGGCCTCGCCTCCAAATTCATCGAACGCATCGAGGGGTGCTACTTCAACGTGGTGGGCCTGCCGGTGGCTCTGGTCTACAAGCATTTGAGGGCGCTGGACGGCTACTTGTAAATCAGTTGCATGTGGATTTTTGCAACAACGGGCCTTATAATAGGGTTTAACGAAGTGAATCCCATACTGTAAGGAGGGGAGAGTTGACAAACTCATCCACCGCCCGTTCCAAAGCCCTCATAGATGGCAACGAGGCAGCCGCATACATCGCCCACCAGGTAAACGAAGTCATCGCGATTTACCCCATTACGCCCTCATCGAACATGGGCGAGTGGGCGGACGAATGGTCCGCCCAGGGCAAGACCAACATCTGGGGCACCGTGCCGACGGTGATCGAGATGCAGAGCGAAGGCGGCGCGGCCGGCGCCATCCACGGCGCTTTGCAGGCCGGCTCGCTGGCCACCACCTTTACGGCTTCCCAGGGCTTGCTCCTGATGATTCCGAACATGTTCAAGATCGCCGGCGAGCTTACCTCGGCGGTGTTCCACATTGCGGCGCGCGCGCTGGCCACGCACGCGCTCTCGATCTTCGGAGATCACAGCGACGTGATGTGCGCGCGCGCGACCGGCTTCGGCATGCTGGCCTCCTGCTCGGTGCAGGAAGTCATGGACATGGCCCTCATTGCGCAGGCCGCCACGCTTGAAGCGCGCGTTCCCTTCATGCACTTCTTCGACGGCTTCCGGACGTCGCACGAGGTGGCCAAGATCGAACGGCTGACGGTGGAAGATATGCGCGCCATGATCGACGAAAAGCTGGTCCTGGCGCACCGCGCCCGCGCCCTCAGTCCGGACCGGCCGGTGCTGCGCGGCACGGCGCAGAATCCGGACGTTTACTTCCAGGCGCGCGAGACGGCCAACCCGTACTACCTGGCGGCGCCCACCATCGTGCAGAACGCCATGGACAAATTCGCGGGCATCGTGGGCCGGCAATACCATCTGTTCGATTACGTGGGGGCGCCGGACGCCGAACGGATCATCGTCATTATGGGATCGGGCGCCGAAGTGGCGCATGAAGCCGTGGACGCCCTCAACGCCGCCGGCGAGAAGGTCGGGCTGTTGAAGGTCCGCCTGTACCGGCCGTTCCCGGTGGAGACGTTCGTCGCCGCGCTGCCGGCATCCGCGAAATCCATCGCGGTTCTGGACCGCACGAAGGAACCGGGCGCGATCGGCGAGCCGCTCTACTGCGACGTGGTTACGGCGCTGGTGGAGATGGGCGACCAATCGAGGAAGGTGATTGGCGGGCGCTACGGGCTGGCCTCGAAGGAATTCACCCCGGCCATGGTGAAGGGCGTTTACGACGAGCTGAAGAAGGCCTCGCCCAAGAACCACTTCACGATCGGCATCAAGGACGACGTCACGTTTACCAGCCTGGACTACGATCCGGAGTACCACACGGAAGATCCGGCCACGGTGCGCGCGCTGTTCTACGGGCTGGGCGCGGATGGCACGGTGGGCGCGAACAAGAACTCGATCAAGATTATCGGCGAGGAAACGGACAACTTCGCGCAGGGCTACTTCGTGTACGATTCGAAGAAGTCCGGCGCCATCACGGTTTCGCACCTGCGTTTCGGAACGAAGCCGATCCGCTCGAGCTACCTGATTGCCAAGGCCAGTTTCGTGGCGTGCCACCAGTTCTCGTTCCTGGAGCGCATCGACGTGCTCAAGGGGGCGGCGCCGGGGGCCACCTTCCTGCTGAACAGCACATACGGCCCGGACGAGGTTTGGGAGCATCTGCCGCGCACGGTGCAGCGCCAGATCATCGAGAAGAAGCTGAAATTCTACGTCATCGACGGTTACGACGTGGCCAAGCAGACGGGCATGGGCGGGCGCGTGAACACCATCATGCAGACGTGCTTCTTCGCCATTAGCGGCGTATTGCCGCGCGAGGAAGCGATCGCCGCCATCAAGCATTCGATCGAGAAGACCTACGGCAAGCGCGGCGAGAGCATCGTGAAGAAGAATTTCGCCGCCGTGGACGCCGCGCTCGACCACCTGCACGAAGTCAAGGTTCCCGCGGCGGTCACCTCGCTGTTCGATCTGCGTCCGGCGGTGCCGGCCGCGGCGCCCGATTTCGTGCAGAGGGTCACGGCCAAGATCTGCTCCGGCGAGGGCGACGACCTGCCCGTGAGCGCGATGCCCGTCGACGGCACCTTCCCCACCGCGACCGCCCAATGGGAGAAGCGCAACATCGCCCTGGAAATTCCGGTGTGGGACGAGGAGCTGTGCATCCAGTGCGGGAAGTGCGTGCTGGTGTGCCCGCACAGCGTGATTCGCGCCAAGGTATACGACGCGGAGCTTCTGACCGGCGCCCCGCCCACGTTCAAGGCCGTCGCCGCGCGTTGGAAGGACATGAAGGACCGCAAGTACACGCTGCAGGTGGCGCCGGAGGATTGCACGGGCTGCACGCTGTGCGTGGAAGTTTGCCCGGTGAAGAGCAAGACGGAAGTCAAGCGGCGCGCCATCAATATGGCGTCGCAGCCGGAACTGCGCGAACCGGAAGCCGCCAACTGGGAGTTCTTCCTGCGGATTCCCGACACCGACCGCAAGCCGCTTTCGCTGGCGCAGGTGAAGGACGTGCAGTTGCTGCAGCCGCTGTTCGAGTTCTCCGGGGCGTGCTCCGGGTGCGGCGAAACGCCCTACATCAAGCTGATCACCCAGCTTTTCGGCGACCGCATGCTGGTTGGCAACGCCACCGGCTGCACCTCGATTTACAGCGGCAACCTGCCGACCACGCCCTACTGCGTCAACGAAGCGGGACGCGGGCCGGCCTGGTCCAACTCGCTGTTCGAGGATAACGCCGAGTTCGGCTTAGGCATGCGCCTGGCGGCCGACAAGCAGAACGAATACGCCCGCGAGCTGGTCTGGCGGCTCAACGCGGTGGTTGGCGACAACCTCGCGCAGGCCATACTTCACGCCGATCAGAGCGGCGAGCAAGGCATCTTCGATCAGCGCGAGCGCGTGAAGCTGCTCCGGGAGAAGCTTGGCGCCGTCAATACGCCCGAGTCGCGCGACCTTCTGAGCCTGGCCGACGCGCTGGTTAAGAAGAGCGTGTGGATTCTAGGCGGCGATGGATGGGCCTACGACATCGGTTACGGCGGACTCGATCATGTGCTGGCCTCCGGCAAGAACGTGAACGTGCTGGTGCTCGATACCGAGGTCTACTCGAATACCGGCGGGCAATCGTCGAAGGCCACGCCGCGGGGCGCGGTGGCGAAATTCGCGGCCGCCGGCAAGCCCATTCGCAGGAAGGATCTGGCCCTGATGGCGATGAGTTACGGCTCGGTCTACGTGGCCAACGTAGCCATGGGCGCGGGCGACATGCACACGGTCAAAGCGTTCCTCGAAGCCGAAGCCCACGACGGGCCGTCGCTGCTGATCGCTTACAGCCACTGCATCGCCCACGGCTTCGACTTGGCCCACGGCATGGACCAGCAGAAGGCCGCCGTGGCCTGCGGCTACTGGCCGCTGTTCCGGTACAATCCCGGCCTGGCGGCGCAGAACAAGAACCCGTTCCAGCTCGATTCCAAGGCGCCGAGCATCCCGCTCAAGAACTTCATCTATAACGAGACGCGTTACACCATGCTGGTGAAGAGCAACCCGGAGCACGCCAAAGTGCTGCTCGCAGAGGCCGAGGACGATGTCGCCAAGACCTGGAAGCTATACGATTACATGGCCCACGAGCCGGCCAACGGGGGGGAAAAGAAATGATTGACCTCAGCAAAACCATCGATCTGTCCACAACCTATCTGGGTCTGAAGCTGAAGAGTCCTTTGGTTGCCTCGTCCTCGCCGATGTGCCAGGACGTGGCCAACGTGCGCCGGATGGAGGAAGCCGGCGCCGCGGCCGTGGTGCTGCACTCGCTGTTCGAAGAACAGATCGAACTGGAAAGCGCGGAGCTCGACCGGTATATTACGGAAGGTTCGGAGATCTCCGCCGAAGCGGTCACTCACTTTCCGGAGCTGACTTACACGGTGGACACTCCCGCCGCTTACATGAAGCACATCGAAGCGTGCAAGCGGGCGGTCAAGATTCCCATCATCGCCAGTCTGAACGGCGTAAGCAAGGGCGCCTGGCTGGATTACGCCAAGCAGATGGAGCAGGCCGGGGCCGACGCGCTGGAACTCAACGTCTATTACATCCCGGCGGACGCCTCCGTCACGGGCGAGCAGGTGGAGCAGCGCTACGTCGACCTGGTGCAGGCGATCAAGGGGACCGTCCATATTCCCGTGGCGATCAAGCTGGGGCCGCACTTCAGCTCCGTCGCCAACATGGCCCACAAGCTCGACGCCGCCGGCGCCGACGCCCTGGTGCTGTTCAACCGCTTCTACCAGCCGGATTACGATCTGGAGTCTCTCGAAGTGGTTCCCAACCTGATTCTGAGTAACTCGCACGATCTGCTGCTGCGGTTGCACTGGATCGCGGTGCTGTACGGCCACGTGAAGGCCGATATGGCATTGACCGGCGGCGTGCATACCGCCGCGGACGTTCTCAAGTCCATGATGGCGGGCGCGAAGATCGCCATGATGACATCGGCTCTGTTGAAGCGCGGCATCGGTTACCTCGATACGCTCACCACAGAGCTGCTGCTCTGGATGGGCGAGCACGAGTACGATTCCATCAAGCAGATGCAGGGCAGTATGAGCCGCAACTCCGTCCCGCAACCGGCCGCCTTCGAGCGCGCCAATTACATGAAGGTCCTAAGTTCCTACGCCATGCGGTAACCGGTGGGGCAGGCGCTTTCGCCTGCCCGCCAGTTAGGCCGGCTCGTAGGACCATAGGATGGCGTTTTGGCCTGTACTGAAGGAGATCTGGAAGTCCAAAATGGAAGTTCCGGGTTATACTGCATCAGTGGTCCAGATTCCGAAACTTAGGGAAAGGAGCGATCCCATGCCTAACACCGTCTTCAGTCGCGTCGCAGCGTTTCGCCCGAGGGGAGCTTGCAGATCACTCGCTAGCTTTCTGCTCGCACTGGGTGCGATGGCGGTTCTCTTCACCGGGACCATCGCCATCGCACAGGATTCCAAAACTCCCGCCGAACTGCCCGCGCCATCGAGCGGCAAAGCCATCGTCTGTGTCTACCGCGTGTACAGATTTACAGGCTCGGCCTCACACGACGATCTCTTTGTCAATGGCACGCATCTCGCCAAACTCCTCAACAGCGAATACGCGTTCATGGAAGTACCGCCGGGGACTGTTGCGATCTCCGGACTGTCCAAGATGTACTACGGAAGCGTCATTATGTCCGCCGCGGCGGCCGTCAATCAAGCCGCCCAGAAAGAAAACGAGCGGGCCCGGTTTGAGGCGGAGGCGGGCAAAACCTATTACTTCAAATGGACCGCCGGGACCATGGGAACGATGATTAAGGTCACGCCCGTGGATCCCAAGGTGGGCGCCAAAGAGATGAGCAAACTCCATCTCTCCAAGCCCGGCGACGACAAGGAAGAATCGGAACCAGGGACGAAAGACAACGATAAACCGGCGCGGTAGCGTCCGCCGCTATTTTGCTCCGGCCCATTTCAGACGAAGGCCCTCGCCTGCCAGCGCGCGCATCTCCGGATCGCCCGTGACCAAGGGCGCTCCACGGCCGAGGGCGGTTGCCGCGGCGAAAGCATCGGCGTAGGAAATCGGGTAGCGCGCCTTGAGCGTGGCCGCTTCGAGAACCAGCTCGTCGGAAGCCGATTCGATTTCCAGCCGCCGCCCTTGCAGGTTCTGAAGTACCGTGCGAGCGTCCGTCTCACCGCGCGCTTTCGCCACGATGTAGAACACCTCGCCCAGATTGACGATGTTCATGACAAGCTGCGCCCGCCCGGTCTCGGCATGCTCCCACAATCCAGCCATCACCCCGGCTCCGGGCGCCTGGTCCTTGAGCCACGCCAGAATCACCCACGAATCGAGCGCCAGCGTCACACGCGGCTCCGGTCGCGATCGAGTTCCGTTTGACGCTCAGCGCGGCGCAATTCGAGCGCGTCGCTCCCGCGCAGGAATCCGCGCAGATCGGCGATGCGGCTGCCGCCCCGCTCGCGCTCCTCGATCCACCTGTCGATCAGGTCTTCGAGCACGCGCTGGATGCTCGATCCGTCCTCAACCAGACGCGCACGAAACCGGCGATGTTTCTGAAGAGGCAGGCGTATCGCCAGATTCACCTGGCGCTTTCCACTGGGCTTGCGGACCATTCCTTCATCTTACTGCGTGCATGCGCGCAAAGCAATGCATGCATTTGCGCCGGTAGAAGGACCGCGCGACCATCCCGGGAATCCGGCGCGTGCGTGCGGTTCTCCGCTTGAGCGACCGCCGGTTCCCTGGCCCTACGCAGCCACGCGCGCGGGCAACTCCTTGAGGATCTCCGAGACGAAGGCCTTGGCGTCGCCGAAGAGCATGAGGGTCTTGTCGGAATCGTAGAGCGGGTTGTCGATGCCGGCGAAGCCGGGGTTCATCGAGCGCTTGATCACCATGACTGTGCGCGCTTTGTCCACGTCGAGAATCGGCATTCCGTAAATGGGGCTGGACTTATCGGTGCGGGCGGCGGGGTTGGTCACGTCGTTGGCGCCGATGACCAGCGCCACGTCGCATTGGCCGAACTCGCCATTGATGTCCTCCATCGCGAAGAGGCGGTCGTAGGGGATGTCGGCTTCCGCCAGCAGGACGTTCATGTGACCGGGCATGCGACCGGCGACGGGATGGATTCCGAACTTCACGTCGACGCCGCGGCGCGTCAGGGCGTCGAACAGCTCGCGGATCTTGTGCTGGGCCTGCGCCACCGCCAAGCCGTAGCCGGGGACGATGATCACGCTCGACGCGGCTTCCAGAATGGACGCGGCTTCCTCCGGGCTGGCGCTGCGCACGGGGCGCTGCCCGGTGTGGGCGGCCTTGGCTTGTATCTGTCCGAACGCTCCGAATAACACGTTGGCGAAGGACCGATTCATGGCCTTGCACATAACGATCGAGAGGATCAGGCCGGAGGAGCCGTCGAGAGCGCCGGCGATCACCAGCAGCTTATTGTCCAGGACGAATCCCATGGCGCAGGCGGATAGCCCGGCGTAGGAGTTCAACAGCGCGATCACCGTCGGCATGTCGGCGCCGCCGATGGGGACGATCAGCAGGACGCCGAAGAGCAGCGCGAGGCCGGCGAAGACGGGGAAAATCCAGGCGTCGGCGGGAACCAGAATCAGCCTCACGCCCAGGCCCAAGGCGACGACGAACAGCGCCAGGTTGATGACGTTCTGATTCTTGTAAGTGATGGGGCGCTGCGGCAGCACCTCCTGTAACTTGCCCATGGCCATCAAGCTTCCGGTGAAGGTGAGAAAGCCGAGCAGAGTCTCGATCATCAGCGCGACCAGAATATACTTGGGCTGATTCGGATCGCGGTAGAACTCGGCCGTGCCCACCAGCGCCGCGGCCAGCGCGCCGCAGGCGTGCGACATGGCGGTCCGCTGCGGGACGGCCGTCATGGGCATGATGTAGGCGATGGGGATGCCGACCGCCGTGCCGATCAGCATGGCCGATAGGACCCATTGCCAGTTGAATACCTGGTGCGCCAGCAGCGTGCCGGCGACCGCCATCAACATGCCGATCTCGCCGGCGAAGACGCCGCGGCGCGCGGTGGCGGGCGTGTTCATCCATTTGAGAGAGAGGATGAATAGCGCCGCCGCGACGATGTAGATGTAGTTGACGAGATGCGACATCTACTTCTTCTCCTCGCGCTTGTGGAACATCTTGAGCATACGGTCGGTAATCAGGAAGCCGCTCACGATGTTAGTCACAGCGGCTGTAATGGCGATGAAGCCGAGTACCTTACTCAGGGTGGTGGCGCCCTGCGCCCCAGTGATTAGAATGGCGCCCACCACGGAGATGGCCGAGATCGCGTTGGTCAGCGACATGAGAGGCGTGTGCAGCAGCGGCGAGACCTTGCGGATTACTTCCAAACCGACGAAGGTCGCCAGCATGAAAACGTAGAGGCTTAGTTCGAGATTCGATGGCATTGGATTCCCCACTTACCGTGTCGCAAGAAAAAGGGCAAGAAGGCAGGCCAGGAGGCCCGCCCCACTATTCCCGCACCACTTCGCCGGCGTAAGTCACGAGCGTCTCGCGTACGATTTCGTCATCGCGGTCGAGATTCAGTTTCCCATCCTTGATCAGATACTTCAGGAAGGTGGCGATGTTGCGCGCGTACATCTGGCTGGCATGATATGGAATGGTGGAAGCCAGGTTGAGCGGACCCATGATGCCGACGCCGCCAGAATCCACCGTTTCGCCAGGGCGCGTCAACTCGCAGTTACCGCCGCGTTCGGCGGCAATATCGACGATGACCGATCCGGGCGCCATGCGGCCCACCATGTCGGCGGTGATTAAGATAGGCGCTTTCTTGCCGGGCACGGCGGCGGTGGCGATTACCACGTTCTGCTGGGCCAGCACGCCGCCCATCAGCTCGCGCTGGCGCCGGTAGAACTCCTCGCCCATGGCTTTGGCGTAGCCGCCCTTGTCCTCGGCGCCGCCAGCTTCCATCTCGAGAACGACGAACCGCGCGCCGAGGCTTTCCACCTGTTCCTTGACGGCGGTGCGGATATCGTAGCCGCTGACCACCGCGCCCAAGCGCTTGGCGGTGGCGATGGCCTGCAGACCGGCGACGCCCGCGCCGATGACGAGCACGCGCGCCGGGGTTATCGTCCCGGCCGCGGTCATGAGCATGGGAAACATGCGCGGCAGGGAATCGGCGGCGATGAGGACGGCCTTGTAGCCGGCGATGGTCGCCATGGAAGAGAGGGCGTCCATGCTCTGCGCCCGGGTGATGCGGGGCATGAGTTCCATGGCCAGGAAGTTCACGCCGGCGGCGGCCAATTGGCGCGCGGCCGCGGGGGACGTGAGCGGCTCTCCGAAGCCGATGACGGTTTGTCCGCGCTCAAAAAGCGCCAGATCGGCGGCGCCCGTCTCCGGGTTGGCGCCCAGGCCGCGCACTTGCAGGACGACCTCCGCCGAGCGAAAGACCTCGGCGCGGCCGGCGGCGATGCGCACGCCTTTCTCGACGTACTCGGAATCCGGGAAACCGGCGCGCAGCCCGGCTCCGGCTTCCATGACGAATTCGACGCCGGTCTTATTCAAGACAGCGACAGCGCCCGGCGCCATCGCCACGCGGCGCTCCCCAGGCGCCGTTTCGGCAACCACGCCAACAAGCATCCCCATTCGTCCCCCCAGCGAGAAAAATGCGTCTGTCCCCTTTTCCTACAACAAATCCGAGGTGGTGAAGAAGAAACGCAGTTCCGCTTCGGCGGTCTCGGGCGCGTCGGAGCCGTGCACGCAATTGCGCTCGACGCTCGAGGCGAAGCGTTTGCGGATGGTGCCCTCGGCCGCGTTGGCGGGGTTGGTGGCGCCCATGGTTTCGCGCCACTTCCCGATGGCGTCCTCGCGCTCGAGGGCCAACACGACGACGGGTCCTTCAGTCATAAACTTCACCAGGCCCGCAAAGAAGGGCCTCTGGCGGTGGACCGCGTAAAAGCCTTCGGCCTGCGCCTGCGAGAGGCGCGTCATGCGCATGGCCAGGACCTTGAAACCGGCCTGCTCGATAATTGCCAGGATGGCGCCGGCCTGTCCGGCGGCGACGGCGTCGGGCTTGATAATGGAAAACGTACGTTCTACGCTCATAAACGGCTTTGGACCTTCTCCCCTATTTCGGCCGGCGAGGAGCAGACCGCGATGCCGGCCTCCCGCATGGCCTTGATCTTGTCGGACGCTTTCCCCGAACCGCCGGCGATAATCGCGCCGGCGTGCCCCATGCGGCGTCCGGGCGGCGCGGTCTGGCCGGCCACGAAGCCGATCACGGGCTTCTTCACGTGGGCCTTCACATAGGCCGCGGCGGTCTCTTCGGCGTTGCCGCCGATCTCGCCGATCATGACGATGGCGTGGGTCTCCGGGTCGGCGTTGAATAGCGTCAGGGCGTCCAGGAAATTCGTTCCGATAATCGGATCGCCGCCGATGCCGATGCAGGTGGACTGTCCGATTCCCAAGTTGGTCAACTGCCCGACGGCCTCATAGGTCAGGGTGCCGGAGCGGGAGACCACGCCCACGTTGCCTTCCTTATGGATGGCTCCGGGCATGATGCCGATCTTGCATTTGCCGGGCGAAATCACGCCGGGGCAGTTGGGGCCGATCAAGCGCGTGGGCTTGTCTTTCAAAAACTGCCACACGCGCACCATGTCAAGCGTGGGAATCCCTTCGGTGATGCAGACCACGAGCGGAATACCGGCTTCGGCGGCCTCCATGATGGCGTCCGCGGCGAACGGCGGGGGGACGAAAATCACGGTGGCGTTGGCGCCGGTCTTCGCGGCGGCCTGCGCGACGGTGTTGAAGACGGGCAGGTCGAGATGCTTCGATCCGCCCTTGCCCGGCACCACGCCGCCCACGACGTTGGTTCCGTAGGCAATGGCCTGCTGGGCGTGGAACGTGCCTTCCTTGCCAGTGAATCCCTGGACGATCAAGCGGGTATTTCGGTCGACGAGTACGCTCATTGTGCGATTCCTAGGCCGCCAACTTCACAACTTTTTCCGCCGCGTCGCGCATATCGAGGCCCACAGTGAAATTGAGGCCCGACTCTACGAGGATCCGGCGGCCCAAATCCACGTTGGTGCCTTCCATGCGCACCACGATGGGCACTTGGACGTTCAAATCGCGGGCCGCCGCCACCACCCCGGTGGCCAGCGTGTCGCAGCGCAAGATGCCGCCGAAGATGTTGATGAGCACGGCCTTGACGCGTTGATCGGCGAGCAGAATGCGGAAGGCCTGTTTGACCTGATCGGCGCTAGCGCCGCCGCCGACATCGAGGAAATTGGCGGGGCTTCCGCCGGAATACTTGATGATGTCCATGGTGGCCATGGCCAAGCCGGCGCCGTTCACCATGCATCCGACGGCGCCGTCGAGCTTGATGTAGTTCAGGCCGTAGCGGGAAGCCTCGACCTCAAGCGGGTCCTCCTCATTGAGGTCGCGCAGGTCGATCAACTCCTTGTGGCGATAGAGGGCGTTGTCGTCGAAATTGATCTTGGCGTCGAGGGCGTAGACCTTGCCATCGGCGGTCAAGATGAAGGGATTGATTTCGGCGAGGGTGGCGTCGGTGGCGGCGTAGGCCTTGGCGAGCGCCATCATGGCCGAAACGGCGGCGGGAACGGAGGCGGGCGGAATGCCGATGCCGAAGGCGAGCTTGCGCGCCTGGAAGGGCGCGAGGCCAACGCCGGGCAGGAAGGCTTCTTTCAGGATGGCCTCGGGATTTTTGGCGGCCACCTCTTCGATCTCCATGCCGCCGGCGGCCGAGGCCATAAACACGGGCAGGCCCTGGACGCGGTCGAGCACGATGCCGAGGTAAAGTTCCCGTTCGATGGGCAGGGTTTCTTCGATCAGCAACCGCTGAACGATGCGGCCCTCGGGGCCGGTCTGATGGGTGACCAGCTTCATGCCGATCATGCGGCGCGCGATCTGGGCGGCTTCGGCGGCGTCCCTGGCCACCTTGACTCCGCCGCCCTTGCCACGTCCGCCGGCGTGGATCTGGGCCTTCACCACCACGCTGCCGCCGATGCTCTTGGCCGCCGTTTCGGCCTCTTCGGCGGTGAACGCGACCTCGCCGCGGGGAACGGGGACGTTGAACTGGACGAGGATGGTCTTAGCCTGATACTCGTGAATTTTCATGGAAATAGCGCTTGTGCTAGGATGACGAGAAAGCCGGAATCTTCAATATAACATGGCCCTTTTAGCATACCTGGAGCGCGTGGTGTCGCGCGTGGACTTGACTTCCGGCGAAGCCCTGGACGCGATGCGGGCGGTGCTCTCCGGCGGGGCGAGCCAGCCGCAGATCGCCGCGTTCCTGGTGGCCCTGCGGATGAAGGGCGAGACCATCGACGAGCTGGTGGGATTCGCGCGCGCCATGCGGGAGATGGCCGCGCCGATCGATTGCGGCCCCGCCAGCGAGCCGCTGCTCGACACTTGCGGCACGGGTGGGGACGGCGCATGCACGTTCAACATTTCGACGATCGCCGCGTTTGTGGTGGCCGGCGCCGGCGTACGGGTCGCCAAGCATGGCAACCGATCCATATCGAGCCGCTGCGGGAGCGCGGACCTGCTGGAGGCTTTGGGAATCGCGATTGGCATTCCGCCGGCCGAAGCGGGGCGGGCCATCCGCGAGATTGGCATCGGCTTTCTGTTCGCGCCGGCCTTTCACACGGCGATGAAGCACGCCCAGCCGGTGCGCGTGGATCTCAAGATGCGCACGGTGTTCAACCTGCTGGGGCCGCTGACCAACCCAGCCGGAGCGGACGCGCAATTGGCCGGCGCCCCGTCGGATCACGCGGCCGAGTGGATCGCAGGCGCGCTGGCGGCTCTGGGATTGCGGCGCGGCTTTGTGGTGCACGGATGGGACGGTCTGGACGAGATTACCACCACGGGGCCGACGCTGGTCTTCTCGATTGCGGATGGCGGGGCCGAGCGCATGACCGTGACCCCGGAAGATTTCGGCGTGCCCACGGCGACGCCCGCGGACCTCAAAGGGGGCGACCGGGAGCGAAACGCCGAAATCGCGCGCGCCGTGCTGGCGGGCGGCTTGGGGCCGCAACGCGATGTGGTGCTGGTGAACGCGTCGGCGGCGCTGGTGGCGGCGGGAAAGGCCGCGAATTTTCGGGAAGGCGTGGAGATGGCCGCGCGGTCTATCGATAGCGGGGCCGCGTGGGGGAAGGTGGAAGCGCTGGCGGAGTTCGCAAAGGCTCGGCAGGCTGGTTGACGCCCCGCGACCGTTCAATGAGCCGGCGCCGCAGCGGGCCCAGCCGGGTCGGTGCTCCGCAAGATT
>Ga0182027_10006233_pt1 | contig 17930 bp, 9 predicted proteins | sample 712E1DmetaG_FD_121300 | JGI IMG/M metagenome (GOLD analysis project Ga0182027, IMG submission 121300) | Permafrost microbial communities from Stordalen Mire, Sweden - 712E1D metaG (Illumina Assembly) | ecosystem: Environmental > Terrestrial > Soil > Wetlands > Permafrost | place: Sweden... | reverse complement strand
CGTAGCCGAGCGTCGAGTGCATTCGTGTTTGGTTATACCAGAGCAGCCACGCGATGGTTTCATCCTTGGCCTCTCGTATCGTTTCGAATCGCTGGCCGTACAGTCGCTCGACCCGCGCCAACTCGGATCGCAGACGACGGTTCTCCATCTGCTCGGCGCTGACAGAAGCCTTGCCGCTGGCTCCCTGCAACGAGCCCGTGCGCTGCGCCTTGACCCAGTTGCCCAGCGTCTGCTCGACGATGCCCAGCGTACGTGCCGCCGAGGCCAGACTCTGCCCCGACTCGACCAACCGAACCGCCTCCTGCTTGAACTCCAGTGTGTACAGCTTCCGCGTCGCCTTCGTCATATTCGCTACCCCTTCGCATTAGAACAGCTCGCTAAGAGCGACGTTTTGCAGGGGCAAGATCACGGGCGAACTCGGTCGATGGCGCGTAGCGGAAGCTGTTCTGCAGGCGGAGGAAGTCGGTGTGGAGTCCGTTGACGGGACCGAAGAGGGCGTCGTAGATCTCGGCTCTGTGCGGGTGGTTGGCGAGGAAGCCCTGGAAATAGGCCTCCGAAGCTCCGAAGCCGGCGATCTCCTGGTGGGTTCGGGCAGGGTCGACGGTTCCGGTCGCGGACCGGTGGTGCCCGGGCGCGGTCGTGTGCAGCGCGGCAGGCGAGGGCAGTGCCCGCAGCGCCTGTGGCAACGCCAACTGGAGCACTATGAGAGTGACCGCGGCGGCCGCGAGTCCTGAGGCGCATCGTACGGATAGGACGGGCATTGAGGAGATCCTCTGGGCTTAAGTATGTGATCTAAATAAACGCTAACTTTAGCGCAGAGAGAAACCGGTTGCAAGTTGACTCTGGCGCACATTAAAGCGCTTTAAAAAAACTTGACAATACTCCGCTAGTCCTGCTAGCGTCTGCTCCGAACTGAAATGTGTACTTCGTCTTCGCATAGGCTCTGTGCTGTGCCTTCCCGTAAGAGGCGCTGTTACGCCAGGTTTTCGTTAACGTTTACTGTAAAGCTGACCCACCAACGCGTTCGCATCCCGGGAGTCATTTCTCATGTGCTTACATCTTGCCCTCGTTCGGAACAGAATTTTCAAGCCCTGCGGTTTGGCCGTTGCCGCCGCGCTCGTGCTTCTGCTTCCCTCCGGCTCCGCGCGCCTTCTCGCGCAGGTCCCCGCCGTCGTCTTCTCGCAGGCAAACGGCTGGCAGGGTATCAGCAGCGTGGCGAACAAGCCCGGGGGCACTGACTACGGCGGAACGACGGGCCATCTGGCGGCCAACAGCCGCGGTGACGTCTTCGCCAACGTCTCTGCCAACGGTGGGGCATATGCGATGGAGATTCAGGCGGGCACGGGCACGCAGATCGCGCTACTGACCGATGAGGGCTCACTCTACGGCGGCCACCCGATTACTGTCGACGGCAGCGGCAACGTCTATCTGGGAGATACCGGCGACGCCGAGATCTACTTCATTCCGTTCGTGAACAACGGCTATCCCGCCGGAGCCTCGCGGACCACCTTGACGAGTGTCCCGTGCGCGGCGTTTCCCGTGCCGGCCACGCAGACGACGGCATGCCGGGTTCCGCTGAACTATCCCTCCAGCATCGGCTACTACGGCCAGGCGGGCGATCTCGGCCTCGACGCGGCCGGTGATCTCTTCGTTCTCTTCAAGTACACGGGCGGCGGGAGTCTCTATCCTGGCAAAGACGTGCTGGTGGAGTTCGCGGCTTCGAGCGGCAACGCCACGGTGATCGACGGCACGCTGCAGAACGATGCGTCCGGTGAGATCGCGGTGAACGGTGCCGGCGACGTCTTCGTGGACACATATGGATCGGTGGTGGAGTATGCGCATACGAATTACGCTACGCCGATTGGCGTGCCCAACCTGAACGGACCGAATGGCGTCTCGGTGGACGCGAACGGAAACGTCTTCATCACCAACAACAGCTCCAACGACATTCTGGAGTATCCCTACACAAACGGCACGTACGGTCTGCCCTCCAGCCCGCAGTCGATCGTAAGCAATCAGCTGGCGACAGGCTACTCGTCCGACGCGAGCAACGGCGTTGCGATCGACGGCTTTGGCAAGATCACGATGTCCGGCAACTACCCGAACTCCATCAGCACCTTGACGACGGGGCATCTTGCTTTCGGTGCGACTCCGATCTCGACCTCTTCGGGCGCGCTGACGCTCAACATGGTGTTCAATGCGGCGGTCACCTTCGGCCAATTCACTGTGACCGGACCGTTTGCGATCTCGACGGCAGCCCTGCCTACGGGCGATACGGCATGCGTGGCGCAGGCGTATGCGGTGGGCGGCAACTGTTCGGTTAATCTGATCTACTCGCCAACTGCCGCGGGAACGCAGCTGGGTGAGATCGTCGCATACGACAACCAGGGGAATATTCTCGGGACGGCCGCTCTGTCAGGCTCGGGCACCGCGCCGGTCCTGAATGTTGATCCCGGTACGGATGCCACACTGGGCAGCGGGTTCCAGGATCCCGCGGGCATTGCCACCGACGCGGCAGGAAACATCTATGTGGCTGACAGCGCCACCGGCACCATCTACAAAACCGCTGCCGGCACCACACCGGCGACGGCGGTTGCGACCGGTTTCAACGCACCCTCCGGCTTGGCGGTGGACGGGCAGGGGAACCTGTATGTGGCCGATAGCGGAAACTCACAGCTGGTGGAGGTTCCCTATCTGCCGGCGAGCTCGACCTACGGGACGCATGCCGTTCTGTTGACCGGCCTCAGCGGACCTTCGGGGCTGGCGCTTGACGCGCTTGGAAACCTCTACGTCGCCGACAGCAATAATGCACGGGTCCTGCGGCTTGCCAGCTCGGGCAATCTCCCGATCGGCACCATCGTGACCACGTTCTCCGGCGGCTGGACGAAACCGGTTGCGGTCGCGGTTGACAGCACGAACGGATTCGTTTATGTGGCGGACGCCGGCGCGGGCACCGTGGTGCAGGTGAACCCGACCACTACAACCGCTACCGCGGTCCTCTCGAGCCTCGTCAGCGCATCGGGCATCGCGGTGGATCCGGCGGGCTCCTTGTATGCGGTCGACAGCGGAGCGCAGAGCATTCAGCGGCTTCCGTTCATCGGCGGCGGTCTGAACCAGAATTTCCAGACAACCCTGGCGTCGATTGTCGCCAACCCGAATCAGATTGCGACCGATGGCAGCGGCAATCTGTATGTGAGCGACGCGACCGACGCCACCGTGGCGATGGACAACCGCAGCACCGGGCTGCTCTCCTTCGGCATCGTGGATGACGGCGATACCAGCGCGGTGATCGCGTCGGAGGTCTCGAACGGTGGCACCGCGGCGCTGACGTTGGGCAGCCCTTACTACACGCAGACGGGAATGACGTCGGTCTTCACGGTGCAGAGCAGTTCCACCTGCGCCAACGCGGCTGCTCTCACCCAGGGGCAGTCATGCACGCTGGCGGCCAGCTTCAGTCCACAGTCGGCGGGAGCCGCGACGGAGACGCTTACGCTTGCTTCGACCGCGACGAACGCAGCTTCGCTGACGCTGACCGGTGCCGGCTTTAAGCCGCGTGTTCCGACGACGCTCGCGGTGGTCGTGAGCTCGCCGCAGGGGACGCCGGCGTACGGCCAGCCAGTGACGCTCCAGGCCACTCTGACCGGGCAGAACACAACCAATGGAACGCCTACCGGCGGAGTGACCTTCTACGTCGACAGCGTGGCGCAGTCACAGAACCCCATTCCGCTCGTGAACGGAACCGCCAGCACCACGATTCCGGTGCTGTCGGGAGGTTCGCACAGCGTGACCGCGAGCTATACCGGCGATCTGAACTACTCGTCCAGCTCCTCGCCTACGCTCACCGTCACCATCGGGCAGTCCTCCTCGTCCACCACGGTCTCGATCAGCGCTCCGGACGTGAATCCGACGGCCGCCAATCCGAGCCAGCCGGTGACGCTGACCGCGACGGTCGCGGCTCCGCTGACGGGCGTGCCAACGGGAACGGTGACGTTCTACAAAGGAAGCACGTCGCTGGGCACAGCCTCGCTCGTGAACCTCAGCAAGTCCTCCTCCGCGGCCACACTGGTCATCAATTCGACGACGGCGCTCGCGTTGGGGCAGTACAGCATCACGGCGAGCTACGGTGGCGACTCCAACTTCCTGGTCTCGGTCTCGTCCGCCGCATCGCTTCTGATCGCGAATCCGACGATCGACCTCTCCGCGACTCCAGGGACCGTCGTCGCCAATGGCGCAGCCATTTCGGTGACGGTATCCGCCGTGGCGGGCTTCACCGGTGCGGTCGACTTCTCCTGCAGCAATCTGCCTCAGTATTCGACGTGCTCGTTCAATCCCGCCTACGCGCAGATCAGCCCGGCGTCTCCGTCGACCCTGTCCTTCACCGTGGCGATCAATCAGCCTCCGGTAATCGTGGTTCCGGCTGCTATCGGCCTTTCGTTCAACAATCCGCGGGGCCGTGCGCGGCTGACGGCGGCGACCGTGTTCCTGCTGCTGCCCACGCTTCTGCTCGGGTGGCTGGCTCCGGCGCGGCGCAGGTCACTCGGTCGCTGGTCGATGAAGGCGAACCTGATGCTGGTATCGGTCTTCGGTCTGGCGCTGATCGGGTTGAGCGGCTGCGGTTCGAGCTCGACGTCCTCCTACCTGACGCCGGCGGGAACGACCACCATCACGCTGAACGCCTACATCACCCAGACCACGACGCCTACGGGTGGAACACTGACCCCGACCAACACTGCGACTCCGGTAGCGACCCTGCCGGTTCAGTTGACGGTGCAGTAGAGACGAGTCTCTGCCACATCCCTTCGAGATCGCGCCAGACACACGAGGATCGCCAGACACACGAGGAAAAGGAAGGCCATGAGTTTAGTGACGGAGCAGAAAATGACTAGGAACGGGCAAAGGGCGGGGTATAACCCACGCAGAATCTTGAACCATGCAGCGCAGGCGCAGGCGGACGCGGTTGGGTCCGCGCTGACGCGGGCAGTAGGAACGGTCGTACTCGCGACGCTTCTTCTGCTGTTTTTCTGCGCCATGCCGATCCACGCGCAGACCATCTCTGCCGCGCTTTCGGGCTTTGTCGAGGACCGGACCGGCGCGATCCTGCCCGGAGCGTCGGTGACGTTGACCAACCAGTCGTCCAAGGACAAGCGTGCCACGAAGACGGACTCGGCGGGTCTGTTTTCCTTCGCGGCCGTGCCGTCGGGTACCTACCAGGTGCAGGTCTCCATGAACGGGTTCGATTCCTTCGTGGAACGCGATATCCACCTCAGTCCGGCGGACCGGCGCACGCTCGAGGCGATCAAGCTGCAGGTGGGCAGCGTACAGACCGAGATCACGGTCAGGTCCACCAGCAACAATATGCCGACCGAGGGCGCCAAGAGTACGGAGATCACCGCGGAAGACATTGTCCGTCTGCCGGTCCAGGGACGAGACGTGACCGAGCTCATCAAGACCCTCCCCGGGTTCGCGATGACCGCGCAGGGAAACGGAGCGAACAACATCGGGCCGAATACGGACACGGCCGGCAGCCAGACCGGGAATTACACAGCGAACGGCGTTACGCCTGAAGGAGTGCAGATCATCTCCGACGGCGTGAACATCACCGATCCCGGCAATGAGTCCGGCACCGACCAGGTGATCAACATGGACAACGTGGCCGAGGTGAAGATCCAGACGTCGAACTTCGGCGCGGACTCGGCCAAGGGCCCGATCGTGATCAACGCGGTCGGCAAATCCGGCGGCTCGGACTATCATGGCGAGCTGTACGTCTACGGGCGTACCTACCAGCTCAACACGCAGGATTGGTTTTCAAAATACGACGGAGACGCCAAGCCGAATGACCGCTATATCTATCCGGGCTTCAATATCGGCGGGCCGGTCCGCATTCCGGGAACGGACTTCAACCACAACAAGAAGTGGACCTTCTTCCTGAACGCGGAGGACTACGTCCAGCGTGAGGCATACGCATACGGTTCGGCGCAGAGCGCGACGATCAACGCCTTGGTGCCGACCTGCGCGATGCGCGGTCTCGGGCCGGCCGACGCTTCCTTCAACTGCACGTCCACCGGCCAGGCGGCGGACTTCAGCGAAGCCTCGCTGACGAACTACCTGGGAAAAGATCCGTTGGGCTTCACGGGTGGGGTGCAGAACTGCAGCCCCAACGGTATATTTAACCTGTACCAGAATATATGCGGCATTCCCCAGGGCCACTACCCCTTCGCGAGCGGCTCCGGCCCCGACTCGATGACCCCCAACGGCCCAAACCAGGGAGACGGCATCCTCAACGGGCAACTTGCCGCCAATCAGCTCGATCCTGGGGCGATGGCGTATATGTACCATGTGATTCCGCTGCCGAACCAGGCGACCCTGTCGCGCTTCGGCAGCTTATACAACTACAGAGCCGTCAACTACGAGAACGACGACTCGTACCAGACGCGAATCCGCACCGACTATAACTTATCCGAAAGAAACAAGCTCTATCTCGTGTACAGCTTCCAACATAGCGACGGCGTCAATCCGCAGCAGACGTACTACTCGCCCCAGGATGCCTTTGGCGAGATCAACACGCCGGGCGCCCTAGTCTCGGCCGACTTCGCGCATACGGGTTCGCTCAACTACACTAGCGTGCTGTCTGCGATCCTGACTAACGAGCTCTACCTCGGCGTGAACTACAACTACGGCGTCGTGAATGCGCTGAATGGGACGGCAACCAAGGAGACCACGATCGGCTATCCCGCGTCCTACCAGGAAATCTATCCGACCAGCCAGTTCCCGCAGCTCGACGATTACGGCTACGACGGACTGCCTCTGGGAATCTTTCCCGACTTCTCCACCCCAGTCTTCCAGCACAAGTTCGTTCCGAACCTCGGCGACAATCTGACCAAGGTCATCAAGACGCACATCATCAAGGTGGGCACCTATATCGAGCGGACCAACGTCAACGAGACGAACCTGAACGACGTTTCGCAGGGCCAGATCCAGAACTACTACGATGGCCCGAACAACGCCACGGGATCGGTGACCGAACCCGGAACCGGAGTTCAGCTCAACACCCAGGGCAACTATCTCGCCAGCTTCGACCTTGGTCTGGCTTCGGCGTTCAATCAGTACAACTTCCAAACCAATAGCGACCTGTACTACTGGGATGTTGATTTCTACGCGACGGACTCGTGGAAAGTGACGAAGAAGTTGACGCTCGACTACGGCTTCCGTCTCGGCCACCTCGGTCCGTGGCAGGACGACCATGGTCTCGGGCTTGCGGTTTGGGATCCGGCGCTGTACACCGCGCAGACAACTCCGGTGCTTACGCAGATTCTCAGCTACACCGGTGCCTCGGGTATGGGTATTGAGACCAAGGTGAATGTTCCCGGCCTGGCAAGCCCCGGCTTCAAGTGGCACGCCGTGGACAATACCGTACCGAATTCGGGAGCCGGCTCGCGCGCTGTTTTCTTCTCGCCGCGCTTCGGCCTCGCATACGACGTCTACGGCGACGGCAAGACCATGGTGCGCGGCGGCATCGGCGCGTATCGCTCGCACGACTCGTGGAACGACATTAGCGCTGCCGAGGCGACCTCCGAAGGCCAGGCGCAGTCGTATGTCGGCGGCGGCGGTCTGGCGCTGCGGGACATCTACAAGATCACACACGCCGCGAATGCCGGCCTGGCGAATCCAACCGGCGAGAACGGATGCGGCTGTCTGAACACGTCCTTCGGACTCCAGCAGGGGGATACCGAGCAGCCGCTCACCTACACCTACAGCTTCACCGTCGATCAGCAACTCAGCCCCAGCACCGTCTTCGAAATCTCCTACCAGGGGAGCCAGTCCACTCACCTGCTCACCCAGTGGGAGCAGGGCGCGGCGGGCGATCTCGAGAACATCAACGCCCTGCCGATCGGCTCGTTCTTCAAGCCTGACCCGTACACCGGCTCGGTGCTCGATCCGAGCGATATCGTCAACGACGACATCCAGGGCGACTATCGACAGTTCCCCTACTACTCCCAGGTCAACGTCATCCGGCATGCACTCTACTCGAACTACAACGGGCTGCAGGCCTCGATGCGCAGGACGCAGGGTCGCCTGCTGTACAGCGTCAACTACACCTGGTCGAAGAACATGGGCGTCTTCGGAGCATACAGCACTGGCAATGTGATCGACTCGTCCAACATTCGGCCGAACTATGGACCGCTGCAGGGCGATCGCTCGGACGTGCTGAACAGCACCTTCGCATACGACACGGGCAAGTTCCACTCTGGAAACCGCTTCGTCCGCAGCGCGCTCAGCGGCTACGACGTCTCGGGCATCGTCAACCTACAGAGCGGGCCGAACGTGCAGCGCGTGCTGGGTTCCAATCTTGGTCTCTCGGGACAGATCACCAATCCTCAGGGCTCGCAGTCGACCCTGTACACCAACTATCCCATCAGCAATACCACCTATCTGGGCACGCCCGACGTGGTGCTGCAGCCGGCGCTGCTGTGCGATCCGCGCAGCAACATCAACCATGCGGCCCACCAGTACATGAATCCGGCCTGCTTCGCGCTTCCGCAGTTCGGCGTCAACGGTCCCGCGGAGATTCCCTACATCCACGCGCCGGGCTACTTCGACTTCGACGCGCGGGTCAGCCGGCAGATCGATCTTCATAAGAACCAGACCCTGCAGCTGCAGCTCTCGGCATTCAACGTCATCAACCGGGCCAACTACAGCTTCTCCTCCAAGTTCCCCACGGAGCAGACTCTGACGTTCTTTGGCTCCACCCCACAGGGCCTCGCTGCTGACCCCACCTTTGGCACCGCGAGCTTCCGCTTCGGCCGTCGCGTCTCGGAGATTTCGATCAAATACAACTTCTAACCCCAGTGGCGGCACTCCGGATCGCATCCCGGAGTGCCGCTTCAGGACCGACACTCTCATGCGCAAGCTTCAGCGATCCGCGACGCTCCCAATCCTCGGCTGGACGGGCGTTCTGCTCAGCACACTTCTGGTTGCGGCTCCGTATGCCGCGGCGCAGACGAACGTTCGTGTAAGCGTCGCTGTGGACAAACCGCTGAACATCATCACCGACGAGTCCCTCGGCGTCTACACCGACATCTACGACACCGCGACCAGCGCGCCGAAGGTGGCCGCGTATATGCACACCGCCGGAATGTACACCTTCCAATATCCCGGAGGGTACGGATCCTATGCGGACCTTTATCACTGGTCGACGGGAACGGGAACAAAGTACGAGAACTTCGCCAAGCAGGATCACTTCTATCCCAGCGAGACCAATCTCGCGCACATGGTTCCGGCGATCGACAAGCTGGGGACCGCGCTGATCACGATCAACTATGGATCGAACAAAGCCGGCACCGGCGGAGGCGAGCCCGCAGAGGCGGCTGCGTTCGTCGCGTACATGAACGGCGATCCGTCGGATGCAAAGGCGATCGGCAAGGATTCCACCGGCGAGGACTGGAGGACGGTCGGGTACTGGGCGGCGCTGCGCGCGCAGGCTCCGCTGGCAGAGGACGACGGCTTGAATGTGCTGCGCGCCAATCACCCCAAGCCGCTGAACATCGAGTTCTGGCAGATCGGCTCGGAGGTCTACAACAACGGGTACTACGGCGCAGACCACAAGAGCGAAGAGGATCTGCATGCGCCCTATCCCGCCTCCGAGAACGACAACGAGAAGCGCCGACACAACGCGAATCTCTCACCCACGTTTTATGGCGAGCGCATCAACGAGTTCGCGAGGGCGATGCACAAAGTCGATCCGAAGGTGAAGATCGGAGCCACATTGAACCTGGCTCCCATCGATTCCAGCTGGGGTCCCGATTGGAACCCGGGCGTCTTGAAGGCAGGCTGCGCCAGTATCGACTTCGTATCGCTGGAATGGCGCCCGGATTACCGCACCTCGGTCGCGCCGTACGATACGCGCGACGACGCCGCCACGCTGCGCGCGCCCGAGGAGCAGATTGGACAATTTCTGAACGAGGTTGTGTACGAGGCGAAGAAGTTGTGCCCGGCGGGCAAGGTGCCGCGCATCGCCATCACGCAGATGTCGCCGATTCACTGGGCGAAGGTGCCGTCCAAGCTCTCGGACGGACTCTTTGCGGCGGACGCGTTCGCGCTCCTCACGGAGATCGGCTCCATCACGACGGACTGGAACGAGCTGCACGACGGCTACTTCATGAACAGCGACAACACCCCTGGCCCTGCCTTCTACGGCGTGCAGATGCTGCACATCGTGGCGTTCCGGCCGGGCGACGAGCTGGTCTCGGTGAACTCGAGCAGTCCCGAGGTCGCGGCGCACGCCGTCAAGCGCCAGGATGGCGGCTTCGGCCTCATGCTGATCAATAAGGGTCCCTATGCGCCGGCCGAGGTGAAGGTCGAGGTGAGCGGCGGCAACTACGCTACTCATGGGGCGCGGTTCGACTACGGGCAAGAGGCCTTCAAGGCAGGCAGCGGAGTCGCAAAGACTGCCTTTGCTTCCGGTGGCAACAGCTTCTCGGTCACCGTTCTTCCCTACACGATCACCGACATCGTACTTGCCAAGGCGCAGTGAGATTCTCGCGCTGAACGGACGTACGAAAGACTACCTATGACGCCACGGTTCTCGCGCCTTCTCCCCGGGCTGACTCCCCTGATGTTGCTTGCGGCTGCCATTCACCCCGGAGGGGGACAGACAGCTCAGCCGAACCCGTTGCTGCTCTGGTACCGGACCCCCGCGGCGGTGTGGAATGAGGCACTCCCGATCGGCAACGGGCGGCTGGGCGCGATGGTCTTCGGTGGCGCAAATGAAGGATCGAACAACGGAGACTTGCAGGACCCGGCGAGCGGCACCGGCGAGTCGGTTGCGCGCGATTACTACCGTTCGGCCGGTTTCATGGCGCACCACAACACCGACATCTGGGGGGACGCCGTGCCGATCGACGGCTATCGCTGGGGTGTCTGGCCGATGGGCGCGGCATGGCTCACGCTGCATACGTGGGACCATTACGCATACACCGGCGATCACGAGTTTCTAGCGCGGAGGGCGTATCCGCTGCTGAAAGGAAACGTACAGTTCTTCCTTGGCTATCTCGTGCCCGATGGCCAGGGGCATCTGGTCACCGGGCCGTCGCTTTCGCCGGAGAACAGCTACAAGCTGCCGGACGGCTCGGTGCACTCGCTGGTGATGGGGCCGACGATGGACATCGAGATCCTGCGCACGCTCTTCGACCGCTTCGTTCGTGCATCGCGCCTGCTGCACCAGGACTCCGCGCTGCGCAACCGGGTGCTCGCCGCTGAGGCGAAGCTGCCGCCATTCCGTATCGGGCGCTTCGGCCAGCTTGAGGAGTGGCCGAAGGACTATGACGAGGCCGAGTCGGGGCATCGCCACATTTCGCACATCTGGGCGCTGTTCCCCGACGACCAGATCTCGGTGCGGCACACACCCGAGCTGGCGCAGGCGCTGCGCGTGACGCTCGAGCGCAGGCTCGCTGCCGGCGGAGGTCAGACCGGATGGAGTCGCGCATGGGTGTTGAACGACTGGACGCGCTTCGGCCAGGGCGATCTGGCGTACGACAGCCTCGAAGTGCTGCTGCGCCAGTCCACCTATCCGAACCTGCTCGACAACTGCCCTTCGGGGCCGGTCTTTCAGATCGACGGCAATCTGGGCGGGGCCGCCGGCATCGCGAACATGCTGCTGCACTCGAGCGACGCAACCGGCGTGCCGGAGATCGAGCTGCTGCCGGCGCTTCCGAAGGTCTGGAGCGAGGGAGAGGTCTCAGGGCTGCGCGCACGCGGCGGTGTGACGGTTCGCTTCGCCTGGAGCGACGGAAAGGTGACCTCCGCTACGCTCACAACGAGCGAGTCCGGTCCGTTCGAGCTGATCGCTCCTCCCGAGCAGCGCATCGTGGCAGTGATGGACGGCGATCGTCGCGTACGCTTAATGCGGGGAAGCGATGCAGATGCCGTCAAGGTTTCCGCCGGCAGCGGACGCTCTCTGACGGTGCTCTTCGCCGAGCGGGCGCGGTAATGGCTTGCCCGGCGGAAACCGAGTCAGTGCGGACGAGGGGAACAACATGAAGAAGCACACGATGTCTCTCGTGATGGCGGCAGGACTGCTCGGAAGCGTGGCGTCGCCCTGCCAGCAGAGCGCGTCGTCTCAGCCCTCCGCGGCGGTGCCGACGCTGAGGTCTTATGCGCACCGCGTGGTGCTGGATGTAGTGGTGACGGACGGGAAGGGACGGCCGGTCAGCGGGCTCTCACGCAGCGATTTTCAGGCCTTCGAGGATGGTGCGCCGCAGACGCTCCGCTCGTTCGAGATCGTCAAGCCGGAGCCGGCCCATGCGCCTGCAACCCCGCTGCACCTTGCGCCCAACACCTTCAGCAATATGGCGACACCGCCGCAGGACGGCCCGCTGACGGTTCTGCTCTATGACGTCTTGAACACGCCGGTCTCGGATCTACCCTACGCCCACGCTCAGCTGGTCGACTTCCTCAAGAAGCGGCAGAGAGGAGCGCCGGTGGCGATCTTCGTTCTCGGGAGTCAACTGCGCATGCTGCAGGGCTTTACCTCGGATCAGAACGCGCTGCTGAGCGCGGTCGACGAGAGGGACGCGAAGATGGCGCAATCGACGCTGCTGGCCGATCCCGAGCATCCGTACGCTGCGACGGCGGAGAAGAATCCGGGCGATCCTCCGACGCCGGACGGACAGCTCGACCAGATGCTCGCCGACCTGAAGGATCTCGAGGCGACGGAGCGGATCTTCCGCCAGCAGGAGCGGCTGGATCTGACCGATGACGCCTTCGCCGAGATCGCGCGGTTCCTCGCCGGCTTCCCTGGACGCAAGAACCTTTTGTGGCTCTCCGGCTCGTTCCCTACATCGGTGCTCCCGTCGCCCAATGCGTCCGCCTCCGGTACGCCGAATGAGTTCAACGATACATACAACTACGGCGAACGCAACAAGGTCGCGGCCGATCTGCTGGCGCAGAGCCATGTCGCGCTCTACGCGGTGGACATCCGGGGGCTGCAGACCCCGTCCGCGTATAACGCCGGGAGCAATCGCCAGCGGCCGGTAGCGGGGTTCAACCGGCAGTTCTCGGCTGACCTGGCGGCGCAGTCCACGGAGCTGGCGAACGAACACGCCAGCCTAGAGCAGGTCGCGCGAGAGACCGGCGGACGCGCCTTCTACAACACGAACGGCCTCGACGAGGCGATGGACACCGCGATGCAGCTCGGCGGGACGTACTATACGCTGAGCTGGAGCCCGACCAACGAGGTCTACGACGGCAAGCTGCGGAGCATCCGCGTTGCGGTCACGGGTGGCTACCAGTTGGAGTATCGCCGCTCGTACTATGCCGTCGAGCCGGGCTCGACGCAGCCTCTGCCCGCGCAACCGCCGGCTGAGAAGAAGGCCTCGACAGATTTCCAGGTGCGCAGCCTGGCCTCGGCCATGCAGCACGGAGCGCCGAGTTCGACCCAGATCCAGTTCGTCGCTAACGTGCTTCCGCAGGGAGAGCCGATGCCGGAGACTCCAGCCGAACGTGATCGGCGCAAGCTTTTTGAGCCCGCCAGCGAGGCGGCAACGATGAATGGCGGCGTGACGGTGCAGCACTTCGCGGTCAATGTGGCGCTGTTCGGCAACGAGCTGACCCTTCAGCAGGTGAGCGACAGCCAATCCACGTTCCGCCTCCTGTTCAACGCGGCGGCCTTCGATGCGGATGGCCGCGAGTTGATAGGCGCGCAGACCGAGGTGCACCGCACGCTCACGGCGGATCAGCAGAAGAAGACGCGTACCGGCGAGCTGCGCGACAGTCTGGAGATTGCAGCGCCCATGAACGCGCGCACCATCATGATCGGGGTCATGGATCTGTCGAGTAATCGCATCGGAACGCTGGAGGTTCCGATGCCCCCTCCCGCGCCGGCGCACTGAAACGTCGCACGTTGCGGGCCGCAACGTCATCGGGCGGCAGCGGCGAAGAGGCGCGGCCGGGCAGCCTTAAGGAAGCTCTAAACAATTGAGCTATTGGATGAGTTAGCTGGGGAGGACCGAGCAGTCTGTCCAGCACCTCATCTTCCAGCGGGATCTTCCGGTGGTGCGCGCGGGGCGCCGCGTCCACCTGCACCGCGCTGACTTGGATGCGTGGATCGAGAAGAACAAGGAATAGTCACAGGCGCAGGCTAGCTTCTGTGGTTACAATGACGGATGCTCAAGTCAGATGGTTCGGGGACAGTCTACAAGCGCGGCGAGATCTGGTGGGTCAAGATCTACATCAACGGCAAGCCAACTTACCAGTCCAGTGGGTCCAGCAAGCAGGCCGATGCTACCAAGCTGCGGGACAAGCTTATCGCCCAGCGGCACCGTGGGGAACTCAAGGGAGGAGCTCAGGACAGGATACTGATCGGTGAGCTGTTGGATGACCTGGTCAAGAGCGACATCGAGGAGTCTACCCGCTACGTCTGGGGGAAGGTGGTTGAGAAGAGCCTCCGTCCGTTCTTTGGCAAGCTAAAGGCAGTCCGGTTGTCGACGGACACGATGGATGCCTATCGGGTGAAGAGAAAGACTGGAGGTGTCTTGGACGCGACCGTCAACCGAGAGCTCTCCATGCTGCGGACGGCGTTCCACAACGCGCGCAAGCGTACTCCTCCGAAGGTGAATGTGGTTCCCTACTTCCCCATGGTCAAGGAGACATTTATCCGCCAGGGCTTTCTCTCCGATGAGAGTTACGGGCTGCTCCTCGAGGAGCTGCCGTATGAACTGAAGGCACTGTTCGCCAGCTAGTATGAATGTGGTGTCAGAAGGGATGAACTCCTCAATGTCCAGTGGTCCCAGGTGGATTGGGAAGCGGAAGAGATCGTACTCGAACAGGGAGACACCAAGGGCAAAGAGGCGCGTGCTATTCCAATCGTGCGTGGGGACATGTGGGACTTTCTTCATGCGGCCTGGACCGAACGCAATGAGAAATGGCCTGGATCGCCGTGGGTATTCTCCCGGTCCGGAGTGCAGATCAAGGACTGCCGCGGTTCCTGGGCGTCGGCCTGCAAACGAGCTGGCGTACCCGACCTGCTGATCCACGACATGAGACGAACGGCCGTGCGCAATATGCGCCGGGCCGGGGTGCCACAGGTTGTTCGCATGAAGATCTCCGGCCACAATACTGATAGCATGGAACGCAGGTATTCAATCGTCGACGCTGACGATCTGAGTGTCGCCAAGAAGCTGATGGCGGATCGAAAGAAGGATGTGAAGCGCGCTGATCCTACTGGCCAAACTGTAACTCCAAACGTAACTGTCAGGTCTTCCACTCGTCGACCTAAATCGAGCCTGCCTAAGACGCGCTAGCCTTTCGATGCACCATTTGCAGGGCAACGCTGTCACCGCAAACGTAACCATCAGACCATAAATGACGATACTTGGCAATACACGCTATCTATTAGAATCAACAATATAAAACCCATCGGTACCCCGTGAAACACCTTGTTTTAGCTTGAGGTGCTAGCGCCGCAAGGCATAGGGGTTCAAGTCCCCTCCTCCGCACCAATCTTTTGCAACAAGCACTTCCCAGAGCCAACCCAATCCGGTTGGCTCTTCGCTTTTTGCCGCAATGCCGGGAGTTGACGCGCAAACCATCGCCCGGCGGAGGGAACACGGTACAATTCAATTGTCCAAAGCGGACACAAACGACGAAGGAAGTTGCTTCCTTCGGCACCACGCGAGAGTGGCGGAATTGGCAGACGCACCAGACTTAGGATCTGGCGGAGCAATCCGTGGGGGTTCGAGTCCCCCCTTTCGCACCAACCCACCAACCACGGCCCATCGCCGCGGTTGCAGCATCGCATCGAAAACCCTATGAGCCAATTGAAGCAGCCCGCAGAACCGCAATCCGTCACGCTCACGAAGACCGAGGACTACCGCAACAACTACGCCAACAGCGTGCAGGTGCGCAGCAGCGTCTGGGACTTCTTCCTGGTCTTCGGCACCATGCACCAGGACTCGCCCGCCGAGGTGAAGATCGAGAACTTCCAGGGCATCTACCTCAGCCCGCAGCAGGCCAAGGCGCTGTTAAACGTGCTTGGCCACAATCTGGCCCAGTACGAGCAGACCTTCGGCGAGCTGGCGCTGGAGCCGCGGTTTGTGCCGCCCAACGGCCCCGTCCACTAACCTGTGGCCGCCCGCTCGCCAAGCCGGAATCCCCTGCGCCGCACGCGCGCGCGGACGCCTCTGTGGCAGCTCTATCCGGTCTTCTTTGCCGCCGTCTATCTCTCGCACCTGACGCTGCTCCGCCTGCCCTACTTCTGGGACGAGGGCGGCTACTATATTCCCGCCGCGTGGGACTTCTTCCGCACCGGAACGCTGGTTCCCGTCACCACGGTGAGCAACGCGCATCCGCCGCTGCCGTCGGTCCTGTTGGCGGGCTGGTGGCATCTCTCGGGCTTTGTCCCCAGCGGAACGCGCACCTTCATCTGCATGGTCACGGCCGCTGCTCTGCTCGCAGTTTTTCGCCTGGCGCGCAACCTGCTGGGCGCGCGCGCCGCGGTCGCGACCACTCTGCTCACCGCCGTCTATCCGGTCTGGGTTGCACAGAGCACGCTGGCCCACGCAGACATCTTCGCCGCTGCATTCACGCTCTGGGGTTTGTCTTATTACTTTTGGAAAGCCCCGGATCAGGGTTCTCCACATCTCGACTCTGAGATGTGCGTTTCGACTCGCACGAAAATCTACGCAGCCACTCTCTTCTCTCTCGCCGCGCTGTCGAAGGAGACGGCAATCGTCACTCCGGTGGCGCTGGCGATCTGGGAGGGAGTTCTTCTCCTGCGCGACCGCAGCATAGCCGGAAGATCGCGCGAGCACGCGGGATGGCTCGCCGCGCTGCTCTCTCCCATTCTTCCCCTCGCGGCCTGGTACGCGTACCACTTCCATCGCACCGGCTACGTCTTCGGCAACCCGGAGTTCCTGCGCTACAACGCGACCGCCAACCTGGACGCGCACCGCATCGCGCTCTGCCTCTACCACCGGCTGCTGCACCTGACCATGCACATGAACATGTTTGTGCCAGTGCTGTGTGCCTTGGCCGCGTTTCTGCTGCTCCCGGCCATCGCTGCGCGCGCGCGTCTGGCACGGCCCGTGCTCAACGCCATTGCCGTGATTCTGCTGGCCAACTGGATCGCCTTCTCTGTGCTCGGCGGAGCGTTGCTCACCCGATACCTGCTGCCCATGTTCCCACTCGTCCTGCTGGTCGCGGTGGCCGAGTGGCAGCTCCGCATGCGCGACTGGGGATGGATCGCCGCGCTCAGCACGGCGGCGTTTCTTGCCGGCATCTGGATCAACCCGCCCTACGCCTTCGCGCCCGAGGACAACCTCACCTATCGCGACATGATCGTGCTGCACCAGAGGGCGATCGCGCTGATCGCCGAGCGCTGGCCACAGGCGACGGTGCTGACCGCATGGCCCGCCTACTCCGAGCTGGAGCGGCCCGAACTGGGCTACACCAAATTCCCCGTCCAGGCGGTCGCGATCCAGAACTTCTCGCGCGAACAGATCGAAGCAGCAGCCCGGATCCAGCAGGGCGCGTCCGGTTCTGGCGAGTACGACACTGCCCTGCTCTTCTCCACCAAGTGGGCGCCGCCCTTCGGCCAGGTCAACCTCGCCCTTCGCAACGCTCCGGCAGACGCGCGCTACTTCGACTTCCACGAGGACCTGCTGCCCGCCGAGGCCGCCTCCATCCTGCACGGCGATGTGGTCTGGCAGGCCTCCATCCGCGGCGAGTGGGTGGCCGTCCTGCGCTTTCCCCGCACAAAGGAACAATCAACCAGCCGGTAATCATTACCGGCATTTTCGGAATTGATATAGACCAATTTTGTTTGTCATTCCGTACCCTGAGCGAAGTCGAAGGGGAAGGAATCTGCTTTTGCTTGCTCCACAATGCTCTGCACCATTACCGAAAATGCTCTAAGCCTGGATCAAACTGAACCAAAT
>Ga0182027_10006232_pt1 | contig 17930 bp, 22 predicted proteins | sample 712E1DmetaG_FD_121300 | JGI IMG/M metagenome (GOLD analysis project Ga0182027, IMG submission 121300) | Permafrost microbial communities from Stordalen Mire, Sweden - 712E1D metaG (Illumina Assembly) | ecosystem: Environmental > Terrestrial > Soil > Wetlands > Permafrost | place: Sweden... | reverse complement strand
AGTCCATTGACCCGGAGAACCTTAAGAGTGTCAGCAAGGGATTCAACAAGCCGGAGGAATATAAAGCAATCCTGGAGCGCCTGGCGCGACACAACGTTTATGCCATGACCTCCTTCATTTTTGGGATGGACAGCGACCGCCCGGGTGTGGCTGCGCGCACTCTGGAGGTGATTCGCTCCTGGCCGCCAGGGCTTCCCGTATTCGGGTTGCTGACACCCTACCCGGCGACTTTGCTCTATGACCGACTCGCGGCAACCGGCCGGCTCACCCGGCCGAAACACTGGTTGGAGTTCAAGCCTTTCACCATGGACTTCACACCTCTGGGGATGACCGGCGAGCAAGCGGAGGCGGAGGTTCGGCAGGCCTGGGCGTCGTCTTACAGTCCCAAGACGATCGCCTCCGCCATAGGATGGTTGGCATCGAAGTCTTTTCCCGACCGCCTGATTCATCTGCTCGGCTGTCTGGCCTTCCGGGGAATTTATTTTCCGCAGATGAAGCGGCGGGAATGGGTGTGCGTCCTTTTTGAGAACCGAGGTCCCATCCTCCGCTTGCTCGCGCAGGCGCTGGCACTCAAATTCAAGCCGCGGCCGCCGGAGTCCTTGTCTCTCGATCCGCAACTGCCGGTCGAGGGCCCTTCCTGAGCATCTGAACAGCGGCTAGCCATCTCTGAAGTGGCGATGCCTTGTCCAGGCCATATTTTAAGGAAGTGCCTCAGACCTGTCTGAGCAACAGTTTCCTAGTCGATCATCCACGAGAACCTGGGGTGCACTGCTCAGCGAGGTGCGCCGACGAGGGTTGATACCATAAGTTCAGTGGCCGCCCGTAGCTTCGGGATATCAGTCTCCGTCATGCGGCCGACATCTCCGTACTTGAAGACGCCACCACTGGCCCACTCAACCACTTCACCGATGGCTTGCTTCTTGGTGGTGGCAACACGACGTGCCGCGGTCAGAAACTCGTTGCGAAGCAGGTTGAATCCTGAGCTTCCGTTGCCATTGTTGGGCGCTGGCGAAGACGTGCTCCAACTGGCGTTTGGTTTGCCACTCCCGTTCCCGCCAAGAACCTTGGAGCCGTTCGCAGGGGGCGGAGTCTCACTTGGCGAGCTCGATGGAGCGCTGCCAGGAGTTGCATCCGTAGGAGAAGCGGCTTCGGTGGGCTCCGTCGGAGAAGAGCCATTCGGCGAGGGCGGATAAAACTCAGCAGCGACCTCCGGGGCCTGCTCTTGCTCGTCCTCCACCACCTCCAAGACCTTGCCATTTGACCCGAGGAGCTTTCGAGTTTCAGCGAACAGCCGGGCATTCTCAGTCAGGTTGGCGATGAGTTTCCGCATGTCGTCGCCTTCGACCTCCAAGCTCAGCGCCCAGATGGATGAAGTCTTCTTCCTCTTCTCCCTGCGGTCGAAGTACGTGGCCGCCTCCGGGCGAACCGTCAGCTATGCCCTGCAAGGGCACCATATGCTAGCCGGGGGCAACGCCCCCGGGGGAAGACTGACCCGGAAACTGACCGACCCTGAAGGGGTCGTATAGACCTGCTAGAGACCCCAGGTACGCTCTCGAAATCGCATTCGACCTCTTTCGGGGTCGGGCTTGGTGTGTACGCCCGTTTCCAGGGGCGTTGCCCCCGGCTACTTTATCAATCCCCTTCGGGGATTCTAAGAATATCCACACCCCCCGTGTTCAGTACCAAATGTGGGACATGCTGAGAGCCGAGGGAAGTCCGCCAACACGGAGCGTAGATCTCCACTTGGCTTGCACTGGCCCGCAGCAAGCTCCGGGCATCCGCTACCGCAGGGTGGTCCAAGGCTGGCCGCCAGGCTTCTCAGCCGTGCGCCGGGTAGCTGAGGTGCCGTCGCCCCAGCACTTCCGCTCCGTGGCAGTCCACCAAGCATAGGAACTGGGAAAGACGTTCTCGATGTCATCGTCGATCAACATAATGTGGAGTTCCCGGCACTCGGCTCCTTAGTGCTCGGTGAGCTCCGGATCGACTTTCCACCCAACCCGGTTGGCTGACTTCTTCTTGCGCAGGAAAACGAAGTGGTCGAGCTTGGTGGGATGGTTGCGATCTCCATTGGGTGGCAGCCCGATGGAGACCTTGGTGGATACAGACAGTCGCTGGACGACACGGCCGTCTTGGTCGTGCGTGACACCAATAATCATGGAAATTGCTCCTTCTACAGCCGAGAAATCGATCCCCAGCGACCCCCGTCACGCAGCGGTATCTGAAAAAACACTGCCAGAAGCCGTGGTAGCGTGTTTTCAGGACCACTGAAAGGGCACTTGGGAGTCGCTGGGACAATCCGGGCACGAAACAGAAAATGGAAGGGTTCGCTGGGAGGCGAATGGGCGTATACTCGGAGCCGATGAAAGGCCAAAAAGGAAATTCCAGTTTAGAGCTGAAGGTGGCTCCCGCGAACCTCGGGAAGGTCATAGGGAAGCATGGCCGCACAGCCGTTTCATTCCGCAACATTCAGGGGGCGGCTGGGATGAAAATGCACAGAAGGTTTACCTTGGAGATCTTGGAGTAGTAAGCCGGTTAGGCTAGGAAAGTCAGGTATGGAGAATCCTGGACGTAGCAAGGGAAAATGACGTGAAACAGCTACAACGTTATGTAGGTTCACTTCTACTGGGCGCATCGCTGTTGGCGCCGCTGGGTGTCAAGGCTGCCAGTCTTACGCCAAGTCCGCGGGAGGAAAGGCACGTTCGACGGTACTACGACCGTGAGCACCGAGATTGGCATAACTGGGATGACCACGAAGCCCGCGCTTACCGGCATTGGCTGATGGAGGAAAGGCGCGAGCATCGATATCAGGAGTATGCCAGGCTGAGACGCCAGCGCCAGGCAGAGTATTGGAGATGGCGTCACGCACATTTAGATTGGCGCTAACCTCGACGCCATTACAGGCCGGAGGCATGGTGTTACATATACACGCCGCCATTGAAATTGAGAACCTGGCCGGTGATATAGCTGGCGTCGTCGGAGGCCAAGAACTTTACGGCGTGGGCCACTCGGGACACCTTTCTCAGCCGCACCAGTGGAATCCGGGAAGCCGGTTTTTCACGGGTTTCGGGGGTCAATGTCTCCATCATTGCCGTTTCGATGAATCCAGGCACAACTGCATTGATAGTAATATTCCGCGTTAGGAGGCCTGAAACGCCGACATTTGTGTTTCTGGGGCTACCCTACGTGCCGGACAGTTTAGGCATTTCGAGTGCCTGTAAACCCTTGTAAATAAAGGACCGCTGTCGGCGTTTCTAGGCTGGTTTGAGGTTCCCTGATTGTCGCCTCCTTCGCAGGGTCAATTCCCTGCTGGTTCTCCCACAGGAAAGGGGTTTCAGACCGCTATTCCTGTTTCCAGGTAGAAAGGCACCGCCTCTGGCTTCTCGAGCGATTCTGGGGCCGTAAAGCCCCTTTCCTCTGGGGGAGTCAGACAACGTAATGCGAGGTCGCGGAGCGTGAGGAAGTTCAGGTTTTCACTCAGCTTACCTCTTCCATCCAGCCGAATTCTTCAGCCGAAACATCATCGACCGACTCTCGTCCGGGTCCGTCGACCCAACCAAGCTTTCGCTGTAGAGCAGAAGTCCCTGCTCGGACCTGGAAGTGTGAAATCGTACGAATACTCCTCCGCGGATTGCTCCACTTTCATTGACATTCATGGCTCTCACCTCGGCGATCTGGCCCGTGAGCACGTCACGATGCTCCCAAATCCACCGCCGCTGTTCATTGGTCAACTGGAAGGAACCAATCTCGCTCTCTACACCGGTCGGTCCTTCGACAATCATGGCTCCCAGGCTGCCTGCGAACTTCCCTGCACCTTCAAGGCAACGGATGACTCTCACATCGAGGGTGTCATTCGCCTTCACCTTGAACCATTGGTCCACAGCGTCCTTATATTTCACAACTACGCCTTCGCTAAAGGGCAGGCCGCGGCGATCATGGACGATAGCCCGATAGAACTCCACAGGGTCACCACCTTCGGGCATGGTGGGGACAATATGGAGATGCCTGTTAAACAGCCTGATCTCTTCGATCACACCTTCATAGAGTTCACGCCGCTGTCCATAGGGCATCTGGCTGACGTCCCTGCCTCTGAGCTTCACGATGTCCCAGGCGTAGAACTCGACAGGGCCTCGCTCCTGCTGGATTCGGATGGACTTCTCAGGCAGGGCATTCACGATCCCGCCCACCCGAGCGGCTCCGTCGGAATGATGAAGCTCACCCCGCAATACGGTTCCTTCCTGCTCGGGGCCTGGGAAGAGCCTGCGGGCCAGCCATACGGGAGAGTGATTGCGGAGGTCTTCGATGGCCGGGAGCTTATCGTAGTAAGACTCTCCTTCCGGCCGATGGCTGCGATACACAGCCCGCAGGTTGTGGATCGCTACGTTCGAAAGGGCGCCATCGTCTTTCCATTCGACGCTCACCGGCCGAGTGGAGTTGTGGAGGGTTTTGAGGAACTCCGGTGGCTTCAGGTGAATATCGGGCTTCGCCACCAGAACAGAATTGTCCTTCAGGCGGACGACCAGATACCGGTTCTCCTCAAATGCCTGCCGAAAGGCATAGCGTCCCTTGAGGACACGGTTTGCAATGTTGACCTCGAAGGATTCCGTATGTGGATCAACTCCTTCGGCAACGAAGTCATAGTGGAAGCCTGCCTTCTCGGCATTGTGTTCGTGAACATTGACTTTCCCAAGCTGGCAGCTTCCACCAACCTTGATGACCCCCGTGCCGGGGTAGATTAGCCTCTTCTCGCCCTTTCCGTAGCCCGCCCCGACGACTCCGTCAAAATCATTTACCGAATGGGGCGCATTCTCGACAGCCAGCGTGCGGGGTCGTTCTTCCGTCGGCAGGCCTTTCTTGAGCGCGAACTTGGCGTATTCCTTCTCCGTTCGCGGACCCGCCAGCAACGCACCATCGACCGTCTTCTTCTGGAGGGCACGAGGGAAGGCCAAGTCCCTGGTTCCGACCGCGTAGGGCGTACCCAGGAGTTGCTTCGCGGCACCCAGGGCAATTCCAAACAGCAACCTTCCTGCTTCATGAACGATTGTTTCTCCCACGCTGAGAGCGAGATTCGCCAGAGGATTCATCTTCAACCTCGATGGGGTGGGGAGTGGAAATCTAAGCCGCTTGAGTTGCGCACCATTACAAGGAAGAATCGATTGGAAAGAGGAGGGCGACGGAGCCGCGACGTATCATCACGGGCTGTCACTGGCTGTCACTGGCTTCCCTTTGCGGCAATATTTCTGCTAGAATCCCCGTCACAGGAGCGTTTCACTGGCCGCCCATGAAGATCTGCCACACCTGCCAGCAGACCTACTCCGATGATGTTGAGTTCTGTCCGCGCGACGGCGCTCTGCTTGCCGCTCTGGCCACGCCAACCCAAGTGCAGCTTGCCGGCGGACTGTCCCGTCGTTTTCGCATTGTCCGCCGCCTGGGCACGGGCGGGATGGGTACGGTTTTCCTGGCTGAGCAGATTGGGGTGGGAAACCGCCCCGTGGCGCGCAAGGTTCTGAATCGCAGACTTCTCGATGACCCCGATTTCCTGCTGCGCTTTCAGAATGAGGCGGGTTCCACGGGTCGCATTCATCACCCCAATGTCGTCACCATTTACGAATCCGCCCAGGGGGATGATGGCACGCCTTACATCGCCATGGAATTTCTGGAAGGCGAATCTCTCCGCCAGGCCCTCGCGCGGCGGTCGGAGACCGCCGCTACAGCATCAAATTGACCCACTGCCGGACTGCACAAGTTGTCGAATCGTTTGCCGGGAAGCGGTATAGTCTATTGCTGCGCAGCTATTTGGAGCCAATGCTGCGCCTGAACCATTCGAGGAAACGATCATGAGAGCGATGCTTTTGGCAATGCTACTGATTTTCGCCGCGGCGCTCGCTGCATTGGCGCAGGCGCCAGGGACGGTAAAGACGAACCCGAAAGACGGGCTAAACTACGTCTGGATTCCCCCTGGAACGTTTATGATGGGCTGCTCGCCGGGGGATAACGAGTGCTCTGGCGACGAGAAGCCCGCGCACCAAGTGACGATAACCCGGGGTTTTTGGATCGGCCAGACGCCCGTCACGGTGGGCGCCTACAAACGCTTCGTCGCTGCCAGCGGGCGGCAGATGCCAGATGCTCCGGGTTTCAATAGCGGCTGGGTGAATGACCCCATGCCGATCGTGAATGTGGACTGGAATGACGCGACGGCGTTCTGCGGCTGGGCGGGAGGGCGGCTGCCCACCGAGGCGGAGTGGGAATACGCGGCGCGGGCCGGGAGCACCGAGGCGCGTTATGGCCCCATCGATGAGGTTGCATGGTATTCCAACAACAGCGGCAGAAAGACGCACGAAGTGGCCCAGAAGCGCGCGAATGGGTTCGGGTTGTTCGACATAACTGGGGAACGTTGAGGAATGGGTGAACGACTGGTATGGCCAGAAGTATTACCAGAGTAGTCCGTCGCAGGATCCCTCCGGACCGGCGAGCGGGCAACAGCGCGTTCAGCGTGGCGGGTCTTGGATCAACTATTCCAGGTTCGTTCGCGTATCGAACCGCAAACACTTCTTCCCTCTGACCACCTGGAACGTCGTTGACGGGTTTCGTTGTGCTGGGGAAGTAGTTGGTCCTTGACTCTTTTCCTTTTTCCCTTGACAGGGGGTACCGGGGGTGCGTCCGAGAGGACTTGATGAGCTTGTTGATTGAAAGGAATCGACTCGGGTAATGACTCGCTCACCCGATAGCCTGATCCCCTCGGTGGCGGGGCAACCTGTGACCGAGAAGCGGGATGACCAAGCCTTCAACGGTCGGCAGGAAGGCGAGGCGAATCTGCGGGCCGCAACAGAAGTGAACGTCGTTTCAGCATCGTCAACCCCAGCAGCGATCAGGCCGATTGAGCGGGAGCTACTCCCGGGGCGAGCCTGTCCCCTAGAGGCGAAGCCTGCTACGGTTCGGAATGCAGCGCGAAGGGATCCGAGCAGCCGGGGCGGTGTAGAGGACGCCGGCTGGCGCAGACTCTTGTTCTTGAGGGTCTGCGATTTCCCGAAGGGACTCGTGGGGGCTGCGGGCACTACGAAATTAGTGATACGTGATGAGTGACCCGTGACAAGCCGCCGGAATTTGTGGCCGTCACAAGCGCTGCGGCGTGAAGATTCACATGGTATCCCAGGGGTTGAGAAGAACGACCCCGAGGCCGGCAAAGTCCTTCACGTTGCGCGTCACGAGGGTAAGGTCGTGCTCAAGGGCTGTAGCGGCGATAACGGCGTCCACAACCTTAAACGCGATGCCCCGTTGTTTTGCGGTCGCGGCCAAATGACCCCAACGTTCAGCAATGGATTCGGTGACGGGGAGAATCCGGCCCGCGTACCAGGAACGCACATCGACCACGAGCCACTCTTGCAGCGCGTCCCGTTTCTGGCTGGCCGGAAGCATGTCGATGCCCTTGCAGATTTCACCGAGGGTCATGACGCTAAGGAAGAGGCTCTCTTTCCCGGCGTTGCGGAGAAAAGCCACCACGTGGGCATCAGGGTGTTCGTGGGTCAGCTCGGAGGGGACGTTGGTGTCAACCAGGTAACCTTTCACAGGTTAATATCCCGGCCGGTATCCCTGTCGCGCTCAAAATCCAGATTGAGGCCGCGCAGCGGAGCGAAGAGTTCAACCATATCCTTGGCGGGCGTCGCCGGTTGCTCGGCCGGAAGTTGGACTGCCTCCGCGAGCAGACTGGCGGCATAGGACTCGACCTCACGGCCCTGCGCGGCAGCCTGCCGTGCGAGCGCGGCCTTAACCTCGGGTGTGATGTCAATGGTGATCGTCATGGGTGATCCTTTCCCCTCATCCCCACCGTACCGCGCCGCACGCCCGCTCGTCAAGCGGGCAGATACAAGCCCACGGTAAGCGCCGCCCTGACCGTCCGGTTTTCTCCTGCCTGATACACTTGGCATCTCACGACTTGTTCATGAGCGCTTTTTCCACCGCTTCCGGGTTTCTATCAATCACCGTCAAGTAGGCGCGCACCGCGCTTTCTGGACGCTTGCGCCCTTCCTCCCATTCCTGGACCGACGAATAGCTGCACTCATTGGCTCCTTACGCAGCCTTCGACAGCTTGCTTTGCTCGCGCTTGTCCATCCGGGCCACGACTTGGCCGGTCAGCAGGTCCACGGCGAACACACCCAGCACGGCGACAGCTTCAAAGACCACTCCAGCCAGATGGGTGATGGCCAGGATGGAAGCGAAGGCCGCGCTGACCCGCACGATCTTGTTCCGGAACGGGCTGGTGAGCCAGATCACCACCTACATAAGAGGATCGCCGGACTCAGTGGAATACTCCTGAACCTTGCGGACGACCTCGTCAAAGAGTGTTTTGAGTTCCTTCGAACCTGGCGGCAGGCCATTGGCTTCGTGGCCTTGCGCGGCTTCGGAGGCGGCCACAACGGCCCACCTCAGCCGGCGCCAGTGCCAGCCGAGCTTGAGGGATTTGTAGAGGTTGGCTCCGGGCCATGAACGGCTAGGAGTGCTCGTGCATTCCAAGCTTGTGTCTTTCGGTGTGTTCTAATCGTCCATAAGCGAATCTCCTTTTCTGGTCTCTTGCGAACTGCGAGGGCTTCTTTCCGGTCACCTCATCTCAAAACACACGGGCGGATAAGCAACAGTACTGGAGAGTTGAGGTGGCCTATGATGAGAGAGGCCGGAGGGTATTGAGAGGCTGTGGGCCTTATGAGTGAAGACAAGCGCAGGAATGCAGAGGATGGATGAGCGGGATTTTGGCCACAAGCACGAGGTCTTGCGGCGCGGGGGTTACCGTCATTTCAGGAAGTTGTTCCTCAGGAATACCTGCGAAGAAGCAGCACTTCTCGCAGAGTCTGCCCCGCTTGGGTGGTGGAGCTTTTCCGAGATCACCCGGCTCAAGTTGGCCGGAGGTGCAATCGGTATTGAAATCCAAGATCCCTTCTCCCGACAGAGAACGATAGCGGGGGTAGTACTTTCGAATCTCCTTGCGGGTTGCGAACACCATAGAGTGGAACTGCACTTCGATCGAGCGTTTCAACTCGCCCTCTGGCGCCTCGCGGAGTAAAAGGGAAAAGGAATCGATCTTTCCCGCAAGCTTCACCAAATGGCTTGATCGGTTCCCTAGAATCTCAGGAGGATGAACCACTGCGGCGGTCTTGAGCATACGCACATCCTTCTTTCCCGGGTCATGGCCCGGAGCTGAAAGTTGAGATTTAATAACGGAGGGTTTTTGTTCCGGTTCAGTTGAAAATGGAGAAAGTGTTCTGCCGTTAAGATAACGGAGCGAACACATGAACAAGCAACCGAAGCACTACACGCCGGAAGAGGGAATGCAGATAATGGCTCGAACGGTCCACCATCGACGCTGAGATCGCGCCCCACCTGCTTTAAGAACTGACGCCGCTCTACCATCACGCTGGGGAATGTACTCTACTGGCCTGGCACTCACAAATTGCAAAGAGTACTGAAAATCGTTACGAGGCGTTAGGGATGTTTTGTGGTTGACAAAATGTTCCTCGCCGCCCATAACGAGAACCTGCATTCAGGATCCCAAAAAATCTGGAGGAGACGCAAATGAACTTGAACAAACGGTTTGTTTTGATTACAACAATGGCCGTGGTTATTTTCGGCGCCATAGCCCTTGTTCCCCAATTCACCCGCATTGTCCACAAGGTACACGCTACCCCTACGGCCAATGACGTAGTACTCCTCTCGTGTGACCGCGATGGCTCAAAGATAGAAGTACTCCTCGTTGACTCAAGCAACCTAACCGTGACCCTTCCCGCCATCGGATCCGATTGTGCCGCGGGATTGGCGTTGATCCAATCGCAGGGATTTGTCACCCCCCCAATGCAGCCGATGCAGCATATCCCACCTCAAATGCCATAATCGGCTCGATAACCAGTAACCCGTATCCGCTATGGACCCTATTTCGGTTCACCCCCCCTACATAACAAGGTCGTGTCTGGCGGCCCCTGGCGGGGCAGGCCCAGCGGCTTCTTCCGATTGCCCATGATCTGGCGATTGGGATCGGGTTGGTGGTGGTGATGCCAAAGCGTTGGTGGGAATCCCCATGATGCGGCTGCGATCTGTGGAGATTTTGCCCGTTACTTCCACCGACCGCCAGAGCGCTTGTGACCCCAGCATATCTGCGAGTACCAAGCGCACTGGTTCATTGTGACCTGATTGCAACCACGACAGTGTTCGCTTCAGCGCGGGGCGACGGCTCCCGCGAGTCCCGGTAGAGGTGCGGCCTGCCGCGCCAGGCGCCCACCTGCGGAGAAGGCCCGGTTCTCCGCCGCCCGGTTTGCGCGCCTGGCGATTGGCTCAACCGTTCATACTCATGTTAGTCCAGGCCCTGTTGCGTCGCTTGCACGGCGCAGCCGCCTGTGCCCTGTCCCGTACTCCCAGTTCCGTTATTTCCAGTGCAGGCTTGGTTGCCTAGCGTTGAGAAGTAGACATTGGAAGCCCCCGCCGGATCGGTGACGCTACTGTCGATGATGATCCCGCTCGTGCCGCTAGCTGCCCCAAGGGTGGCAGAGGTAGTCGTGCCGGTGGTGATGGCGCTTCCGCTCGTCACGTCGAACGACATAATGCAGCCGGTACCACTGGGACAGCTAATAGGGCTCGCTGTCTCATTGTGGGCTTCAACGCTCAGGAAAATCCAGTCGGTTGAATAGGAGGTATTGAAATACTCAGTTATCGGCGAGCAGTCTGCGGTACTTGAGGCCAGAGCCGGGCCCACCACTGGCGTGCCCATCACGTTACTGGTGATCGGCAATTGGTATAGCGTCGGGGTCTGGCTGCCGGAGGCGCGTCCACAGACATAAAGATTGCCCGATGGGCTCGATGCGCTGCTGGTCATATAGATGTTGTCGAACGCTCCGCTATACGCCTTGCCGGCAACCCCCTAACCCAATTTCGTCTGAGTGCCGGTAGCCCCTGAAGCAAAGCTCGTGGAAAGCTGATAGACCGCGCCGTGGCTCGAACCGTCGCCATTAACAAATAGATATACCTTCCCCGCAGCGGCGGTAACAACTTGAGGGGAAGCTGTCAACTGTACCAGGGAGCTGTTCAGGCTCCACTTGAGGAGCACCAAGCGCGCAACGCTGCTGACACTCTGGACGAACGCCACCTGCGTGCCGTCCGCGGAGAGCACGGGAGAGGTCACAATGGTGCCGCCGTCAGTGTTATATTGCCAGTACACAACGGGGAAAAGGGGGATCTCGAAGGTACAACCGCTGTAGAGATTGTCGTAGGCGATGATGCTGGCCTGCGTCCCTGACCCCGCCAGGCCCGTGTTGTAAACAACGAAATCAGGGCTAACGTCGCCGCCGCAAGATATATCCCGAGAATTGAGCAACCACTTTGCCGGGTACATACCCGCGCCGACCTTGGCGGAACTGCCCATGTCCATGCTCCAGAGCCCCTCACTGGGCGTGGGCGCCGTGGCTTTGTTTACCTGCTGCGCCACAAGTGCGGCAGCCCCCTCGCTTCCAGATCCTCATCTCGCGTGAGAACCCCCCGGTGGCTGCGGCGGACTGCCTCAGTCTCTGCATTTGGAAGCGGGGTCGTTCATGATCCTGTACCATTTCACAATGGAGCCGTTCCTCGCCGCCTCCGCAAACGTGCCGGGGTTAGAAAAGACGAGGTGCGAGTGAGACCAATCCTGCGTCACGCCGGTTCTCTGCCTTAGGGCTTCCTGCCCGCGCACAACAATAGTGAGACCGGCGATCACCACGAAAGCCGCGCCGACGATTGCTAACTTGGAAAACGTACGCTGCATAGTTCATTCCTCCTCCCGAGATTTGCAGGCCCCTCGAGCTACTCCACCCGCGGCACCTGTGATGTGTGTTTGCTGCGCCGCCTCCGCTGACCTAGACAAAGACGGCAGTAAACTCCCCACGCAGGGTAGTTAGTTATGCCATGGCCCCGGCCGACGGCCCGCGACCACGTCAATTGCGTATCGTGGCAGACTCGCGTCGGGTTCTACGGACCCATCCGGCACGGCTCCCACAGGGCCAGCATAAGGACCTAGCGAGAGCCGCTGAGGCCATTTTCCAGCATTCAATTGATGATACGAGTCCCTACAAATTCAGTTAAGCGCACCTAGCAGCGCCCGTAAAGTACCGACTAATGTATTAATCAATAAACAGATTGCGAAGCAGCCAGCTCTCAGTTACGACCTGGTGTCGTTCCATGTGGGTGTCAACCACCAGAGCGTGGACATGACGGCGTCAGAAATGATTTGACATTTCCGGGAACCGGAATCTTAATCAGTTTTGCGGGGGGCAGGTTGGCTTGCCGCCACAGCCACGGGCCGGGGCCACGGGGTTCCTTATATCGAGCGTTTGACCGATTGTTAGGAGCAGAGATAAAACCCATGAATCGCAGAGATCTGTTGAGGAACTCTCTATCCGTTGGCGTCGCAGCACTGGTGGGTGGCCAGCACGCGAAGCCAGCGGCCGCGAGCGGGTCCGTCGCGGCGTCGACAACTGTCGAGACACAGTACGGAAAAGTTCGCGGCGCCTCCGTGCAAGGCGTCAATATCTTCAGGGGCATCCCTTATGGGGGCCCGAGCGAGGGCGCGGCACGGTTTCTGCCGCCTTCGAAGCCCGCCAAGTGGGCTGGCATTCGCGACGCGACGCAGACCGGGCCGCGCTGTGTGCAGGGAGCGGGGAGTATATTTCTGAACGCAACCATCGGTGAATACTTCAGAGGATCGAGAGACCGGACCGAACTCTCCCAGGAGAAGGAAAGCGAAAACTGTCTGATACTCAATGTCCTCACGCCCGGGCTGAAAGGCAAGCGTCCGGTGATGATCTACATCCATGGGGGCGGATTCAGCAACCTGTCCAGCCTGCTCACCCTTTTCGCCGATGCTTTTCCACGCGAGCAGGACGTGGTTCTGGTGGGCATCAACCATCGCCTGAGCGTGTTCGGCTATCTGTACCTGGGCGGCTTGAGCGACAAGTACGCTGTCGGCAATGCCGGGCAACTGGATCTGATCGCGGCGCTGGAGTGGGTGCGCGACAACATCTCGCATTTCGGCGGCGATCCGAAGAACGTCACGATCTTCGGCGAATCCGGGGGTGGCGAAAAGATCAGCACTCTGCTCGCGATGCCTGGGGCGAAAGGACTGTTCCACAGGGCGATCGTCGAAAGCGGCTCCCTGTTGCACGTTGACGATAAAGAAACCGCCACCAGAAACGCTAAGACGCTGCTGACAAAACTCGGGCTGGCGGAAAACCAGGTTGATGAACTCCAGAGCGTTCCTGCCCACAAGCTGCTCGCCGCTGCCACAGGGGGAGGTCCGATGGAGTACGGTCCGGTGGTGGACGGCCGATCTATCCCCCAGCAGACCTGGGACCCCAAGGCGCCGGAGATATCCGTAAGTATTCCGATGATTATCGGCAACTGCAAGGACGAGTCGACTCTGTTTTCCCTGCAGGACGAGGCGCTATTCCATCTCGATGAGGCGGGACTTCGCGATCGCGTGGTGAAGGCTGGCATACCCGAGTCCGAGGTCAACCGGCTGCTGGCTGCATACCACCGAGATCACCCGAAGGACACGCCGAGCGATATTTACTTCCGCATATCAACCGACCGCGGAGCGCGCTGGAACGCGGTCAGGCAGGCGGAGTTGAAAATCGAGTCGGGCAAGGCCAGCGTCTATATGTATTACTTCGCGTGGGATACCCCTTTAGCCGACGGCAAGGTCAAGGCTTTTCACACCGCCGAGCTTCCGCTGGCAATGCGGCTTGTCCGATATCCCGAATCGGAGCAATTATCCGAGCAGATCAGCGGCGCGTGGGCGGCTTTTGCCCGGCACGGCAGTCCCAATCGCAGTGGTTTGCCGGACTGGCCCGCGTATTCAACCACTCAGAGAGCAACAATGATCTTCAACGCCGGCAAGAGCGAAGCGGCGGACGATCCCGACGGTGAAGAACGACTGATGTTGCGGAACCGGCCGTCCGGCCATCTCTTGTGAGTGCGAAAAAGGACAAACACTCATGTTAGATAGGAGTCACCAGGATGTTTTCCAAATACATGGTTTTGAAGCGTCTCGCAGGCCAGACCAGCTTCCGGATATCTTGTTGTTTGGCCGTGGCCCTGTTTGCGTCAGTGGCCACTCCCACGGGTCGTCCGACTCGGGACGGAAAAGCATCGTCTTCCCCGCGCCTGCCACACGTTTTGGAGGCTACGCGATTTTCTGGGAGCTTGGTCGGCGTACAGTACGAGACTTGGTTTACTCCCGGGAATGCTGGTAGCTGGGAGACCGCGGAAGCGGTCCCTGTTTTGGGCAAGTACAATTCGTTCGACGCGAATGTGCTTCGGGAACACGCCGAGTGGTTCGAAGACTTGGGAGTCAACTGGCTGCTGCTCGATTGGAGCAATATGTTGTGGACGAAGCCCGATTGGGAAAACCATCAGGGTGCTTCTCATGAACTGGAGGAAAGCACGTTGCTTCTGTTCAAGACTTACCGCAAGTTGGAAACGGAGGGGAAACATCCGCCCAAACTCGTCCTCATGGTCGGCTTGCAGAATGGTCCTGTGGTCCCCCGTGCTGTGCAAAGACTGAATGGCATCATTGCCTGGACCAAGACAAATTTCCTGGACAAACCAGAATTCAAAGACCTCTGGCTTTACTATCACGGGAAGCCTCTTCTCGTGATTCTGTTTTTTACTCCCAATCCCTGCGTGGATTTCAGGAAACTCACCTCTGACACTCCACTTGAAGCACGGGATTGGACCGTGCGCTGGATGGCGTCCCAGCTTGAGGACAACCACGCCGACCGATGCGGAATGTGGTCCTGGATGGATGGGCCGATTCGCCAGATCGTAACTCACAACCAAGGCATTCCCGAGGAGACCGTTGTGACGCCTGCCAGCTTTCCTTTTCCCGGAAAGGGGTGGCTCCACCCGACCGCCGTAGGCCGCGATCACGGTTCTCCATACCTTCGAAGTTGGAGAGTGGCCTTTGAATCGAGGCCGAAGTTTATCCAAATTCATCAGTGGAATGAGTTTGCCGGGCAGAAGGAGGGGCAGGGAATGCCGGCCGATTATTGGGGTGAGCCCGCCGAGATGAGTTCCAGCGGGCAACGCCCTTCGAATGTCTATGCCGATGAATATAACCTTGAGCTTAGTGATGATATCGAGCCTGTGCAGATGGATAAGTGCGCTTATCGAGGTTGCGGAGGGTGGGGATATTACTATCTGAACCTCACAAAGGCGATCCTTTCTCTTTACCGCGGAGCGACCCCTGATATTACAGTCATGACGTTATCAGGGCCATTTCAACCAGCAGCCGTCAAGGAGAAGGAGTTGGTGTTGAAGTGGGAGATCCTGGGCAAAAGGCCGAGCACTTTTACGGTTCAGTTGGATGGGAAAGTCGTGGCTGCCCACCTCCAGGGACAAAGTTATCCCTTGAGTTTGACCGGAGTTCCGGCGGGGAAACACCGGATTACGGTGATCGCCGATGGAGCGCACACGTACTTCGACCTGTCCCCGGCCAAGTTGGCGAGCCGATCAAGTAAGCCTCTGCCCGTGGCTTCGACGATCGAGTTTACGTGCCCTGCCGACCGCGGGCGGAAGTGACAAGTTAGTGACGGATGGTAGAATCATCGATCTCCGGTTTTGCCGTGCCGTGTCTGTGACTTCGATGAAAGTGAGGCCAATCGATCACCTGTGAAGCATAAATTCGTTCCTTTCTTGCTTTTGATCCTCTTCTCCGCCGCCGGTTTGTTTACGGCAACCAAGTTTAGCGGGGCGGATGATCAATCCAGCCGGCCCATTCTTAATCCGCGAAACGTCCCGCCGTGGTTCCAGACTGGCCGCTTCCGGTCGGCGCGGTGGGACGGTGGCCCCATCGAGGCGGAGAAAGGGGTACTCACCGGCTGGGCCAACTTCACCCCTGATGACCCTCGTCAGGTGCTGAAGGCGACACGTGATTGGTACAACCCGAGGACGATCGAATTCTTGAAAAAGGCTCACATCAATTGGGCTTGGGTCACCTGGAGCAACGGTTTCTCGCCCGCGACGGAACGTGGACAACAGGAAACCCTCGCCCGCTACATCGAACTCTGCCACCAGAACAACATTCGCGTCGCCGCCTATTTCTCGGTGGGTAACATGTTCTGGAAGGACATGTTCGAGAAGGTACCGGAAAGCATCGCCTGGGTGGACCGCCTGGAAGACGGAAGCCCGCGTTTTTACACTCGTCCGAACCGCTACATGGCGGATATCGGCCATCCTGGTTGGCTTAACCTGCAACGACAACGCGTGGAAGCAGCGGCGCGCGCGGGGGCAGACGCCTTTTGGATTGATAATACCTTCGCCTACCACGGGCGCGAAAAGGTGACGAGTTTTCTCGATGAGGTGTACGGCGCCGCCTCGCCCATCAATCCTGCCATCGTCATCATGTCGAACTACAACCGCCAGATCCTCACCTGGGGCCGTTTGCAGAACGGTGTGACCACGGAGGACGGGGGCGAACCCGGCTACTACCCAGGGACTCGCGAGGGGCCTGACCTGGTCACGAACGCCGGCATCCTCCGGCACGAGTATGGAGTCGGCGAGGGGTGGAGGCCGGTTTCCGTCGAATTCGGGGGCCGCCACTACGGCGAGCGCATGACCACGCCGATGGCTTCGGCCAAGTGGCAACTGGCCATCGCCGAGTGCGCGATGTACGGCGTGAGCCTGGAGCCGTATTTCGAAGGGGTGTTTCTTCGCGACCTCTACTTCGGCACTCCTGAGGCGCTGCGGAGGCTGGAAGCCATCGGCCGCTACAACGCCTTCCTCGAGCTTCAGGAAGACTACTATGCCCACCCTGAGTCGACGGCTCGCGTCGCTGTCATCAGCGATACCACCGACGCGGTGATTCCCTTTCTCAACGGACTCTCCTCCGAGAACCTCAACTACGATGTGAAGTTTAATTACCAACACCCCACGCACGAGTTTCTGGAACGCTACAAGGTCGTTGTACTCCCCAACACCAACCCGCTCGCAGGGGAATGGATCGAGGCGCTTGACAAGTGGGTGGGCGAAGGGGGAACGCTCATCGCGGTTCAGGACGCTTCATTGTTCTCATCGGGCGCCGGCGCCGCTGATCAGCAAATGGGGCTGGGAACTATTCTCGCAGTCTCGAGGCAAAACCTTCCTACTACGGCTCACGAGAACCCGCGCGGCAAAGGCCTCGCTGTATACCTGCCGGAATTGCTGCCTGCCCCCGAGATGGACAAGCTGATCCGAAGACACTTGGGGGATTCAGAACTCGTCGAGGTCGAACGGCGCCCGGCGATTCTTTCCAACATCGTTTATCAGTCAGACAAGAATCGCGCCATTCTCCACCTGCTCAACTACCGCCAGGACCGGCAACAGAATCTCCGCGTGCGCGTGCGCTTCCCGGTGGCGAGGGTGGAGATCTTCTCGCCGGATGCCCTCACAATCAAACGGGCATCCGTTGCGCCGCGTGGCGCCGACTGGGAGGTCGTTGTGCCGGAACTCCAAACCTATGATTTGGTCGCAATCTATGCGGAGCGCAAGTGAACCAGCCTAATCCCACATTTCCAACCGACGGAGCGGCACAAGGTGGGCTCGGGCGCGCAAGCTGGGAGCTTTGGGTTTGGTGAAGATGCCCTTGCGGGGGGCAGCGTGGGGGCGCGCGCCGAAGGCGGCGCCTCGCCTCAGACCCGATCCCGAGGAGGAGATCGTGGGCACGGTGCGGGAGGTGGCGCCGGTAGTTGACAGTCGATAATCCTCAGTTTACAGTTTAACAGGCTGCGGAAAAACTCTCCACGGGTGTCATCCTGAGCGCAGCCAAGGATCTCGCTCTGCGTATCTTCTTGAAAATGCACAGGGCCAGATTCTTCGCTGCGCCCTGCACCGTACGGTACGGGGCTTCGCTCAGAATGACAGTTTCGAAGAGTTTTTCCGCAGCCTGT
>Ga0182027_10006231_pt1 | contig 17932 bp, 8 predicted proteins | sample 712E1DmetaG_FD_121300 | JGI IMG/M metagenome (GOLD analysis project Ga0182027, IMG submission 121300) | Permafrost microbial communities from Stordalen Mire, Sweden - 712E1D metaG (Illumina Assembly) | ecosystem: Environmental > Terrestrial > Soil > Wetlands > Permafrost | place: Sweden... | reverse complement strand
GAAGAAGATGGTCTTGCCGTTCTGGCCGTTCCAGACGACGTCCCACTTCTGATAGTGCTCGACGAAGAGCCCGGTGGCGAGGACGTTGTTGCCGTTCACGGTCAGACCGGTGTCGGCCGTGTTTGATGTCCAGCCTACGCCGGCCCCGTGGTCGGCGCGCCAGGCCCAGATGTGGTCGATGATCGTGTCGTAGCTGTTGACGATAAGGCTGTTGGTCACCTTGCCCGCAAACTCGCCGCCGATCCGGAAGAAGACGTCCTGGATCGAGACCGGATCGCTGGCATGGCTTGTTGTGTTGCCGGCCGTGCCGATGGTCAGAAGGGTGTTGGCCTGGGTGGTGCCGGCATCGAGGAGCAGACCCTTGAGGCGAACGCCGTTGACGTCGGCGACGTGCATGGTGTCGATGCCGCCGTCATTGACGAGCGTCGGATAGCCGATGCCCAGGACGATGGTGTCGGCCTTGGTGACGTTGAGGGTCTGGTTGAGGTGGTAGACGCCCGGGGTGAAGAACAGGTTGCAGCCGGAGCTGAGGGCGCTGTTCATCTGCGCTGCGGTCGCGCCAGGGGTGACTACAAAGAACTGGCTGATCGGGAGCGAGGTGCCGGGGGTGTTCGGCCAGCTGGTGCCGGACGAGTTGGTCTGGAGCGAGGGCACGAAGACGCGCCATGCGCTGCCATCCCAGTAGAGGTACGGAACGTCGCGAGAGACCGGGGTGGTTCCGAGGACGGTCATGGGCGGAGTCGGGAAGCTGGCCGCCGGAGCGCCGGTGACGCCCGAGAAGACCATGTTCCAGACCGAGCCGCTCCAGCTACCGAAGTTGCTGTTCTTGGAGTACCACTGCTGCTGCTCGACAGAGGACACCGCCCCGGTGACCTTGACGTCGGAGATGTAGCCGCCGCTCGCCCAGCCATAGCTCGCCGGGAAGAGGTTGAGGCCGCCGTTGACCTGGATGCGTCGGAAGGGCGCAGCCTGGGCGACGCCCCAGCGGTCGGCTCCCGCCGACGGGTTGATGGTCAGGTTCTCGGCAGAGCGCCAGAAGTTCTGGGTGGCGTTGCCGGCGTCTTCTGAGTTGAAGGCATCAACGGTGACGTCGCCGTTGATCACCACGTCGCCCGGGTTGAGGCCCGCGCCAGCCACCGACTCGTAGAAGCCGACGTTGGCGGTGACGTTGTAAGTGCCCGGCTTGAACACCTCAGCAGCGCGGTTCTCAGCGAACTGGGCCGTGTTGGTGTCCTTGAGCAGGTTGAAGTCGTTGGTCAACTGAGTCTGGATCGTTGCGGCCGACATGGTCGTATCGAAGATATGCATGTTCGGGCCGAAGTTCGGGGCGGCCGGCTGGCTGCAGACACCGCCGGTCGGCGTTGGAGTCGGGGTCGGGGTGGGCGTCGCCGTCGCGGTGCCCGTTGGGGTCGGCGTCGGAGCGGGACCGCTGCCGGTGAAGACCTGGAACTCCCAGAGCGAATAGCCGTAGCCGGTGGTGCGGGCCGTGCCGTACATCCGGATGTAGCGGCCGCTGCCGTTGACGGTCAGGGTCTGGGTCCCGCCGGTGCCGGTGGTGGTGGAATAGATCGAGGTCCAACCGGTGCTGCCGTCGGCGGAAACGTCGATCGAGAAGCTCTTGCCCGCTGCGGTCTCCCACATCAGGACGACCTTGCAGATCGACTGGGTCGAACCGAGGTCGATCATGATCCACTGCGGATCGCTGAAGGCGCTCGACCAGCGGGTGCCGGTGTTGCCGTCAACCGCGGCCGAAGCCGGCGTGCCGGCGTTCTCGGCAGAGGATGCGGTGGCCGTCTTGCCCTGGGCGAAGTTGGCTGTGCTGCAGCCCGTCGGAGTTGCCGTCGCCGTCGGGGCGGGGGTGGGCGTCGGCACGGGGGTCGGCGTCGGCACGGGGCCGATGGTGCCGAAGACCTGGAACTCCCAGAGCGAATAGCCGTATCCGGTCGCACGGACGGTGCCGTACATCCGGACGTAGCGACCGCTACCGGTGATGTTCAGGGTCTGGGTGCCGCCGGTGCCGGTGGTCGTCGTGTAGATCGGCGTCCACGTTACGGCGTCAGGCGATGTCTGGATCTGGAACGACTTGGCGTACGCCGTCTCCCAAATCAGGATGACCTGGGTGATCGACGCGGTCTGACCCAAGTCGACCTGAATCCACTGCGGGTCGCTGAAGGCGCTGGACCAGCGCGTGGTGGTCGAACCGTCCACGGCCGCCGATGCCGGAGTGCCCGCGTTCTCAACCGACGAGGCGGTCGCGACTTTGCCCTGCGAGATGTTCGTCGAGGCGGCCTGGACCGTCGGTGCCGCGGAGGGCACGACGGCGAGGGCGGTGATGATCAGAGCGGATGAGGCCAAGGCGGATACGACCACCTTGAGCCTTGAACTGGGTGGCGGCGAACCGGAGGCTCGGCGACGCTGGTCGCCGAGCATGGCGAGACGATCGAGTACCGCGAAACCCATGTCTCCTCCTTACGCTGAACTTTCTTCCGGGCTCGGAAGCAGAATTCAACGGCGCGGTCCGACTAGCAGGCGGGCGGACCAAGTAGCTTGCCCGTCGCGTCCAGGCCGTACCCAAGTGGGTAGACCGCGCCGGCGCAGGCAGACTTGCCGGTTCGGGGCGCATCTGCTGCAGTCTTTGGCCACGTGTAAGGCGTGGTCCCAACGAATGGCTTGGTGCCGAGCAGGACGTCGGCCAGGCCCTCGGCTTCGGTGCCGGGGAGCCAGGCCTCGACGATGGCATCCGCGGACGACAGTTCGTCCAGGAGCATCGGTCGGCCTGAGATGACGATGACGATGAGCTTGCTGACGAGCGGCCTCATCTTGTTGACGAGCGCCAGGTCCTCGATCGGCAGTTTGAGGTCGGCTGAATCGCCGACACCTTCGGCGTACGGCCGCTCGGCCACCACGAGGACGCCCACGTCGGCCTTCGTGCCGGTCGGGAAGGCGGCATTCGGGTCGTAGGTGAGGTTGGAACCCAGCTTGGACGATAAGGCGTCCTTGATGGTCGTGCCATCGGTAATGTTGCCGATCGATCCCTGCCAGGTCATCGTCCACCCGCCCGACTGGATGCCGATGTCATCGGCGCCCATACCGGCCAGGAGGACCTTCTTCCCCGTGGTCGCGATCGGCAGGACGCCGGAGCTGGTCTTGAGCAGCGTGGCCGACTCGGAGACGGCCTGGCTGGCGATGGCTCGGTCTGCATCCGACCCGACTTCAGCCAGCTTCCCGGCAGCTGGCATCGGGTTTTCGAAGAGACCCATTTCGAACTTGACGCGTAGGATGCGCGAGACCGCGTCGTCGATTCGGGACTGCGGGATCGTGCCGTCCTTCACCAGCGACGTCATCGTGCTGATGAAGCGGTTGTAATCGTCGGGGACCATGACCATGTCGACGCCGGCATTGATCGCTTTGGCCACCGAGCCCGAATAGTCGCCGGGCACAACCTGGTCGACGCCGCCCCAGTCGGAGACCACGAAACCGGTGAACCCGAGCTGGGTCTTGAGGACGTCGGTGATCAGTTGCTTGTTGCCGTGCATCTTGCCGTCCGTGGTGCTCGAGTACGAGACCATGACGATGCGGGCGCCCGCCTTGACTGCGGCCTCGTACGGCGGCAGGAAGAGCTTGAGAAGAGTGGCCTGATCCATCTGGTCGACGCCCTGGTCGAGCAGATACGGTCCGGTCGGTCCGCTCGCGGTCGAGCTACCGAAGGCGGTGCCGCCGTCGCCGATGAAATGTTTGAGGGTTGCAACGGTCGTGTCGGGTGCGGAGAGGCTGGTGCCCTGGAAGCCCTGGACACAGGCGGTCCCGAGCTTGGAGACGAGGTCGGTGTTCTCGCTGAAGCCTTCGTAGGTGCGACCCCAGCGAATGTCCTGCGGAACTGCGATCACCGGGCCGAAGCTCCAGCGGATCCCCACCGCGTTCATCTCGAGCGCGGTGGCCTGGCACTCCTTGGTCACGAGCGCCGGGTCATTCGTCGCACCCATGCCGACGTTCTGGGGGAAGATCGTCGAACCGGAGACGTTGTTGTCGCCGTGTACGGCGTCGATGCCGTAGATCATCGGGATGCCGAGGCGCGTCTGGAGCGCCGCCTGCTGGTACCCGTTCACCATGTCGTACCAGGCCTGAGTGTTGTTCCCGGCCGCGGGCGAACCGCCGCCGCCGCTCAGGACCGAGCCCAGCGCGGAGCTCGTCACGTTCGCGGACGTGAAGCTGGGGGCGTGGTTTTCAACCTGGGTCATCTGGCCGATCTTCTCGGCCTCGGTCATCTGACCGAGCAACGCCGCCACGCGATCATCCACGGACTTCGTGGCGTCCATCCAGGGGCGAGCCGTGGTCGGGCCGGACGCCGCGGGGCTGGACGCCCCCGACGCTCCCGGCGTGGCTGTGGCGTTGGAGCTGCCGCAGCCCGCAACGATGAGGACGACCGCTGTCAGGCCGAGGCGGCTGAGCAATCGGCTGGGCCGCCTGGGGCGACCCGAGTACGTAACTGGCATTCCTACTCCTTGAGTTTGGGACACTCGATGTCAGGCAGGGACGAAAGGCCGGCCCTCGCTATGGCCATTGTGGGACGTGGAGATCGCTTCCACGGCCGGGAGGCGAAGAGCCTCTCGGGGGACGCGAACGACAAGTCGCAATATCGAGCCGTCGCGCGCGAAGACGGACTCGGTTGCGGCCAAGGACAGCTCGTCACCGGCGATCAGCTCGCTCGGGCCGGCAGCCCGGTCTATGAGGATGGAGGCCCGGTCCGCCAGCTCGTAGCAGACCGGGGTGCCGCAATAGGTGAAGGCAAGACCGCCGGCGGGCAGGTCGCAGAACCGGTCTTCTCCGGCCAGGTCGACGTAGTCGAAACGTTGTGGCGCTGCCCCGAACTCGGCCCGATGCAGCAGGCTGGGCGCAAAGCGCAACTTGCCCTGTCGAACCTGCACGCCCAGTTCTCCCCAGCGAGCCAGGACCTCCTCCTTGACGAGGCCGGTCATTCCGGGCTGCTGCGCTCCGCGATGCCGTGGCGTGTGCGAGTACGGGTCGCACGGGAAGGCGCCCTGGACTTCGGCCGACTTGCGGAAACCGAGCCCGTCGCGGACGTGGTCGTAGGCGTCCGCCAGCGCGGCCGCGGCGTCGATGTCGACCTCGCCGGTCTCGGGTTCGATGGCCGCCTGGTAGCACTCCTGAACCGACACGAGCAGCTTGGCGACCATGTGCCAATAGATGCTGCCGAGGCCCTCGAACATGAAGAAGGTACGGCTCCGGCCGGTGAATTCGCGATGCCGGAAGACGGTCTCCCAGAGGTCCAGGGTGGCCTCGCGAACCTGCGGCTCAACATTGATCGTGTCGAGGCGGGCAGCCAGATCGTTGGCGTTCTGGAGCCCGGACTGGAAGTGCCACTGGCCGTGGCTGTCGCGGACGAAGATCCGCGGATCGTCGAGCGGCGGCGCCGATGTGATCGTGTTCCTGCTCAGGAAGGACGGCAGAACGAGGTCCGGGTAGAGCAGGTAGCTGTTCTGGTCGGCCCTGTACAGGTCGCTCGTCCGAAGCGCGCGCATGACCTCCAGGGACTCCGCCGGAGTCAGCAGACCCGAGCCGAGAACGGCCGCCTGGCCTTCGAGCATCTTGAATAAGTGGTTGACGCGAGCCTGCCTACCCTCGATCTGGAGCAGGTTGTAGCCGTGGTAGAGGCCGTCGTCGCGTCGATTCGCCCTGATCGCCCGCTCGATGACCGGCAAGGCGCTGGCTATGAATCGGCGCAAGGCCGACATAGGCAGCGACCGCCGGGTCTCGATCCCGCCGGCATACACGGCGCGACGGTGTTCCTCGCCGGCACGTCCCACGGCCACGAGGAACTCGTATCGGGAGGTGTCGTCGAACGTGGCGGGAGCGGCGTCGTAGATCTCCGTCAGGCGTTCCACAAGGACGGCGACCGGCTCCGACAGCTCGGCCGCCTCGGAACCGGCGAAGATCCGCTCGCAGAAAGACAGATACCGCCGAATGTGGGCCACGGTCACCATCGACAGACCCCAGCCGGCCAGCGCGTTGTTGGCGTCGTTCCACTCGGGTCGCTGCGCGTTCAGCCACGTCCCGCCGTCGGGGATGAAGTTGGTGAGCTTGACCAGCAGTGGCAGGAGCAGCTTCTCGGCCAGCGTGACCAGCAGGACTTCGCCGTTGGAGTCCGTGACGAGCTTGGCGTCCGCCCCGATCTCGGCGGCCGCGGCCGTGAGTCGACGGTGCAGCGCCGTGTCGAAGGTGATGGTGCTGCGCGGGTTGGCCAGAATCGCGTCCAGCCCGGCGATCCGGTACGGAACGTTGGCGCTGGGGTACTCGCGTCTGTTCAGCCACGATGCCAGGACTCCGGGCCGGAACCGCTCCTCGCTTTCGAGCAGCCGGAGCAGGTATACGATCTGGTGGTCGCCCCAGTAGCCCAGATGGCCCCACGGCTCGCGCGGGTCGGCGACATCCCAGTCGATGCCGCCGTCGCGGCTGACCCGGTATGGGTTGTAGCCGTCGGCGGTCGACGCGCCCAGGAAGACGGACAGCATCTGGTCGAGGAAATCTGGGAAGCTCTGCGCCAGCGTCTCCCAGTTCTGGAAGATGTCGCGCCAGTTGCCCTCGTAGCCGTAGACCGGCTCGCCGTTCTCGCCCCTGACGTGGATCGAGAAACGGTTCCAGGGCCGGCTCGGGTCGCCGTGGCGGCGGCTGTACATGAGCGGCAGATAGGTCCCACACAGCCGGACCAGCTGGGCGTCGCCCGTCGCCGCCGCGGCACTGCGCAGCGAAGTGATCGAGATCGTCTCAGGCAGCCCGGCCAGCCAATCCCCCATTCGTGCGCGGAGCGGAGCGTTCTGGGCCTGTAGGAAGGTCTCCAGATCGCGCCGCGGGAATCGGTACGAGTCGAGGAAGGTCCCGCCACGCAGGCAGTTGAAGAGAACGCTGCCGAAATGGTGGACGGTGGCAGCCTCGTCGGCGGTCTCCTGGAGCCCATCGGCCGCGGCGACAAGGCGGCGCAGGTTCTGCCGATCGGCGGAGATGGCCGCACGGAGCTCGGCCTCGAGCACCTTCGGCTCCGCCAGCTGATCGCGCAGCGAGATCAGTCGCGAGTGGTCCAGGGCCGTGTCGGCCACGGTGTACCAGCTGTGCGTGGCGCTCGGGTCTAGATCGACGCTGTCGGACACCAGGTACGACCCGAAGTCGCCTCTCAGCTCACGCTCGACGGCGATCTTCTCGCCCGCTCGGAACGCTTGCAGGCTTCGGTCCGACAGAATCACCTCAGGGTGGGGATGGCCGACCGACCAGGCCGCCGTCGCGCTCAGGGACTCGTACGGCAGAGGCTTGTCAGCCATCGCCGAGTTCAAGGTGTAGATCCCCATCGGCACGTCGGGCAGCACCTCGTGGCGCATGTAGGCTGCCACGAGGTAGCTCAGCGAGGCGTACGTCCTCTCGTCCACGCCGGCCGGCAGCAGCATCTGGAACCCGTCCAGGTAGTCCACGTGGACCGGCCCTGCGCCGATGTTCTCGAGCACGGCATGCCGCACGAGGCCGAACTGAGCGCACGTGCTGAGGCTCCAGGTGAAGCGGAGCCCCAACTCGTGGTTGATCTCCTCGAACAGAACGTTGGTGCCCAGGACGTGTTTGTAGAGGTTGCGGGTGATCGGCAGCCCCTGGGAGTCGGGGCGCCAGGGCTCCCACAAAGACGAGTTCGAGCCGCCGCGACGAACGCGGAAGGCGCTGAGCGACCCGCTGCCGTCGGCGTGGCGGAGCAGCTTGTCGACGGTCTCGTACGGGAACATGGCGCCATCGGGGTCGACACGGCCGGCCGTGAACGGCGAGTTGCTGCCGACGAACAGCCAGGCATCGCTGTCGCTGACGATGCTCATCAGGAACGGCGCCAGGTGGTCGACGTCGCGGATGCAGGCGTACCGCTGGCCCTCCAGGCTCACGAACTCATGAAGAGCCGGTGCCGCCGCGGCACTCTGAACGAAATCGCCCAAAGGGCCCCTCTCAGTCGTCATGATGCGTTCCGGATGCTGGACTGCTCGTCATCGCCTCGCTCCTACGGCTTGGCCGGTGGAGTCTCCGGCGGTATTGCTGATTTGGCCCTGATGAAGGGCATGCTCGATTGCCCAGATCGCCAGCGGGCGCAGGTACATCGCGGCCCGGTACTGGCCGTCCTGCAGGTATCCCTCCGGCGTCCGGAACCACAGCCCTCGGCCGTAGGTCACCGCGAACGCCCCGTGGGCCGTGCGCCAGCCCTCCCTGAGGAGCCCGCGGCCGATCATGAATGCCGCCAGGGCGTAGCTGATCCCGATCCAGCTCTCGGCCGACTGCTCGGTCGACTCGTCGATCGAACCGTCGGGTCGGATGCCGTTGACGGCGCCCATCTCGCCGCCGCCGAACCCCAGGACGTTCGAGTCGTAGATAGTGCGCAGCGCCGTCAGGATCCGATCCGGAGACACTAGGTCGCCGAGTCCGGTCGCATCGGCGTACCACTGGCCTGCGAGCTGGTCGGCCATGATCGAATCCGATGAAGCTTCGCCGCTGGCGTCGAAGCGATAGCAGCGTCCGTTCCAGAGCTTGGCTTCGAAGGCGGCGCTGCCGCGATCGTGCACCTGCCGGAACCGCGCGACGTTCGCCGCGTCGCCGACCATCTCACCCATCCGCATGGCGGCGCGGAGTGCCGCAAGCCACAGCGATCCGCTGTAGGCGCCGGGCCCGAGCATCGACCACTGGTCGTAGGTCTGGTCGGCTTGGCCGTCGTGTTCCGGTAGCCCGTCGCCGTCCCTGTCGAACTGACCGAGGTAATCCATCGCCTGGACGACCGCCGGCCAGGTTTCGCGAGCAAGGTCCGGGGCGGGGACGAGCAGGACATCGCGCCAGACCTGGAGGACGAACTTGCTGTTCAGGTCCTTCCAGATGTTTATGTCTCTCCAGTCGTAGACATTCGGCCGCAGGAAGGGATTCTCCTGCGGTCCACCCAGATCGTGAGGCAACGCGCCTCGCCGTTTCCGCTGAGCGGTGTCGCCTTCAAGCCCGATGTCTACGATCTCGGGATCGTCGAAATCCACGGTCGCCGCGAAATCCTTGATGACGCCGAGATCCAGGTCGGGCCACAGCATCAGCAACGCCCACGACGCATAGAAGTTGACGTCGAGGGTGTTGTAGCAGGGGTAGTCGTAGCACTCCAGGACGGCGAAATGACCGAGCGGCTCGTATCCCCAGCCGTTGGCAGGTCTGTTCACGACCGCAACGGCCGCGGGGCCGCCGGCCGGTTCGGTCTTGTGGAACGGCCCGCCGGCTGCAGACCTGTTCGAGGCTGCGGCTGCTTCGGTCCCGCCGGCCGATCCGGGTTCTCGGAACGGCTCGCCGTCGGTCCAGAGCGTGCCGCCGTCGACGAGGTAGTACAGCTCGTTGAAGAGCGCGCCCTTGTACCAGTCGGGGCGCATCGGATCGGCCAGGATCGGCGCCTGCCAGGCGTCGATCGCCGAAGACCACTCGGATCGCTTGTTTAGAGCTTCAGCGCCGAGTGCCCAGGCGTTGGCGCCGCTGCGGTCGAAGAACCGCGTATAGCGCTTGTACCAGCACGTGCCGGAGCCAAACTCGACGACCGGCAGGTCCCAAACGAGAGCGAATGAGACCCGTTTCGTCTCGCCCGGGGCAAGGTCGAACGTCGCGGCGAGGGCTGCCCCGAGGGCTTCGCCGGTTCGACTGGGGCGAGAGTCGGTGGCGTCGCCGAGCCGGCCGTCGGCGGCAAAGTCGGCCCAAACATCCGACCCGTCATCGGCCACGAACCGATCGCAAGTCGTCAGCTGTATTCCGGGCTCCGCACCGGCCATGATCGCGTAGCTGCCGTTCCAGGGCTCGCCGGCAGCATCTTGCGGCCCCTGCAGCACAACCCCGGTCAGGCCGTCCTTGCGCCGCGTGGCATTTCGATGCCCCGCCCGGCGGTCCTGCCCGCGATCCCGGCCGATGTCGTTCAGCCAGCTGAACATCAGCCCGACGGTCACGGGATCCGGGCTCGGATTCTCGATCTGCCACTCGAGGAGGCCTACCGGATAGCTGCTCTCGCGGTAGTTGCCCGGTATGACAGGGCTGAACTGACGTTGCGTCAGCCGGATTGGCAGCGCGTCCCAGTCGTACTCGAACCAGGCATACGGGAAGAGGGCATGGTAGGTGCCCGATCCTTCAGGCAGGTCCCAGTTCCAGCCTCGAAGCGTCTCGGGACGAATGGTTGAGAGCACGTGGGCCGACTTGGTTTCGCCGCGAGCCACAAAGACCGAGAACTGGTTCGCCGGGACGGTCTCGAAGCGGTGCCGGCCCACGTCGAGATGCCAGCGGGCGAAGTCCCCGCGCTGGGTCCGCCCGATGCTGCCAGCCCCGAGTCCGCCGAGTGGCACGCCACCCCACGGACCATCGTCTATCAGCGGCGGGTCGATGTCGCGGGACCTCTCCGAGCCGTCGTAGGGAAGCCCGATCGGCCGTTGCCAGGTATGGGAAGGCGGCCCGATAGGATCGCTTCCACGTCTCGTGTTCATGAACGGCTATTTCTCGACGCCGGAGATGATCACCCCTCGCATGAAGGCTCGCTGTCCCATGAAGAAGATCACCACGGGCACAATCATGGCCAGCAATGCGGCGCACTGAGTCAGGGTGCCGTTATTGGCATTGCCGTAGGTGGCGCTGAAGGCCTGCAGGCCCAACGTCATGGTGTACAGATCGGGGTGACCCGACAGGTAGACCAGAGGGGCGAAGAAGTCGTTCCACGAGAAGAAGAAGTGGAACAGCGACACGGCGATTATCGCCGGCATCGCCTGCGGCACGATCACGGACCACAGGATGCGGAGCGGGCTCGCTCCGTCGATCTGGGCAGCCTCGTCAAGCTCTCTCGGCAGTGTTAAGAAGTATTGCCTCAAGAGGAAGACGTTGTAGGCGTTGGCGAAGAAGTTGGGCACGAGCAGCGGTAACAACGTGCCCGTCCAGGCGATCTCCGTGTACGCGATGTACTGAGGGATCAGCAGGACCTGGAACGGCAACATGATCGTCATGATCAGCACGAGGAAGAGCCCGTTCTTGCCGGGGATCCTGAACCGGGCGAAGCCGAAGGCGACGACCACGGCCGAACTGACGGCGCCTATCGTTCCGACTATCGAAACGACGAAGGTGTTCCGGAACAGCAGCGGGAAGTTGAGAACATTCAGCACCGAGCCGAAGTTGTCGAACTTGGGTGAGAAGTACCACATCGCATTGAGGCCGCGCCAGTTGCCGGTCCACTCGATCTCTTTGCCGGTCTTGGGGTCGATGAAGGTGCTGGTGGTCCGCCTCGCAGTCTCGAGTGCGAGCACCTCGTTCCCATTTGCGGTTGGGACTGAGTAGAGCGGGTAAGCCTGACCGTTCGCGGCCGTATACGTCTCGATCGAAGCGGGATACACCGGCGGGTGCAGCGCCACGACCTGGTCGCCATCCTTGAATGCCGTCATCACCATTTGGACAAGCGGAATCAAGAAGATCATCGCTAGAGAGGCGGTAAGCAACGTCAGGCCCAGCTTCGAGCTGCCGACCTGCATCGAATGGACCCGGTGTGAGTGCTTCTTGCCGCTCCGGGGTTTGGACACCGATCGGGTGGATCCATCGCCGGCGATCACGTCGGGACCGACGATCGGGCCCTCGACTTCGGCTGGTTCCTGGGCGCCGGTCAGCGGCCCGGTGTCGGCTATCGCGTCATTGCCGGCGATCGAGTCGCTGCCGGTCATCTATAACCTCCGAAGGAAAGTGCTACCGAGCCGATGCGGGGCAGACGTTGCCGACATCGGGTCGGATGGAAGGCCGGTCGAGGTCCTGCCTGTGACTCCCGAGGGCGCCAATGCAGGCGAGCCTCGTCGGCCGTCGCCATGAAACAGGGAGCGGGACCCGGAGGACCATCGGGTCCCGCTCTCCCCGTTCATGAACTTCTACTTCTCGACGCCGGAGATGATCACCCCTCGCATGAAGGCTCGCTGGCCGGCGAAGAAGATCGCCACCGGCACGATCATTGCCAGTAGCGCTCCGGTCTGGGTCAGGGTGCCACTGCCCGCACGGGCGTAGGTGGCGCTGAAGGCCTGGAGGCCTACGGTCATGGTGAACAGGTCGTTGTGACCTGACAGGTACACAAGAGGCGCGAAGAAGTCGTTCCACGAGAAGAAGAAGTGGAATAGAGACACGGCGACGATCGCCGGCCATGCCTGAGGCACGATCACCGAGAACAGGATCCGGAGCGGGCTCGCGCCATCAATCTGGGCGGCCTCGTCCAGTTCTCGAGGCAGAGTCAAGAAGTACTGCCTCAAGAGGAAGACGTTGTAAGCGTTGGCGAAGAAGTGGGGCACGATCAGCGGTAACAACGTGCCCGTCCAGCCGATCGCCATGAAGCCCATGTACTGCGGTATCAGCAAGACCTGGAACGGCAGCATGATCGTCATGATCAGCAGCATGAACAGGCCGTTCTTACCCGGGATATGGAACCGGGCGAAGCCAAAAGCGACGAGGATGGCGGAAGTAACCGCACCGATCGTCCCCAGAACGGAGACGAAAAGGGTATTCCTCAACAGCAAGGGGAAGTTGAGGACGCCAAGCACGTTGTCGAAGTTGGCCCATTTGATACTCAGCAACCAAACCGGGGTCAGGCTGCGCCAGTTGCCCGTCCATTCGACCGTCTGACCGGTCTTGGTATCGATGAAGGTGCTGTCCGTTCGGCGCGGGTCCTTGAGCGCCAGCTCCTGGGTGCCGCTGGCCGTCGGGACTTCGTAGACGACGTACTGCTGGCCATCGCTGGCCGTGTACATCTCTTGCGTGGCGGGGTACAGCGGCGCGTTTAGAGCGGTCATCTGGTCGCTGTCTTTCAAAGAAGTCAGGACCATGTACAGGAACGGCAGCAGGAAGATCATCGCCATTGAGGCGGTGAACAACGTAACGCCGACCTTGGAGATTCTGAGCCTTATCTGATGCGCGCGATGCGACCGTTTGGCCGCGTTGGTGGGGAGAGAAAGCAGCACGTCGTTGGCGGTCATCGGTCGCCTCCCGCGTAGAAGACCCAGCGTGCCGACGTCCTGAAGAGCACGAGAGCCGCGGTCACGACGATTGCCATCATCAGCCAGGCGAGCGCGGAGGCGTAACCCATTTGATTGTACGACCAGCCCTCTTTGTAGAGGTTGAGGTTGAAGAAGAATGTCGAACCGCCCGGGTTCCCCGTGCCGCCCGGATCGAGCACGTATGCCTGGGTGAAGTACTGCGACACGCCGATGATGCTGATCAGGATGTTGTAGAAGAGGACCGGCGAGAGCATCGGCAGCGTGACATTCCGGAATCGAGCCCAGGCTCCCCCGCCGTCGATCTTCACGGCCTCGTACAGCTCGGTCGGAATCCCCTGCAACCCGGCAAGGAAGATCAACATCATGTTCCCGACGCCCCACGTGCCGAGGAACACCAGGCCGGGCAGGGCCCAGGCCGGATCATTGAACCAGTCCGGAGAAGGAAGTCCAAAGGTGCTCAGGATCTGCGCCAGCCAACCGGTGCTGCCGTTCAAATACCCCTGCCACACGATGGTGCTCGCCACGAGCGGGACCATCACCGGCATGAAGAAGAGCGTCCTGAAGACGGGCTTACCCAGGAGCAGCTTCTGGTTAAGTAACAGCGCGAGGCCCAGAGCCAGGCAGATCATCAGCGGGACGGACATGATCGCAAATCTGACTGTAACGCCCAGCGACGCGCCGGCGTTCCCGTTGTTGAGTAGTTCGCTCCACATGCGGGCGTAGTTGTCCAGCCCGACGAAGCGGGTGTCACCCGGATGGCTCAGATTGAAGTTGGTGAAGGAAAGCACGAGGGAGGCGAGGATCGGCAGCGCGGTGAACACCACCAGGCCGAAGAGCCAGGGCGACAGGAACGCGAGGCCCCACCATGTCTCACGACGCTGGAGACTCATTCCCTTTTTGGGAGGGGCGTTTACCGATTGCTTGTCGTCGACGATCACCATCGATTCGCTCCGAAATCGCCGTGAATGGCTCGGGCGGCCGGCACGTTGTCGGCCGCCCGAGGATTACCTACCCACGAAGTGGGTTGCGAACTCCGCTACGGGGCGGCGTTGAAGTCTGCCTGGAGGGCAGTGACAACGGCCTTGTAGACGTCGTCCATGTTCTGTCCGGACTTGGATCCAAGGGTCGTCCAGACCTTGCTGTAGTCGTCCTCTGACTTGATGTAGTTGGGCATCGAAGCTTCGTGGTGGATCGCCGGAGCGTACTTCTCCATGTCGATGGCGACTTGCCAGTTCACGACGTTGCCGGGGAACTCAGGGGCCAGGAGGGCGTCGACGTACTTGTGGTAGAAGGTCAGCTGGTCGCCGACGAGCGGGATGCCGCCGTAGGAGGCCGAGAGATCGCCACGGCTGGCGATGTAGGACAGGGCAACGAATGCATCCTGGGGGTCCTTAGAGGCCTTGGCGATGCTGAAGACGTCCATGTCCAAGGGGGCCGTGATCGTGCCGTTGTAGCTCGGCTGGATCGCGATGTCCCACTTCTTGATGGTCTTGCTGGGGCTGCTCGCCGACATGCAGCAGTCGTACCACTGGAACATCTCGCTCATGGCAACGTGGCCCGAGGACGTCGGGTTGCCGCTCGCGAGGAGGGAAGAGCCTTCCTCGGTGGCGTTGGCAATGAAGTGGTCAGTCCAGATGCCGTTGTAATACCAGGCCCAAGCGGCCTTCCACGGATCCGGGAACTGGGCGGTCTTGCCGTCAGTGGCAACGAAGCTGCCGCTGCCGAAGTCGGAGCCCATGCGGCGGCCTTCGCTCCACATGAAGCTGAAGCCGAACTGGACCTGATGGGTCGGATCGAAACCGGCCTGAGTGGCGTCCTTGCCGGCGCTGTCAACGGACAGCTTCATGGCCAGCTTGCGGACGGTGTCCCAGGACCAATCGACCTGCGCGCCGTCCAGGGTGTACTTGTCGCCGACCTTTTGCGGCGGGTAGGGAAGCTGCGCCTCGTCGAAGAGGTCCTTGTCGTAGAAGATCATCGACGGGTAGACCGCGTACGGGAAGCCGTCGAGCACGCCGTTGGTGCTCAGAAGCTTGAGAACGTTCGGGTCGTACTGGGTTAGGTCGTATCCCGCAGCCTTGGCAAGCGGGGTGATGTCAGCGAACTGACCCGGGAACGCGGCGCGACCCTTGACGCCAACTGGGCCGATGATGTCGGGCGCATTGCCGGCGGTCAGCTGAGTCTTGAGGATGTCAGTCGCGGTGGAGTTCTGAACGATGTTTAGCGAGAGCAGGATCGGCATGCCCTTAGTACCGGTGGGCGTCTTGTCCTGCGCTGCGTTGAAGTCGGCGACAACCGCCTGCTCAACGGTGATCTGGGACGGGTTGCCGCCAGAACCGAGGCCGACGAACCACTGAACGACGACGTGGTCGACGCCGCCGACGTTGATAATCTGGCCGCCGCCGGCCTGGGGCGTACTGCCGGCTGCTGCCGGGGCCGTTGTGGCCGAGCTCGAGCATGCAGTGGCCGCGAGTGCGACTATTGACGCCAGGGCTGCGAACCGAGTGATACCACTCCGAACCATTAGGTCTCCCTTCCTATCCCCTAGGTAACGAAATATGGGGCTCCTGAAACTTCCAGCGCGTGCCAGAGGTTGGCCCGCGCTCAGTCGCTCAGCTCTTCCTTGTCGGCGGCCCTCCAGTCGATTGCCTGACGATGAGCTCGGTCTCCAGGATCACGTGGCGAACTATCTGGTCCCGTGCGTCGATCGTCTGGAGCAGTACGTTGGCCAGTTCGCGACCGGTCACTTCCATCGACTGGCGCACGCTCGAAAGAGCGGGCTGGGTCGAAAGGGCGATGATCGAGTCGTCGAAACCAACGACCGCGACGTCTTCCGGCACTGTCCTGCCGGCCGCGTAGAGCGCCGAAAGCGCTCCTGCGGCCATCAGGTCCGATGCGGCGAATACGGCATCAATGTCCGGGCAGCGCTGGAGCAGGATTTCCATGGCGTGCTGACCACCCTCGCGGGAGAAGCCGCCACTTTCCTCCAGGTTCGTATCTGTCGTCCGTCCAGCGGCTCGGATCGCTTCGCGGTAGCCACGCCTGCGCGTGACTGCCGCCGGCATGTCGAGCGTCCCAGTGATCGTGGCGATCCTGGTCCGCCCGAGAGAGATGAGATGGTTCACGGCTGAGATTGCGCCGCCGATGTTGTCGATGTCGACGTAGCTGACCCGGGCCCCGTGGGGCGGCTCGCCGCCCACGACGACCGGGACGCCATGCGACTTGAGATGCTCCGGGAGCGGGTCGTCGCCGTGCAGCGAAAACAGGATCACGCCATCCACGTGGCCACCGGTGAGGTAGCGAGCGGCGCGGCGTTCCTCTTCGGGAGATTGGGACATAACCAGGACCAAGGCCTGTTCACGCGCGGCCAGCCCTACGCTGATGCCACGCAATACCTCGGCGAAATACGGATCGCCGAAGATGCGTCCTGTCGGCTCGGCAATCACGACGCCGATCGATTCATTCCGGCGGGTAACGAGAGCGCGAGCGGCTCGATTCGGGACATACCCGAGTTCAGCGATCGCCCGCTCCACGGACCGGCGGGATTCAGTCTTGATCTTTGGGGAGCCATTGACAACCCTGGATACGGTCGCCCGCGAGACACCTGCGGCTCGAGCAACTGCTTCGAGCGTGGGGTTGCTCACGAACGAACCTCCTGCAAGGCTTTTCAGAGCGTGCCGACTCGGGCACGTTGACAACCCACCGCCGCGTTCTCGGGCGTGAACGCGGGGCAACGGAGATGAGTAATTCCAGCCCCCGGAACTCAGATCCCATTCCTGCGACGCCGTGGCACGCAGTGCCGCCGGCACTTCACGTCTCGGTCGCGACCCCGGCGATCGCTCCGACCTCTCCTCTGGCTCCTGGTACCCAGGTTGACGGTACCGTGCTCGCGCGATCCTCTCATCCCCGAATCGTGATCCTCCATGAGAGCGCTCTCACGCATGTGCAAGAGAGTAACAGAGCGTGTCAAGAGAGCGCTCTCACGGAGAGCGCTCTCACGTGACTAAATCATCCGAGCGCGTTCGGAGCTCGCGGCGGAGCCGGCCTCATCCAGATGCAGGACGAGGCCGGCGGCCCGATCGGCGGAGCGAATAGTACGGAAGTCGGAGGTGTCGCGCTGATGCGAGCCCGAGCCGCTCGTGCACGGAGCGATTTGCCTCGTGGCGAGCTCGGCGGCGGCCTACTTCTCGAACTGCCCGGCCGGACCGTTCGCGCGGATGATCGACTTGATGTCGGACCAGGGCAATGTGACCGCGGGCTGGCCTGCGGACTGATCGGCGATCTGTCCCTGCGCCCACGTGAACTCCAAACCGGCCGTTGTCATGTCCCATGCGTCAAAGAAGGAAAGCGAGTTCGCCTTGCCGTCCCACTTCAAGGTGCTGCCGAGATTGGTCGACAGGCCCGAGTGGGCCTTGTCGGCGATCGCCGACAGGGCCGCCTTCTGGTCCGTGAGTAGCTCCGACAGATCGACCGTAGCGCCGGTCGGAACCCAGAAATTGATGCTCCCCGGTTGCGCGACGAGCTTTCCGGAGCCCGAGAGGGTGGTCAGGATGCTGAAACGCAGACTTACGATCGTGGGCGAGGTCATCGCCACCGAGAAGTCGCCTTCGAGCGTACTCGGCGCTGCCCCACTGGCCACTCCAGGCAGGCTGCCGCCGGTGAAGTCATGGATGTAGCCGTTAACCTTGGCCGTGATCGCGTCGTTCATCTTGGTCAGGATGGCGTCCGAGACGCCCGACAGAACTGGTTTCTTGAATGTCGCGGTCCAGGTGTTGTCCGGCGCGCTGGATGTGATGGCAATGGTGTCTACCGACGGGGTCTCCCCGATTCCGGCGGTGTCCGCCGCGGGCGGGGCCGTGTAGACGATCTCCGGAGTTGCGGACGGGCCG
>Ga0182027_10006230_pt1 | contig 17933 bp, 14 predicted proteins | sample 712E1DmetaG_FD_121300 | JGI IMG/M metagenome (GOLD analysis project Ga0182027, IMG submission 121300) | Permafrost microbial communities from Stordalen Mire, Sweden - 712E1D metaG (Illumina Assembly) | ecosystem: Environmental > Terrestrial > Soil > Wetlands > Permafrost | place: Sweden... | reverse complement strand
GTGCCAAAGCAGGTGGCTACTTCGAAACATATCACGCGGCAGTTGTCATGGGAAACTGCGATACGCGAAAGCGTGTGCGACGCGCCGGAAACCGGCCCCACTTCCGGACGGGCGCGGGAGTAAGCTGGTAGAGTTCGGACGGGAAAGGAAGTCAATCCGTGACGATGAAAAGGTATCGGGCAGTTCTCTCGCTGGCGGCGGCCGCCTGCGTCTCCGGGGCTCTCATGCCGGCGGGGGCGGCGGACTTGACGGTTTATTTCGGCACCCACACGGCGGGGCCGGGCAAGGGCTTTTCGGTTTCCCGCTTCAACACGGAAACGGGCGCGCTGAGTAAGCCCGAGTTTCTGCTGGAAACTCCCGCGCCGGCCTATTTCGTGATCGCGCCGGGCGGCCGCCGCTTGTACGCCTGCAACTCGACGGGATTCGTCAGCGCGTATTCCATCGACGCGGCCACGGCGCGGCTGTCGCTCCTCAACCAGAAGCCCAGCGGCGGCGGCGACCCCAGTTACATCAGCCTGGATACTACCGGGCACTATGTTTTCGTGGCCAACTACGACGGCGGCAACATCGCGGCATGGGCGCTGGCTCCCGATGGCAGCCTGGGAGAGCGCACCGCCTTCGTGCAGCACACCGGCAGCGGCACAAACCCTCAGCGGCAATCGCATGCTTTCGCACACTCGATCCGCGTGGATCCCACGAACCGTTTCGTCCTGGTGGCGGACCTGGGGCTGGATAAGCTGTTCGTCTACAAGTTCGACGCGCGTGACGGATCGCTCGCGCCCAACGATCCGCCGTTCGCGAAGTCGGCTCCGGGATCGGGCGCGCGGCACGTGGTGTTTCATCCCAACGGGCGCTGGGTGTACCTGATTACGGAGATGGGCAGCACCATCATGCTGTTCGATTGGGACACCCGGCGCGGCGCGCTATCCGAAGTGCAGACGGTGTCCACCTTGCCGAAGGATTTCCACGGCGAAAGCGCATGCTCGGAGATCCAGGTGCATCCCAGCGGCAGGTTTGTGTACGCGTCGAATCGCGGGCGCGACAGCATCGCGGTCTTCTCGGTGGATGGGAACAGCGGGCGGCTGACGCCCATTCAGGACGTTCCTTCGGGCGGTAAGACGCCGCGGAACTTCGACATGGACCCCACCGCGCATTGGTTGCTGGTGACCAACCACGGAAGTAACAACGCGATGGTCTTTCGCATCGACCAGCGGACTGGCGAGCTGACTCCGGCCGGCCAGCCGGTGGAAGTGCCGTACCCGTTCTGCCCGCGGTTCCTGGCGCGGTGACGCCGTGCGGCGTTCGACTCTGGCGCACGCCCGGCTGTGGTACGCTGAGACTGGCCCATAAAACCATACGAACCGGGCGGCATGCCTGATCCCCGGCCCCGCATCGGCGCTCAGTCCGCAGATGGCTTTTCGCCGCAAGGACGGGCGTTATGGTTCCTCCAACGGACCCAGGTCAAGCCGAAGCCAATCTTTCCGCCTTGATAGAAAGCAGCGACGATCTTATCTGGTCGGTGGACCTCGATTACAGACTGCTGACGTTCAATACGGCATTCCGAGGCAATCTCGGAAGCACGTTTGGCGTCCGGGCAGAGGTTGGGATGCGGCCCGAGGACTGGCTTCCGCCGGAACGGGCGATGCTGTGGCCTCCGATGTACGATCGCGCGGTGTCGGAAGGTCCGTTCCGCGCCGAGTACAGTCTGTTCAATGGCCGGACACTGGAGTTGTCATTCAATCCAATTCGCCGCGACGACCGGGCGGTGGGCGTTTCGGTCTTCGGGAAGGACATAACCGAGCGTAAGACGGCGGAGAAAGCGCTGCGGGAAGCCGAGAGAAGATATCGGGGCATCTTCGAGGGGGCGCTCGAAGGGATCTTTCGAACGTCGATTGAAGGAAAGTGTGTAAGCGCCAACCCCGCTCTGGCGAAAATGCTGGGCTACGATTCGGTGGAAGAAGGCATGTCGGCGATCACCGACACGGCTGACCAGGTGTGGCTGCATCCCAACGAGCGGTCCCGTTGTTTGCAGTTGATCGAGGAACACGGAATCGTCCTTGGGCACGAATGCGAATTCAAGTGTAAGGACGGGACCGCCATCTGGGTGTCGGCCAACATCCGAAAGGTCAGTGGCCCGGATGACCGGACGACTCATTATGAGGGTTTCGTCGAAGACATCACCGAACGCAAGCGGATGCGGGAAGCGTTGCGGAGGTCGGAGGAGAAGTTCGAGAAGGCGTTTCTCTGCAGTCCGGCTATCATGGCCCTTACCGATCTCACCGAAGGCGGCCGCCTCATCGATGTCAACGACGCATTTGAACGGGTTACCGGCTATCGGCGCGAGGAGGCTATCGGGCGCACCGTGAATGAACTCGGGATGTGGGTCGATGGTCGCGAGTTTGAAGAAAGCGTCAGGCAATTCCAGGACACTGGCCGTCTGTGCGGTTTCGAGTGCCGCTTCCTCACCAAGGCTGGCGACATTCGTAGCGGCTCGACTTCGACGGAGCGGATTTCGCTCGACGGCAAGCCGTGTGCGATCTCGGCAACCATCGACATTACGGATCGGAAGGAAGCGCAGACCCGCCTGGAGGCTCAGAAGGCGAGGTTTCAAGGGATCATCGAGAACACCGACGCCGGGTACTTCAGAATCGGCGTGGACGGATGTTATGAGGATGTGAACCCCGCGTGGCTGCGGATGCACGGATTCACCGCCCGGGATGAAGCCATTGGGCTGCATTTCTCCGCGGTACAGATTCCAGCGGACCTGGCCAGGGCGGAAGAGACTGTCGAAGCTCTCATGAGCGGCGAATCGGCCAGAACCGGCGAGTTTTCCAGATTGCGCCGGGACGGGACTGCCGGGCACCACACCTTTTCGGCCAATCGCGTAGTCGACGGCGATCGGGTCCTCGGCATCGAAGGTTTCCTGGTTGACATCAGCGACCGGAAGATAGCCGAACGGGAAAGGCACCAAACCGAACAGCGGTACAGGTCGCTCTTCGACTCCATGCAGGAAGGAGTCGCCATCCACAAACTGGTTTATTCCAACGGCGCCCCGCAAGACTACATCCTGCTGGAAGTGAACCGGCGCTACGAAGAGATCCTCGGCGCCAGGCGGGAAGACGTCGTGAACAAGTTGGCCACCGAAGTCTATGGAGTGAAGGTCGCTCCATACTTGATGGAGTATGCGCCGGTTGTAGAAACCGGAACGCCCCTTCAGTTCGAGACGTACTTTCCCCCGATGGACAAGCACTTCGTCATCTCCGTGGCGCCTATGGGCGACGACCGTTTCGCCACCATCTTCTTCGATATTACGGAACAGAAGAAGACCCAGGCGCGCTACGAGCTGGTTTCCGAGAATGCCGCCGACGTCATCTGGCTGTGGGACCAGATGGAAGGGCGCTGCGTGTATATCAGTCCATCGGTCCGGCAATTGAGAGGGTTTTCGCAGGACGAAGCTCTGGCGCAATCGATGGACCAGGCGATGCCACCGGAGGCGGCCCGGATGATGGCCGCCGAGACACAGAGCCGTATCGCCGCCGTGGAGGGTGGCGATGAAACCGCGCGCATCCGCACGAATGAAATCGAATACCTCCGCAAGGACGGAACGGCCGTAGCCACTGAGACCATCACCAAACTGCATTCGGACGAGCGAGGGAAAGTCACTCACGTTGTGGGCGTGACCCGCGACCTTTCGCAACGCAAGGAGGCCGAGAAGAACTATCGGGACATATTCGACGGCGCGCTGGAAGGAATCTATCGGACCTCGCCTGAAGGGAAGTCTCTAGCCGCTAACCCAGCCCTGGCAAAGATGCTGGGTTACGACTCGCCCGAGGAAGTCGTATCCGTGATCGACGACTCCGCTCATCAGGTGTGGCTGGATCCGGATGAGCGGGCGCGTTGCGTCGCGCTCATGGAAGAACAAGGGAGTGTCCGGGGCTTCGAGTGTCAATTCAAGCGTAAGGATGGAACCGCGGTTTGGGTGTCGAGCAACAGCCGGAAGGTGTGCGGAGCGGATGGACGAACGATTTACTACGACGGCTTCATCCAAGACATCACCGAGCGCAAGCGTGCGGAAGGCGAGAAGGCCAGGCTGGAGGCGCAGTTCCTGCAATCACAAAAGCTGGAAAGCATCGGCAGACTGGCGGGCGGCGTAGCGCATGACTTCAACAACCTCTTGACGGTGATCAATGGCTATAGCGGCTTTTTGCTCAAGAGACTGAAAGCCAACGATCCGTTACGGTTCTACGCCAGCGAAATCAGCACCGCCGGTAAGCGGGCCGCCAGTCTGACGAAGCAACTCCTGGCATTCAGCCGCAAGCAGGTTATCGAGCCCAGGGCTCTGGACCTGAACGGAATTATCCGGGACTACGCACCCATGCTGCAACGCCTGATCGGTGAAGATATCGCCCTGGAGACGAACCTGGACGCTTCCCTGGGGCAGGTGATGGCGGACCCCGATCAGATTCATCAGGTGGCGATGAATCTCGCGGTGAACGCCCGCGATGCCATGCCAGACGGCGGCAGCCTGCGCATCGAGACGACGAACGCCGATCTGAGCGCGGGAAGCTGCGCCGCCGGTAACCCCGACTCGACTCCGGGACGCTACGTAATAATGAGCGTGACGGACACCGGGCAAGGCATGGACGAGACGGTCCGTCAGCGCATCTTCGACCCGTTTTTCACCACCAAGGAAGTTGGCAAGGGAACGGGGCTTGGACTGTCGACTGTGTACGGCATCGTGCGACAGAGCGGTGGATGGGTTGACGTGTCGAGTGAAGTGGGCGCCGGGACCGCGTTTAAGGTGTATCTTCCCAGAATAGATGCTTGTCCACGGCCGGAGGAGGACCGGATCGGGCCTGCCACGGAAACAGGCGACGAGACGATTCTGGTGGTGGAAGATCAGGAGTCCGTTCGAGCCTTCACCATGGACGCATTGAATCAGCATGGCTATCGTGCCCTCGAAGCGTCCGATGGCAACGAGGCGATTGCCGTGGCCGAGCGCTATCCGGGGCGGATCAGCTTGTTGCTGACGGACGTGGTGCTGCCGGGAATGAACGGCAAGGAGCTATCCGAACGCCTGAAGGGAGTGCGCCGGGATCTGAAGGTGCTGTTTATGTCCGGCTACACGGCGGATGTTATCGCCAGCCATGGCGTACTGGATGATGGCGTGGCGTTCCTGCATAAGCCGTTCAGCCCGGAGGCACTCGCGGCAAAGATCCGAGAGGTGCTGGCCGACCCCTCCTCGCCGGCAGACGGAAGGTAACCTGCTGGAGGCGGATCAGCCGGATGCCTGGACTGGACCCTTCCCCGGCAGCGCCTGGCGCACGGCCGAGAGCAGGGAATCGGGGGAGAATGGCTTGGCGAGCGTTGCCGTTGCGCCGAACAGTTTCGCAGCCGGTAACATGGTTGCACTCATAAACCCGGAGATCACGACGATCTTGAGTTTCGGCAACTCGGCGCGAACGGATTCCAGAAACTCAAAACCGTCCTTGCCGGGCATGCACAGGTCGAGAAGGATCAGATCGAAAGCCGATTCTCCGATTGCCGCCAGCGCTTCCTTGCCGTTACCCGCTTCCCTCGCGAGGTAGCCGGCTCCCTCCAGGGTCCTCCTGCAGAGGGTTCGGACTTGCGGGTCGTCATCGACGATCAGGATGGTAGGCTGCATTGGCTTCCGCTGCGCCCCCGCCGGATTGAGTGTAGCATAGGCCGGCCGCGATGGAGTGGCGGCCATGCCCATCCGGCGCGGACCGGCCCGCGCGACCGGCTAATTCTCGGTGGGAGTTTTCTCGATGTGGTCGATGACGATAAAGTCCACCGCGGTCTTCTGTGGGACGAGCTTGAGTCCGAACCGCTGGACGATGGCGAAGACCGACGGCCCGGATGGGTCGGATGCGGCATTGGCGGGGTCCTGGCCGGGCGCCGGAGCGGGACCTCCGCGACCGCCCATGCCCGCCATGGCGCCGCTCGCCCGGGCCATGGCCATCATTTCCTCCATGGAGAAATCGAGCGTGATCTGGTAGCTGCCTTCGATCCCGGTCTTGTCCACCACCGGAGTGCCGGCGAATTGGGAGAGCACCGTTTCCGCAAAGGCCTTCATGGTGATCCTGGTGGCATCCATGTGCAGCATGCCGTTCGCCATGGTGATTGTCACGTCGACGCCGGGCCCGCTGTATCTCATGGTGCCGTCTTTGCCCATTCTCATGCGCGTGCGGCCTTCGGGACCGTCGCTGGTCATTTCCCCCGGCTTGGCGGTTGCATCGGCGGCGGTTTGATCGGCCTCGGGCGCCTCGGGCTCGGCCTCTTTCAGTTTCGCGCCGCCCTTGGCGACAACCAGGTTGAACTCCGAATGTTCCTTGTTCTCGCGGTGCATGGTCATCTTGAAGCGGTCGGCGAGCAGCGCCTGCAGCATCTCGGGAATCTGGTCCTTGGTGGCGCCGTCGGGCAGCTTGGCCAGGATGTCGAACATGGTGGTGTTCAGCCAGGACGGGCCGGTTACCTGGAACGGCTTGACTTTGTACGCCGAGGTGATCAGGCTCATCAGCGGAGTGAAGCCGAAATCTACCCGCGCGGCGTCGATGTGCACGCCGACGTGGGCCTGGCCGGACATCATCCGCATGGGGTCGATGGGCGGCGACGGCTTGATGGAGGCCACCTCGAAGGCGATCGGCGGCGGCGCGGTCTGGCCAGGAGCGGCCGCCGCCGCGATCAGCGAAACGGCCGCCACACGGGCGGCGGTGCGGAACGGCGAATGGGTGCGCATCGTGCTGCTCAATTCCTCTGGGCGGTGAATTTCTGCCCGTGTTTGGCGCCGTCGCGAGTGCGCGACCCGGCGAGTTGGCCGTCCTGGAGCGCGGCATCCCAGGAGAAGGCCGCGGCCCTCTTCCCCTTCTGCGAAGTGGTGAAGGTCAGGCGGTCGCCGTCGAGCTTGCCGTTCTCAATTTTCTGGATCTGGGGCTTCTTCTTGCCTGGGAGAGCCACCGTGCCGGTGACAGCGCCGCCATCGGTTTTCAGGTCGAGCGAGAACGGCGCGGGCGGTTGCGCGGCCGCCTTCTTGCCGGGGGCGAACTGCGCGTTCCAGTGGCCGTCGACACCCGCGGCAGAGGCGGCCAGCGCGCATGCGAACAGTGCGAGAGCGAGTCTCATTACTTCGATTCTGACACAGCGGCCTTGCCGCCAAGAGACGGGCTAGTGCCGGGACCGTGAGAAACTGTTCCTTTGCCACGGGCCGCTCGCTCACGCTCGCGGTTCTGTCCGGAACCGCGAGCGTGAGCGAGCGGCCCGGTAATGGCACCAAATCACACGGTCGAAGACCTGGGACAGGCAAACCGCCTACCCTAACTGAGACGAGCCGGAAGTGGAAACGGTTCACTACTTCTTGGCCGGAGGCGGAGCGGGGGCCGCGGTTTTGGCGGCAACCGGGTGCTGCTGGTCGTAAATCCTGATGATCTCCGTGGTGATGTCGACGGCCGGGTGGTGCCACAGTACGGGGGTCTGCGGGTTGCTGACGTCCAGCACCAGGACGATCCCGTTGGCGAGGGCGTACTGTTGCACGATCTCCATCATCTTGCTACCCAAGTCGTTGGTGAGCTTGCCCTGGTCCTGATCGATGTCGGCATTGAGATCCTCGCCGTCGCGCTGCAGGGCCTTGGTTTCGGCGTCGTTGTCGCGCATCAGCTTGGCGCGGGCCTCATCGCTCATGGCGGCGCTGCCTTTTCTCAACTGCTCCACTTTGGCTTGAAGATCGGCGTTGCGTTTCTGCAGAGCGGTGTTGCGCGCGTCGAACTTGGCGCTCAGCTCCGCGGCGGCCTTTTTGCCGTCGGCGGATTGCACAATGGCGGCGTGGATGTTGATGATGGCCACCTTGGCCGGCGCGGCGGCAGCCGGAGGCTGGTTCTGGGCCTGGGCCAGCGACAACATTCCCCAAGCCAATACGGGAAGGACGATTCTTTTTCTCAAGCTTCCGAAACTCCTAAGGTTAAGAATACCATTCGGATGGGCGCGGCCCATCGTTATCATGGCGCACACGGTTCAGTTCTACGGCTTCTTGACGGGCGGCGGAGCCGGCGTCTGAGCGGGCGTCGCGGCCGGTTTGGGGGCTGCGGGCGCGGCCGCGGCTGGTCTCGGGGCCGCCGGCGGGGCGCCCGCGGCCGGTAGATGGCTCTGGTTATAAAGGCTCACGACATCGGCGGTGATGAACATGGTATTGGAGGCCCACAACACGGGCGTCTGGTCGTTCCCCACATCCAGGATGGCGGCGAAGCCGTTCTGCAGAGCGTACTGCTGGACCACGGGCTGCAACTTGGCCCAGATGGTCTGGAAGAGCTTGTTCTGCTCGTCCTCGCCATCGGTATTGAGATCTTCCACGTCGCGTTTGAAGTTCTTCTCTTCGGTATCGATTTCCCTGGCGAGAGAGGCTTTGGCGGCGTCGCTCATGGCGGCCCCGGCGCGGCCCAACTGGTCCTTCTTGGCCTGAAGATCGATCTGCCGCTTCTGCAGGGCAGTCCGGCGCGACGCGAACTTCTCTTCCAGGTCGAGGGCGGCCTTCTTGCCGTCGGCTGTCGCCATGATGGCATCGCGCACATTCATGAGTCCGATCCTGGTAGGCATGGCGGCCGCTCCGGCGGAGGGGGCGGGAGTAGCTGCCGCGGCCGAGGCCGGCGGTCTGGCCGGCGGATTGGTCTGGCCCTGGGCTTGCGCCGACACGGCCGCCAGCAGCAACACGGGGATTACGGCGACATTCATCTTCATTCGAAAACTCCTGGATACAAAAGCACTGGTACAAAGCGAGCGCGGGCGGACGGCGCCGCCCCGGAGGGCAGCCCGCGTTCCCGCCCCTGAACTTCCCGTGAATCGGCGTGACGCATGTTCAGAAAGTCCTGCCGATGGTGAAGCGGAACATGGTGCGCTTCTCATAGAAAGGATACGCCGTCCCGTAGCTCGCAAGGGCGTTCAGGAAGGTGGCGTTGTTGGGGAACATGGAACGGTCGGCCACTATGGGCGGCTGCAGGTACTCGCGCACCACCGACGGGTTATAGGCAAAATAGACGCGGAATGGCGCGTTCACCACCGGCAGCAGCACCTGCAGTTCCAAGCCCGTGGAAACGCGCGGTTTCTCGGTCCCCGGGGCGATGTACACCCTGCCGTCGAATCCGGCCTGCGGGTAGGCCAGGTTCAGAGTATCTACGCGCGAACCGACCATCTTGAGCTGGCCGGCCCGCAGAATCCGGTTGACGCCGGCGTCCACGAATGGCGCCAGCGTGACGGGGCCGACGATGGGAATGCGGTATTCGAAGTTGCCCACGCCCTGGACATCGCCGCCCGGCGTGATGAGCTGATAAATGGGCATCTGCATGGTGACCGGAACCGCCGTAACGGTTCCGCCGCTGACCACCTTCTGCGTGCGCTGGCTTCCATCGGTATTGTACACATTGACGCTGGCGTTTGAGGCGATAAAGGCGATGGGCGTGATGCCCCAGTTCTCGAATCCGCGGACATCCTGCTCGCCGCCCATGAAGGAGCGCGAAAAGGGCGGGACTTCCTTGCCGCCATACCCTGTGATCACCCAGCCCGAGGCGTGAAACGCCAGGATGTGGTTGCGGTTCAGGGGAGACGTGTGGAAGTACTTGAAGTCGACCGCCGGACGGACGGTATTGACGTTGCCGCCCAGCGCGCTGCCCGCGAAGCCAGCCGAGAAGAAGATGCTCTTCCCGCCCGTGGGGTTCATGGGGTGGTTGACGGTGTTGTAGGAGAGCGATGGCGTAATCGTGCTGGAGCGGATTCCGTCGAGCGCGTTGGGGCCACTCACGCCGCTGAAATTGATGTACTCGAAGTAACTGGTGGAGGCGGTGGTCTGGGTCACGATATTGGAAATATCGAAGCCATACGTGACGCCGGTGCGCCAGAAACTGCGGCGCAACTGGTAGCTCATCGAGACGTTGAATCCGTGGCTGTTCTGCACGTAGTTCAGCAGGTTCTGGGTCCCCAGTTGGTTGTAGAGGGGAATCAGGTTCTGCCCGGCCAGAATGGACGCTTCCCGCCCCTGGTTATAGTCGAACCGGTTCAGGTAGACCAGAAATCCGGTCTGAATGGGGCGGTCGAACAGGTACGGTTCCGTGAATCCCAACGACACGTTCCGCTGGCGGGTGCCGAGTTGCGAGGTGAGCGAGAGAGTTTCGCCCAGTCCCAGGAAGTTGTTGGTGGAATAATTGAAGCCCACGAAACTGCCGGCGATCCCCGACACGCCGCCGTTGAGGCCGACGGAGTTCTTGCCGCGCTCCTTCACCTTGAGAGTGATATCCACGGTATCGGAATTGGGGTTGCGCTTGATATCGGCGGCGTCTTCCTTCTTCAGCATCTCGAAGTAACCGAGCTGGTTGAGGCGCAGGATACTGAGGTCCCAGAGATGGGTGTTGAAAATATCGCCTTCGTCGAGCATGATCTCGCGGCGGATGACTTTGTCGCGAGTGGTGGTGTTTCCGGAGAAGTCGATGCGGCGCACGAAGAACTGCTTGCCCTCTTCCGTGTTGATGGTCAGGTCCACCTGGTCGGGACCGTTGTCGAAGCCGAAGTCCGGTTCGGGTACGAAGTCGTAGTAGCCGAACTGGCCGTACAGGTTGCGCAGATTCTCCAGACCCTTACGGAGCTTTTCGGTGGAGAAGGTGTCGCCGAGCCGCATTCCGAATAGCGGCAGGAGCACGGTGTTAGGCTCCTTGAACGCCTTCACGCCCACGAAGTTGACGGCGTGCAGGTGGTACAGGCGGCCTTCCTCCACCGGGATGGTGATGTCGGCGTAAATGCCCGGCCGGTTCATTTTGATAAGCGGAAGGCGCCATCCCTTGCCGCCGCGGGGAAGGATGGTGACAGCCGGCTCCAGCACCTTCGCGCGAAAGTATCCGTTGTCGGAATACTTCATGCGGATCTTCTCCGCGTCGTATTCCAGCTTGTTCTGATCGTAGGTCCTGGCGAAGAGGCTCTCGAAAATAATGGAATGGGGAATGCCGTACGGCTTCAGCTCCTTCATCCCGGCGATGACCCATCGGGACTTCTCGCTGCGGTTGCCGGTGATGGTGATGGCTCCTACCTTCACCTTGGGGCCTTCGTTGACCATGAACGTCAGCTTGAGCGAGGAAGGTGGAACCTGTTCGAGTTGCGGTTCCACGGTGGCGTATTGGTGGCCGCGCTCGGAGATGTACTCCTTGATGACCACGGCGGCGTGCTGGATCTTGTTCGGGTCGAAGGGCGAATCCACGGTGAGGGAGACCTTGCGCTCCTTGAAGCGGTCCAGAATCTCCGACACCGTCACGCTGTGGATGCCCTCGTAGTTGATGGTGCTGACGACGCGCCGTTCCTGCACGATGAAGCGAATCAGGATGCCGCCCTTGCCGTCCTCTTCGGTTTCCAGGCGAAGATCGTCGAAGCGGCCGCCGTTATAGAGCTTCATGAAGTCGCGGCGCAGCGTCTCCTGGCTGTAGAAGTCGCCGACCTTGGTCAGGATGGTGGCTCTGAGGCTGTCGGCGGGGACGCGGCGCGTTCCGCGGAATTCGATGGCCGTGATCACCTGTCCGGTGGCTTGCGGCAGCACCGGCGCCGTCTGCGGGGCCTCCAGCGGCGTTGGCCGGGCGGGAGCCGCGGGTGGCTGCTGCGGTGGTTCGGTCCCAGGCGCGGTGGGCGCGCTCTCGAAGGGGTTTCGCTGCGGTTGCGTCTGTCCGGGGGCCGGGGCCGGCGCGCCGGCCGGCGGGGTTTGCTTGGGAGGCTGTGGTGCCGGCGCCTGCTGCCGCGGGGGAGTCTGGTCGGGCGTCTGGGCGGACAACGGAAGACCGCCAAGGGCGCAGAACACAGCGACGGTAGCGGCCGGCCAGACGGGCCTGGGAAACCTCATTGAAGCATACCTTTCCATTCTGCGCTGTTTCGAAAACCTGATTCGGGAGACAGTTCCCCTCGGTACAGCCGGTTTTAGAGACGGGTAAAGCATCATTCTAGCGGATCTTGGGCGGTGCGAACAACGAGGGGCGGTCACCACAGGTGTGACGGGGTGGCACAGCGGCGGTCCTATGCCCGGCCGCCAATCCCTTGAGTTCCAAGCCGTTCCTCATCACGTCCCGACTCCTCGGCGGGTGCAGAAGCACTTTCGCGGCCAGGGGGCGGGGGGCAGCCTTGTGCCGCGGCCGCGCCATCCTCACCGCTCCGGCGGATGCACCAGCGGGATGATCTCCCGCCTTCCCCGCCGGTACACCCGGAAATCGGCCAGGTCTGTGGTGATCACCGGGTACCGTGGGTGCAGTTCGCTCAGCCGGATCAGGCAAAGGTCCGCCAGGTCGGGCTGGCGATCGGCGTACCGCGCCGCCAACTCCGCCAGTCGCCCGGCATGCTCGCTCAGGGTGAACGCGCTCCGGACCAGGCCGTCGCGCAAAAAGGCCAGCACCAGGGCGCTGCTGCCCAGGTGAAACGCCGTCTCGGCCAGTACGGCTTCGCAAGTCAGCAGCGGTTCGGTGATTCTCTGGGCTATCTCCACGGCCCAGGCGTGGTGGAAATCGTTCCGGTTCCCGAACGCCAACAGGAAACCGGTGTCGGCGATGGCTTTCATTTGCGGGAAAAACCCTTGCGGGCAGAAAGGTCAGCCGGTCTGGCGACTGAACCTGCCAGCCGGAGGAACGGAGACTTGGCCGAGTCCCGCGCCTTCTCGAGTTCCTGCCGGATGATGCGGCCCTTGGGGACACCCGTCCGGCGAGCCGTGTGGTTCAACCACTCGGCGAGGTCGTCGGGGAGCCGGACAGACAGTGTATTACTCATCTGCACGAAGTGTAACACAAGGGCCGGGATCCGGGGTTCAGGTTCGTGGCACAGGTCCGGGCAATCGAGGGACAGCGCCGCTGCAACTCCCTTGTGTCTCGCAGCAGGTCGGTTGAGCCCTGCTGGTGCAAGGGTCGCCGCCGAGCACAGTTCGGCCCAGGCTTGACTTGGACCCGGAGCGACCCGCTTCGCAGTCGAGGGCCCGTTCCCGTCCCGGTGTCACTCCACCCGGTCCCGCCAATATCCCGGGCGCCGATGCGCGTGGGCCACAGCCAGGATCTCCGCACCTCCCGCCGTCTCCCGAAAAACGATGAGGTAAGGAAATCGGTCGAGCTCCATCCTGCGCGCGCCAGACGCGTATTCGGGGAACTGCCCGGGATAATCCGCAATGCGGCCGACCGCGCGATCAAGCTCGTCCAGGAACATCTCCGCCGCCCGCAAACTGCGCTGCCGGTACCACCGCATGGCGGCTTAGGCTTCTTCGAGGGCGAAAGGGTGGATTCGAACCGACCTGGCTCACCGAACCACTTGAGCCCGGAGGCGGCCACGCGCTTCGTCCCAAGGGATGGGAGCGACGGCTCCGCTGTCGACCTGCTGGAGGCGACGGCAGATTTCCTCGCGCCAGGCTTCTTCCGCGGCCGGGTCGCTCCCTTGATCCAGACTGCGAATCAAGGAGTCGATGAGCGCGCTACGCGCCTCGGGCGGCAAGGCTAGCGCGTCCTTCAGCACTTCCGCCGAATCCCGTACCATGAGTCCATTCTAGCGCGCTCCAATCCCCCCGGGAACTTTTCCCCCGCCGCCCTCGCCATTTACATCCCCGCCCGCCGGGCCGTGGCGATTGACCCGATGCGGGCGCTGCGGGAGGAGTAGAGCGGGGGAGCGGCGCGAAGACCGGATGCTGCATTCGTCTCCTGGAGCGAGGTACCATCGTCTCAGTGCTGACCAGCCTGCGAGTCAAGAACTTCAAGCGCCTTGAAGACGTTGAAATTGAGTTAGGCAGGACCGTTGTATTTGTTGGGCCCAACAATTCGGGCAAGACGACCGCCCTGCAAGCGCTCGCTTTGTGGGAAGCCGGCCTCCGGAAGTGGGTAGAGAAGCGCTCCGCGAAGGATACCCCCGAGAAACGGCCAGGTGTGACCATCAATCGGCGGGACCTAATTGCCGTGCCTGTTCCGGATGCCAATCTCCTGTGGCGGGACTTGCACGTCCGGGCCGGCCAGCGAAGGAACGGGAAGCTCACCGATACCAGGAACATTCGGATCGACATCCTGGTCTCGGGCGTGACAGACGGTGCGTCGTGGGAATGCGGGTTCGAGTTCGACTACGCCAACCAGGAGTCGTTCTACTGCCGCCCCCTGCGGGTGAACGAGGAGCCTCAATCGGCGCGGATGGCGGTCCCGGTCTTAGCAGCGCCCGTCAGTGTTGCCTTCCTGCCTCCGATGTCGGGAATGGCAGCGACCGAAGATCGCCTTCAGGAAGGGACCGTCAACGTGCGAATCGGCGAGGGTCGCACGGCTGAGGTCCTCCGAAACCTGTGCTTCGTGATATCTTCCGCCCCCGATCAGACCAGTTGGGCGGCGTTGGTCTCCCAGATCGAGGAACTCTTCGGCGTGACACTGAACCCGCCGCAGTTTATCCAGGAGAGAGGCGAGATCACGATGTCCTATCGCGAGAGAGGCACGGAGCTGGACCTGGTCTCCTCGGGAAGGGGCCTCCAACAGACGTTGCTGCTGCTGGCTCACCTTTATACGCACCCGAAGTCCGTCTTACTGCTCGACGAACCGGATGCCCACCTGGAGATCCTGCGGCAGCGGCAGATCTACCGGATTCTGACGGAGACGGCCGAAGCTCAGGAGTGCCAGGTGATCGCCGCCAGCCACTCCGAAGTCCTCCTCGAAGAAGCCGCCGAACGCGACATCGTGGTGGCCTTCGTCGGGAAACCGCACCGCATCGACAATCGTACCGGCCAGGTGCTCAAATCGCTGCGCGCCATTGGCTTCGATCAATACTATCAGGCGGAACAAACCGGGTGGGTCTTGTATCTGGAGGGCCCCACGGATCTGGCGGTCCTTCAGGGATTCGCGCGGTTATTGGACCATCCCGCGAGGCACCTTCTGGAACAGCCGTTTGTCCACTATGTCGCCAATCAACCGTCCAAGGCCAGGGACCACTTCTTCGGACTGAGGGAGGCGAAGCCCGACCTGGTTGGTGCGGCGATATTCGACTCAATCGCACAAGAGCTGAGCGATAGCGGGCCGCTTTTCCAGGTGAAGTGGCGCCGCCGCGAGATCGAGAATTACCTCTGCTATCCGGAAACCCTGCTCGCATATTCGGAGCACATTGAAGGTGGCCCCGGCGAGTTGTTCGAGGGAGCGCTCCGCGACAATCAGAGGGCGGCGATGCAGGAAGCCATCGCCCAAGTGTCCGCGGCGCTAAAGGTATTGGGGCGGCCCGATCCCTTTGGCGCTGAGGTGAAAGCCAGCGACGATTTTCTCGCGCCCTTGTTCCAAAGCTATTTTGAAAAGCTGGGGCTCCGCAATCTCATGCAGAAGACGAACTACCATGTCCTCACGAAGTTCGTCCCCAGAGAGCGTATCGATCCCGAGATCGTCGAGAAGCTGGACCTCATCGTCAGGGTAGCTGGACAAGCGCGGCCGGTGATGTGACCGCGTTCGGACAAGCTCCCCCTCTGTGCGAAGTTTGCATCCCCTTCGCCCGCCGCGGCGTCATGAGAGTAGTAGAGTTGAGAAACCTTGAAGATTCTTGCGGCGCTACTCGTCGGGGCGGTGTGCGGGCGGGTATACGCCGGCCCGCCGTTCAAGACGGACGACCCGGAGCCGGTGGACCTGGGCCACCTGGAGGCTTACCTCTTCTCGCTCGGCGTGAGCGCATCCGGCGGAGTCTCGGGAATAGGGCCGGCGGCCGAGTTCAACTACGGCATCCTGAAGGACACGCAGTTCCACATCATCGTCCCCTACGCCTTCGACCGGCCACAGGACGCGCCGGCCCAGGGCGGCATCGGCGATATCGAGGTGGGGATCAAGTACCGCTTCGTCCACGAGACCGGCACGCTTCCGCAGATCGGCATCTTCCCCTTCGTGGAGATTCCCAGCGGCAATGCGGCTAAGGGGCTGGGCGCCGGACACGCGCAGGTCTACCTGCCGGTCTGGGCGCAAAAGAGCTGGGGGCCGTGGACCACTTATGGCGGCTATGGGTGGTGGCGGAATCCGGGCGCGGGGAATCGCAACTGGAACTACCTCGGCTGGCTGGTTCAACGGGACCTCGGCAAGCGGCTGACCCTGGGCGTGGAGGCCACTTACAATACCGCCTCGACCACCGGCGGCCAGGCGTCCACCGGCTTCGATGCCGGTGGCCAGGTGAATCTTTCGGAAAAGCACCACATCCTCTTTAGTGTGGGACGGAGTGTAGCCGGCGAGCGCCAGTCCTATTTCTACGTCGGCTACCAATTCACCACCGGGACTTTCGGCAGTCTCGGCGACTGGTTTCGCCACCGGCAACCCGGTTCATGAGGAGCCCAAGGATGACTCGCAAGCTCGAACCCCTGGATTTGATCCGCTATGTGGTGGGGATCGTGTTCCTCACCGAAGGCGTACTCAAGTACGTCTATGCGCAGGATCTCGGCGCCGGCCGCTTTGCCCGCATCGGTCTGCCCTGGCCGGGTGTGTTGGGTCCGTTCGTCGGCGCGGTGGAGATGGTGGGCGGCCTGTTGCTGCTTTTGAACCTGGCGCCGGGGTACGCCGCCATGGCGCTTCTCGGGGTGATCTCCACCGCGCTTCTCACCACCAAGTTGCCGGTGCTGCTCGGTCGTCACATAGGGCCGTTCACGCTGATGAAGGCTCCCTACTACGGCGTCCTCGGCTTCCTGCACGAGGCGCGCACCGATCTCAGCATGTTCGCCGGCACCCTCGCACTCACCTGGCGCCACTGGTTGGGAAGAAAGAAAGGCTGATGAGCCGGACCGCGCCGGCGCGTGGCCCAGCGCGAGCCCCAGGGAGACCAGCCAGAGGAGCCCTTCCAACTGCCTGGCGAGCGATGTGCCCGGCGTCTTCGTGGCGCGCGGCCTCCTGGCCATGGATGAGCCGATCGCCATCGAGTCCATTGCCGCTTTGTTCCGATCTCATTGCGAGAATCGGACCTTTAAAGCGACAATCGTCCATGAGGAGTGAATGATGAGAACTGAGAGGCTTCTGGGCTGTGCGTGCGGCGCGATGCTGCTGTCCATGGCGGCGTACGCGGCCGACTGGCCCCAGTGGCGCGGACCGCTGCGGAACGCGGTTTCCACCGAGACCGGCCTGCTTTTGGAATGGCCCAAGGAAGGACCGCGGTTGGTGTGGCAGGCGAAGGACATTGGCGATGGCTATGCAACGCCCTCCGTCGCGGGGAATCGTATTTATGTTCTGAGCAACCGCGGCATGGACAATGAGTTCGTGCAGGCGCTTTCCACACAGGACGGGAAACAGGTTTGGGCCACCAGGCTGGGGAAAGTCGGAAATCCGGAGCAGATGCCTTCGTTTCCCGCGGCCCGGTCCACGCCAACCGTGGACGGCGGCCTGCTCTATGCGCTGGGCTCGGATGGCGACCTGGCGTGCCTGGAGACCGCCAGCGGCAGGATTCTATGGCGGAAGAGCCTGCGCACGGATTTCGGCGGCGCACCCGGGAAGTCGGGCTATACCGAATCGCCGCTGGTAGATGGCGATGTCGTGGTTGTGACGCCGGGCGGCCCACAGGCTACCATCGTGGCGCTGAACAGGAAGACCGGCGAGACCATCTGGAAATCGGCCGTGCCGGGCGGCGATGACGCGGCCTTTGCATCGGCCATCGTGGTGGAGACCGGCGGCCGCAGGCAGTACGTGCAATTCCTGGCGAAGGGCCTGGTGGGAGTGGACGCGAAAACCGGCGAGTTCTTGTGGCGCTACGGCGCGACGGGCAAAGGCAACACCAACATACCCACGCCCGTGGCCAGTGGCGGATACGTTTACACCACCGAGAGCCACGGCCCGGGCGGGCTCGTCCACCTGGCGGCCGCCGGCCGGGGTGTCGCGGCCGAACAGGTCTACCTGCTGCGCGGGCTGCCTAGCAGCATCGGAGGCTCGGTGGTGGTTGGCGCCACCCACTACGGCACT
>Ga0182027_10006229_pt1 | contig 17934 bp, 8 predicted proteins | sample 712E1DmetaG_FD_121300 | JGI IMG/M metagenome (GOLD analysis project Ga0182027, IMG submission 121300) | Permafrost microbial communities from Stordalen Mire, Sweden - 712E1D metaG (Illumina Assembly) | ecosystem: Environmental > Terrestrial > Soil > Wetlands > Permafrost | place: Sweden... | reverse complement strand
GCTCGCAACGATCCCTTGCCGCTGGCAGCATGAATGATGAATTTTGTCTCACACCCTTTGCTTGAACGAAAGCATTATTCGTATTGTCTTAGTCTTGAAAACCGAACAAACTATCAATCTATGAAAAAATCCATAATGTTTCTCGCGGTCGCCGCCGGCCTTTTGCTGGCAGTTTCCACCGCGCGCCTGCTCGCGGTGGACACCGCGAGCAAGGAAGTCACCATCACCGGTTCCATGGTCTGCGGCAAATGCACCCTGCACGAAACCGATAAATGCCAGAACGTCGTTCAGGTCGAAAAAGACGGCAAAACCGTCAATTATTACCTGAAGGAAAATGACGTGAGCAAGGCCAGTCACAAGGCCGTCTGCGGCGGCGGCTCCGAAAAAGTAACCGTCACCGGCACCGTCACGGAAAAGGACGGCAAGCAGATGATGACGCCGACCAAGATTGAACCGGTCAAATCCTGATTAATTGATCCTTGCTGAACCGCCGCCGGAGTTTTCGCTCTGGCGGCGGTTGAATTTTACCACGTCGGCGAACAGAACGCCGGTGCCGCCAAAAATGTCCAGCGCCGAGCCGATCGTCAGGTCAATTTTCCCCCCGCCCAGCAGGGTGACCTCCTCCAGATCCGACATGGAATTTGCGCCGCCCGCGTAAGTCGTCGGAATGGGCGTCCACTGGGCAAGCTGCTTGACCAGGTCGCGGTCAATGCCGCGGCGCAGTCCTTCCTTGTCCACGGCATGGATTAAAAATTCCGCGCAGCTGCCGGCAAACTTTTGAAGTGTCTCCGGCGAAAGGGTCACTTCCGTCCATTTCTGCCAGCGGTCGGTGACGACGAAATAATTTTTGCCGCGGCGGCGGCAGCTCAAATCCAGCACCAGCCGTTTTTTGCCGACGGCTTTGACCAGCTCGGCCAGCCGGTTCCAATCCACGCGGCCTTCGCGAAAGACCCAACTGGTGACGATGACGTGCGACGCCCCGCCGTCGAGCCAGTCGCGGGCGTTTCCGGCATTGATGCCGCCGCCGATTTGCAATCCGCCGGGGTAGGCCGCGATGGCCGCGCACGCTTCATTTTCGTTGCCGGGGCCAAGCATCACCACGTGGCCTCCGGTCAGGCCGGCGCGCCGGTAAAGTTCCGCGTACCACGCGGCGGAGCGGTCGGAGACAAAGTTCGTGCGTGGAAGGCCGGTCTTGCCGAGCGAGCCGCCGACGATTTGCTTCACTTTGCCTTCATGCAGGTCAATGCACGGACGGAACATGTGCGCAAGCTAAAGTTCCACGGGCGAAGTTCCAAGTCCCAAGTTGACCGGGAGGAGCAATCGGGCGGATTCGGGCACGACCTCCAATCTGTAGCGGCGGGCATCCTGCCTGCCGTATCCGGCGGCATCCTTGCCGTCCGTCCCCAAGAGCGCAGCTCGCGTCCATGACCTTGTTTGCGCAAACCAACACCACCTGGCTGGAAGCCGGGCGATACGGCAGCCAGGGATGGCTGCCGCTACGCGGACAAGCCGCGCTCCGTTTTGGGTCCGTTCTTTTGGGCGACACGCCCTCCGGTAGCGCCCGGAAATTTGAAGATTGCCCTTTGTCGGTCTCGCTTCATAATCGCAGTCACCTATGGAAGCCGTTGTAAAGGAAGAACGGCGTGTTGCGTATCCGCTCGTCCTGATCTTCGCCCTCATTGCGGCGGGCATCGTTACCAGCGGCTACTTCTACTACCGGAACTACGAGCGGCACTTCCGCGCGGAGGCCGAGAGCCAGCTTTCCACCGTCGCGGAGTTGAAGGTGAACGAACTGGTACAGTATCGCAAGGAGCGGCTGTGGGACGCCGACACCCTGTTCAACAACGCTACTTTTTCCAGGTTGGTGCGGCGCTTTCCCGAACACCCGGAGGATGCCGAAGCGCTGCCGCAGCTTCAGGAGTGGGCAATTACGCGCTGAAAGTGGTATTTTATGTCAAATCCATCTTTTCGAGTTTTGCTCGTCGGCGATCAGCCCAAGTGCCTGCAGTTGTTGCGCCGGCAACAGTTTAAGGTGGCGTGTGCCAAACGGCTGGCTGGCGGGCTGGCGGGATTGAGGTCCCGACACGTCGGTTTGGTGCTCATGACGTTGATCGCCGCTGGTACGCTGCAGGCAGCGGATCCCGCTTTTCCGGAACAAACGCTTCAAACGGTGACCAATATCAGCCAGCTTTATCGCCTGAGTGAGAGCGGGCAACGCGCCATTTATTCCATACGTCTCGAGGGAATGGTCTGCGCGGCAAACCCGGCCAATGGCGGCCTGATTCTGCGTGATGATTCCGGGGCGGTCTATGTGGGAATGGACCTTAAGGGCCAATCCGTTCAGCCCGGACAACAAATCGTTCTGGAAGGAAGCGGCATGATGGAGAAGGCGACACTGATTTTCGGCAAGAAGGTGCCGCTGGTGGACAATGACGGTACGCACGAGATGTTCGAGCGTTCCGGGATGATGTTTCTGAAGGCAGGCAAACATCCCATTGACCTCCTCTGGTTCAATGCTGCCGCGGAGAGGGGACTGGAAGTGTACTATAGCGGGCCGGATTTGCCTCGCCAGAAGATTCCCGATTCAGCGCTGTTTCACACGCAAGCGGGTCCGGCGGGCACAAACACCCATTTCGTCAATGGACTGAATTACTCGTATTACGAAAGTGGCATGACCAACGGCGTCCTGCCTCCCGATTTCAGCGGATTTACCGCCGTCAAAACAGGAACGGTTCCGAATTTTGACATCAATGTCACCAGCCGCTCCGACGACGTGGCACTGGAATTCACCGGGTACGTCGAGTTGGCGCGCGAGGGGCTTTATACGTTTTCCACCGTGTCAGATGACGGCAGCCGGTTGTTCGTCGGCGAGGCGCAAGCCCGGTTGGACGTTATCGGTTCGGCCCCGCCACCGGTCCCGCGCCCGATCATCATCAGCCAGGCCTTGCCTGCGGAGGAAGAACACCAGTGGTCCGAGGTGGAGGGAACGGTGACGTTTGTAAGCGAACAGCCGAATGGTTGTGAGTTGGAGTTAAGCTCCGGAACCGGCCGCATGCGTGTAAACGTGGCCGAGGACTCCGGTGACGCCCCTATTTTCCTGCTGAACAGCCAGGTTCGGGTGAAAGGAATCAGCCGGAGCACCCGAACCAGCGAGGGACAGGAGGTGGCCGGGGCCATGTTTGTGGCGGGTTGGAAACAGATCGAACTGTTGCAACTGGCGGCTGAATACTGGACCGCATACCCGCTTGTGCCGATCGGCAGTCTGCTGACGAACAAGCTCGCATGGACGAATGAAGCGATCGTGCGCGTGCAGGGAAAATTCCGCAGCGCGGCTCCGGACGGGCGATGGATGGTGGAAGATGATACAGGACAAATGCCGCTGGAAGGACTTCAAGCGTTGCCGAAACCAACTGGCGACCGGTTGGAGTTGCTGGGAAAGTTGAGTCGGGAGGGAACCCATGTTGTCATGCGGGGAGCCGCTTTTCGGGAAGTCTTTGCCGGGACAAATGTGGAGGCGCTTCCTGTTCTGACCAGCGCCAAGCAGATTCAGTACCTGAGCCGGGAGGAGGCGAAACGGGCGTATCCGGTCAAGATTCGAGGTGTTGTCATCTCGACCATTACCTGGCGTCAGTCCTTCATTATTCAGGACGCGACGCATGGAATTTTCGTCCGGGGCATTCCCGAGGCGAGTCCGCCGCACCTCGGAGACTTTTTTGAGGTCGAGGGCGTGACTGCTCCGGGCGACTTCGCGCCGACCGTGCTGGCCACTCATGTGGTTTGCCTGGGAGCGGGACTGATGCCGGAGCCGCTGCATCCTAATCGAGACCAGATCATCAACGGGAGCCTGGATGCGCAATACGTGGAATTGCAGGGAATCGTCACCACCACCGAACCCAGCGCCCTTACCCTGCTCACGCTAGATGGAAAATACAGGGTGGATCTGGTGGACGCGCTTTCACAGAACCTGACACAGTTTGAAAACGCCCTGGTTCGGATCAAGGGGTGTTTTATAACCTCGTGGGATTCACAGACCAAGCAGATCCGGATTGGCCAGATTCGCATCTTCTTCGGCTCAATCAGCGTGGATGAACCCGCGCCGGCCGATTTGTTTTCCGCGCCGTTGAAGAGCGTTCAGGACCTGCTGCTCTTTGACGCCAAAGCCAGCGCGTTGAAACGTGTTAAAGTCACCGGCCAAATTGTCCATGAACGCGCCGGCGAGTATTTCATGATGAATGGCACGAACGGATTGCGGTTGTTCCTCAAGACGCCCGTTCCACTGCAAACCGGAGACCTGGTGGAAGCAGTCGGCTTCCCCATGCTGGGCAACGCCTCGCCCGTTTTGCACGACGCGGTCGTGCGCCAGACGGGGAAGGCCTCCCTGCCGGAAGCCCGCCGGCTGGCGGAGGACACCTTGTTCAACAGCGACTTTGACGCCACGGTGGTCCGGGTCGAATCCAAACTGGTCGGGATGCGTTCCGTCCCGTCCGGACAGGAATTGGAACTGCAAACGGGGACGCGAACCTTTGTGGCCCGGCTCGACTCCGCGAAAAGCCGGGTGCAACCGATTCCTGCGGGCAGCTGGCTGCAATTGACGGGCGTGTACGCGGGGCGGGGCGGGGACCGGAGCGTGGGCCGGGACATTGATTCCTTTGAACTGCTGCTCAACTCGCCGGCGGACGTCAAGGTGCTGAAACACCCGTCTTGGTGGACAATCGGGCACACCCTGGTGGTCGTGGGGGTTTTGGTGGGGGTATTGCTGCTCGCGTTTGCCTGGATCAGCAGCCTGCACCGCCAGGTGAACCTCAAAACGAGGCAGCTCCAGGATGAAATTGAAGAGCGCAAGCAAGCGGAGGAGGCGTTGCGCCAATCCCACGACGAACTCGAAAAGCGGGTTGCCGAGCGCACCGCCGAAGTGGCCCAGGAACGCCGGCTTCTGCGCACACTGGTTGACAACCTGCCGGATGGCATTTACGCCAAGGACACGGCGGGCCGGAAGATCATGGTCAACCCGGCTGACCTGAAGGTTCTGGGCTGCCGGACGGAAGCCGAGGCCATCGGCAAGAGCGATTTCGATTTCTTTCCCAAGGACATGGCCGAACAATTCTGGGCCGACGACCAGAAGGTGATTCGGGGCGAGCCGGTCATCAACCGGGAGGAATTTGTTCTGGACGAACAGGGGCGGAAATGCTGGCTGTTGACCAGCAAGCTGCCGTTGCGCGATCAGGCCGGAAAGATTATCGGCCTGGTGGGCATCGGACGGAACATCACCGAGCGGAAACAGGCGGAGGAGGCGCTGCGCCAGTCGCACGACGAACTCGAAAAGCGGGTCACCGAGCGCACCGCCGAACTGGCCGGCGCCAACGCGATCCTGCAACAGCAAATCGCCGAGCGGAAACGCATCGAACTGGTCCTGGACCGGGAGCGCCTCCTGCTGCGCACGCTCGTTGACAACCTGCCGGATGCCATCTATGCCAAGGACACCGCCGGCCGGAAGACGATGGCCAATCCCGCCGACCTGAAAAATCTCCGCTGCCAGACCGAGGCCGAGGCCATCGGCAAGAATGATTTCGATCTCTTTCCCAAGGAGATTGCCGAAAAATTCTGGGCCGACGACCAGAAGGTGATTCAGGGCGAGCCGGTCATCAACCGGGAGGAGCATTTCTTCGACGAAGCAGGCCAGAAGCGCTGGCTGTTGACCAGCAAGCTGCCGCTGCGCGATCCAACCGGAAAGATTGTCGGGCTGGTGGGCATCGGGCATGACATCACCGAGCGCAAGCGGGTGGAGCAGGCGCTCGCCGAGCGCACGGAGGAAGTCTCCCAAAGAAACCAGGAACTGGCCGGCGCCAACGCGACCCTGCAACAGCAAATCGCCGTGCGGGAACGCATCGAAAAAATTCTAGAGGGGGAGCGCAACCTGCTGCGCACGCTCATTGACAGCCTGCCGGACTATGTTTATGCCAAGGATGCCGAAGGCCGGTTTACCATAGCCAACACGGGGGTGGCGCGCCAGTTGGGATTTGCGTCTCCCAACGAGGTCATTGGGAAATCGGATTTCGATCTATTCCCGCATGAATTGGCGGCCCGATACCGCGCCGATGAACAGGAGATCCTCCGGTCCGGAAAGGGGTTGTACAGTCACGAAGGCCCCACGGTGGACGCCAGCCAGCAGGAGAAAAACCGATGGGTTTCAACCACCAAGGTGCCTCTGCGAAACGATCTGGGGGAGATCATCGGGTTCGTTGGTCTGGGCCATGACATCACGGAACGCAAGCGGATGGAGGAGGCGTTGCAGAAAAGCTCGCGGGAATTGCAGGAACGGAACGACGAACTGGCGCGTTTCACCTACACCGCCTCGCACGACCTGAAGAGTCCGCTGGTGACGGTCAAGGCTTTCCTCGGCTATCTGGAACAAGATACCAGCAACCAGGACGCCCAGGCAATCAAGAAGGACCGGCAGTATATCTACACCGCGGTGGACAAGATGACCCGGCTGTTGGATGAATTGCTCGACCTGACGCGCGTTGGGCACAAGATGAACCCGCCGGAAGAAGTGCCGCTGCAAGTGGTGGTGAAAGATGCCCTGGACCTGGTGGCCGGGTGGATCATCCAGAAAGGTGTGGAGGTGGTCGTGACGAAAGAACCCATCATGCTGTGCGGCGACCGGACGAGACTGGTGGAAGTCTTCCAAAATCTGGTGGACAACGCCATCAAGTTCATGGGCGATCAACCGGCGCCGCGCGTGGAGATCGGCGTGGAAAAGGCCGGGGAAGAAAATGTGTTCTTTGTCCGCGACAACGGTATCGGCATTGACCCGCGGTATCAGCCGAAGGTCTTCGGCCTGTTCGAGAAATACGATCCCGGAACGAGGGGCACGGGCATCGGCCTGGCGCTGGTCAAACGAATTGTGGAGGTGCATGGCGGCAAAATCTGGGTGGAATCAGCCGGGATTGGCAAGGGCACCACGTTCCGCTTCACCCTGGCAAAAACCCAACCCCATCCCGCCCAGCCATGACTTTGCAACTGAAAAAATTCAACATCCAACGTCCAACATCCAACGTCCAACGTCCAAATGACCGGGGTGCGGGAAAACTTGGAAGTTCGGCGTTGAATGTTGAATGTTCGATGTTCGTTCGGGAAATCTCGCGACACGCGACGATCTGGACAGATAGCAGTGTGGCGGCGGGCATCCTGCCGCCTGATGGTTGGTGACAAACAGGCTGACACCGATTAAAAACAAACCATTATTATGAACGTACCCGAGCCAACCGCGCGCCGCGCCGAGTGGGGCCTCCTGCTGATCTTCGCCATCCTGTCATTCGGAATTGTCATGGGTGGCGCCTTCTACTATCGGCACTACGAGCAACACTTCCGTGCCGAGGCCGGGCGCCAGCTTTCCGCCATCGCGGAGTTGAAGGCGGACGAACTGGCGCAGTATCGCAAGGAGCGGCTGTGGGACGCCGGCACCTTTTTCAAGAACCCGGCTTTTTCCAGTCTGGTGCGGCGCTTTCTCGATCACCCGGAAGACGCCGAAGCGCTGCCGCAGCTTCAGGAGTGGGCGGCCAAATACCTGGTGACCGAGCAGTATGACCTGATTTGCCTGTTCGATGCGCAAGGCGTCATTCGCATGGCTGTCCCCGTTGAGCCGCCAATCTCTTCCTTTGTTTCACAGAACGTTTCGGAAATCCTGCGGTCGAACCGGGTGATCTTCCAGGATTTTACCCGGAGCGAGCATGACCAGCGGGCCTATCTGGCGCTGCTGGTGCCCATTTTCGACGAGTCGGACACGAACCGTCCGCTGGGTGTTCTCGCCCTGCAGATTGATCCTGAAACCTATCTCTATCCGTTTCTCCAGCGCTGGCCGACGCCCGCACTGCCGGGCGAGACGCTGCTTGTCCGGCGGGACGGCAACGACGCGCTGTGTCTCAACGAGTTGCAGTTCAAAACCAACACCGCCCTCAACCTGCGTTTTTCCATTAAAAACACCAATTCGGCCGCCGTGAAAGCCGTGCTGGGGCAAAAGGGAATTGTGGAAGCCAAAGATTATTTCGGGGCGCCGGTGCTGGCGGCCCTGCAGGCCATCCCGGATACGCCGTGGTTTCTGGTGACGCGCATGGACGCCGCCAAAGTATATGCGCCGTTGGGCGAGCGGTTGAGGCTGACCATCCTGTTCACAAGCCTTTTGCTGGTCAGCACGGCCTTGGGCATCGGCGCGATCTGGCGGCATCAGCGTGCCCAGTTCTATAAAGAGCGGTATCAGATGGCCGAGGTGTTGCGCCGCTCGGAGACGAAGTTCCGCACACTCTACGATTTGAACAGCGACGCGGTGATGCTGCTGAACGAGGAAAACTTTTTCGATTGCAACCCGGCGACCCTGGCAATGTTCGGCTGCGCGACCCGGGAGGAGTTCTGCTCGAAACACCCCGCCGATGTGTCGCCGCCGACGCAGCCGGACGGCACGGATTCCCGGACGCTGGCCAACCAGCGGATCGCCACTGCGCTGGAACAGGGCATCAACCACTTTGAGTGGATGCATAAACGGGTGGACACCGGCGAGACCTTCCCCGCCGACGTGCTGCTCAACGCCATGGAACTGGATGGCAAACCGGTGCTCCAGGCGGTTGTCCGCGACATCACCGGGCGCAAGCAGGCGGAGGAGGCGCTGCTAAATTCCCGCGCGCTGTATTATTCCCTGGTGGAAAATCTGCCGCAAAGCGTCTTCCGCAAGGACCGCGCCGGGCGTTTCCAGTTCGTCAATGAACGGTTCTGCCGGGACTTGCGACGCTCCCCGGAGGACATCGTTGGCCGGACCGACACCGATTTTTCCCCGCCGGAACTGGCGCAGGCCTATCGCAAGGACGATCTCCGGATCATGGAAACCGGTCAGGCATTGGATCAGGAGGAAAAACACGTGGGCGCCGACGGCCGGGAATTGTTCGTCCAGGTCCTCAAGACGCCTTTGCGGGACGCCCAGGGCCGGGTCATCGGCATTCAGGGCGTCTTCTGGGACATCACCGAGCGCAAGCGGGCGGAGGAAATGTTGCACCTGAACCAGGAACGGTTGCTCAAGGTTGTTACGCAGACACGCTGCATCCTGAGTTCCGGCCAGGTGGAAGGTCTGGAAGGCTGGCGGGAACGGGCGCTGCATCCGGAATCGCCGTTTCGCTGGAATTTTCAAGTGCAAAATGAAGAGGCAGCGCAAAAAATATTGCCGCTGGAACTGGCGCCGGGCGAACGCTACCACCAGGCCTGGGCCCGCAGCCGCAGTCATGACGATCACACCCAGATGAATTGGAATTCGGGGAACGCCTTTCTGAACGACCTGCCTTTTTACCGCAACGAGTTCCGCTGCGTTGACAAGCACGGAATCGGACATTGGATGCAGCAGTTGGTGACCGTCCAAAAACTGGCGGAAAATCGCTGGGAGATTTTTGGCATCACCACGGACATCTCCGACTTGAAAAGGGTCGAGGCGGAATTGCGCGAATCGCAAACGCTCTATCATTCGCTTGTCAACCAAATGCCGGCCGGCATTTTCCGCAAGGACGCGAAAGGCCGTTATGTCTTCGTCAATTCTGCTTTTTGCCGGCTTAAAGGAATGACGCCGGATCAGTTTTTTGGGAAAACAGTCTTGGAGCTTGGATTGACGGATGCCGCGCTGGCAGCCAAAGGCGCCAGCGATCACGCCACGATCATGCAAAGCGGCAATCAAATCGAAGCGGATGAGATATATGCCAGCGCGGAGGGCCAACCACGGAATTATCATGTCGTAAAATCACCAGTTTTGGACTTTGCGGGAAAGATTGTAGGCACCCAGGGACTTCTGTTCGATGTCACCGAACGCCAGCAAGCGGAGCAGGCGCTGCGCGACAGCGAGGAGCGTTACCGCCAGCTTTTTGATCTGGAGTCCGACGCCATCATCCTGGTGGACAGCGAGACCCATCGCTATATGGATGTCAACCAGGCTGCGCAACAGCTCTACGGCTACAGCCGGGAGGAGTTTCTCCAGATGACGCCGGAGGATGTTTCCGCCGAACCGGAAAAAACCCATGACCATATAGACACGGGCGATGCCCGTGTTCCGCTCCGCTGGCATCGCAAAAAAAACGGCGAGCGGTTCGCCGTGGAAATCACCGCTAATCAGATTATCTACCGGGGTCGCCGGACGGCACTGGTCGCCCTCCGGGACATCACCGAGCGCAAGCGGGCGGAGGAGGCGTTGCGCGAGAGCGAAGCGCGATACCAGCGGATCTCGGAGGCGATCACCGACTACATCTATACCGTGCGCGTGGCAAACGGGCGCGTCGCGGAAACGACGCACGGCCCGGGCTGCCTGGCCGTTACCGGCTACCAGGTGAAGGAGTTCGCCAACGACCCGTTCCTGTGGCTGCACATGGTGGCGGCTGAGGACCGCCCCAAGGTGGAGGAACAGGCACGGCGGATTCTGGCCGGCGAAGACCCGCCGCCCATCGAACATCGCATCGTCCACAAAAACGGGACGGTGCGATGGGTGAGAAACACTTTCGTTCCCCATCGTGATGAGCGCGGCGCTCTGGTGGCCTATGACGGGTTGATCCAGGACATCACCGAGCGCAAACAGGCGGAACAGGCGCTGCGCGAGAGCGAGGATCGCTTTCGTCGCCTTTCCGAGGCAACGTTTGAAGCCGTCACCATTCACAAGAGAGGTGTTCTGCTTAACGCAAATGACCAATACTTCAAGATGTTCGGATACACCCCCGATGAACTGCTCGGAAAACAGGTTCTGCCGCTGACGATTGCTCCCGAAGCCTTGGAATACGTAATGAAACAAGTGGAGAACGGCGGCCTCGGACCGTATGAAACCATCGGTGTGCGGAAGGATGGGACTAGATTCCCGATGGAGATTCGAGTTCGAGAAATAGAAGATGAGGGACAAAGAATCAGGGTAGGAGCCCTCCGGGACATCACCGAGCGCAAGCAGGCGGAGGAAGCGCTGCGGGAGAGCGAGGAACGGTATCGCACCATTATCGAACAAGCGGGCGACGCCATCATCATACACGACAAGACTGGCCGGATATTGGATGTCAACCAGAAGGCATGTCAGAGCCTCGGCTATTCCCGGGAGGAACTGCTTGCCAAGTTCATTAGGGACATTGATCCCGAGGCGATCCGGGCCGGAAAGCACAAGTTATGGGGCAAAATCCTTGCCGGTGAACATTTCACATTCGAGAGCCGTCAGATGCGCAAGGACGGCAGCGTCATTCCCGTGGAAGTGACACTGGGTTCGGTGCGCCTGCCACATGGCCCGGTAATCCTCGGCATCGTAAGAGACATCACCGAGCGCAAGCGGGCGGAGGAGGCATTGCGCGAGAGCGAGACCGAACTCCGCGCCATCCTCGAATCCACCGGCGACGGAATTCTGGCCGTGGACCGCAGTGGGGACAAGGTGATCAAAACCAACCGGCGGTTTGCCGAGCTTTGGCGGATTCCCCAATCCGTCATTGATGCCGGAGACAACAGCGCCCTGCGGAATTTCGTGCTCAACCAGTTGGCCGATCCCGACGCGTTTTTGAAGCGGGTGCATGAGCTTTACGGCAGGGACACGGTGGCCGTGGACACGCTGGTCTTCAAGGACGGACGCATTCTTGAACGCCATGGCTTCCCGATGCTGATGGCCGGGGCGGTCCTGGGCCGGGTGTGGTCCTTCCGCGATATTACCGAGCGCAAACGCTATGAAAGGGAGTTGATTGAGAAAAGCTCCGAGCTGGAACGCTTCACCTACACCGTGTCGCACGACTTGAAAAGCCCGCTGGTGACGGTGAAAACCTTCCTCGGCTACCTGGAGCAGGATCTCGCCGGTTCGGACAAGGAACGGGTCAAGCAGGACGTGGCTTACATGCACACTGCGGCGGACAAGATGGGCCAGTTGCTCGATGAACTGCTGAATCTGGCGCGCGTGGGCCGTAAAATGAATCCGGCCGAGCGGGTCACGTTCAAGGAACTGGCGCAGGAGGCTGTCCGGCTGGTCGCCGGACGCATCAGCACGGGCGGCGCGGAGGTGCAAGTGGCCGATGCCGCCGTGGTCCTGAAGGGCGACCGCCCGCGCCTGACGGAAATCTGGCAGAACCTGGTGGAGAACGCCTGCAAGTTCATGGGGAACCAGCCCAAGCCGCGGGTCGAGATCGGGGTCGAGCAGCGCGGATCGGAAACGGTATTTTTCGTGCGCGACAATGGCGCGGGTATTGAGCCACGCTACCAGGCGAAGGTGTTTGGTTTGTTTGAGAAGCTCGATCCGAAAGGCGAAGGAATGGGGATGGGACTGGCTCTGGTCAAGCGAATCGTGGAGATTTACAAGGGACGAATCTGGGTCGAGTCTCCGGGGCTGGGGCAGGGCGCGAATTTCCTGTTCACTTTGCCCGAAGCGGTTATCATCAATCCGGAGCAATCGTCGTAAAGCGAATTGTTATGGGAAAACCTCCTTTACGTTTGTTGATCGTGGAAGATGAAGCGGCCCACATCGCCGCCATTCAGCGCGCCTTTGAAACCGACGAACCTGGAACTCAAATCGAGGTGGTGGGCTCTTTGCAGGAATTCCGCCAACGCAGCGCCAGTCATCCGCCGGACCTTGCCTTGCTGGACCTGAACCTGCCGGATGGCCGCGCGGTGAAGATCCTGTCAAGTCCGCCCGAGGCCGGCCCGTTTCCCATCATGGTAATGACGAGCTATGGCAACGAGCAGTTGGCGGTGGAGGCGATCAAGGCGGGCGCGCTCGATTACGTTGTCAAGTCCGCGGAAGCCTTTGCGACGATGCCGCGTACGGTGGAGCGCGCCTTGCGCGAGTGGAAGCTGCTCACCGAACGCCGGGAGGCCGTGGCCGCGCAAAAGCGCCTGATTGCCCAACTGGAAGAGGCCCTGGCAAAGGTCAAGACCTTGAGCGGCCTGTTGCCCATCTGCTCCGCCTGCAAGAAAATCCGCGACGACCAGGGCTACTGGAACCAGGTGGAAGGCTACATTCAGGAGCACACCGACGCCCGGTTCACGCACAGCTACTGCCCGGAGTGCGCCCGGAAGTTTCTCGCGAAAGTGGATAAAGGCAAGCCCAACACCCAATGAAGATATTAACCAGCATGCCGCCCCGGGTAGCGCCGGCATCCTGCCGCCCGATGGTTGGTAACAAGCCGCCACTGGCTAAATACAAATCAGCACCATGAACTTGCCCGATCCAAACGAGCGCCGCGCCGAGCGGGGCCTCCTGCTAATTTTCGCCATCCTGTCATTGGGAATTGTCGTGGGCGGCACCTTCTACTACCGGCACTACGAGCGGCAATTCCGCGCCGCCGCCGAGCGCCAGCTTGCGGCCATTGCAGAATTGAAAGTCGGCGAGCTGGCGCAGTATCGCAAGGAGCGATTGGAAGACGCCGCCATCTTTTTCAACAACACTGCTTTTTCCGGGCTGGTGCGGCGCTTTTTCGATCACCCGGAGGACGCCGACGCGCAACGGCAGATTCAAGAGTGGACAGTCAAATTGGTGGCAACCGGTCAGTATGACCTGGTTCGCCTGTTGGATGCCCAAGGCGTCACCCGCCTGTCATCGCCAGCCGGAGCGCCGCCGATATCTTCCATTGTTTTGCAGCGCATTCCTGAAATCTTGCGCTCGGGTCAAGTGACCTTCCAGGATTTCCACCGGAACGAAAATGACCAGCGGGTCTATCTGGACATCCTGATTCCCCTTTTCGACGAACAGAATGCCAGCCGGCCGCTGGGCGTTTTCTATCTGCGCATCAACCCGGACAAGTATCTTTATCCCTTCATCCAGCGCTGGCCCGTGCCCAGCGAGACGGCCGAGACGCTGCTCGTACGGCGGGACGGCAACAACGCGTTGTTCCTCAATGAACTGAAGTTCCAGACCAATGCCGCCCTCAACCTGCGCATATCACTCGCCAGCAATAACATGCCCGCGGTGAAAGCCGTGCTGGGGCAGGAAGGCATCGTGGAAGGCACGGATTATCGCGGGGCGCCGGTGCTGGCGGCCCTGCAGGCCATTCCGGATTCGCCGTGGTTTCTGGTGGCGCGCATGGACACCGCCGAAGTGTTCGCGCCGATGAGGGCGCGACTCTGGCAGGTGGTCGTCATGATCTGCGTTCTGATTTTTGGTTCGGGGGCCTCTGTGGGTCTGGTCTGGCGGCGGCAGCGATCCCGTTTCTACCGGGCGCAATATGAGTCGGCGGAGGCGCTGCGGGAACGTGTCAAGGAATTGAACTGCCTCTATGCCATCGCCGACTTGATTGAGAAAGAAAACAGCCTGGAGAAGATATTACAGGGCAGCGCTGATATCATGCCGAAGGGCTGGGTCCATACTGAAATCGCCTGCACGCGCATCATTTTTAAAGAGCGACAATATCAAACAGGAAATTTCCGTGCCACTGACTGGCGGCAGTCCGCCGCCCTCAAGGTGGATGGCCAGCCGGTAGGCATGATTGAGCTGTGGTACCTCGAAGATCGGCCCATCAGGGACGAAGGGCCGTTCTTAAAGGAAGAGAAAAACCTGATCAACGCGATCGCCGAACGGCTGGGCAGGGTTGCCGAACGCACGCAAGCGGAGGACAAGCTCCGCCAGTTGTCCCGGGCGGTGGAACAGAGTCCCGCCTCGATTGTCATTACCAATCCCGCCGGCGACATTGAATACGTCAATCCCAAGTTCGTCGAAGTCACCGGTTACACATTGGCGGAGGTCCTGGGCAAAAATCCGCGCATCCTGAAATCCGGCGAAAAAAGCCCGGAAGCCTACGGGATGCTGTGGCAAACCATCTCGGCGGGCAAGGAATGGAGCGGCGAATTCCATAACAAAAAAAAGAACGGCGAACTCTATTGGGAAAACGCCTCCATCTCGCCCATTCGGGACCTCGCGGGTCGCGTCACCCATTACGTTGCCGTCAAGGAAGACATCACCGCGCGGAAACAAACTGAAGCCGAACGCGACACGCTCATCAAAGACTTGCAAGAAGCCCTGGCCAACGTGAAGTCGTTGAGCGGGCTGCTGCCCATCTGCGCCAGTTGCAAAAAAATCCGCGACGACAAGGGCTATTGGAGCCAGGTGGAGAGCTACATCCAGAGCCACTCCGATGCCACCTTCACCCACGGCATATGCCCGGATTGCATCAAGAAGTTCTACCCGGACCTGGCGGCAGGCGGCCTTGGCGATTCATCCAAGGAGACAACATGACCTTGATCCGGCACCCCAAACTCCCGGCTGGAAGCCGGGTGATACGGCAGCCAGGGATGGCTGCCGCTACGCTGGTGTCGGGCGGCATACCTTTCGCTTGGCATCCCGAAAAACGGCTTATAAACTGCTACATAAAACCTTGGAGGTCACATTATGATTAAAGGAAGTCCAGTCACCATTCTGCTCGTGGAAGACGACCCGGCGCACGCCGAGATCGTGCGGCGCAACCTGGGAAGCTTTCGCGTGGCCAACCGCATCATTCATGTGGAAGACGGCCAGGTGGCGCTGGACTATCTCTTCCACCATGACGCCTATACCGACCCCATGACCAGTCCCCGGCCGAGCCTGATTCTCCTGGATCTGCGCCTGCCCAAAGTGGATGGGCTGGAGGTGTTGCGCCGGATCAAAGAGGATGACGAACTGAAGTGCATCCCGACGGTCGTGCTCACGACCTCGGGCGCCGAATCGGACATGGTTAACGCTTACACCCATGGCGCGGGGAGCTACCTGGTGAAACCGGTGGATTTCGAGAAGTTCTCCAAACTGATGGAGGCCTTCGGCTTCTACTGGCTGGCGTGGAACCGGTTTCCAGATTAACGACAGACGGTGCCGACCGCTCATGACCTTGCAACCGAAAACATTCAACATTCAACACCCAACGTCCAGCATCCAAGTTGCCGACGCGGGAAAACCTGGGGGTTCGGCGTTGAATGTTGAAGGTTCGATGTTCGTTCGGGAAATCTCGCGGCGCGCGACGATTTGGACGGATAGCCGTGCAACGGCGGGCATCCTTGCCGGCCCGGCTGCAACCAGGTAAACCGCTGTGAAAAAGAAACAGAAACCCATGCTCGTCTTGCTGGCGGAAGATGATCCGGCCCACGCGACAGCCATCCGGCGTGCCGTCGAAGCCAGCGGGTCGGAGTTCGAGGTCAAGGTCGTCGGCACGCTGCGGGAGTTTCGCCAGAGCAGTGTGGACCGGCCGCCGAACATCGCCGTGATGGATCTGAACCTGCCGGATGGCCGCGCCACGGAGGTGCTGACCTGTCCGCCGGAGGCGGGACAGTTCCCCCTTTTGGTGATGACGAGCTATGGCAACGAACAGGTGGCGGTGGAAGCAATCAAATCAGGTGCGCTGGATTATGTGGTGAAATCCCCGGAGGCCTTCGCCGACATGCCGCATACCATCGCCCGCGCCTTGCACGAATGGAACCTGCTCCAGGAGCGCAAGCACGCGGAGGAGGCGCTGGAATTTAAAAATATCATTCTCTCCACGCAACAGGAGGCCTCCATTGACGGAATCCTTGTGGTGGATGAAAACGGCGAAATAATATCCTTCAACCGGCGGTTTGTTGACGTATGGGATATTCCTTCGGACATAGCGGAGTCCAAATCCGATGAGCAGATCCTAAAATCGGTGACGAATAAACTGGCAAGTCCCGAGGAATTCGTCGGCAAGCTGGAACAACTCTACGAGGACCGGCATGAAATAAGCCAGGATGAGATTGCCCTGAAAGATGGCCGGACGTTTGACCGTTATTCGGCCCCGATGCTCGGCGAAGGAGGGAAGTATTATGGCCGGGTGTGGTATTTCCGCGACATCACCGACCGTAAGCAGGCGGAGATGGCGATGCGCGAAAGCAAAGCGAGCCTGGAGGCCGCACAGTCCCGCGCCCATCTGGGAAGCTGGGAACTCGATCCCGCAACGCAAACAGGGTTCTGGTCCGCCGAGATGTTCCGCCTGTTTGAACGTGATCCGGCATTGAAAACGCCGCGCTTTCCAGAGTCTTTGCAGAATGTCCATCCCGAGGACCGAGAACGGCTAAACCGCTCTGTGGCCCAGGCCATCGCCGAACACCGCTCCTATCGTGATGAGTATCGCATTGTTCGGCCCGACGGCAGCGTGCGCTGGATCGAGGGTCAGGGCGAATCGGTCTTCGGCCAGGGGGACAAGCCGATGCGCTTTATTGGCACGGCGCAGGACATCACCGAACGCAAACTGGCGGAGGCGGCCCTGCAGGCCAGTCAGGAGCAGTTGAGGCAGATATTCGAGGCCAGCCCCAACGTCACTTCGGTGTTTCGGATGGAAGATCCGGATTTGCTGCGGACGTGGGTAAGCCCAAACCTTGAACGCCTGTTTGGCTACACCGTCAAGGAGGCCCTGCAACCGCATTGGTGGAGCGCGCATGTACATCCCGAAGACCTCGCGCGCGTGATTACCGACTCCGGCCGCATTCTGGCCCACGAACACATTGTCCACGAATATCGCTTTCTTCGCCGGGACGGCAGCGTGGTGTGGGTTCACGATGAGTTGCGGCTGCTGCGCGGCGCCACCGGCCAGCCGCAGGAGGTGGTGGGCGCGTGGACGGACATCACGGAGCGCAAGGAACTGGAGACACACTTGTTGCGCACGCAGCGGCTGGAAAGCGTGGGCCGGCTGGCCAGCGGCATCGCCCATGACCTCAACAACATCCTTGCGCCAATGCTCATGGTGCCGCCGCTGCTCCGCGAGGCCATTCAGGATCCGGAATTGCGAAACATGCTGGACTTGGTTGAAACCAATGCCCAACGCGGCAGCAGCATCATCAAACAATTGCTCACCTTTGGGCGGGGCTTGGAAGGCGAGCGCGTGCCCGTGCAACTCCGCGCCCTGGTCAACGACATGTTGGGCATCATCCGGGAAACCTTCCACAAGAACATCATCACCCGGCGCGAGACGCCACCGGATGCCTGGCTGG
>Ga0182027_10006226_pt1 | contig 17937 bp, 16 predicted proteins | sample 712E1DmetaG_FD_121300 | JGI IMG/M metagenome (GOLD analysis project Ga0182027, IMG submission 121300) | Permafrost microbial communities from Stordalen Mire, Sweden - 712E1D metaG (Illumina Assembly) | ecosystem: Environmental > Terrestrial > Soil > Wetlands > Permafrost | place: Sweden... | reverse complement strand
GATTCAACCCAGCGGGGCAACCGCACTGAATATCCTGGGGCTATCAACCCAAGTTCCAGCGCGTGTCATCTATCGATCCGATGGCCCGGACCGTAAGTACAAGGTTGGCAATTCGAGCTTGGTTTTCGAACATACGGCGCTTAAGGAGGCGGGTTTCAAACTGCGGCAGAGCGGCTTGATCGTGCAGGCGGTTCGCTCGCTGGGGCAGGAGCGCATCACGCCGGAAGTCATCACCAAAATCCGATCGTGGCTACCGCCTTCTCTCCGCGCCAAGGTTCTGGCGGATACTAAGACCGCTACGGGATGGGTTTACGCCACAATACAGCGCATTGCCGAGGGGGAGCCACGTGGATAAAATCGCGATGCGGCCAGCCTCCGACCGGCGAGACCTGTTTAGTGAATCAGCGAGCCAACTCGGGATGAATCCGGTCATCGTCGAGAAGGATTTCTGGGTGTGTTGGATCCTGAAGCGGCTGTTCGCCGACCCTCGCCTGAAAGATCAAATGGTCTTCAAAGGGGGAACTACCCTCTCCAAAGTCTATCGGCTCATCGACCGGTTCTCTGAAGATATCGATCTGGTTCTCGACTGGCGTCTGCTTGGCTATGGTCCACCGCACGGGGACGATCCCTACCGGGCTCTTCCCTCTAAAACGCAGCGGAGCTGCTACAACCAGGAGATCAACGCACGCGCTGCCGAGTACATTCGCGACACACTTCTGCCACAACTGGATTTACTTCTTGGCACAGTACCGGGAATCGCCGTCATCGTCGATTCCACAGATCCCTACACTGTGAATGTCCGTTATCCCGCCAGCTTTGCTGCTTCGTATATCCGTCCGGAGGTCCGGCTTGAAATTGGTCCATTAGCCTCCTGGCTTCCCTCCGGTGAACACGCCATTCAGCCCTACGCCGCCGAAGCATTTCCTGACGCGTTTGAAGACGCAAGCTGCCCAGTCGTGGCCATCCACGCCGAAAGGACGTTTTGGGAGAAGGCGACGATTCTCCACCAGGAGGCGCATCGCACGGGGACCATCCCGGCGCGCCACTCCCGTCACTATTATGACGTTTACAAAATGGCAGGCAGCAGGATCAAGGATGGGGCGTTTTCCGACCTTGCATTACTCATTCACGTGGTCGCCTTCAAAGAACTTTTCTACTACTCTTCCTGGGCGCGCTATGACCTGGCCAAACCCGGATCTTTCCGCTTGAGCCCTCCGCCGGGCCAGGTCGCGGCACTCCGACGCGACTACAAAGAAATGCGGGATATGTTCTATTGAGAACCGCCGGAGCTCGCGACGATTCTGGCCGCCCTACGGCAGCTGGAAGAAGAAATCAACAATCTGTGAAGAGGATGCACTATGTTCTTGGCGCTCGCCGTTTTAAACCTTTGGCTTGCGGCAGCGAACCCGATTGCTTCAAGCCAATCGAGAGTCATTTCACTGCCCCAGGACGAGGTAACCCGTATACCGTCTCCTGATGGAAAGTGGACATTGGTTTTCGAGTGCCCGAACGCATGCAGTCAGAGGAAGCTATGGATCGAGGACGGAAGTCTGCACACGCGAAGATTCGTAAAAGAGTATGACCGGAGTTTGAGCATTTCATGGGCACCTGACAGCAGGCATTTTTTCGTAAATGATGCATGGGGAAGTAACGGGGAGAGTTGTTCCGTTTATGAACACACGACTGGCAGTCCCACGGACATCTCGACCATTCTTGTGGCTGCCGACCCAAACGCGAAACGATTCATGCATGCCGGACATTCTTATTTGCAGGCGATAGAATGGGCTGATTCACACGAATTGATTGTTGTTCTATTTGGCCACTTCGACGACCCACCGCTAGGCGGTTTCACGATTCGATATCGGGTCAATTTGAATGGTGAGGTTCACAAGCTCTCGCAAAAGAAGTCTGAGCAGGACCCCGCTAAGCCCTAATCGACTCTGTTCACGGATGCGCCTGCACACGGGTGGCGCATGCATTGGGGCTGTCGCAGAGCGTTGCTCTGCGACGCGGTCGATCAATGTGCGTCGATGCCAAAGTTGCTGAGCTTCACTCTGCGCCCGTCAGCCAAGCAGGAATCTATGAGCGCGAGAACGCCAGCAGAGGACCGATGTCGTGTTCATCGGCGGCGTGCAGGGCCTCGATATAGCGCTGACGCACGGCGCCGGCATCTTGCAGATTGGTGCTTCCCCATGAAAACCGCTCTCCTCCGAGGCTCATCACGAGAAGATCCGCCATTAGGCGGGCATGGCGTCCGTTGCCGTTTGGGAATGCGTGAATCTGTACAAGCCGGTGATGAAACCGCACTGCGGTCTCATCGGGCGGATAGGACTTGTACTCGATCCACGCCCGGGTGTCATCGAGCAACTGGCGTAGCGCAGCGGGAATCTCATAGTAGGCAATTCCGAGATTTCGCTCGCTCGTCCTGAACTTCCCGGCCCAGCGCCATACATCGCCGAGCATATGCCGGTGCAGGGTCTTGATGAATTTTTCGCTCAGCGGATCGCGGCGACGGACAAGTGCCCAGTCCTGCGCGCGCGCGATGTTTTCCTGCTCGGCTTCATTCAGCTCGCTCCGGTAGGCGATATGGGCGGGGATTAGCTCCCGCGTTTCCTCGGGTGTCAGGGGTGTCGCATTTTCCGGCTGGTCGAACAGATCGCTCAAGGGTTAGTCCCAGAACAGACGAGGGTTTATGTCACGCACGATTTCATCGAGCCGCGATTCGGCGTCCTTTTCTTCTACCTTTTGGTCTTCCAGCAACATCGAGTGCTCGACCGGCCCTCGGCGGCGGCGCGCGAAATTGCGTGCCCTGTCTCGGACCATGGCTTCCAGCGGTTTCTTGGGCACAAGCGCGAAGATCAGAGTGCAGTCGAGTGCTTCGGCCACGCGCCGCAAGGTAGCCAACTCGATGGTACCCTTTGCCTCGGATTGCTCAATGGCGACGACCGAGGGCTGCTTTACACCCAGCCGTCTTGCCAATTGCGCCGTTGTCATGCCGAGCGCCTCGCGGACGGCCTTAATCCATCCCCGCACGGGCGAGGTGTAGCGCGAAACCGGCTCCAGCTTCTTGAAGCGTTCATCAAGGGAGGAACGGGATTGGGAGGCAAGCCGGGCTTTATTCATAGGTTATGGCCTATTTATTCTCGTGTATTGAATAGATCATAAGCTATCAATTTTGTTGTGTCAATAGATTTCAGGCTATTGATAATGAACTCGTAGCTTAAGGCTGAGGGTCGGCTGACGCAGGGTGAGCATCGCCCTGCGATTCCAGTGCGATCAGATGACGTGAATCGCAGAGCTGAGCTCGCTCTGCGCCACCCGGCCCTCTAGGAAGTTACCGTCCTGGTTGTGATCACACAGCTGGCGTAGGCTCCGTGCTTGTGGGTCTACGTTCTTCCATAGTGGCGACATCAGAGCGCAGATATTGAACGGCATGTCTGCGCCAGCCGCGTAGAAATGCCTCAGTCGCGGCATCGGCGGAGTTTACCGCAAGGGGAGAGGTGCCGCCCCGATGCATCGAGGCGCCACCCAATCATTGGTTGGGTTCCCCACAACGCGAGATCCTGACACTGTTTCCCCCGCTACTGACTGTGAGGTGTCAGCTATGGGCTATTGGCTGCATACAGTTACCATCCCCTTGCACTATGCCTGGGGAAACCGTAGTATCGGGCTTATGACGGATAAGCAGGCGGTAATGGATGCTCTTCAGAGACTTCCGGAGGATGCGACGCTGGAAGAAATCAGCGAAGAGTTGCGCATCATGGCGTCCATCCGGCGCGGACGTGCGGACACTGCGGCGGCCCGCACCAAGACTCACGAGGAAGCGGAGAAACTGCTGGAGTCCTGGGCCACAGGATGGACTTCAAGATAGTCTGGTCAGATGCGGCGATAGCCGACCTCCCGGATATTTGCTCCTATGTCGCCCTGGACGACCCGCAAGCAGCCCTTCGCCTCGGGCGGGGCATCCTTGAACACGTACACGTTCTGGAAACCTTCCCCTTTTGGGCCCACCTATCCGCGCGGAGCAAAGGGAGCTCTGCGCGAGATCGTCTTTTGTTCCTACCGGATTTTCTACGACGTCAGCGAACCGTCACACCGCGTCGAAATTCTTCACGTCTGGCACCCCAGACTCGACGAGCCGAAACTTCCAACGGGCTAGTTATAAAGAAGGGTGAGAGTCTCACTTCTCCAGCGACTTGAACGCCGAGCGCAGCTTGTCGGCGAGTGTTCCGGAGCCTTCGGCGGCGGGAGCGGCATTCTGTTCCGTCCACTCGCGGACTTCCTCGGCCTCGCGTGCTTCCGCCACGGCCTTCGCGCTCAGGCGGATGCGTCGGCCTGCCGGATCGACTTCCTGTACGATCACCTCGACGTCCGCCCCGACCGGAAGGGCCCGTCGCACATCGCCTTCCTTCGGGATGCCGGTTTCGCTCAACGGGATGACGCCGGTACGTCCGGGGGCGAGGAAGACGAACACGCCGAAGTTCTCGTGCCGCTCCACCTTTCCCTTCAGGCGCGCGCCCACAACGATGTCAGGCCGCGCTCCTGCAGCTCCCTCGGTCCCCGCCGAGCCTTCCGGAACCAGCGCCACGCCGATCCGTTTCTGCTCGAGGTCGATCGAGAGAATCTCGAACGTGCATGTCATTCCTGCCGTGACCTGACCCATCCAGCCCCCCGATCGTCCGGTGGGCTCGAACGTGGAAGCATGGGCCAGCCCCTCGACGCCCGGCTCAAGCTCTACGAATGCGCCAAACTGCGCGACGCGCGTGACGCGGCCCGGCAGCCGTTGGCCTACTTTGTACGTCTCAGCTACTCTCGACCAGGGGTCGGCGGAGAGCTGCTTCAATCCCAGCGATATCTTCTGCTTTCCCTCGTCCACGCGCAGGACTTTGACCGTAATCTCCTCGCCCGGTTTGACAATCTCCGCTGGGTTCGACACGCGGGACCACGCCATCTCGGACACGTGGAGCAACCCCTGGACACCTGCGCCGAGATCGACGAACGCGCCGAACTCGCGGACGGAAGTAACATGGCCGGTCATGACGGCGCCGGCGACTATCTGCTCGCGGACCTTGGCGGCGTTCGCCTGCTGCTCCTCCTCGAGAAGAGCGCGCCGGGAGACGACGATGTTCTCGCCGCCTTCCTTGTACTCAATGATGCGGAATTGGTAGACGTGCCCTTCGTGCGCCGACGCGTCCGCGCCGCGGAGGTCGATCTGGGAAATCGGGCAGAACGCGCGGCGCCGGCCGATGCGCACCTCGTAGCCGCCCTTGATCTGCCGTTCGACCTTCCCTTCCACTGGCAGGCCGCCTTGAAAGGCGACTTCGAACTGCTGATCGCTCGCGGCCGATCGCCCCAGCCTGCGGGAGAGCGTCAGCCCGCCTGTTGTCGATATCACCATCGCCTGAACGAGATCGCCCAGCTTGACCTCAATCTCGCCCGCGGCGTTCTTCAGTTCGGCGATAGGCATCACCGCCTCGCCCTTGCGGCCGACGTCGACTAAAGCCACCTCCGGGCCGATGGAAACAATCTTCCCCTCAACCATTTCGCCCTGGTCGAGGCGCTTGGCCTGGACCGAAGCCTCGAACATCGCGGCAAAGTCTTCCGACTGATCACTCACGGTATACTCCTCTGTATGATTGCGCTTCGCCCGCCGGCACTCATTCCCTCGTGCGTGCACCAACGGACAACCCGCGATTGTACCAGCAGGATCGAATCATAAGAAGAGTGAACTCAACCGCCTGCCAACAGCAAGCAAGCCGGTTCCAGCGCCGAATTCGGTCAATCCTCCAATGCCGCAGGCTGTTTCCGTAAAACTCGAGTTTGTACATTCTAAGCGGACCAACCGCACGCGCTGGTAACCACCCCGCGCCATGGGCGCTGCCCCTCCTGAATCAGGAGGGGAGCCAGGGAAAGCTCCCCTCCTCGGATGAGGAGGGGCGACGCCTGCGGCAGCGGGGTGGTGTCGAACCGGAAATGCAGAAACTTCAAAGCCTGCATACGCTATCTTTCCATCCTTCCCCTGTCGAAATCCACCCTCTTGGCACGTCACCCCTATAGATATAGAGGCGGCTTAGCGGTCAGACTTCGCGAGCCAAGCGGGGCAACCTCAGGAGGTGAACGATGTGTCCATTCTGTTTGGCAACCATGGGATTAGTCGTCGCCGGGGCGGTTTCTACCGGCGGTCTGGCAGCATTGGCAGTGAAAGCTTCTCGCAAAAAGAACGGGGAAGTTGTCCCCAATTCAAATCAAACGAGAAAGGAGAGATCGGATGGCAACAAGAAAAGAGAGAGACAAGAAACACGCGAAAGGGCATCTCGCGATGAACACCCCCTCGATCGCGATCACCCTGCCGGCTTGTCGCCTAACCGCCGCTGAGGTCTATCCCATAGCTTCTGGGCGTTGGGTTTGCGTCGCGGGGTACCCGGAAAGTGAAATTTCGGACGTGGTCTGGCTTGAAACAGGGGCGGCGGCCTTCATCCCGACATTATCGGAACGCCGCCATTTGGCAGGGTAAACTCGCCGCTACACCGTCAACCCGAGACGCCCCCAAATTCAGGAAGTGCCAAGAAGTGAACTATGGGAGTATTATATGAGAGGCAAAGTAACCTCCTGCGGGATGGCAGCGCGGCGTAAGCCAGGGCAGCGACCCAGGTGAAAGAAGGATTTGTGGCAGAAGAAAGACTGAAGATTGCAGTATTCATTGATTTTGACAACATCCAGATTGGCGTCAAGGAGACTCTCGGGAAAGATTTTGACGTTTCCATTGTTCTCGAAGCGCTTAAAGAGCGGGGCGAAGTGGTCAGCAAAGTCGCTTATGGCGATTGGCCGCGCGCCAGCGAATATAGCCGTCAGATGACGCAACATGCCATCCACATGGTGCAACGCAGTGTGACGCCGCGCGGCGACAAGAATGGCGCGGACATCAACCTGGCGCTCGACGCGCTGGAAATGGCTTTTACCCTCGACCACATCAACACTTTTGTTATCGTTGGCGGCGACAGCGACTTCATCGCGCTGGTGGAAAAGCTGAAGCAATATGACAAGCGGGTGTTCGTGGTGGGAGGCCGCCAGTTTACCTCCGGCATCCTGCAGAGAAACTGCCACGAGTTCATTTCCTACGAGAACCTGCTGAAGACGGGCGGTGACGGGGCTCGCGCGGCGCGCACCCAGCGTACCGCGGGGCGCAGCGCGGAGGGACGAGCGTTGCCCACGGCAATGCCGAACATTCAGCGCGCGCTGCAGATTTTGGCGGAGCGCGAGGTTGCACCGCAGCTTGGCCTGCTGAAAAGCACCCTGCTGCAGCTTGATGCCACCTTCAGCGAGCGCGACTACGGCGCCGGATCGTTCCTGGAATTCATCCAAAAGCTTCGTAAGGCGGGCCTGGTGGAAATGCGCCGGACAGATCGCGGGTATCTCGTCGAGGCGATGGAAGGCGAGGCCGCTCGCGAAGCCTCTGCTGAGCCGACGACGGAAGCTGCCGCAGTGGCGGAGACTGAATCGGTGGCGACGGCCGAAACCCCAACCGCGGAAGCTCCCATCAGTGACGTTTCAACCGGTGAGCCTCCGGCGGCAGATGTGGTTAGCGCTGAGCCTGTTCCCGTGGTAATGGCGCCTCTGCCTCCATCCCCGAGCACGGAGGAATCCCTGGCGGCGTTGCGGCAGGCTTTGCCCGGCCATTTTGAGAAGGCGCCCAACCGTCCGGTCTACCTGCGCCAGATTCGGCAGCTTTTGCGCGCGGCCGGGAGTGCGGTGGACGAGCGGTCAGGATTTCGCGGCCTGCTCGATCTTTTGCACCAGGCCCAGCGCGAAGGATGGCTGCGCTTGCATCGCGACCGTAAGGGCGTGTGGCGTGTATTCCCCGCCGGCGGCCCGGCTTCCGTAGCGACACCCTCTGCATCGGCAGAGGTTACGACTGAGGCACCACCGGAAGTTGAAGTCTCCGGGCTGGAACCGGACCTCATTACGCCGGTCGAAACCGACGTGAATTGGGAGTCCGCGGAGCTGCCGGAGGAGATCGCCGAGCCTCCGGAGCCGGTCCCGGCCGCGGTGATTGAGGAGGTTGTGGCCGAAGTGGAAGCCGCACCTCAACGCAAAGCACGCAAGCCGCGTGCTCCTAAAGCGGCGGCAAAGACCACCACGAAGCGCAAGGCACCCGCGCGCCGCAAAGCCAAGGAACCGGAAAAAAGCAGCGAAGAGTAAAAAGGTCTGTCCCTAATCAGTTGTCCGTTGTCCTTGGCGTCGACCTTTCAAATCCGAGTATGATTTGCAACGGACTACGGACCAGGGACAACTGACAGCTCGTCTTACCGTTCTTCCAACTCCAGCACCGCGATGGTGTCAAGATCATCGCGGGCGCTTGAGGGGATTGTCAGCACCAACCCGCCACCTGTTTCAGTCACTTCTCCCCGGCTTCCATCTTTCAAGAAATGCACGGACTTCACCTTGCCTGCCAGTGACGGGAGCGCCAGGGAAGCATCCTGCCAATCCAGAATGTGAACGTATACCTTGTTCGCCTTTTGCGTCGTCACGCCCCAGGGGCGTGGAGTAATAGGCCCTCCGCGCGTACCGTAAATCGATTCCCCGTAACGAGCGAGCCATTGTCCCATCTCGCGCAGACGCGTCTGGAATTCCGGTTGGATCTTCCCATTGGGCATCGGCCCGATGTTCAGCAGGAAATTCGCATTGTGGCCCGCCGCCTTGACGAGGTATTGAATAAGCTGATGCGTGCTCTTGTACTGGGCATCCCCGATGTTGAAGCCCCAAGCCTTGTTCATGGTCTCGCACGTCTCCAGCGGCAGTTGATTGCTGACCACTTCACCCTTGCTGAATCCTGATGCGTTCTGCCCGGGAAGATCCTTTTCAAACATCTGGAAGTCCTCGCCTGGATAGGGCGCGCAATGGTGATTGGAGCCCACCAGCGCCTGGGGTTGCAGGTCGTGAATGAGTTTGTAGGTCTTCGCCAGCCGCCAGTCGGCATCCGGCTTATCCCACATTCCGTCGAACCAGATGCCGGCAATCTCACCGTAATTGGTCAATAATTCCCGCAGTTGCGCGTCCATATAATCAAGATACTTATACTAATCGCCTCTCTCGGGCCGCCCCGCGTCGTGCCCGGTGCGTCCGCGCGGGTAATAGTCGGTATTGTGCCAGTCGAGTTGCGAGTGGTAGAAGCACAGCTTGATGCCCTGGCGGTGGCATTCATCGGCCAGCATCTTCAGCACGTCTTTCTTGTAGGGCGTGCGATCCACGATGTTCCAGTCGGATTGCTTGGTGGCATACATGGCAAATCCGTCGTGGTGCTTGCTGGTGATGGTGATGTACTTCATCCCTGCGGCTTTCGCCAGCGCCACCCAGGCGGCGGCATCAAATTCCGTTGGATTGAAGAAGGCTGGCAGCTTTTCGTACTCCTCCACGGTAAGGCGCCGGTTGTTCATCACCCATTCGCCGTCGCCCAGGACGCTGTATACGCCCCAGTGTATGAACAATCCAAACTTGGCGTCCTGGTACCACTGCCTGGCGGCGAGGTTCGATGCACTGGGCTGGTAGTCCTGTTGGGCGCGTGCGGCCTGGGAAAGGGCCAGCATCCCGAATACGAGCACCAGAGGCGCTAACGACAATTTTCGGCGGCCATGTCTCTGGAACATTGCGACTACTCCTTGTCAGTAATTAGGCATTCTTCCACCATGCGGTGACGGCGGAAAATCCGGTGGGGCGCATCACGTCAACCCGCACGCGCGTGGGATGCTTCTCTTGAAACTCAAGGCGAAGGGTGGCTTGCTGCCCCGGTAGGAACTTGGGAAGCGTCATCGAACCCTGTTCCATGGGCAGGTCGTCAAATCCGAATACAATCCAGCGCAGGGTATAGCCTTCCAGTGTATAGGTGGGCAGAGCCTTGCGCGCGGTCACAGTGGCGCTCAAAGAACCCTCAGCGGCGGTGAGGTGCAGGCTCTCCATCGGGCTCGATTCCTGGCGCAGCGCTTCGAATGAGGGCTTGCGGTTGCCATACAGGTCCACGACGCCATGCACGCGCTGCTTCAGCGGCCCTATTCCCTTATCGCCAATGTGGGTGCGATAGTCGTTGTAATCGAAGAAAATCGTTCCCGCCACAAAATCAGACTCGCGGCAGGCCTGGGTGTGAGCCCGCATGATTTCCGTGCGCCGGGCATCGCCTCCCAGACGGTCCGGCTTGCACTCGCAATACCCGTATTCAGAAATCACCACCGGCTTATCAGGAAATGCCTCGTGGATGAGTTGCAGGTTGCGCCGGACGGAATCAGGGCTCCCTGGGTACCAGCTTTCGTAATACTCATTCCACTCAATGAAGTCGAGCAAGCCCGCGGCGTCCTCACCGGGGGTATGCTGGAGTGAATTCGATGCGTAGGTCAGCAGTCGATGCGGATCAAGCTGTCGCGCCACCTCGGCCATCCGCTGGATGAACACGCGCGAAACAGGATTGTGCCCATCAACCTCATTGCAGAGCCCCCAGGAAACGATGCAAGGGTGGTTGCCGTCACGAGCGATCATCTCGCGCAATTGGTCGAGGCCGTTTTGCATGATTTCCGGCTTGGGCTCGTTCGTCATCCCTTCGAACGTGCCTCTCCCCCACGACGGAACCTCTTCCTGGAACAGGATGCCGTGGCGGTCGCAGTAGTCGAGTACGCGCTTGTCCTGCTGCCAGTGGACCCTCGTGAACACACAATTGAGCTCCTTCATGTCCTCGTGGTCATGCGTAATCCATGCCGCAGGCTCCGCCATGCCATACTGTGGATTGCTTCCAGCCATGCGTTCCACGCCCATCAGCCACACGCGCTCACCGTTCAGATAGAACCCCGTGCCCTTAACTTCGAATTTGCGGGAGCCGAAGGTCTGGGTGAAGCTGTGAACCGGCTTCCCTCCTTGCCAGATTTCGACAATGACCTGGTACAGATGCGGATGATCGAAATGCCACAGCTTCAGGGGAAGATCGATGGAGGTTAATCTCACATCATGGGCTGCACCTGGTTCAAGATGTAGCTCTCCGGCCTTCTGGATGCGCGCCAGGGCCGTTCCTGAGCCTTCCTCGTGTATTTGGTAGGCAAAGGTCAGTGTCTGCGCCCTATCGCCAGCGTTTCGAACCGTAGCTCGAATCTGCAATGGAGTTCGGCCGGCATCGAGGTCCGGTATGGCGTCGATCCAGAGGTGATCAATGTACGTCCTGGGAGTAACGAGCAAACTTGCGGGGCGAGTGATGCCGCCGTCCTGCGCCCAGTCGTAGGACCGGTTGCGGGGAAGGATATCGGCGCTGAAAGAGTTATCAACTTTGACGACGAGGGAATTCCTGGCGTCTAATCGCAGCGCGGGCGTGGCGTCAAACGTGAATGCCGTGTATCCCCGCCCTCTATGCTCACCGAGCAGTTGGCCGTTGAGCCACACCTTGGGGGTATGGAAAACAGCTTCAAACTCTATTCGGACGCACTGGCCGGCCCAGTAAGTTGGGGCGTCGAACTCAGTCCAGTACCAGCCGACACCCATGTAGCCAGCGTTTTCCGTGGAAACCTGCCAGGTGTGCGGAACCGTCACCTCCGACCGCGTGCCGGGCCCTTCTTTCGCCGATTTAAACCAGCCCTGCGACTCTCCCTCGCCTTTAGGATCGAGGGCGAACGACCAACTCTCCAGAGGAATGACTGCCGTAGCGAGATTGGAACAAGGTTCTACAGGTTTCGGCTGCACGCCTGGGAGCGCCGTTGAGGTAAGCGCTACAGCCGCACCTGCGGTTCCAAGCTGTTTCAGAAAGCGGCGGCGAGGTTGTTTGTCCATGTCAGAAACTCCAGTAAATGAAATAGGAATGAAATCAGGGGCGTCACCATTGGGAGTCGATCCCGGGCGAGAGGATGTTGGCGATGGCGAGGCCGGTGAGCGCGGTGGCGACGTCGCCATCGGTGTGCGTGCGCTGCCCGCCTGTCCCCTTGGCGTCCGGATCGGCGGTCCGGTGCAGCATCAGGAAATCAGCCGCGGCTTTGGGATCATCAATGAAGCTTTCGAACTTGCGAACCGCCACCAGGATTCGCGGGTCCTTGTCAACGTGGAGATACCACCAGGTGAGGACGTTTATTGCACCCGCGGAGCGCCGGCGATCTGAATATGGCCGGTGATTCCAGGGACTTTTGTTGGTCTCCGGCCGCTGTATGGGCTTTGTACTACCCCAACTGCCGTCATTGTTTTGAGTGCGTAACACGAATTCAATGACGGGTTTGAATTTCTTATGAACTTCTTCCCGCCACGCGGGTTTGTCGCAATGCAGATCGAAGTTGACGACACCTTCGCCGACGTAGGTCACGTTGGTATAGGGGAGGCGCTCCCAAAGGTTGAAGTCGTTCTCGGGATCGCCCTTCACCTTCGGATCGGCGTACTCTCCGGGGAGGATGTAGGGAATCACACCGTCTTCGCGGATGGTATTCAGCACCCACCGCACGGCGTTGTAACCCATCTGCTGGTACTTCTCTTCCCCGGTCTCCTTATACATCCACATGAAGGTCTCTCCGCCCACCAGTGCGGAGGAGACCGTGTAGGCATCGTCATAGCGCTTGGTAATCGTGCCGTCGATTTTGCCGCGAAAACCCGTGCCGAGCGCTCCCGAGGGCAGGATGAGGTGATCCCTCTCCATGGCTTGAACGAAACGGCGCAATGCTGCGACGTAATTGGCGCGGCGCGCGGGGTCAGCGAACTTCTGCAAAGTCAAGATTTCACCCAGAGCATTGGCCGTGTCAGCCAGGTAGATGGAGCCATAGCCGGTGCCCCAGTAGCCGCTTGGCAATTGCTTCTTCAGCAGAGCGTCACCGTGTGCCAGGGCAACGTCCAGGTAGCGCTGGTCGCCCAGGATCTGATAACCCGCCACCAGTGTGCGCATGTAATAGCCGGCCACGAAGATGGTCGGCATTTCGCGCTTGTTCTTTACGATGTAATCGCAAAGGTCGCGCAGGTTGGCTCGCGTCACCTCACAATTGGAACAAAAGGGGTTGACCTGGCCGGCCATGGCGATTGACGTAATGAAGTATACGAGCAGGAACCGAATCACTTTCGACATTCCAAACATAGTTGCATTCTCCATTACCGGTGCCCAGTTCCGCACAGTAGCTGCCGGAAATCGACCCCTTCAGGGTCGAATCTTGTTGGGGCGCGCTTTCCGGGGGCGTTGCCCCCGGCTATTAAATGTGTCCCCTGCGGGGACCCAAGTCGGGGTTGCGCATCAGACCTCCGTCTTGGAGATTCATGGTTTCTGCATGAGAAGGTTCAATCCAATGCTTCTCGATCGGCTTCGTGAACCGGATGAATCGCACGCGCGTCAGATGACCAGCACGCCTGCGCCGTGGATTTTACTACTTTTAAGGTTTTGGAGAGCGCGATTCGCCTCGGGAAGCTGGAAGGTTTCAATTTCCGTGCGCACGGGAATTTCCGCGGCAAGGCCAAGCAGGGAGCGTACATCCTCGCGCGTGCTGTTTGCCACGCTGCGCAGGATGCGCTCGTGATAGAGGAGCGGGTATTCCATTTCGGGGATGGGTGACATGGTAATGCCGGCCAGCGCCAGCGTGCCGCCCTTGCGGAGAGCGCGCATGGCGTCGGGCACGAGCTTCCCCGCTGGAGCAAAGATGATGGAAGCATCCAGCGGCGCGGGTGGCGCCTCCTCCGCTGCGCCCGTCCACGCGGCGCCAAGCTTGCGGGCGAGTTGGCGATGCGACTCTGCGCGCGTAAAAACGCAAACCTCGCAGTTCCAGTGACGGGCGATCTGGATGACAATGTGTGCCGAGGCGCCAAAACCGTATAGGCCCAGCCGTTCGCCCGGTTGCAAGTTTGAAAGTTTTATGGCGCGATAGCCAATGACGCCGGCACAGAGTAGGGGCGCGGCTTCCAGGTCCGAGAAGTTGGCGGGGAGCGCATAGGCGAAGGCGGCAGGAGCCACCATTGCCTCGGCAAAGCCACCGTCCACGTGAAATCCTGTGAAGCGCGCGCGATCGCAGAGGTTTTCCAGGCCCTTGCGGCAGTAAATGCATTCGCCGCAGGTGGAGTAGAGCCAGGGAACGCCCACGCGGTCGCCGAGGCGGAATTCCGTGACGTCCGCGCCGAGAGCGTCCACGGTGCCGACAATTTGATGGCCGGGAACCAACGGGTGCCGGGGCAGGGTCAAATCCCCCTCGACGATGTGCAGGTCGGTGTGACAAACGCCGCACGCGCTCACGCGGATGCGAATTTCCCCGGGTGCCGGCTCAGGCACGGGAAGTTCGGCGAGCCGCAGAGGATTTTCCTCAGCCGGCCGCGGTTTTTCCAGCAGCATGGCGCGCATGGTTAACCCCAAGTTTATCGAATACAGTGCGGGGTCGCAAGCAAAGCCCGCGGGTGATCTGGCCATCGGGCGACTGGGCCAGTGAGCCATTTTAATGACCAGATAGCTCGATGATTCAATTCCCTCCGCTTGCTTCCCAGCGCTGCTTCGCGAAATAATAGTCTGATGAGCCCAGCCTTTAAGCTGAATCCCGAACAAACGAAAGCGGTCGAGCATGGTCAGGGTCCGTTGCTGATCATTGCCGGGCCGGGTAGCGGCAAGACGCGCGTCATTACGCAGCGGATTGTCCACTTGCTGACGGGATCCGTCGCCGCGGCCGAAGAACCGACGCTGCTTCCCGACTTCAAGATCCCGCCATCCCACAGCGAAGAGCCGTCCGGGGCGGGAATTCAGCCGGAAAACATCCTGGCCTTAACCTTTACCGAGAAGGCGGCGCGGGAAATGCAGCGCCGCGTGCGCGAAGCACTACCCGAAATCGAGACCCTGCCGCGAATTTCAACTTTCCATGCGTTCTGCTTTGAGATACTGAAGAAACGGCATTTTGAGCGCTTGCTGCTCGACAAAGTTGATGTTTGGATCTTCCTGCGTCAACGCATGGAGAGCCTGGAACTGCAGTTCTACCAAAAGCTGGCGGAGCCGGGCGCGTTTCTCCATTCACTCAACGATTTCTTTTCGCGCTGCCAGGATGAGCTGATCGAGCCGGCGGATTTTGAGGTCTATGTAGCGGCAATGGAAAAGGAGTTCCTGGATATTTCCCCCTCCCTCGACGCCGCTGAGCGCACACTGTTGCAGCAGGATATCCAGAAAAAGCAGGAGTTGGCGCGCGTCTTCCGCAATAGCCAGAAGTTGATTGAGGATGACGGCTCTTCCAGCCTGGGCAGCCTGATTCCGGAAACGGTTCGCCTTTTCGATCGCGAGCCGGAGGTTCTGGAATCCTACCGCCAGCTTTTTCACTATGTGCTGGTGGATGAATTCCAGGACACCAATTACGCCCAGGTTGAGCTGTTGAAGCGTTTGGTGAAGCCGCCCTTCAATATCACCGCCGTGGGTGACGACGATCAGGCCATTTACCGGTTTCGCGGCGCCTCGCACGGCGCGTTCAAGATGTTTGACGAAGCCTTTGCCGGGCACGAAACAGTTTTTCTGGACACCAATTTCCGCTCCACCAAACGCATTCTGCGCGTAGCGGATGTGCTGATTGGCAAAAACGACCGTTACGAGGCGAAGCCTCAACTTAAGACAACCAGGGAGGATGGAGCGCCCGTTTACCTTCTGCAATCGCCTGACTTCCTGAGTGAAGCCGCATGGATTACCGACGAGGTGGCGCGGTTGATCCAGCAAACAACGCCGCCGGGCGATATCGCCGTGCTCTACCGCGCGCATGGCTACCGCGATCCGCTGGTGGAGCAGTTCCGCCGCAAGAAGATTCCCTTTGCCATTCGCGGCCTGTCGATTCTTTCCAGCGTCATCCTCCGCGACCTGCTGGCATACCTGAACGTCGTCCACTCCGTACACGACAACGTCAGCCTGACGCGCGTGCTGCTGACGCCGCGATGGAATTTCCCCGAGGAGTTGGCCCTGGAAGCTCGCAAGCAGGCGTTGCGCGACCACTGCTCGCTCTACGACGTTCTGCAATCTTGGCAAAAGTCGGGCGACGCGAGCCGCCTGGAGGGCACGGGCTGGCCGGACCTGGGCCGCCTGCTGGCCGAATTGCATAAATATGCCGAGCACGCCCCGGTGACGGCGCTGCTGCAACGGTTAATCGGCCGTCTGGAACTGAGTTTCATTCCCCAGGACCCCGATGGCGGGTATGTGGAAGCCTTCCGGAAATTCCTGGAGAAGTGGGAAGGGAAAAGCGAATCGTGGAAGCTTGACGCCTTCTGGGAGTACTTTCAGTATTTCCGCGAGGCGGGCGGGCAAATCGAAGCTCCCGAGCCTGAAAACAGCGCGCACGCAGTGCAAATGATGTCTGTGCATGCCGCCAAAGGGCTGGAATTTCCGGTTGTATTCATCCTCAGTGTCGCGCCGCGGCGGTTCCCTCACACTGAGCAGAAGCCCGTCATTGAATTCCCCGATGCCCTGCGCAAGGGTCCACCACCGCCTGCCAACATTCACGAGCAGGAGGAGCGGCGATTGTTATACGTCGGCCTTACGCGCGCGGAAAACCGGCTGTACGTATCCAGCGTGGCGAAGACCGCCAAGAAACCCTCAGTATTCATAACCGACCTTACCTCCAATCCCTTGGTGGAAGCGCGCGACATTGAGCGTATACAGGTTCCTGTGGTACCAGAGCAGCCTGCGGAAGCTCCGAAGGCGCAACCGGTGCCGCATGAAGCTCCGTCCACCCCAAAGCCGCAGGGCAGCCTTTTTGGCGATTCCACGACCGCGCCCGGGATCTATCCCCCTCTCGCCGAGTGGGCCGGCCGCACTTCGGCCATCAAGCCGGAGGAAAAGCTCCAACTCAGCGCTTCGGCCATTGAAACGTTTGACACCTGCCCGCAGAAATTCATGTTCAGCCACTATTTGAAAATCCCCACGGGGCCGCAGCCGGCGCTGACGTTTGGCAACATCATGCACCGGTGCGTGCGGCACTATTTCGAGTTGCGGCGGCAAGGCCCGGTGAAATTTGAAACACTTTACGCTCATTTTGAGGAGATCTGGAAAGGTGCGGGCTTTGAGGATGATTACCAGGAACAGGCTTATAAGAAGGCGGGAGCCGAGCAACTGCGCGTTTTCGTGAGCCGGAACGAAATCTTCACGATTCTTCCCACCGCCGCGGAGGCGCATTTCTCGCTTGACCTGGGCGATGTGGTGCTGGAAGGGCGCATCGACCAGATTAATCCGCTGCCCGACCATTCCGTGGAGCTGGTGGATTATAAGACCGGGCGCCCTCCAACGCAGAAAGACGCCGACAAGAGCCTTCAACTCTCCGTTTACGCCCTGGCGGCAAGAGACCAGATGCACCTCAACCCCACCAAGCTTACCTTCTATAGCCTGACGAATAACGAGGCGGTGCGCACGGTGCGCACATCCAAGGACCTGGAATTGGTGATCGGCGAGATCCGCAATGTGGCCGCACAAATCCGGCAGCAATTGTTTCCACCCAAGCGAGGTTTTGCCTGCAAGTATTGCGATTTCGAGCTGATTTGCCCGGCGCATGAAGAAACATTTTGATTTTGGATTTGAGATTTTGGATTTTGGATTAAGGAACTTGTTTGGAAACGCGAGTCTCCGAGACGTACCGGCGATTGGAAGCCATATCGATTCAAACTCGCGTCCCTCGCCCCCTCGGGAGATCTGAGCGTGCCCCACATCTTTTGCTGAACACCAAGGCGAGCTGGTGGTACCGATGGGATAACCAGCCCCAACGGGGCGACCTAACAAAGCCCAGGCCAACGGCCTGGGGTCCAAAAACCATTCCCCTTTCTGGTAACGAGCCCTGAAAGGGCGAAATAGCTTTCTGGCCTTTCGCGGACTTTCGCATCAGGGTGGTCGGTGGCTTTCATCGCGCCCCTTCAGGGCTTGAGAGCTGCGGAGTGTGGCCTTCCTGACCCAAGCCGCTGGCCGGGCTTTGTTAGGACGCCCCGTTGGGGCTGAATGCACGCACCCCCAGCCTCCAG
>Ga0182027_10006225_pt1 | contig 17938 bp, 13 predicted proteins | sample 712E1DmetaG_FD_121300 | JGI IMG/M metagenome (GOLD analysis project Ga0182027, IMG submission 121300) | Permafrost microbial communities from Stordalen Mire, Sweden - 712E1D metaG (Illumina Assembly) | ecosystem: Environmental > Terrestrial > Soil > Wetlands > Permafrost | place: Sweden... | reverse complement strand
TCATACTGTTCGACTCTGCCGAGCTTCTGTGTCGACAAGAATGGCAACCCCCGTCCATCTTCCGGTCCTTGGGACATAGGCGCATATGAATACACAGGCGGCGGCAGCGGGCCAACCACATACTACCTAAGTGCCGTGAAATCCGGCACAGGAAGCGGCACCGTGACTTCATCTGTAGGCGGGATCAATTGCGGCTCGGCCTGCACGAGCTCGGCTGTGAATTCCGGGACATCGGTCGCTTTGACTGTGAAGCCTGATTCCGGTTCAACTTTCACAGGCTGGTCTGGCGGAGGCTGTTCAGGCGTGGGCACCTGTTCGATCATGGTCTCAAGCAACACCACGGTCACAGCTACATTCACTTCTGCTTTGGCTGCCGACACTACTCCTCCCACGGTCTCCATCACATCGCCTCTGAACAATGCCACTGTCTCGAACAGTGTCTCGGTCGTTTCTACGGCCTCTGACAACATCGGAGTAGCCGGAGTCCAGTTGAAGCTCGATGGAACGAATCTTGGTACGGAACTGACCATATCCCCATATTCAGGCACCTGGAACACGACAAGCGCTGCTAATGGTCCTCACACTCTTACAGCTGTAGCCAGAGACGCCGCAGGGAACACCAAGACTTCTTCAGCCATCGCTGTCACGGTGAACAATGTAGCAGTCACTCCTCCCGTCAACCCGCCTTCTAATGGTGGAGGCTCATCCGGGAATGGTTCCTCTTCCGGAGGCTCGTCATCAGGAACTTCTTCAGGTGGCGCTACATCTGCAAGCGGTTCATCATCAGTTTTCACTTCGACTGTGTCTCAGCCTGCGCCTACGGTGGCCAACTTCCCATGTACCGATACGACCGCATCCGTCTCCTTCACCCGCTCCATGACAATCGGTGCCACCGGCCCAGACGTCAAAGCCCTCCAGCAATTCCTGAATACTCACGGATTCCAGGTATCTCTTGCAGGTGTGGGCTCTCCAGGCAACGAGACCACCACCTTCGGCCCTGCAACCACTGCCGCATTAGCCAAGTTCCAGTCAGCCAACAGCATCTCTCCGGCCGTCGGCTACTTCGGACCAATCACCCTGGCTAAGATCAATTCGCTTTCAGGCGGAACGGGAACCTCGCAATCCTGCACGACTACATCAACGTCAGTTACCCAGACCGCCCCAACAGCCACATACGCTTCCACGGTCTCTTTCACCCGCGATCTCACCCTCGGTTCCACAGGCTCCGACGTCACCCTGCTCCAGCAGTACTTGAATTCCCACGGTTTCCAGGTCTCGTTGTCAGGCGTCGGCTCACCAGGCAATGAATCTGATTACTTCGGACTCAAGACTCAGATTGCTCTCTCCAAGTACCAATCCGTCAACTCCATCTCTCCCTCTGTGGGCTACTTCGGACCGAAGACTAGGGCGGTGGTGGGGAAGTGACACAATTAAAAGAATGGTAAGATTTAGGGGATGATAGACAACACGAAAGTAAAAGGATTTTCTTTGCTTCTGCTCACTCTTGTTTTTGCCTTCTCAGCTTTCCATATCGCCCGTGCCGACATCACCACCGGCTTGGTAGGCTATTGGAATTTTGACGAAGGATCAGGCGCTTCCGCGGCCGATTCATCCGGGAATGGCACCGCAGGCACCCTCATGAACGGACCAGCATGGGTCACGGGGAAGATCGTACAAGCCCTCAGCTTCAACGGTTCTTCCCAATATGTATCTCTGCCTTCAAACCCCAGCTCTCTCGATATCACCGGAGCATTGACTTTGAGCGCGTGGGTCAACGAAACGGCCAATCCGACTGCGCGCACTGTCGTCATATCGAAGGGAGATCCCGCTCTCCTGTATCAATATGAGCTCACTGGCAGTACGAACGGCCATGTCAATTTTTCAGTATGTAATTCGGTCGGTTGCCTAACATCTGGAACCTATACATCATCTACGCTCTTTTCTCCCGGTGCATGGCATCATGTCGTCGGCACATATGACGGGAATGGGAATGCGATTATGTATGTCGATGGCACGAATGTTCAGGCCGTCTCTTCATCCACTATGACAGCTTTGAAGTCCGGCGTGAGCGGCGTATGGATAGGGGGGTTGCCGGCAAGTTCCAGAGACTTCAATGGAACAGTCGACGACGTGCGCATCTACAACCGCGCTTTGTCAGCCTCGGATGTGGCCGAGCTCTACGCATACACCGGCTCCAGTGGCGGCGGCAGTTCAGGCGGAGGTACACCCCCACCGACATCGGTGGACGGAGTCTGTGGCTCTACCCAGAATTCATGTACTGCCGGAACATTCTCGGACCTGACAGATTCACCGACTCAATATCTCTGGTCTTGCAACGGTCAGAACGGAGGCTCCAACGCTTCATGTTCCCTCAATACCCCAGTCATTTCTCCGCCAGATACCACTCCACCGGTCATCTCCACCATCTCCTCTTCGGCTGTCACTCAGACGACCGCCACCGTCTCATGGACTACCAATGAGGCGGCCGATTCACAGATATCGTACGGGGTGACCACCATATACGGCTCTCAAACATCTCTCAATTCATCTCTTGTCACTTCGCACTCCATTTCTTTGACGGGTCTATCTGCGAACACCGTCTACCACTACCAAGTTCTCTCCAAGGATGCAGCAGGGAACTTGGCGAGTTCGCCGGACAACAGCTTTACGACAGGGGCCTTAATTTTGCCCCTCGGAGAGAAGACGGTCAAACAAGATGGCACCGGTAATTTCACTACGATCTCTTCCTGTGTGGCTACCGCGTCGCCTGGCGACACCTGCACGGTCTATTCAGGCACCTACCACGAGACCGTGGCGCCGACGGTCTCAGGTACTTACACCTCTCCGATCACTATCCAGGCAGCTGCAGGCAACACCGTAGAGATCGATGGCCTGAACCTCGACTCATCGAGCTTCATCTGGATCCAGGGCTTCCAGTTCAAATCGATCAGCCAATACGGCATCACCTGGACTTTCGACAAATACTACCTCTCGGGCCTCTTTGCAAATGGCGACTATTGGGTCCAAGGACCGGTGACCATCTCGACTATGACTCCGGCCTGGGACGGCTATCACAATGGATGGGACGTCAATCCTATGCCAAGCTGTCAGACGGGCGGTCCATGTCGACAGCCATACGACGTCGGCGCGGGCGGATACACATACGTCAATCCCAATCCGAATTTCAACCCGAGCGCAGTTCCCACGCTTCCATATACCGCCTCGCCGGGATCGTCCATAGTAAAAACGATGAGCGTGGTCCAAGACCCGAGCAATTTCGCGTATGACTGTTATCACGACTCCGCCAATCGAGCATGTCTCACGACCGCTGTCGTCCTAACTGTCGTCGGTAGCGTTCCGCCGGACAACGGCAAGACCGTCTTCCGGCCGCCGTATGTTGGATCGACCAAGGCCTATTATTCCATGAACAGTCTGCAATCAGGCCTGCTTCCCTCGTTGCCTGCTTCTAGTATCTCGGCCAACGATATTCCGAAGATCCCCCTTCTATTATCAAAACTGAAGCGCGTACAATTGGAACATATCGGTAGCGTGGTCGGCGGACAGACGCGGCCGACCATGAATCTCTGCAATTATGGCCCGTGTTTGGATGGAGATAATACCAACGCCATCCTCTGGCTGACCCTTGACCAGCCGTTATCAACCAAGATGCCGCTCCTTATCGCCATGATACAAGGAGGCATCGACCGTTATTACGCGGCGTTGAACGGCCAGACCTGGCCGGGCGGTTTTGGATTCGAGGATGGCAGGAAGATCACTATTACCTTTGCCTCCATCATGCTGAACGACGCCTCAATGCAGAGCTTTATCGGATCTCATAAATATCAAGAAGACAATAGCGTCCACCTCGGCTACAAGGCTGCTCCTTTGTGGGGAGGTGTGCCTTTTGCGGCAGAGAAAGTGTATTGGGACGACCTGACTGGACTTGCTGCCGAGAACATCTCCCAGCCAGACCCGTACTATTTCATCGGTAACTTCTATATCAATGACGGCAGCAATATTGCCGATCCCTATGAAGTCGGGATCACCTCGCCACTCTGGAGAGGGAGCGCTCTTATGGGGCATCTCATACCGCAATTCAAATCGACATGGAACAACGACATGTTCTTTGATTATGAAGACCGTTTTGTGACCGCCGGCATCGTGTCCGAGCCAGATGCTTGTGCGCCGATCGTCGGAGTCTGCCAGGGTGGCACCAGTGCCGGAGCGTCTTGTACTTCGGCGACAGAGAATATCTGGTGCGGGCAGGTACACGGCTCATATACATGCCTCGTACAAGGAAATTCCTCATGCGGCGGCGGTGGGACTTGCAATTATACCGACGCGACAACACATGCTAACAATTACGGAAAAACCTACGGGCCGACCGGCACCGCCGGTATGTGTATCCTCGATCCGAATCTGACGACAGGCTCTACTATGACGACTTTCAGTTGCCAGCCGGGGAAGATCTGCGGCCGATTCCCCCAGAGGCAGGGACGCTTCAAAGATAATTACGGCGGCTATGAAGGCCCATTCATCCGAGACATGTGGACTGCGTTCAGAGGCCTTGCTGTGTCTTCTTCTCCCACCACATACACGGTCGGAGTCGCTAAATCAGGCACCGGTAGCGGCACGGTCACCTCGTCAGTCGGTGCGATTAGCTGCGGCACGACCTGCATCTCGTCTGCCATGAATTCAGGTACGAGCATGACATTGACGGCCGCACCTTCTGGCGGTTCAACTTTCACAGGTTGGTTAGGTGGAGGCTGCTCAGGCACGGGTACCTGCTCGATCACTCTCACGGCTAACACTTCGGTCACGGCTACGTTCACTTCTACTTTGGCTGCCGACACTACTCCTCCCACGGTCTCCATCACGTCACCTCTGAACAATGTCACCATCTCGAACAGCGTCTCGGTCGTCTCCACAGCCTCTGATAATATCGGAGTAGCCGGAGTCCAGTTGAAGCTCGATGGAGTGAATCTAGGATCTGAACTCACTACCGCTCCATATTCAGGGACTTGGAACACTACCGGAGTCTCGAACGGATCCCATACCCTCACGGCCATAGCCAGAGACGCCGCGGGGAACACCAAGACTTCCTCAGCTATCGCCGTCACGGTCTCCAACGTTGTCACACCGCCTACTAACGGAGGAGGCTCCTCAGGTGGTGGATCCTCGGGAGGCTCATCGGGTGGAAGCGGCAACTCTTCTGGAGGAGGATCATCGTCTGGAGGTGGCGGTGGTGGAGGCTCGTCCTCAAGCGGCAGCGCTTCCTCGGTCGCTCCAGCCTTCATCCCGACCGTGTCCCAGCCTGCGCCTACGGTGAGCAGTCTCCCGTGCACCGCTACGACCGCGTCCGCCTCCTTCACCCGCTCCATGACGATCGGTACCACCGGTTCTGACGTCAAGGCTCTCCAGCAGTTCCTCAACACCCACGGCTTCCAAGTTTCGCTTTCCGGAGCAGGTTCTCCCGGCAATGAGACCACCACCTTCGGTCCTGCTACGACCGCCGCCTTGGCCAGGTTCCAGGCTGCCAACTCGATTTCACCTGCCGTCGGATACTTCGGTCCTATTACGATGGCCAAGGTCAATTCCCAAGCCGGAGGAAAGGTTGTGAGCACCCAAGCCTGCACGACTGTACCAGCGCCGACATATTCAGCCGCTTCAACCGTCTCAATCGCCACGACAGGCTCCTTCACGCGCGACCTTACCCTCGGTTCAACTGGTTCAGACGTCCAGGCGCTCCAAGTCTTCTTGAACAGTCACGGTTTCCCGATCGCCGCTACGGGTCCCGGATCCAAAGGCCAGGAATCCACCTACTTCGGTTCTCTGACTCAATCCGCTCTTGCCAGATTCCAGGCTGTCAACGGTATCATTCCTTCGGTGGGCTATTTTGGGCCAAAGACCAGGGCCACGGTAGGTAGATGATCGCCCGGCTGACCGCCGTTTTTTGAGATTTGAACTTTTCTTCATTAAAATTTGAACAAAAATTCATTAAAATTTGAACTTTTTTTGAAACGGATTTGAACCTCCGTCTGATACGCTGTGCCGGTGGATGAAACACGGACACAAGTAGGCGCGGTTTTTCCGACACATCCAGCTTCGGCGGTGAAAGCTGTAGATGGCGTGCTCGGATCGGCCGCGGCTCTAGGCGCGTCCGACATCCACATCGATCCCCGCTCTCGAGAAACGCTAGTGCGATTCCGGGTGGACGGGGAATTGGAAGCAGCCGGGACGTTGCCGGCCAAGCTCCACGAAGAGATGATCGCGCGCCTGAAGATCCTTTCAGGCGCTCGCACGGATCTTCATGCCGTACCGCAGGACGGTCGATTCCATGCGGTCTTCGATGGGCGCCCGTATAACGTTCGAGTCTCATTCATGCCGACATATCATGGCGAGAATGTCGTGGCCAGGCTCTTGCCGGCCGAAGCACCCGAGCAAGACTCGTTCGCGGCTCTGGGATTCACGCCGGAGCATGTGACGGCTATAGGCAGGGCCTTGTCGGCGCAGAACGGCCTCATTCTGGTGACCGGTCCGACTGGCTCCGGCAAGACGACGACTCTGCGAGTTTGTCTGGGACTAAAATCGCTTGAACCGATATCGGTCATGACCCTCGAAGACCCCGTCGAATACGAAGTGCCAGGAGTCAGGCATGTCCATATCCGCCACGCACAAGGAGTGACATTCGCAGCAGGATTGCGTGCTGCTTTGCGCCAGGACCCGGACGTGATCATGGTCGGAGAGATCCGCGACGGCGAGACGGCGCGCACGGCTATCCACACGGCTCTGACCGGACACCTAGTCTTCTCGACTCTGCATACCACGTCCGCTCTTGGGGCGGTCGCGCGACTCTCTGATATGGGAGTTGAGAGATATCTCATAGCGGCCACCCTGCGCATGGTCGTGGGACAGCGCCTAGTTCGCACTATCTGCCGTGAATGTGGAGGGTCTGGCGCCAACTGTGCGCATTGTAGAAATACCGGCCTCAAGGGCCGCTCGGTGATCGCAGAAGTCCTAGAGGCTGACACCGGTCTCCGCGATAGGATCGCACGCGGCGAACCGTTGGAATCGCTCCGGACGTACGCCTTATCACGCGGCTTCCGCGAAATGCCGGAAGACGCGGCAGAGAAGATAGATTGGGGCGTTACTACCAAGGAGGAGGTTTGGCGCGCGCTGTACGTATGACCTGGAATCGCAAGAGCAGGATGTCGCTCATCGAAAGGCTGGAGATGTATGTCTCGGCCGGTCTGCCTATCGCGCAGTCGCTCGAGCTCTGCAAGAGAGGCTCGCCGAAGAAGCTGTCGGAATCGCTCGGGCGCATTCGAGATTCCGTCGAATCGGGTAGGACTCTTTCGGCTTCTCTAGGACATGAATCAAGGCTTCCGTCCGCCATATCAGGGATCATCGATTGTGGGGAGTCGTCAGGGAGCCTTGCACAAGCTCTCAAGTCTGCTCACGCGCTCCTAGAAAGAGAGGACGACTTGATAAAGAAGTGCCTGTCTGCGATGACATACCCGACAGTCATCGGCATCGCCGCCGTCGTTCTTTCGATCGCACTTATGCGGGGCATCATGCCGCAGATCATCCCGCTTTTGACCGGCATGCATGAAGATCTTCCTATCCTGACAAAGATCTCAATATGGATCTCCGGAGCGTTGGTGACGTGGGGAATATTCGCGGGCCTATCTCTTGGGCTAGCGATTACTATCGCGATAGCGTCCTACAAAAGATCCGCTCTGATAAGGAGGCTTGTTCACAGCGCGATATTGCGTCTGCCGATCATCGGAAGCTTGGTATGTAAATATGCCCTGACGATATTCTTCCGTTCGGTCGGCGCGCTCGTAGAATCTGGAATGCCCGCGGAGATCGCCTATGAAAGTTCCGCATCAGCCGTGAGCCTCATCCCGCTCCGCCGATCATTGATGGGAAGGGCAGAAGCTTTAAAGCGAGGCGAGCCGATGAACGGTATCCTTCCAGCTAGCGCACCGCCATATGCTGTCTCGCTCATCGCCGCCGGGGAAGCCTCGGGAAGCTTGGCCCAGTCGCTATCCAGAGCGTCTACACTCATGGACCGCGAGCTCGAGCATGCCCTGAAACGTCTGACCGCCTTAGTCGAGCCGGTCATGATGATGGCGATGGGTGGAATGGTCGGTGCCATAGCGCTATCTATTATGATGCCGATATATGATATATCCAAAGCGCTTCAGCACTGACCGTCGCGGAATGATGCTCCTCGATATCCTGATGGCACTCTCGCTTGCGGCCGTATTCGTGTCCGGAATGACAGCGGCCTCGATAGAGGCGCGCGAAGTCTTCGAAAGAGCAAAGACTCGGGCTGACCTTATTCAAGCCTACGTTGTGCATCAGACAGAGTTCGCGAGCCTATTGCCATATGAATCTCGTGTTGAAAGCTATCCATACGGCTTTACGAGCACGGATTCGACGGCGGCTTCCTCGACGATAATGATCAAGGCTAACGCGCGTTGGTATGGCAATGATCGTATTGAAACCGATATCACCTCATCCTATGGCAGCACGTCGATATCTTTCATGGCCATAAGGGAATATCCCTTACCGAGTATCGACGATGCCGCCGGAACTCCGCTATGTTCTCCCGATCTTTCATCCAACAATGAGGTCGGCTCATATGATTATGATTATCCTGCTAAATTGGATATATCCATCAGCATCACTCCGATCGCTCTGCCAATAGACCCACTCTTACCGCTTACCGACTTGGTGATCAGAGACGACATCGCCTATATCTCGACTGATTCCTCGAAATCTTCCGACCCGGACCTGATAATAGCCGACATCTCAAATCCTAATCATCCAAAGATCATTTCAGAGCTCGATACTGGTCCCGGCCTATCCGCTCTGACCATTGCCGGAAAATACGTCTATGCCGCTGCGGCCAGCACGGCCGCCGAGTTGCATGTCATCCGGCTCGACAGCCTAGCTTCTCCAATCCTCGCCAAGAAATATAGATTGCCGTTGCCGCAGTCCAGCACTACTCCGCCAACAGGCACGGCGATATTCTACGACAAGAATAAGATATATCTCGGCACGAATAAGTGGGACGGTGATGAATTCTCGGTCATAGACGTATCTGTGCCGGAGAATCCTTCAAAGATCGGTGGTTATGAGATCGGTAGCAAGGTGAATTCGATCTATGTCAGGGATAGCATTGCTTACATAGCAGCTCCTAGCCAGATGCAGCTCCGGGCGTTAAGCGTCGCTGACTCCGCACACCCATACTTGATGAATGCCTTCAGTCCGTCCGGATGGCAACGACAAGAAGGGAACAAAGTCTCATATTTTGAGGGAGCGCTGAGCTTCGGCCGTACTTCCGGAGGCTACGACATACCCACTGACCATGAATTATTCAATTGGCCTCCGGCCTCGTCGACGCCGGATATCTCGAAAGATCAAGGTTCAGCGAATGTGCCGGGAGGTATATACGGAATCGTAGCCGATCGTGATCATGTATATGTCGCGACGCGCACCGTCGATCAGGAACTATCGATTTATGACGAGTCATTATCGACTTCAACCGCTAGATATTACTCATTACCAGTCGCGCCGCAGACCATAACCTGCGACGGGCGCAAAATATACATTCTGGCCCACACGGCTCCAGTAATATATGAGATCACATCAACACAAACTTGATTGCGGTAGTGGCTTCACGCTCATAGAGGCGATCATGTATATCGCTCTGCTTTCCGGCTTGATGTCGTCATTCATCACATATGCCTACTGTATCCACGAAGAAGACCTGCAGCTACTCGATGAGATCAATGCGTCCATGCGGGTGTGAAGCCGGTTTCGGTGCTACGGCAGGCGTCCTGCTCCTGGCCTCCGGCGCATTGGCGATGTCGCTTGCTGCGCTCGGCGCCGCCCTGGCCTATGCAGATTCCGTCTATCACGAAGAGCTACGAGTTCAGGCGGACATGAATAACCAAGCCTGCCAAGACTCTATCTCCCTTATCAAATCCAAAGACGCATTTGTTTCGGGCACCATCGACTTGCCCGAATTCGGGTGCATATTACACATCTAATATCATCAAAATATGCCTATACATCCTGAACATAGGAACATGAATGGCTTCACGCTCATCGAAGTCCTAGTAGTGATCGGCATCATCGCCGTTCTGGCGGCAGTCGTACTCGTTGCCGTCAACCCGGCCCGGCAATTCAAGCTGGCCCGCGATTCCCAACGCACATCCAACGTGAACACCCTCTTGAACGCTATCCACCAGAACATCGCCGAGCATAAAGGCTCGTTCGTGTGCGGCGGGATCGTCAGACCCATTCCATCAACTCCGACAGTAGCTAGATACGGCGGAGGATTCCCGTCCTATGTTGGAGACATTGCCACATGTCTTGTGCCGGATTATGTCTCGTCCTTACCATTCGATCCGTCTCTTACAGGCGCGCATTATACGAGCTTGACCGACTACGATACAGGCTATGAATTTTGGCAGGACGTGAATGGACGAATCACCGCAAGTTCGACAGGAGAGCTAGTGCCATCGATCTCAGTCACACGCTGATATCTCCGACACTGACAACCGTGATTGTCAATGGCTGGGATTCTGCTACAATGTCCCAATGTACCAATTACGTGTCCTTTCGGCGCTAATATTCACCTGTATAGCCTTTGTGGGCATCGCGGCAGCGCTAAAAGCGAGCGATCTGACTCAAACGCATGTCATGGTCGCGGATGCGTCAACGTCAGCAGCAGATCATCAACAAGCGCCCCGTATCGACGAATCATTCTTTGCGACGACAACAGCTCAAACACAGACTGGTTCATCCACCGAACTCGCTCAATCTGCCGCTCTCGCGCTGGCGGTAGCGCCGGCAGCTCCGATTGATCCCGTAACCGCCAGCGCCTACGTGGTCGGGGACATCATGACAGGCAAGATCTACCTGGAGAAGAAAGGTAAAGAAGTCTTGCCGTTCGCTTCGATGTCGAAGCTCATAACGGCCATCGCTTCAACCGATAAATATAAGCCGGATGACGTCATCACCATCACGGCTTCATCCACGGAAGTGCCGCCGGATGCGAGCAACCTCCAAACAGGAGAGCGCTTCACGGCGCACGAACTCCTATATCCCATGCTCATGGATTCTTCGAATGTCGCCGCCGAAGCCCTGGCCTCGGCTACGGACCGAGTGGCCTTCCTGCAGGATATGACCGGCTATGCCTGGGAGATCGGCATGCCCGGATCGTACTTCGCGGACCCGACCGGCTTGTCGCCCGCGAATTCCGGCACAGCCGAAGGCTTCTTCGCCATGGCCCAATATCTCTATAAGAGCCGTCCGGACATCCTGGCCATCACGCGCATCAAGACCATATCGGTGGCTACGACCACAGATCACGGCGCGCACATATTCGCTAACATCCACCCATTTGTGGACGACCTGCGCTTTCTGGGAGGCAAGACTGGTCACACCGACGAAGCCCTCGATACCATGCTCACTATCATGCAGATAGACGGTCACCCGATAGCCATCATCGTCTTGCATTCGTACAACCGGCGCGCGCTGGACACTAGCCTGCTCATAGACAGGGTAACAAATATCCTGGCCGGCGAATGAACAAAGCTACTATTTCAGCCAGCCCGCTATGAGCTTCTTCGTGTCTGACGGATCAGCGACTTGGATGCAGTCGACCCCGGTGGTCTTGGCAGGGTAATCGTTCCCGCCGTAATACAAAGCATCGCCCACGAAGACGATCTTCTCCAGCGAGAGCTTGAGGTATTGCTCCAGCTTGCGGATGCCGTAGGCCTTGTTGACGCCCCGACGGGTGATATCGATGGAAGTCGTGCCGCCGACCCGGACATCGAATCCGGGGATGCGCTTCTTCAGGCTCTCGGCTATCTTGAGGCGCTTCTCTAGGGTCGGGTCCCAGGCCTTCTTGAGCTCCAACGGCGCATTCTGCCCCAGAGCAGAGAAGGTGATCTGCGAGCCGCGATCTTCGATGATCTGGCCGTAGACTTTCGCCGGTTGGACGTAGCCATTCTCGTTCAGGGACGAATGCAACGACATCATGACCATCTCTTTCTCTTTCGGCGAGAGATGTTCCGCGTAGACCTCGACCCAGACGTTATTCCAGACCAGGAACTTGGTGCCGGAAGTCGGCAAGAGGTAGAGATTGACGAACCCGTCGACTCCGGCCGGAAACGAATTAAGGAACTGGGTCTCGAATTGCGGGAAGCCGCCGCCGGAAATCACCGCAACTTTTATGCGCGAGAGGAGCTTGTCCATGAAGATGGCCATATCCGGCTCCATCGGCTGTTTCGAGGGCGCTAAAGTGCCGTCGAGGTCGAAGACCACCAGCTCTTTATCCTTTAAGGTATCCGGTTTCATGTCTCGAGCATCTTCAGAAGCGCGGAGAGCTTCACGGTCGCCACCCCGATCACGAAGTCGCCGCCGCCGTAGTACATATAGGCCGTGCCGCCGCGGACGACCAATCCGCAAGGGAAGACGACGTTGGGTACGACGCCCTTATGCTCGTACTCTTCCTGGGGTTCGAACAGCGGGATGGCCGTACGGGCGCGCACGATGGTTGGATCCTCGAGGTCAAGGAGAACGGCGCCGACGCGATAAGTCGTAGACCACGAGACGCCGTGATATAGGAGAAGCCAACCGGCCTTGGTCTTGACCGGCGGCACGGAGATACCGACCTTGCCGCCGTCCCACATGCCGCGTCGCGGATTGATTATCTCGATGCACTGGGTGATCCTCTCCTTGGTAAAATCCAATGACTGCACATAGTCGGCACAGACGCTCTCGTGGACGCGGTGGAAGAGCATATAAGCGCCCTTGACCGGCTCCGGCAGGATGGCCGCGTCCTTGTCAGGCACGCCGGGCGGCGTGATGGCTTGCGGCGCCGACCAGGCGCTCCATTTTTGTTTTCCAAAATCTTCGACGGATATCGAAGTCACGACCACGCGCGGTGTGACGCCGTCGTATCCGGTGTAGGTCATGAATATCTTGTCGCCGATCTTCTGGAGGCGCGGATCTTCGCAACCGTAGTTATCCTTGGCTCCGTCATGCCGGAGCTCGAATTCGGCTCTAGGCAGGTAAACAGGCTTGTCGGGGCGAGCGTCTATGGAAAAGCCGTCGCTCGTCGCGGCATAGCCCAGAGTGGAGACGTTACCGTCAGCTACGGCTCTGTAGAGTATGTGGGTCTTGTCTCCAAGGTCGATGGCCGCCGGGTTGATCGTGCCGCGGGCCTCCCAAAGCACACCGGGCCTTGGTGCGATGATGGGGTTCCCCGGGAAGCGCGTGAAGAGCTTCTTGTCTGTGCCGTCAATGGAGCGCATGAGGTTATCGAGCGGTATCGTGGCCATGGCACAGTGGGTGTCCGCCGCGCCGTAGTAGATCTCAAGCCTTCCGTTGCGGATCAAGGCTCCGGTCGGAAAGATCGTATGCGATACCTGCCCGACTTCCTCGTAATAGGCCTCCGGGACCATGAATGGCCCTTTGGTGCGGCCGATGATCTTGCGAGGGTTCTTGAGGTCTAGGAGGAGCACCTCGAAGCCGAAGACATGGTCTCCTTTACCATATCGCTGGATGTGACAGTAGACTACCAGCCAGCCTTTGGCGGTCCATAGAGGCGGCGAGCCCAGTTCCGGATGGTCGTCTGGCAGGCGGCGCACCGAGAGTTTGTGCGAATCCACATTCTTGCGCCACTCGGCCCAATACGCCGGTGACCAGATATCTTCAGGCTTGTCGAACTCGGCATAGCAGATGTCTGAAGGTTGACGGTCGGTGTCGATGGTCAGTATCGCCGCCAGCTTGCCGTTCACCTTCTCAGGGAAGAGGGCCATGGCTTTGGCATTGAAAGGCGTCACCGGGTGTTTCTCTTTGATAGTCTTCAAGTCGTCGGATAGGGCTACTGCCACCTTAATAGTGTCGGCTGAGAATGGGTAGCCGCCGAGTGCTGTGTAGAAGATGTAATACGTGCCGCCGAGCTTGGTCACGCGCGGATCCTCGCAACCATAAAGATCGAATTCCCGATCCGGAGAGACGAGCACATGACGATCCTCGTATTCGATGCCGTCGCGCGATGAGGCGCAGGCGATTACTGATGTCGGGATATGAGGGTCCTTGAGGAGATCAGGCTCGCTCATGGCACGGTAGACCATGTGCGTGGTCCGGCCGGAGATGACAGGACATCCGTTGAAAGCCGCGGTGGCTTCCCAAGGATGGCTTTGGTCAGGAGAAATGAGCGGATTGTGCTCTGAACGGGTAACAGTGAACATTCTTTTTATGAGTTAAGCCTCTATGATCGCCCGTTAAACTTTGCCGTATGCCGTAAGCCATTCGAGCAGGGACTTCAAGGGGGTCTCGGCCACGCACGTATGTCTGTCGCCGCCGCCGTAATAGACCATGAGCTTGTCGCCTTTGATGACGGCTCCGCTCGCATATACCACGCCGGGTTTGCCGTCATTCTCGTATGACATATCCGGTGAAAGGATCGGCTCCGGTGAGCGATACAGAACCTTGGTAGGATCATCCAAGTCTAGGATCATGGCGCCGACCTTATAGCCGACCATGTGCTTATGATCGCGACTGTCCAGGCCGTGATACAGGAGGAGCCAACCGATATCGGTCTTCAAGGGAGGCGCGCCGGCCCCACGGACGCGCTCGTCCCACATGCCTTTGCGCGTCGGATTGCCGTAGCCGCCGCCGCCGTGGTCAGGCAGGCTCTCGATGGGAGGCACCGCGTCCGGGCTGTCGATGTAGGCGATCATGATCTTGGGCGCGATGCCGTGCAGTAGCGCGTACTTGCCGTGGATCTTCTCGGGGAAGAGCACCCAGTTCTTGGCTTTGGCGCCCTTGGGCGAGATCACGATCGGTTGCTTCCATTTCCAATGCTCGGCTTTCATGTCCGTGAGGGCGATGGAGGTCACGGCGATGCGCATATTATCCCAGCCCTCGAAGGCCGTATAGGTCATGTAGACGCGCTCGCCGATCCGGACCATGCGCGGATCTTCGCCGCCGCCCCAGCCGCCGCCTGAAGGATGTTTGTTTAGGTCATGCGCGTGCGGGACATTCGCCTCTGAGGCTTCTGGCATGCCATAACCGGGCAAAGGCTCATAGACAGGGTAAGGCGAACGATTGGTGAAACGGCGCCCGTCCTCAGAGCTCACATGCCCGACTCTCGAGATGCCGTCGCGGCCGATGGCGCGATAGAAAAGATGAACCTTGCCGTCGTCGTCTTCGACGGCCCCGGGATTGAAAGTTCCCTCAGCTTCCCAATCACGGTGCGCTAGAGGAGAGATGACCGGATTGGCGGTGTGCCTAGTGAGATCGTATGTTTGTCGCTTCTTTTTCTTCTTGCCGGTCCCGTGGCGGTTTACTGTCAGCACCAAGACAAAAACGGCGACGGCGAGGATGAACGAGAAAAGAGCTATGACTAAGGCGGGATCCATTTGTATTTAGGTTATGATGACCTGCATTATGATGGTGCGTTATCGCTTATTTCACTCTACCGTATAGGTCATCTAGTCTTACGATGTCTGCCTCGTCGAAGTCCCCGTAAGCTAGTTCCAAGAAGACGAGCGGAACCGTGCCTCCGGTGATGCGATGCTTCGTGCCTTTAGGGATGAAGCAATCGATGCCAGTGTGAAGCCGTATCATCATCTCACCGATCGCGGCCTCTCCGTCGCCGGAAATGACATGCCAGAACTCGTCACGATTGTGATGGAACTGGAGGCTCAAAGCCTCATCGGGCATGACCGTGATGAGCTTAACCATGGACGGCGCGACGATGTCGCGCATGAACCACAGTTCCTCCCCCCACGGCCGCTCTTCACGAAAGGGTTTTGGGGGCTGCATGGATGTGTGCCTGTATTTTAGCATGTTCTAGCGTCAAAAAAGCCCTGAAAAACTGTGAATAACTCGGGTTTTGGACGCCGGAACGCTTATTGAGGCCACGGCGGGAATCGAACCCGCGCATAGTGCTTTTGCAGAGCACCGAATTACCACTTTTCTACGTGGCCACGAATGGACAGAACGTCCGGCTTGATTTTATATCGTTTTCTGTATCTCGTCTAATCGCTGGCGATTCTTCTCGCCCGCGTCGATTGAGACCTCGAAGAAAGGCACGCGCTGGATCTTGGAGCGCTTCATGACGTATTCGCGGAAATCCGTGAGCTGGCGGTGGATGAAACCGACGGCCGCTTCCTGTTGAGATTCCGGCAACACGGTCACCAGGATCTTGGCGCGCGTGCCGTGGGCGAAAACATCTACGCCCGTCACGGTGATGAGCGACTGACGGTTCGATTCGCGCGAGAAATACTCGGCAGCTAGCTCGCGAATCAGTTCTTGAAGCTTGTCGTATTTGATGTTGGCCATGTTTTATTTCTCTACGGTGCGGATGGCCTCTATCTTGTCACCGGCGGCGATCTCCGCCTTGCTGTCGATGAGAGTCCCGAATTCGTAGCCCTCGTTGACCTCGCTTACGCGCTTCTTCTGCTGTTGGAGCTCGCGGATCACGCCTGTGCCGATCTCGGTTTCGCGGCGCATGATCCTGACCGTGGCGCCCGTTTCGAGCATGCCTTCCTGGACTTTGCCGCCGACGACCTGCTTGTCTTTGTCCTTGGAGAAGACGGCCATGATCTTGGCGCGGCCGATGACTTGCGTGACATATTCCTTGGGGACTTTGGCGAGGAGCGCCTGCTCGACGTATTCGGTGAGCTCGTAGATGATGGCGAAAGTCTTCACGGAAAGGGGAACCGGCGAGCGCTCGATCAAGGCGGCGGATTTCTTGTCGGGAGCCACGTTGAAGCCGACGATGATGATCGAGGGGTCGCTCTGGGCGAGCTTGATGTCGTTCTCATTGATCTCGCCGATGCCTTCGGAGACGATCTCAAGCTTGACCTTGTCGTGCTTGAGCTTCCCGAGCTCGAAGCGGACGCCTTCGAGGGAGCCGATGACGTCTGCTTTGACGATGACCGGGACGATGGCGATGTCGGACTGGACTTTCTCGCCGGGCTTGAGCTTGTCCGCGGCTTTCTCAGCGAGCGGAACGGAAACGGACTTCGGAGCTTTGTTACGGCGCTCGGCGGCGATTGCGGAACATAGGCGTTCGGCATCTTTTTTGGATTTGACTGTCGTGAATGTGGCGCCACAATCTGGGATCTCGCTCCAGCCGACGATTACGACCGGCATGGAAGCGGCAGCCTTCTCGATCTTCAAACCTGTGAAGTCCTCAATGTAGCGGACAGGTGCCCAGGCAGTTCCGGCGGCCACGAAACTCCCGGTCTCTAGGGTGCCATTCTTGATGAGGATCGTGGCAGAGATGCCTTTCCTGGTGTCTTTCTCGGATTCGATGACGACGCCGGAAGCGGGCGCGGCCGGATCAGTCTTCAAGTCGGCGATCTCGGCGGTCAGATTGACGATCTCAAGGAGCTCGGCGACGCCGCGGCCATTCAAGGCGGAGATGGGCACACAGGAGATGTCGCCGCCCCAGCCCTCGACGTAGATCTCATTCTCGGCCAGGGAAGTCTTGGCCTTGTCGATGTCGGCGTTGGGTTTGTCGATCTTGTTGATGGCGACGATGTAAGGGATCTTGGCGGCTTTGATCTCGTGGAGAGCCTCGACGGTCTGCGGCTTGACGCCATCCTCGGCGGAGACGACCAGAATGGCGATGTCGGCTGCCAAGGCGCCGCGTTCGCGGATGGAACAGAAGGCCGCGTGGCCCGGCGTGTCCAAGAATGTGATCAGGTGCTTCTTGCCGTCGGCGGAGGTGTGCTCGGCTTCGTAAGCGCCGACGTGCTGGGTGATGCCGCCGGCTTCTCCGGCCACGACGTGAGCCTTCCGGATGAAGTCCAGAAGCGTGGATTTGCCATGGTCGATATGGCCCATGACCACCACCACGGGAGAGCGACGGACCAGGTTTTGCTGGGTTTGG
>Ga0182027_10006224_pt1 | contig 17939 bp, 11 predicted proteins | sample 712E1DmetaG_FD_121300 | JGI IMG/M metagenome (GOLD analysis project Ga0182027, IMG submission 121300) | Permafrost microbial communities from Stordalen Mire, Sweden - 712E1D metaG (Illumina Assembly) | ecosystem: Environmental > Terrestrial > Soil > Wetlands > Permafrost | place: Sweden... | reverse complement strand
TAGCGGAGATAGTGCACATGAGCCGGATCATCGACCGGGAACATGATTTCCACGCGATGGTCCAGGTTGCGTGTCATTAGGTCAGCGCTGCTGAGATAGATTTCCTCTTTGCCATTATTGAGAAAATAGTAGACCCGGCTGTGTTCGAGGTAGCGACCAACGATGCTGATCACGCGGATCTGATCGCTCAAGCCTTTGATGCCAGTCTGTAGACAACAAATGCCGCGTACCAACAGGTCCACTTTTACGCCTGCCTGGGAGGCCTGATACAACATCCTGATCAAATCGGGGTCAACTACGGAATTCGTCTTGAAGATCAAGTGTGCTTTTCGGCCGGCATTTGCAAATTCAATCTCCCGCCGGATCAGCGTTTCCAGTTTTTGGCGTAATTTTAACGGCGCAACGAGTAATTTTTGATAATCCTGGTTGGTGGAATAACCGGTCAGAAAATTGAACAGGTCGGTGGCGTCTTTGCCGATGGCCTCGTCGCAGGTGAACATGCCAATGTCTTCATAAATAAGCGATGTTACGGCGTTATAGTTTCCGGTGGAGAGGTGGATGTAACGGCGAATGCCTTCGCCCTCCTGCCGGACAACCATGATAATTTTGCAATGCGTCTTTAAACCAGCCACCCCGTAAACGACATGGACGCCGGCATGTTCCAGCATACGCGCCCAGCCAATATTGCTCTCTTCATCGAAGCGCGCCTTGAGTTCCATTAATACTGCCACTTCTTTACCGTGTTCTGCGGCTTCGATCAGGGCGTCGATTACGGCTGCATTCCGGCCGATGCGATAGATCGTCTGCTTGATGGCCAGAACTTGCGGGTCGCGCGCCGCCGCGTAAAGAAAATCCACCACCGGGTTGAACGAGTCGTAAGGCTGGTGAAGCAAAATATTTTTCTGCTGGATCGCTTCAAAAATATCGCTGTTTGCGCTGGCGATTTGGAAGGCTTTGGGTATGAAAGCCTTATAAGGAGGAAACTTGAGATCATTCCGTTCCACGCTGGCATATAACTGGAACAAATTAACCAATCCAAGCGGGGCAGGCAGGACATATACATCGTTCGGTTTGATCTCCAGGTTTTCGGTCAGGAGATCGCGTATATTCTCAGGCATCGATTCGTTAATGGCGACTTGAACCACTGACCCAAATTTCCGTTCGAGGATGCTTTGTTGCATGGTCTCGAGCAGGTCATCGGCTTCGATCTCCTGGATCTCCATATCCGCATCGCGAACAATCCGGAATGGCTGCACAGCGATAACTTTTACACCTGAGAAGAGCAAAGAAATATTGGCAGCGATAACCTGTTCAAGCCAGACAAAATAATGGTGAAAAGGAATGGTCCCATTTTTGCGCGCCCCGCCCGAGGATCTTTTAATCGGCACCAGGCGCGGCAGCGTGTCAGGCACTTTCACGCGTGCAAATTGATATTTCCCCTTTTCATCCTTGATGATGATTGCCAGGTTCAAACTGAGGTTGGAAATGTGCGGGAACGGATGACCGGGATCGAAAGCCAGCGGCGTCAGCACCGGGTAGATCATTTCCTTGAAATGATCGTTCACTCTTTTCTTTTGCGACTCGCTCAGCTTGGCGTAATCCATGATATGGAGGCCGGATTTATCAAGCTGGGGCCGGATCTTTTTATGGAAATGATTCAGGGCCTCTTTATACAGTTCAAGCGATATTTTACGGGTGGCTGCCAGGACTTCGGTCGGTTGCAGGTTGTCGCAACAGGCATCCGTGATATGCGCCTCGACCTGCTTGCGGATGCCGGAAACGCGCACCATGAAAAATTCGTCCATGTTCGAACCGAAAATGGACAGGAATTTTACGCGCTCCAATAAAGGATTGTTTTCATTCTGCGCCTCTTCGAGGACGCGGCGCTGGAATGCAAGCAGGCTGATCTCGCGGTTGATGAATTGGGCGGGGACGGATCTTTTTTCAATCATGGGGCATTACTCCGGCACTTCATCATACGACAAATACTCCCCGGTTACATCCATCCGCCGGGGGGTATTTGCATCCCCCACTTGGGGGGTAAGCTGCCGGTTGTCGTTAGGTAGATTTCCGCGATGGGTCCCCTTGTGCATCCGCTTTTGGAACAGGTTGCAGCCAGCTGCGGCCATCCTTCGCGATCAGCCTGTCTGCAACCTCCGGACCCCACGTGCCGGATGGATAGTTGGGGAAGTCTGCCGGCTTTTGACTGCCCCAGGACTGCAAGATCGGGTCCAGCACCGACCATGAAGCCTCCACCTGATCGGCGCGCATAAAGAGGGTGGCGTCTCCCAGCATCACATCTGCCAGCAAGGTTTCATAGGCTTCCGGGCTCTTGGATTGAAAGGCTTCCTGGTAGGAAAAGTGCAGATCCACCGGGCTCAGGTGCAGGCTGGAACCCGGTTGCTTGGCCTGCAGGCTTAACCGGAGGCCTTCCTGCGGCTGGATATGAATGGCCAGGCGGTTGGGCTGCCAGGCGAGCGCGGCTGCCTTGGGAAAGGATTGGTGCGGAACAGGCTGGAACTGGATCATTACTTCGGAGGCTTTCAGCTCCATTCGTTTGCCGGTACGCAAGTAAAAGGGTACGCCCTGCCAGCGCCAGTTGTCAACGAACAACTTGACTGCTGCGAATGTTTCGGCAGACGAATCACCTGCCACACCCGGCTCGCTGCGATAGGCGGGAACATCCTGGCCTTCCAGCAGACCCGCCCCATATTGGCCGCGCACGGCCAGCTCCTGGACCTGATCCGGGGGGATTGGCCGGATGGCCCGCAGCACATCCACCTTCTTATTGCGGATCTCATCCGCATCAAATGAGACCATCGGTTCCATGGCGATCAGGGCCAGGATTTGCATCAGGTGGTTCTGGATCATGTCGCGCAAAGCGCCGGCATGCTCGTAATAGGCTCCGCGGTGCTCCACGCCCACCTGTTCGGCTACCGTGATCTGCACATGGTCGATGTAGCGCTGGTTCCAGACCGGTTCGAACAACGCATTGGCAAAGCGCAAGGCCAGGATGTTCTGAACGGTCTCCTTGCCCAGATAATGGTCGATCCGGTAGATCTGCCGCTCTTCAAAAACCGCCGTGAGCAATCCATTCAGTGCGACTGCCGAAGCCAGGTCGTGACCGAAAGGTTTTTCCACCACGATCCGGACATGCTGCCTGTCCGCAGCCAGTTGGGCTTCGCCAATCTTCTGGACAATGGTCTCGACGATGGCTGGCGGTATGGCCAGGTAGAAAATGTGGTTGGCCGGAATGCCCCATTCTTTTTCCCGGGCATCCAACTGCCTTTTCAGAGCCGTGTAGGTGGCCGGATCGGCAAAGTCGCCTGAGAGGTAGGTCTGATTGGAGGAAAAGCTATTCCACGTTTTCTCATCCATCGGACCGCATTCACAAAAGCTATTTGCACCATCCCTCAGCCGCAGGCGGAATTCATCCGAGCTTCCATCCTTCATATCCAGCCCGATCACCGCAAAATGCTCAGGTAGCTGGTGAGCAAGCAGTAAATTGTAGAGAGCCGGGGCCAGTTTGCGCCAGGTCAGATCGCCCATGCTCCCAAAGATGACCAGGATGGTTGGTTCCATTGCAGATGTCATACGAGTGGCTCCTTCGTTTTCATGCTGCTCTCTTCAATCAACCAGTGCCAGCCCCAGACCAGCGAGGGCCATACGTGTGGCCGTGTATCCGGTATGGAGAATGCCTTTGGTCCCCAGGCCCTGGGCCACCTCAACGAACATGGGCCGGTCATCGATATAAATAACGTGTTCAGGACTCACTTGTGCGATGTCCAGGGCAATCTGGTAAAGGTCGGAATCCGGCTTGCGGTAATGCACGAAGCAGGAGGATATAAAGAAGTCAATGAAGCTGCCCAGTTTAAACTGTTGGACGCGATAAACCGTCAGCTCGCGCCCTTCATTGCTGACGGCGGCAACCTGGAGACAATATTGATTCTTGAGCTTTCCCACCATTTCGATCATCTCCGGAAAAGCCCGGGATTGGGCATACATGAACGCTTTGAACTCATCTCTTGAGAAAGTGCGTTCCTGGTAGAAGACCACCCGGTCCAAATACTGATCCAAGCTGAGCTTGCCTTCTTCGTATGTGTCGAAGGTCAGATGGTGGCGCTCGTTCATCTCCTCAATATCCAGGTTGAATTTCTCGGCAGCCAGTGTACGTTCATGATGGTCCCAGCCATTCGTCAGCAGTACACCGCCGATGTCCAGGAAAAGTGTTGTGATTGGTAGGGTCGGATTCATGGCTTCACCTTTTCAGACTTTAAGACAGACTCCAGGGCTGCTTTCTCTTATGACGGCTTTGATGGTTTCGGCTCAGGCACAGGCGGGTCAGTCCTGTGAAGTTCTTGATCGTGGATCCGCTCGAGAGTGCTTCCAATCAAGTTAACCAACTTGTCTGCGGCGCCAATAACGGCCTGGTCCAGGGTGGTTGCTTGATAAGTGACTGCGATGGGATGGCGGCCGACCAGGCTGGCTTCGATCATGCAGCGCATATCGTCATGGCCGCCCTTCTTGTCGCTATTCTCATCGCTCAGGTGAACATCCACTTGCGTGATGTGTTCGCTGAAATGGCTGAGAGCATTCTCTACTATACCGCTGACCTGAGTAATCAGCGCCTGATGGGCTTCGATGTTGTGGTCGGTATTGATTTGGATTTGCATGATGTTCTCCTTTTCTGATTATGATCGTCCGGGGTATAGGTTGCACCTGCTCGCCGGTTTCCGATCGCTTACGCGCTTCTGCCAGGATATCTGCCGCTTCGAATAGGATGTATCCGGCGTTTGTTTCCTGGTTTAACGGCACGCGTGGTTCTGTTTTTCATGTTCGTGAGTGGCAGGATATTTTTTGTCATATTCATGATTTTTCCATCGCGGCGGTATATTCGCCACGGCGGGCAGCCTGGTTGCACCTGGCTCGTTGAAGTAGAGCCTGCTGGGCTGCCAGGCCATTTGCATCCTTACCCTGCCAGATCTCCAAGGCCGGTTGCTGGATGGCGCGTGAAAAAGAAAACGCCAATGCCCAGGGCATGCGGGATTTAAACCGGATATTCATGGCATTCAAACGGGCCGAGGCCAGTTCGGCGGATTGCCCGCCCGAGAGAAAAGCAATTCCCGGAACGGCAGCCGGTACGGCGCGCACGAGACACGCCACGGTGGCATCGGCCACCTCATCCACTGATTTCTGCCGGGGACATTTCAATCCCGGTAGCACCATGTTGGGTTTCAGAATCAGGCCCTCCAGCAGGACCCCTTGTGTGTAAAGCTGGCTGAAAACCGTTCGCAGGACTTCCTCCGTTACTTCGCGGCAATGTTCCAGGGTATGCCCGCCGTCCATCAGCACTTCCGGTTCGACGATCGGTACCAGCCCAGCTTCCTGACATAAGGCGGCATAGCGGGCCAGCGCCTGCGCATTGGCTTCTATGCAAGCCCGGCTGGGAATACCCTCGTCGATGGCAATCACGGCACGCCACTTGGCAAAGCGTGCGCCCATTTGAGCGTATTCGGCCAGGCGGTCACGCAAACCATCCAGGCCCTCGGTAATTTTCTCCCCGGGATGAGCTGCCATATTCCAAGCGCCGCTATCGACTTTGATGCCGGGAATGATTCCCGCAGCCAGGACGGCTTTAATAAAGGGAGTGCCATCCTGCAATTGCTGGCGGATCGTCTCGTCGAACAGGATCGCCCCGCTGATGCATTCATCCAGACCGGGCGTGGTGACGATCAACTCCCGGTAGGCCCGCCGGGCCTGTTCGGTTTGGGGAATCCCCAGCGCGGCAAAGCGTTTATTACAGGTTGGATTGCTTTCATCCATTGCCAGGAGGCCCTTGTTGCCGGCAACCAGAGCCCTGGCGGTGTCTACAAGTGCTTCCATATTCATTTAAGGCCGCTCCATTTCCAATTGCGGATCTCCGGCATATCTTCGCCGTGTTTATCGATATAGGCCTTGTGGTCCAGCAGTTTGTCACGCAGCACCTGTTTGGTGTAGGCGGCGCGCGCGCCCAATCCGGGTACCCGGTCGATCACGTCGCCCACCAGGTGGAAGCGGTCCAGTTCATTCAGCACCACCATGTCGAAAGGTGTCGTTGTGGTGCCTTCTTCCTTAAAACCGTGCACGTGGATATTATCGTGGTCCGTGCGGCGGTAGGTCAGCTCGTGGATCAGCAGGGGATAGCCGTGAAAGGCGAAGATGATTGGTTTGTCCCGGGTGAAGAGCACATCGAAGTCCTTGTCGCTCAGCCCATGCGGGTGCTCGTCGTGCGGCTGGAGCGTCATCAGGTCCACCACATTGATCACCCGCACCTTCAGCTCCGGGAAGTGCTCTCGCAAAATCTCAACTGCAGCCAGCGTTTCGAGCGTGGGTATGTCGCCGCAGCAGGCCATCACCACATCCGGATCGCCGCCTTTATCGTTGCTGGCCCATTCCCAGATACCCAATCCGGCCGAGCAATGCTTGACGGCTTCATCCATATCCAGCCATTGCAGTTCCGGCTGTTTTCCTGCCACGATGACATTGACGTAATTGTGGCTGCGCAGGCAGTGGTCGGTGACCGACAGCAGGGTATTGGCATCCGGTGGCAGGTACACACGAATAAATTCTGCCTTCTTGCTCATGACGTGGTCAAGGAAACCCGGGTCCTGGTGGCTGAATCCATTGTGGTCCTGCCGCCAGACGTGCGAGGAGAGCAGGTAGTTTAAGGAGGCGATTGGCCGCCGCCACGCAACACGGCTGGCCTGTTCGAGCCACTTGGCATGCTGGTTGAACATCGAATCGATGATATGAATGAAGGCTTCATAGCAAGAGAAGAAGCCATGCCGGCCGGTCAGCAGGTAGCCCTCCAGCCAGCCCTCGCACTGCGTCTCGCTCAACATCTCCATCACCCGGCCATTCGGGCCAACGGCTTCATCGCTGGGCAGGACTTCCGCCGTCGAACAGCGCTGTGTCACCTCGAAAACGGCATTCCAGCGGTTCGAGGCGGTCTCATCCGGGCTGAAGATTCGGAAATTGCGCGCCTCGGCATTGGCCTGCAGCACGTCCCGGATGAACTCGCCCTGCACCCGCGTCGATTCGGTGCTCAGGCTACCCGGTACAGCGACTTTTACTGCGTAGTCGCGGAAATCCGGCATTTTCAATTCTTTAAGCAGCAGGCCGCCATTGGCATTGGGGTTTGCACCCATGCGCCGGTCCCCTTTGGGCGCCAGCTCGGCCAGCTCCGGAATGAGCCGGCCGTTCTTGTCGAATAATTCCCTGGGCCTGTAGCTCTTCAGCCAGTTCTCGAGTATTTTCAGGTTTTCAGGCTTGCTGGCGAATTCTTCCACCGGCACTTGATGGGCCCGGAATGTCCCTTCGACTTGTTTTCCATCCACTACCTTCGGGCCGGTCCAGCCTTTGGGGGAACGCAGGATGATCATGGGCCAGCGCGGGCGTACCTTGAACCCGTTGGTGCGGGCCTCCTGTTGGATGCGTTTGATCTCTGCGACCACACGGTCGAGCGTGGCGGCCATCAACTGGTGCATCTTTAGCGGGTCGTCCCCTTCCACGAAATAAGGCGTGTAGCCGTAACCGTGGAAAAGCGCTTCCAGCTCATCCCGGGGAATCCGCGCCAGCACAGTCGGGCCGGAAATTTTATAGCCGTTCAGGTGCAGGATCGGCAGCACGGCTCCGTCATGGACCGGGTTAAGGAATTTGTTCGAATGCCAGCTGGTAGCCAACGGCCCGGTTTCCGCCTCGCCATCCCCCACCACACACGCCACGATCAGGTCGGGATTGTCGAAAGCCGCGCCGTAGGCGTGCACCAGGGAATAGCCCAGTTCTCCGCCTTCGTTGATCGATCCGGGTGTTTCCGGCGCGACGTGACTGGGGATGCCGCCGGGGAACGAGAACTGGGTGAAGAGCTTCTTCATGCCCTGTTCATCCTGCGAGATGACTGGGTACAACTCGCTATAGGTGCCTTCCAGGTACGTGTTGGCTACGATGCCGGGGGCGCCATGACCGGGACCGGTCACGTTGATCATGTTCAGGTCGTATTCCTTGATGATCCGGTTGAGATGAACATAAATGAAATTCAGACCCGGTGTGGTGCCCCAGTGTCCCATCAGGCGCGGCTTGACATCTTTCAGCGTCAAACGCTTTTTGAGCAGGGGATTATCGAATAAATAGATCTGGCCGACCGACAGATAGTTGGCGGCGCGCCAGTAGGCATTCATCTTCTGCAGAAGTTCCGGGGACAGCGGTTCATCAATGGATATAGTTTCTTGGTTTTTTACCATGATTTTTGTATTTCCTTACAAAAAGTGCCCATCCGAAAATTTACGATTTATAAACATGCACGGCGATATACATGGCGACCATCCCGAGCGCGAAGCCAAAACATACCAGAGCGAACGTCTGGAAGCGTGCCATATTACCTAAAAACCACATGACACCCAGGATAACCGCCCAAACGACCGCGACACCAATTACATAGACGATGAGCGGGAAGCGCTTAATACCCCAGCCCCGCCAGAAGCCGAAAGCTGCAAGTGCCAAAACAATGGCGGCTAATACGATGACATATATTGTGTGTGCATTCATGCTTCTTTACTCCATCTTTTTTTAGAGAAAGCCCATTCTTCTTTTTGCTTCAATCAAAATACTCCTTGATAGCCGGTTCATCGACCCAGTACCCCTGGCGATCGTAATGACGATGCAGGTCAGTTTCATACTCCCGCGTTAGCAGAACATCGTCTGGATATTCCGGTGATTGCTTGATGGCCGCGCAGGTAAGATTGATGAAGACTTTCGCCTCACGCCAACTAACGCGCTCGATCCATTTCGGTGAAATCAGAACCTTTTTTCCCCCCCACCAGTTCCGTGTATCAATGGCCAGATAACGAATCGCCCAGGTCTCGTCATCGATGAAAAAATCCTCAACGTGGCCAATTTCGCCATCCGTGGCTTGAATGGTGTGGCCACTCACATCGTGAGTGCTGCGTAAATATGGATCCCATGCTTTCCCACCTTGATTGTATGTTCCGCTCTTTTCATGGTTACGCTCAATGTTGGGAGTAGGTCCCCAGGCGTGTGAGCCGTTCCAATATGTCGGCCATCCATAATACCCATAAAAGGACTCCTCGAATTGTCGCGAGACCGGCTTATCAGTATTCAAGGATGGGCTGTCCTCGATCTGCTTCTTGGTCAAATCGACGCTGATATATTGCTCATCTTTATTCACGAAGCTCAGCGCATACGGGCTAATCAGCACCTGCCTTTCCGTAAGCCAGTCGCCTGTATCAACGACCAGATAGCGAATTATCCAGTGACGGTCATCAAAGTAGAATTCTTTGACCCTCCCTATTTCTCCGTCGAGGCTGTTCAATTTGTAACCTTTTAGTGTTTTGGCTTTATTTAACATCGTAGTTGTCCTTTCTTTCTATCTTCCTTCTATTAAATGGCCGGGCCGAGCCCGAGAACTTGGCAAACCAGCTTGGCGATCATATATTCTTCGTCGGTGCGAATCACATGCACGGCCACCCGGCCGCTATCTGGCGAAATCCGCGCTGCGTTCAGTGCGTTGCGGGTCTCTTCCAATTCGACGCCCAGGAATCCCAGCCCTTCGCAGACCCGGGCGCGCACCTTGGGCGCATTCTCTCCGATGCCGCCCGCAAACACCAGCGTGTCCAACCCGCCCAGCGCGGCCGCATACGCGCCGATGTATTTCTTTACCTGGTAACAAAACAGCGCCACCGCCTCGGCCGCGCGCACATCCGTGGTTTCGCGCCCGAGCAAATCCTGCATATCGGAACTGGTTTCGGAAATGCCCAGCAAGCCGGATTGGAAATTAACCATGTCATTAAATCTTTTAGCGGTTATTTTTTCGGTGCGTTCCAGATACCAGACCAGGCCGGGATCGAGATCGCCGGAACGGGTGCTCATCGGTATGCCTCCGGTTGGTGTCAGACCCATGCTGGTATCCACAGGCTTGCCTGCATGGACCGCCGCCAGGCTGGCGCCGTTGCCGAGGTGTGCGAGGACCACCCGGCCATGGGCTGCTTCTGGTCCGTCAATGCGCGCCAGTTCTTCCATTAGAAATGCATACGACAACCCATGGAAGCCATAGCGGCGCACTCCCAGTGCTTCGTAGCGCCTCGGGATGGGAAACTGTTGTGCCACGCGCGGCAGATCGTGGTGAAAGGCGGTATCGAAACAGGCCACCTGCACTAGGTTGGGGAAACGGTGAAAAAAGGCTTCGGTCAGCAGGATCTCTTCCGGCAGGTGTTCGGGATCAAAAGACCGGAGCTGGTGTAACTCCTTGACCATGACGGGTGTGATGCGCTGGGGTTCGCTGTACTTCGGCCCACCGTGCACCACGCGATGTCCCACCGCAGTTAACTCGCCGCTTTGGATGCGTGCCTCGATCCAATCCATCAACACCCCGACAGCTTCCGTGTGGTTCTCTGCCTTCACGGAGCGGATGAAGCTTTCGGCCTTGTTCGGGCCTTTCACTATAAAGGTGGCCTGTGGCAGCCCAATCCGCTCGATCCTGCCCTCCAGGTTCCGCCGGAGCGTCCCGCCGGCCTCGAACAGCGCAAATTTGATGCTGGACGAGCCGCCATTGATGGTCAGGATGCATGCATTCGCTTTTTCCATCGATTACTCCTATCCCTTCAGTCGAGCTGGTTCGTCCTGGCCATTTGACGACCGGCACTACGCAGGGACTCGGCGCAGTCCAAGCGCCCGGTGTGGATTTCGATGAATACCAGGCCTTCCGCCGTGGCCGCCTTGCCCAGTGCATCCTCCAGTTCCCCTTCGGTGCGTACGTCAAGGCCGAGGCCTCCGCCGAAAATGTCCACGAGCTTGTGATATTGCCAGGGTTGAATATCGTTGTACGGGTGGTCCGTGATCACCCTTTCGATCGTATACCCGTCATTATTGATGAGGAAAATAACCGGCTTGAGATGGTTCCGGATCATCGTCGAGAGATCCTGGCCGGTAACTTGAAAAGAACCATCCCCCACAAATAGCACAGCAGGCCGGTTTTGCGCGGCCGTACAAGCACCCAGGGTTGCTCCGACCGTATAACCGATCGATCCATAGAAGGTCTGCCCGATGAAGGTTGCCCCTTCCGGCATAAGCATTTCCGCCGCGCTGAAGATGGATACGCCTGTTTCGGCCAGCACGACTGAATTGTTTTCAATAAAATGACTCATGCGGTCGAAGAAACGCTTGATGGTTAGCGGTTTCTGACTATCCGGCCGGTACGGCTCTGTATTTCGGTGGATGCAGCCATCCGAAGCGCATTGGATATCCAGGGTGGCGGGATTCCGATGGGAAAGCTTTTCCGTCAACCCAAGGATGAAATCATGCAGATATACATTCTCGTAATAGTGATGTTTGATCTTAACGGAATGGATATTGGCGTTGATCGTTTTTGAGTCGTCCAGGTCCGTCGTGTAGCCACCTGTATTGAAATCTGTCATCATGCCGCCCAGTTGTAGGATACAGTCAGCAGAATCGACCCGCTTCCGGACGTACTCACGGCTCCGGTCTCCTTCAAAAAGGCCAATGAATTGCGGGTGCTGCTCTGAAAGGACGGCCTTGCCCAGCATCATGGTGACATACGGGAAGCCTGTTTTGTCGAGAAAACCGGCGAATTCCTTCTGAAGCTTGAAGCGTAATAACTCCACATCGCCGAGCACAACTGGTTTCCGGGCTTTACTAAGCATTCCAAGCGCTTCTTTGAGCGCCTCTCCGAGCGCCTCCGGGTCGCTAGGGGCGGGTCGTGGGAATGCAAACGCCTTCGGTTGTCCACATTTCATCATCACCACGTCCGAGGGTAGGCAGATATATACCGGTTGCTGGCGGGAAAGACATGCAGAGAGCACCCGGTCGATCTCAGCCGGGGCTGTCTCAGCGGAAACGAGTTCAGTGGAGGCGGCAGTGATCTTCTCATACATCCGCAAAGGGATCTGGTAATCGCCCAGGGTATGATGCAGGAGCGGCCGGGTACGGAAATTGATCGTTGCCGGGGAACCGGTGATCACCACCACCGGCACTCTTTCGGCGAATGCACCCGCCACCCCGTTGATGGCGCTCAACTCTCCGACGCCATAAGTGGATGCAAATGCGCCAATGCCGCGGATGCGTGCGTAGCCGTCGGCAGCATAAGCCGCGTTGAGTTCATTGCATGTGCCGATATACTTCACATCGCTCTTCAATACCTGGTTGAAGAAACCCAGGACAAAATCTCCCGGCACGCCAAAGATGTGGTCCACACCGATCTCTTTCAGTCGGGTGAGCAGGTAATCGGCAATCGTGGTTTCTGTATTTGTCATATTGTTTCTGGCCTCGTTTCGTTATCTTTCGTGATGATGCTCCGGTTGTTGGTGATTTGCCGCCCGAATCAGAAGGATGGCGCTGGAACGGGAGGGTAACTGGTAAGTTCGTGAATCCTCCCAGAGCGGTTCGCCGCCTTGTACAAACAAGTCTTGGGGTGCAGCGTGAGAAGTATCAACGGCCAGATGCCAGGGGCTGCCTGACAGCCCGGGCGGCAAACTGAAATCGACTGTCTGCGCGCCGGAATTGAACATCAGGTAAAGCATGCTCTGCGCATCCTCATGGACCAGGCAGGCAAACTGTTTTTCTTGCGGATCGCTCCAGGCTGGCAGGCCTCCTTGCGGGCTGAACCATTGGATTTCGGCCTCTGTATAGAATTGTTCCTTGCTTAGGATCGGATGGGCCTGCCGGAAAGCGATCATGCCACTGGTGAAGCGCAGGATTTCCGCGTGCTTTTCCAGATAGCTCCAGTCATACCAGCTGGTTTCGTTATCCTGGCAGTAAGCGTTGTTATTGCCGCCTTGCGTGCGCCGGAATTCATCCCCTCCCAGCAGCATGGGTACGCCGCGTGAGACCAGCAGGGTCAGGAGGAAATTCTTGATCTGGCGTTTCCGCAAGCTCTCGATCCCGGCGTCCTTCGTCTCGCCTTCGACGCCGTAGTTTTCGCTGAAGTTGTAGTCTGCCCCATCCTGGTTGTCTTCTCCGTTGGCTTCATTATGCTTGGAACGATAGCTCACCAGGTCGTTCAGCGTAAAGCCATCTTGGCAGGTGATGAAATTGATGCTGGCCTCGGGACCTTTGCCCGAGCATGTATAGATATCGGCGCTGCCGCAGATGCGGCTGGCAAACAGACCGAGCATCCCGTCATCGCCGCGCCAGAAGCGCCTGACGTCATCCCGGTAACGGCCGTTCCATTCTGCCCAACGCTTCTGTGAAAAACTACCCACCTCGTAGGCGCCGGCGGCGTCCCACGCCTCGGCGATGATCTTGACCTCTCGTAAGATTGGGTCCTCAGCGATCCGTTCGAGCAACGGGGCATTCGCCAGCAGTTTGCCGGTTTCATCCCGGCCAAGCACCGAGGCCAGGTCGAACCGGAACCCATCCACATGCATTTCCACCATCCAATAGCGCAGTGCGGCCAGGATGTGCTCGCGCACCACTGGATGGTTGGCATTGATGGTATTGCCGGTGCCCGTGAAATCCTTGTAATAGCGTTTATCATCCGCCAGCGTGTAAAAAATGGCGTTATCCAATCCGCGAAAACACAGCGTTGGACCGGTCTCATCTCCCTCGGCCGTGTGGTTGAAGACAACATCCAGGATCACTTCGACGCCGGCATGATGGAAAGCCCGCACCATCTCTTTGAACTCCACTTCCTGGCGGCCCAGCCCTCCCAGGCTGCTGTAGGAACCCTCGGGCGCGCAGAATACCACCGGGTCATACCCCCAATAATTCTTGAGGGCTTGGCCTGTTTGTGGATTTTTGCGGGTCACGGAAGTTTCATTGAACTCCTGTACGGGCAGCAGTTCCACTGCGGTTATTCCCAGGGATTTCAGGTAGGGCATTTTTTCCATCAGGCCCCGGTAAGTGCCCGGATGCTCCACGCCCGACCCAGGGTGGATGGTAAAGCCGCGCACATGCGTTTCGTAAATGATGGTCTTCGAGGCCGGATGTCGGGGCAGTTGGTCCCCATCCCATTCGAAGGGCTCGTTAACAAAAATGCATTTTGGCATGGACCCGGCATTGTCCAGCTTGGAAAGCACCAGGCCCGGTTCCGGCGCGGATGGGTCGTACCCGCGTGCGGATGCAAAATCCCACGGCGGCAACTGTGAAACCGCGCTCGCAAAGGGATCGAGCAGCAGACGGTTGAAATTAAAGCGCTGCCCATGGCCGGGATCGTAAGGGCCATCCACGCGGTAGGCATAAAGCTGGCCCGAAGAGATTCCCTCCAACCAGACATGCCATATGTCGCCGGTGCGATTGCAGACCGGATCCAGGTCGATGACACGTGCGGCCACGGAGTCTGCCGGGGCTTCGAATAACTCCAGCCGGACATGGCTGGCATCCCGGCTAAAGATGGCAAAATTAACCCCTCTGTCCCTTTCCTGGGCCCCCAACGGCTGAGGCCAGCCATCCCGAATGGATTTTTGCATGGATATCTCCGGGAGAGCTTCGTGCGGGGGGCGTTGTGGCATTTTCATCAGCGTTGCCATAGGATCTGACTGGCCTCCAAAGGGACAGCCACGCCCGCGAATTGCGGGAGGATGCGCGCCGTATAATCGCTGGCTGGCCGTGTCGCCGGAATTTGTGTGCTGAAAATGGAACCGTTTGCTTCGCCGGATGGCCTGGCACGCCTTAATTCGTGGTGTTCCGGCTCGCCGCCGCCCACTCCGTCGGCATAAAGTTCCACCCGGATCGTATTTGGGTCGAGCTTGCCCAGGCTAACCGCCACTTCGAAGATGTGCTGCCCTTTGTCGCTTACAACCTGCACTTCACCGAAACGCAGTGCGGCCCAATTCTGTTCCAGCATGTGCCGCCAATTGACCATCTGTAGGCCGGCTGTGCCTTTATCAGCCGCCCTTGCATGGTAGGCCTCAGCCGCCGGGAGGTAATGATCTTCGGTGTATTCACGGACGGTGCGGTTGGCAGAAAATTGCGCCGTCAGGCTGGCCATGCTTTCACGCATACGCTTCACCCAGGCCGTCGGGATACCTTGCTTATTGCGGGTATAAAACTCGGGGATCACCTGGCTTTCAAGCAGGTCGTACAGTGCCGTAGCATCGGCCGCGTCCCAGGCGGGATCGTCGCCATGCTCCTGGCCATCTCCCAATGCCCAGCCCACTTCAGGAGTGTAGGCTTCCGCCCACCAGCCGTCCAACTCTGAAAGATTAAGGCCGCCATTGGCCAGCACTTTCATACCGCTCGTCCCGCAGGCCTCCCAGGGCCGTCTGGGCGTATTGATCCAGACATCCACACCCTGTACCAGGTGCTCGGTCAAAAGCATATCGTAATCGCTCAGGAAGATTACGTGCGGTTGCACTTCGGGACGTCGAATAAATTGGATCCATTCCCGGATCATGGCCTGCCCGGCCTGGTCGGCCGGATGGGCTTTCCCTGCCAGGATCAGTTGCACCGGCCGCTTGGGATCGCTCAAAAGGCGTAGGAGCCGGTCCGGATCTTGCAAAAGCAGGTTAGGTCGTTTATAGGGCGCAAAACGGCGGGCAAAGCCCAGCGTCAGCGCGTTCGGGTCAAACAGATGGCTTGCCTGTTCGACTTTCTCAGGGCTGGAGCCTGCGCCTGCCAGCTGCAAGGATAATTGCTTGCGCGCATAATCGATCAGTGACTGGCTGGCTGCGCTGCGGAATTGCCAGAGCCTGATATCAGAGACGCCCCGGATAGACTGGCCGAGGGTTTCCGTTGTTCCCTGCCAGCAGTTTTTTCCGCACGCCTCCGTCCAAAGGTTATCGACCACCGTCGAATCCCAGCTCGGCACGTGCACGCCGTTGGTTACGTGTCCCACCGGCACTTCGGCTTGCGGCCACTTCGGAAAGAGCGGCCCGAACAGTTGCCGGCTGACCTTGCCATGCAGGCGGCTTACCCCATTGACCGATCCACTGCCGTGGATGGCCAGGTAGGCCATGTTGAAACTTTCCGACGAGTCGTCCGGGTTTTGTCTCCCCAGTGCCAGCAGATCATGCAGGGGGATGCCGAGTTTTTCCCCGGCATAGCCGCCCAGGTATTGCTGGATGAGGGCCGGCTCGAAGCGGTCAAAACCGGCCGAAACTGCCGTATGAGTGGTGAAAAGGTTGCCGGCGCGCGTGATGGCCAGGGCCGCTTCGAAAGGTTGGCCGGTCTCTATCATGAAATTCAGGGCCCGTTCCAACACGGCGAAAGCCGCATGACCCTCATTCAAATGACAAACTTCCGGCTGCAGGCCGAGGGCGCGCAGCAACCGCCATCCGCCGATCCCAAGCAGGAGTTCCTGTTTGAGACGCAGTTCCGGCCCCCCGCCATATAGTTCGCTGGTGATGCCGCGATGGACAGGGTAATTGGCCGCATCGTTGCTGTCGAGCAGGTAAAGTTTTACCCGGCCTACCTGTACCTGCCAGGCGCGCAGCCAAACGGAGTAGCCAGGCAGGGCGATCTCCAGCCGCAGCCACTCGCCATCCGCCTGGCGCAACGGCGTGATTGGTAACTGTCCGGGGTCGTTATAGGGATAAAGCGCCTGCTGGGCGCCATCCTTATCGATCGCCTGCCGGAAATAGCCTTGCTGGTAGAGCAGCCCCACGCCCACCACCGGCACGCCCAGGTCGCTGGCCGATTTGAGCTGGTCGCCGGCTACATTGCCAAGTCCGCCGGAATAGATCGGCAGGGCTTCGCTTAACATGTATTCCATGCTGAAATAAGCGATACAGGTCAGGGGCGACGCCGCATGGTTTTGCTGAAACCAGGCGGGCGCGACGGCTGCCTCGGTTTTAGCCTGGATTAACTCGTCGACGCGCTTGCGGAAAATTGGATCAGAGGACAACTGCTCAATCCGACTCCGCGAAACTGTTTGCAGAACAACCCATGGGTTGTGGGTGAGTTCCCACAGCGCCGGATCCAATTGCTGCCAGACTTCGTCGGCGGCATGATTCCACGACCAGCGTAGATCCAGGGCCAGCTCGGCCAGAGAATCAAACCCATCAACTTCCACAGATGGGATTGCGTAGTTGGGGTGACTGCGACGGGTTGATTTATTCATGGAATCTCCTTAATTCTCTCCAGGGCGGAATCTCCGCTTGCTAGCCGGGTGGCGCGAGCGTAGCGAGCGAAGCGCTGACAATACTTTGCGCTTCTTCCTGGATGCTCTTCAAATGATCGGCTCCGCGGAAGCTTTCCGCATAGATCTTGTAGATATTCTCGGTTCCGGATGGACGCGCTGCGAACCACCCGTTTTCGGCCACCACTTTCAGCCCTCCGATTGGAGCGCCGTTACCCGGTGCCGTGGTCAGGATGGCCTGGATTTTTTCGCCCGCCAGGTCTTTGATCTTTACCTGATCCGGCGAAAGTTTCGCCAGCAGCGCCTTTTGTTCCGGAGTGGCCGGTGCGTCGATGCGCTCGTAAACTGGCTCACCAAATTCTTGCGTAAGTTCACGGTAGAGCTCGCCGGGGTCGCGGCCCATTCGGGCGGTTATCTCAGCCGCGAGCAGAGCCAGGATGATCCCATCCTTGTCGGTTGTCCAGACGGTCCCGTCCAGGCGGCCAAAGGATGCGCCAGCGCTCTCCTCGCCGCCAAAGCCCAGCGAGCCGTCCAGCAGTCCATCCACAAACCACTTGAAGCCGACCGGCACCTCATATAGTTTGCGGCCAAGCTTGGCGATAACCCGATCAATCAGTTGGCTGCTTACCAGCGTTTTACCGACGGCGGCATAAGCGGGCCACTTTGGCCGGTTTTGAAAGAGATAATGAATGGCCACCGCAAGATACGCATTGGGCGGAAGCAAACCGGCCGAGCGTGTAACAATCCCGTGCCGGTCGTGGTCGGTATCACAGGCAAAGGCGGTTGTGTATTGATCCTTCAGGCCGATCAAGCGCTGCATTGCGTAAGGCGAGGAAGGGTCCATGCGGATCTG